>Ga0256404_1001984_pt1 | contig 46838 bp, 54 predicted proteins | sample RumenRJG_01DNA_FD_185990 | JGI IMG/M metagenome (GOLD analysis project Ga0256404, IMG submission 185990) | Bovine rumen microbial communities from Lethbridge, Alberta, Canada - RJG_01 | ecosystem: Host-associated > Mammals > Digestive system > Stomach > Rumen | place: Canada: Alberta | collected... | reverse complement strand
TCCCCCGAATAACTCTTCTTCACTTTCGCGGCCCCGTGGATTTGGAACTCACGGGGCTTTTCCATTTCCCAAGGAGGCATTATGAGAATAAAAAGAATAACCGTTAATGTCGGCAGGATACTGCTGGTCATAGTTTTCTTAGTCGGTCTGATACTTCTTTCCACCGACTTTATCAAGACACGAATCAGGCAGAATGTTTCGGATGAAGCGATCGAAGCAGTAGAAAGCGTCATAGATAACGGCGGTGGCGTTATCACCTTCAAGCTACCAGTAACCGATTACCTTATGGTCAACGGTGAAAATGGTGAAGAAGATAAAACCATTGAGGATCTTCTCCGCGAGATGGACGCAATATCTTCAGAGCATGAGGATATACGTCTGCTGGGAATACTGGAGATTCCGTGCATCGATCTTAAAGAACCCGTTTGGGATTCTTGTTCTTCCACTGCCCTGCGATTTGGTGTCGGGCGATTTCCTCAGACATGCCAGATTGGAGAAAAAGGAACCTGCACTCTTTTCGGACATCGAATGGAGAGCCACACGATCTTTTGGAACCTTCAGGCACTTGAAAACTATATCGGTGAAGAAGTAATCGTCACAACCACAGACGGCATTCAGCATAAATACACGATCGAATCCACAACTTATGTTAAAGATGCAGGATTAGACCCGTATATGAAAGCCGACTCGTTCAGCACTGAACACTTATGTTTAGCAACATGCGGCTACGGCCAAGACCCTAACAACCCAAGCATTTACAGGCCAAGAAATACGGAATTCATCGTTATCTGCGTGCCTGAAGACTGACAAAGGAGATTTTTATGAGCAAAGATCAGGAAATTTACGATTTTCTCGTTGAGAACCATAAGGGCAAGGATAATGCAGTCCACAGCAAAGCTTTGGAGAAGCGTTTTAAGATCTGTCCCCGAACAGTTCGCAACTATATAAACAAGATGCGCAAGTCAGGTCTTCCAATCTGCAGCGATGATTCCGGTTACTGGATTGCCGCTAATCCCAGAGAGGTCAACAAGACAGTCAAGCGTTTAGGCGATTTCGCAGGCGAAGTAAACAACGCCAGAACGGGACTTGCGTATGCAACGATTCAGATGCGCAGCGTTACGAAGGTAACTGAAGAGAGCGTACAGATAATCGTAAAGGTCAGCTAAAAGCCTGTTTCATAACCTGCTTTCCAGTGATGCGGAAATGCAGGTTTTTACATGCCCGGGTTCGGGCAAATAAATCTATAGGAGGTATCTGACATGAGTTCAGATGTAAACACAATGCCAAAGCCTGAGTGGATTCCCAACGAAGGCAGCGGTGCAAGGTTTCTCGCTTATTCATATGCAATAAGCGGAAAAGAAGGAAGTGCTTTGACTTCTTCTGAGGGCAAGGCAAAGGGCGGTTCCGGCATCTCCGGGTTAATGAAGGAACTCGAGAAGACAAAGCTCGACGTATGAGAAAGGAAGGAAATTTATGGATTTTGAAGATTTCAAGAATGAATTGATGGAGCTCGTAACAATGGAGCTCGACAACAGGTCGATCGAGAACATCTCTCTTAAGTTCAACACGATCAACTCACCCGACGGCATGACCGACAGACTTATCGCTACAGTCGGTGACTCCAAGATGTCCATGGCTTTCAGGCTCAAGGAGATCTTCACTGATTACGAGAATGGTGTGAGTTTGGAAAGATGTGTTGACCGCATCTGCAACACAATCAAGGAAAACATCTCCGTTATCGAGACTAAGGAAGGCGACGTTAAGGCCTTCATCACCGACTATGACCAGGTCAAGAATCACACATTCTTCAGACTTGTCCCCGGCGATTCCCCCGTTTTGAAGGAAGCACCTCACAGAAAGATTCAGGACATGGCACTCGTAGTAAGTGCTCACCTCGTGGATTTCTCTGACGAGCACGGTAAGTCCGTTGTGGTAGTAACCAAGCCGCTCATGGAGATGTACGGCATTGACGAAAAGCAGCTCTTTGAAGATGCTGAGAAGAACTCCGTTTCCAAAGAGCCCATCGTCTTCACTCCCCTCGTTGACATGATCAAGAATCTCATCAAGAACGATGAGGTCCCTTCCCCTGAGGAAGTTGGTATCGTAACTTATATCGCTACCAACAAGTCCGGCTTCCACGGTGCAGCCGTAGCAGCTTACCCGGAATTCTTGGATCAGGCAGCTGAAACCATCGGTGGAAGTTTTTATATGCTTCCTTCTTCGGTTCATGAGTTTATTCTCATCAAGGACGATGGCAAGCCCAATGCCAAGGATCTCAACAGGATGATCAAGAATGTCAACGAGACAGTTCTTGAGCCCAGGGATTTCCTTTCCAATCAGTGCTATCACTACGACGCTAAGACCAAGGTTCTTGAGACAGGCGTTAAGTACGACAAGTCAAAGGGTAAGGAAGCAGGTGCAAGATGACGTACGAGGAGTATATCGCTGAGACCGTCAAGAACTGCAGAAAGGTGTTGGCCGACTGTAGCATAGGCGAGCTCATGGGCATCGATTATCTCCGTCAGATCCTTTGGGAGGACGACAGAGTCACCGGAGTGGTCAGCGGCTATTGTACTTCACTTGAAGGCTCAGCCGCTGAAAAGATTCAAGGTGTTCTTTTCAACAACGATTTCCTTGCAGATTTCAACGAACACAAACTGAACATGCAGGAGGTCATGGCTTATGGTCCGGAAGCGGTTGATATCGTTATCAGGTGCCTTGCACTTAATCATATCAACATCGTTCAGCTCGCTGAAGAGGAACACGAAAGACGTATGGAAAAAGAAAGACGGGAGCGCAACTACTCTTTTGACAGAGTTTAACGCCACTATGGGAGGAATCCGAATTAGGGTTCCTCCCTTTCTTCTTTTCTCATGGCCTTAGGACAAATCTATAGAAAGGAGCACTCAATATGCAGTTCATCAGTAAAGAAGATATTCAAAAAGCTCGAGAGATGGACTTGCTGACATATCTTTATTTATTCGAGCCGGGAAATCTCAAACATGTTTCCGGAAACACATATTCCACCATAGATCATGATTCTCTGATCATAAACAACGGAAAATGGTGTTGGTTTTCACAAGGAATCGGTGGTAAGTCCGCACTGGATTATCTCATCAAGGTTCGCGGTCTTCCCTTCCGTGATGCTGTAGAAAGGATTATCGGCAATGTTACCGAGCCAATGACTCAGGCTGTCGTAACTCCGATATCTCCTTCCAAAGTTTTCCTCATGCCTGAAGTAAGCAGCGACACCTCCCGTGTAATTCATTATCTCAAAAGTCGAGGAATAGACCCTGCGATAATCCATTGGTGTATCGATCACAATCTTATCTATGAAACGGCGAAGTACAGCAATGTTCTCTTCGTAGGTTATGACACGGACGGCAAACCGAGATATGGTGCCGTAAGATCCATCAACAGTGATTACAAAGGTGATGTCAGTGGCAGCGATAAACGATTTGCTTTTAAGATCGTACGGGCCGAACAGCCAAAAATGGTCCACGTTTTCGAGTCAGCACCTGATCTTCTGTCATATGCTACCCTAATCAAGATCGGCGGCGGCAATTGGCAGAAGGAGTCATATCTGTCTTTAGCAGGTATCGGTTCCGGTAAGACAGTACCGAAGGCTCTGTCGCAATTTCTTATTTCCTATCCCAGTATTTCTCACATCTCTCTGCACCTCGACAACGATGACCCCGGGCGCACAGCTACCGCAAACATAATCGAAGCTCTTCACGAAGATTATGTTGTGAGAGACAGACCACCTCCGTCAGGAAAAGATTTTAACGACTATCTTCGTCAAGAAGAAAGCCGAAGGCTTTCCCGGGGTCTCAGGGGATGATCCCCTGACAAGCTTTCCGTGTTTGTGGGCACAAACGCGTTGCTTGCTAGACCGTTCCGAGGTGCTGAGGACAAACTAGATTCAAAGGAGGTTGACCACTATGGTTAATGATTCGTCCGCTGATTATTGTTTGGTCTCCAGAGCTTTAATTGAGGATAGGTTGGTTTCGGTAAAGGCGAAAGCAATGTATGCAGTCCTGTGTTGGTGTCCTCAGGGATTTGATTGTTCAACCAAGAACCTCTCTGAGATACTCGGCGTTCGAAGAGAAATCGCCTCCCGGCTCTTAACGGAGTTGGAAGACATCGGATATATCGAACGCATACGGACATCGGGATCTGATGGTAAAACCAAGATTACGGAATATCGTATTTACCCTCGTTCTTTTATTTAAGTGAGGATAGTAATATGACCATCAAAAAGGAAAACCGGACAATTCTGTTTCGTATCCGCCTCACTCAAAAGGAATATGAAACTCTTAAAAAGAATTCATCCATGTCAGGATTAAGCATGAGCGAGTATGGCAGGAGAGCTCTTATCGGAGAGAAAATTGTCGCAGCACCGCCTGCAGATTTTATAGTGTTTATTCGTGAGATAAAAAGAGTCGGCAGCAACCTTAATCAAGTTCTTCGAAAACTGAACATTCTTGGAATAGCACACAGTCTGGAGTTGGAAAGATGTGCCAGCGACCTTCATGATGTTCTGAATCTGATCTACCAAACATACAGGCCGGGGAAAGGAACAGACTAATGGCAGTAACTTCAATATGGGCAGTAAAAGATCGTGTCGACAATGCGCTGAACTATATTATGAATCCCGAGAAAACTGTTGAAAAACCGGAACTCAGTTCTGATGCAATAACGGCCCGTAAAGCTGTTGGGGATGTAATTGAATATGCCGTCAACGAAGATAAAACCGAACAAATGATGTACGTAACCGGCATAAACTGCACACCCGAAACAGCCCTGGAGGATTTCATGAATACCAAATGGTATTGGGGAAAAACCGGCGGCAGACTCGCCTATCACGGGTATCAATCTTTTCTCGAAGGCGAAGGTGAGATCACAGCCGAACAAGCACATGAGATCGGAGTAAAGCTGGCTAAAGAATTATGGGGTGACCGATTCGAAGTTGTTGTTGCAACGCATCTTAACACGGGGCATTATCACAACCATCTGATATGCAACTCAGTGTCTTTTGTTGATGGTCTTAAATATCGTCGAACTAAAGCAGATTACAGGCAGATGCGCTTAGTAAACGACAGACTTTGCAGAGAAGCTCATCTTCATGTCGTTGAAGATCCGTCGTTTGTAAAAGGCAAGTCCTACTCTGAATGGAGAGCGGAACGACAAGGCAAAATGACCGTCAGAGGTACTATCCGGGAAGATATCGACTATGCGATCAAGTTGTCCCGAAGTGAACACGAATTCGGGAACATCATGAGAGAACTCGGATATGAATTCAAATTCTGCCGTAAAGATGGTACTCCCCTTGAACATCCCGGATTACGTCCTCCCGGCTCCAAAAGTTATTTCAGGTTCCGAGGCCTTGGCGACGGTTATGATTTCGATTCGATCAGAAGACGCATCATCGAGAACACTCTTGTTCCGAGATCGTCTTTTTTAATTGAAAAGAAAGATCCTCCTGCCTACTACGAACAAGTGAAAGGCACGGGACTTACTTCCACATACCGCAGATACTGCATCAGATTGTATTCGTATATCAGCAGGCCTAAGAAATCGAAGCGTGAATATATCCCTATGGCATTACGAGAAGATATTGCCAAACTCGACAGATATATCGAGCAAATGGACTTCCTGTACCTTCACCGGATCGAAGATAAAGAGACACTGCAGAGCAAAAAAGATGAGCTTCTATCAGAACTTAAGCACCTGATTGTTGAGAGAAGAAAGTTGAATACGGCTAAAGAAAGAGCCGTAAGAGAACACAATGTTCCAGGAATCAATCAGGCGAAAAGCGATATCAGTGCTATCTCTCGTAAGATCCGCGAAATAAGAAAGGAAATCAAGCTTTGTGATGCTGTTACGATCAGTTCCGACAGGATCATGGAATGCGCTGACATTCCTGCTAAGCCACCAGAAATCGAAACACCTAAACCTCAGATCAAAGACAAGAATCAGCATCTGAGATAAGCGTCACTTCGGTGGCGCTTTTTACATGCCCGGCTATCGGGCAAAAAACTAAAAAGGAGGAAAAACCAATGGCAATTGAGAATGAAACTGCCGATCAGGTCGTCCGTATGATCCTACAAGGCAGTGAAGTCGTATTAAGACTTTCAGGCGCTGCAGCCTTGAGGGTTGCAACCATGATCTACACCGCCTTAAAAGATGATCACACGTCTAAGGGCAAAGCAACACTTTGGGAATTCATGAAGTCAGGCAAGGATCAGAAACTGTTCTCTATCCCTGATTCATATCTTAAAGCGTTCACGACAGCCAGTAAGAAGTTCGGCTTCCCATTCGTTATCCTAAAGGATAAATCGAGAACTGACGGACTTACTGACATCATGGTCTACGCAACAGATGCTTCCAAGGTTAACCGCGTTCTTGAGACACTCAGACTTACGGTCAAGCAGGTGGAAACACTCAAGCCGGAAGTCAAAATGGAGAACGGCGAGCTTATCAAGCCTCTCGGTATGCAGTATGCCGTTCCTTTGGAGCTTATCGACAATATCCCCGATACTCCAAAACACGACAAGAGGCTTCTCGCTGAACTTCAGAAGTATGCTTCCAAGATGAAGCAGGATGGTCCGCAGGTCGTAGAGCCAGTTGGTCTGTTATGCAAACCTAACGGCAGATATCAGATTTTGCCCGGTCAGGGTGCAAAACGACTCGTGGCATTAAGGCTTGCAGGTTATAAGGAAGCTGTTGCAGACATCATGGTACCAAAGAAAGAAGGTGTTGAGGTCAGAGCCGAGAATATCGATGAGCGCCCCGCTCAGGAACGCTCCGATGATCCTAAGCTGCCTTTCGAACTCGATCAGCCTGACGACAACTCACCTACCAAAGAGGAAGGTCAGACTGCAAACCCTACTATGGCCCGAACGTCAAGAGACCCAGCGTCCGGGCAAGACTTAGGGAAGAACTCGACAAGAAGCGAAAAGCTAACAGGCACTATCCCTGAGGAAAGACCATCTGTTAAAAAGGAACTTGAAAGATGCAAGGAAATCTCGGATAAAAGACAAACTGCCAAACAGCTCATGAAGGACCTGGAGAAGTTCGCTCCGCCAAGCAAGATTGATGCGAGGTGAAGCTAATGAGAAGATCAACTGATAAGTTCTCTTACCCGATGATCATCTTGTACCTTATTGGTCTAATTCCGGTCGTTTGGCTCGCATTAAGATCAGCACAATATTTTATTGCTGATGGTATTATAGGAGTTCTGGAAAATGCGGGAGACATATTCGATAAACCTTTTCGCATAACTTTTGTTGAGGGCAGCCTTCGGGTTGCCCTCATATTTATTCTCATTTATGCGATAGGAATCGGAGTGTATCTCTCCATTGAAAGGAACTACAGAAGGCGCGAAGAACACGGCTCTGCAAAATGGGGTAACGCCAAACAGATCAACAGCAAGTATCAGGCTGAACCGCCCGAAGCCAATAAGATCCTCACACAAAACGTCAGGATCGGCTTTGATGGTCATGTGCACAGAAGAAATCTTAATGTGCTTGTTGTAGGCGGTGCGGGATCAGGTAAGACAAGGTTTTATGCAGAACCTAACATCTTGCAGGCTGTTACTGAAAGCCGCTTTTCTATGGTCGTACTTGATCCGAAAGGTGGAACACTCCGCTCGTGCGGAAACTACCTTATCAGCCAAGGGTATGACGTCCGGGTATTGGATCTGATCAATCTGGACCGAAGCCACTGCTATAACCCTTTTGTTTATCTGGAAAGCGATGACGACATCCAGCGTCTGGTTACGAACCTCATAAAGAATACGACGCCGAAAGGTAGTCAGACCACAGACCCATTCTGGGATCAGGCAGCAGAAATGCTTCTCAAGGCAATCGTGTTCTATCTTTACTATGAGGCACCACCGGATGAGCAAAACTTCCCGATGGTTATGGAAATGATCCGCGCCGGTGATGTCAAAGAGAATGACGATGATTACGAATCTGCTCTGGACATCTTGTTTTCAGAACTTGAAGCGCGTGATCCCGATCACATTGCTTTGAAGTATTACAGAAGCTATCACTCCGGTGCTGCTCGTACTTTGAAGTCGATCCAGATCTCCCTTATGGCAAGACTCGAGAAGTTCAATCTTCCTTCTCTTGCCGGCATCACTCAGACCGACGAGATGCGACTCCGTGAACTCGGTGAAAAGAAAGGTGCAATCTTTGCTCTTATTCCGGACAACGATCAGTCTTTCAACTTCATTATCGGCATGCTTTACACTCAGCTCTTCCAGCAGTTATATCGCAGCGCTGATTTTGAACACGGCGGACGTCTTCCCTATCACGTTCATTTCATTATGGATGAGTTTGCAAATGTCTGCCTTCCCGACTCTTTCGATTCACTTCTGGCAACGATGCGATCCCGTGAGATCTCCGTAAGCATAATCTTGCAGAACCTGGCTCAGCTTAAAGCCTTATTCGAAAAGAACTGGGAATCCATCGTGGGTAACTGCGATGAATTCTTGTATTTAGGCGGCAATGAACAGAGTACTCATAAGTATGTCAGCGAACTCTTAGGTAAAGAAACGATCGATACGAACTCATATGGTCTCAACAGAGGTCGAAATGGTTCTTTCACCAAGAATGATCAATTACAGGCCAGAGAACTCCTAACACCGGATGAAGTCCGAATGCTCGATAACCGTTACGGAATCTTATTTATCAGAGGCGAATATCCGGTTATGGACCTCAAGTATGACCTAATGAAGCACCCCAAGATTGCTTTCACGGAAGACGGCGGTGCCGAACCTTTTATCCACGGAAGAGACACAAGGTCCGAGCTGACCATTTCTTTGGTTGGTAACGAGCCTGAATTACGCGACAAGGCCATCGACATAGAAGACCTTGTTAAGGAACAACACGACTTCGTGATCCTTTCCAATGAGGAACTCGAAGAAATCTATCTTAAAAAGGAGAATCAAGAAAATGGTTAAGAATAATCTTAAGCATGAAGTTACTGCTCTTGAGAAAAGCAGACGCAAGGTAGCCTTGAAGGGCTATCTCATTACAGCCATCACCTGCTCCATCGTAGGAGTTTGTATGCTACCTGTTATGGCTGCAAGTGATGCTGAGACTGCTATCAACAACATGTCGAATATCGTCTTCGGCATCATCAGAGCAGTCGGCATAATGCTTGCAGGTTGGGGCCTCGTTCAGGTCGGTATGAGCTTCCAGAGCCACGATCCGTCCCAGAGATCTCAGGGCTTCCTTTGCCTTGCAGGTGGTCTCATTATCGTTTTCGCCAAGTCGATCCTTACTGCGATCGCTCCAGGTGTCTTCACTTGAGTTAAGGAGGTGCGATTATGGGTACTGCCGCTTGGTATGAGCTTATGCAAGGTCTTGAGTACCTTGGAGATATGCTTGACAAGATGTGGGCCCTCCTTACAGCTTCCCCTCAGTCATTCAAAGGTGGCACGCTCTGGAGCATTATCGAAACTATCAATGGAGTTTTGGGCGCGGTAGGCACTGCTCTCCTGGTCTTGTTTTTCACGGTAGGCATGATCAAGACCTGTGGGAGCTTTGCCGAGCTCAAAAAGCCTGAGACGGCAGTAAAGGTTTTTGTCCGTTTTGCCATCGCTAAGTTCTTGGTTGATAACTGCCTTAAATTGCTCGTCAACTTCGTTACCATCGTACAAAGCGTTATTTCGAAAATAACTGCAGCTAATCCGATTGGTACCGCTTTGGAATACACTATTCCATCAGATGTCATGGCCAAATTCACTAGTGTCGGCATTCTCGATGGCGCTATTCCACTTTGGGCAGTATGCTTCATAGCTCACCTTGCTTTTATCGTTATCAGCATGGTTCTGCTTCTTACCGTATACGGAAGATTCTTCAGGATCTATATCTATGCGGCTATAGCACCAATTCCGTTATCCACGATAGCAGGACAGCCCACTGAAAACATCGGAAAGAGCTTTCTTAAGAGCTTCGCCGGTGTCTGTCTTCAGGGTGTTGTTATTGTCCTGGCGTGCATCATCTTCACTGCTTTTGCAGCATCCGCACCAAAGATGGATACGACAGTAGAACCGATAATGATGGTTTGGGTTTATGTGGTCGAGGTCATTTTCAACCTGCTCGTATTGCTTGGCTTGGTTAAGGGCTCTGACCGTATCATCCACGACATGATGGGTTTGTAAGGAGGTTTGTTCATGGAAATAAATATTAACAAAGACATTCGCGAATATACCGAAGCTGTTTTCTTCGGCCTTAACTTAAGACAGCTCATATGCTCAGGTCTGGCGGTTGCTTCTGCAGTAACCGTCTACTTCTATTGCCGTAATACGGTATCTCAGGAAATGATCACCTATATCTGCATAGCTGTGGCTGCTCCCTTCGCTGCAATAGGATTTATCAAGTATAACGGCATGCCCATGGAGAAGATCTTCTGGGCATGGCTCACTGATAACTTTCTATTCCCTAGAAGACTTACGATCAAGGCAAACAATGTCTATCAGAAAGCATTGTCCGGTTATTTCGCAACTAAGGAAAAGGAGGCATTTAATGCTCAAGAGCATTCAGACAATACTGAAGCAGGATAAAGAGATGTTCTCAGTACCGGCTCGGGTCCAAGACCTGTTGCCGGTTCAGAGAATATGGCCTGATGGGATCTTTCAGGTCGGTCCGAATAAGTATTCAAAAACTTGGAAGTTTTCGGACATCAACTATCAGGTGGCAAGCGAAGAGGATAAAGAGAATATGTTCCTGCTTTATTCGGATATCCTCAATGCGTTTGACAGTGCTGCCACTACTAAAATTACGGTAAATAATCACCGCCTTAACAAGAAGGATTTCGAGAACTCGATACTCATGCCAATGAAGAACGACGGCCTCGATGAGTATCGCAAGGAGTATAACGATATGCTCTTGGAGAAAGCTACCGGTGCCAATGGTATCACGCAGGAAAAGTATATTACCGTGTCGATCAACAAGAGATCTGTTGAGGATGCACGCACATACTTTGCCCGTACCGGCGCCGATCTTCAGATGCGCTTTTCTTCTTTAGGCAGTTCTCTTGAAGAACTTAATGCTATCGAGAAACTCCGCATTCTCCATGATTTTTACCGCCAGGGCGAAGAGATCAACTTCGAATTTGATATGGCTCAGAAGGCTAAACTCGGTCATGACTTCAAGGATTATATCTGCCCGGATACGATCGAGAGATGCAATGACTATATCAAGCTTGGCGAGAAATATGTTCGAGTTCTGTTCCTGAAGGATTACGGCAACTATATCAGCGATGACACTGTTGCAGAACTTACGGACATGAATCAGAATCTCATGCTCTCAATTGATGTCCTCTCCGTACCGACTGATGAAGCTATCCGCGAGGTAGAGAACCGCCTGTTGGGTGTTGAGACCAACATCACGAACTGGCAGCGCAAGCAGAATCAGAACAACAACTTCTCAGCTGTTATCCCCTACGACATGGAGTTGCAGAGAACCAAGACCAAGGAATTCCTGGCCGATCTTACGACCCGTGACCAGCGCATGATGCTCTGCCTTATCACTATGGCAATATCTGCTGACAGCAAGGAACAGCTTGATCTTGCCACTGAGAGCTTACAGGCAGTTGCTAAAGGAAGGCACTGTCAGATGGCTGTTCTTAAATGGCAGCAGGGAGATGGTCTAAACACGGTCCTTCCATTCGGTGTACGGAAGATCGATTGCTTCAGGACACTTAATACGGAATCCTTGGCAGTATTCCTTCCGTTCAAGACACAGGAGATTATGGACAAGGGCGGCATTTACTATGGCGAGAATGCAATCTCGCATAATCTCATCATGTGTAACAAGGCTAACCTTTTGAATCAGTCCGCCTTTCTATTAGGCGTGCCTGGTTCTGGTAAATCCTTCTCTGCAAAAGAGCTCATAACATTCCTTATGCTCAACACGGATGACGATATTCTTATCTGTGATCCGGAGGGTGAGTACGCTCCCCTTGTTGAAGCAATGGGGCCTGAGATGGGCTCCGTTATCCGTGTATCGGCCGGCGGACGTGATAGGCTCAACGCCATGTATATGGTCGATGGTTATGGCGAAAACGATCCTATTGTTGTTAAGTCCCAGTTCATCATGTCACTTGTTGAGCAGATCGATAAGAAAGGTGTCGGGCCTCAGCAGAAGTCCATCATCGACAGATGCGCTGCAGCCGTATACCGTGAGGCGGATCGCCTGAGGTCTTCCGGCGGCGCTACCCCTACGCTTTGCACGTTCCGCGAGAAACTTTTACAACAGCCTGAGCGTGAGGCTAAGCAGATTGCCTTATCCCTTGAGCTCTTCACTACCGGATCACTTGATATATTCGGGCGTGAGAGCAATGTCGACATGGATAAGCGTGTCGTTGTTTTCGACATACACGGCTTAGGCAGCCAGCTTAAGCCCACGGGACTTCTTGTCATAACGGACACTATGCTTAACCGAGTAACCCTTAATTGGAAGAAAGGTAAGCGTACACATGTCTTTATCGATGAGTTCCATGTCGTATTCGAAAACGAGTTCTCTGCACAGTTCTTCAACTCCGCTTGGAGACAGTTCCGTAAGAGAAACGCCTATCCTACCGCTATTACGCAGAATGTTGAGTATCTGCTCGACTCCGTTCAGGCATCTACAATGCTCTCGAACTCGGAGTTTGTCATAATGCTCAATCAGGCAGCATCCGACAGGGCTAAACTTGCAAAACTCTTGAATATCTCCGAGATCCAGATGCGCTATATCACGAACGCACCTGCAGGTTCCGGTCTTATTAAGTACGGCTCTGCACTTGTTCCTTTCATCAACAAGTTCAATAAGAACACCAAGCTCTATGAGCTTATGACGACTAAGCCGGGCGAAGGGCAATTCGCGAACGGCTGACCTTGGCCCGTGCCGAAATCTTAAGCGGTACGGGCTTTTATTTATCATCACCTAAGGGGGGAATAAAATGAAGAAACTATTGGGTTATGTCAGAAGCATCGATATATGTATCGATTCATGCACTGTTGAAAAACCAAATCTGTATTCTCAACGTTTTGGTACTGTAAGAGAAGCTCAGATTGAAATTGATAATATCTGCGAAGAGCTGGTTGATTACCTAGAGTGTACTAGCCGTCCCATGAACAATAAAGGAAATGATATTACCTGTAGCATTATTTCCTTATGGGAACTTACCTTCAAGTACGATGAGGTGATCGAGGCTAACAAACACAAGATGAATACTTATCTTGTTCAATTAGATAAGTTAATCGTTCTGTGTGACAGCATAGCACGACTTGGTGGTCTGAATTCAGATGAACTTTACCTTATGTTCGATATAAAACAAACAACCAAGATTTGATGATCATCATCTCATTGCACCCGAGGGATCCTGTTCCCTCGGGTTTTACATGCCTGGATATCGGGTTTCAACTACCTAAAGGAGATAAATCAAATGCAACAAATTAATAAAATCGAGCGCGAGAAAGACATAAAGCAGGTATCGCGCCTTGACGACTTAATACCTGCTACAGAGAAAACCATAACCAAGGTTCAAAACAAACCTACGGTTAAGGTGGAGCAAATGGAAACTGTGATTGATGATGCATCCACTGCTACTTTAAAAGCCGCACAAATGGCAAGCATTGCAGCCATAAGACACGCTCGAACAATTTCTGAAGAATCAGATAAGACTGAAGATCAGGAAGCAATCGATAAGCTTGAAGCATCCGGAAGAACTGCTATATCTGATGCTACAAATGCTGCTTTGGATGCGAAAGAATCTTTAAGACGGCAGATCAGAAAGAAGCGTCCTGATATTAAGAACACCAAGGACATCAAAACTGGTACAAGAACCATAAGCAAAGCAGACAGGACTCTTAAAACAGCAAACGACGCCTCTCGTCTGGCTATAAAAAGCACAATCGAAACCTCAAGGCAGGCAGCTATTGTTTCGCAGAAGGTTGCTACTGCAAAGAAGGCTGAACGTCTTTCCAAAAAGGCAGCGGAAAGTGTCAAGAAAATCGTCAAAGGCATAATCAATGCTATTAAGCGTCTATGCGCGGCATTAGAAGCAGCTTCCGTGCCAATTATGCTAATCCTCGTGCTTGCTGCCGCTATTGGTGCCCTTGTAGCATCTGCCTTTGGCATCTTTTTTACCGGCGATGTATCCTATGAAAGCACAAAAACTCTTCAGGAAGTAGTACTCGAGATCAACCAAGGCTACAACAACTATATTGAAGAGATTAAGAAATCTATTACCCATGATGATCTGACAATTGAAGGCTATTGCGCCCCCTGGCCTGACATCATTTCAGTCTATGCAGTCTATATGACCACCAAATCAGACAATCCTACAGATGTTGTTCATTTGACTGAAGAACACGAGAAACTTCTCTATAATCTTTTCTGGACCATGAACTATGTTTCCTATACTACTGAGGAGATTACTGTAACCGAGAAAGTTCCTGACCTTGATAAAGATGGTAATCAGAAGAAGGATGCTGACGGGAACCCTCTATATATTGAACAAGAAAAAACTACTGTCACACTTCACATTACAGTAGATCACGTTACGGCACAACAGGAGGCAGAAGCCCTCTACTTCAATGCTGAGCAAATGGCCGAACTTAACGAGCTGCTTGATCCAAGAAATGCTTCATTATGGCTAGAACTCCTTAGAGGTATTGGTTTAGGCTCAAGTGAACTGGTAAATCTTGCATTATCTCAGATTGGGAATGAAGGCGGAGAGAAATACTGGCGGTGGGCTGGGCTAGACAAGCGTTGTGAGTGGTGCGCCCTTTTTGTTTCATGGTGTGGAGATCAGACCGGTCTCCGTGCTTCCGGGCAGATTCCCTTCTTCTCCTTCGTCTCTGATGGGGTTGATTGGTTCAAATCTAAGGGAAAATGGATCGATGGCTCTGAAATCAATAGTTCCAACTATGACAAGCGCATCTATCCGGGAATGATCATCTTTTTTGACTGGGAGCCTGATGGCAAGCCTAATCATGTGGGAATTGTCACTAAGGTAGCTGATGGTTATATATATACTGTTGAAGGTAATAGCGGTGATGCAGTAAGAGAGAAAAGTTATTCGGCAGATAGTAAGTGCATATTTGGCTTTGGCCTAGCATGAACCTGAGAGAATTAGTATGAAAAATCCCCAGTTACGCTTCGTGTAGCTGGGGGCTTTTTTTGATGCCCAGTTTTGCAAAGTCGTTAAAAACTTGAAAACTATATCTAAAGCACGCAAGATTGCTTGATTTTTATATTATAATTAATAGAAAAGTAGTGTTCCAGGTTTTTCTTGTAGTAATTGTTCAAACGATGAGATTTTAACAGTATCAGAGGCCAAAGAAACTTCTTTGATCTCATCCCAAGAGTCTTCAAATATGAAGTCTTGATCTGCGCCATCGGGACCAACCCAAGAAACAATAGAGTTATTGATGCCTCTTTCTGGAATAATCTCCTGTAAATGTAAGAGTTCGCCAATGAGCCCCTTTTGTCGAAAGAGAGGCATGACGCTTTTTTCAACATATTGTAAGAGTTTTTGCCAGCTTAAATAGCGCTCTATCAAAGCATTGACAGGGTTATCAGCATCTTTAGAATACATAATAATATCCCAGCCAAGGCACAAGAATTCTTCCTCATATTCTTTAAGAAGCAATTGCAATTCCAAGGAATATGTACCATTCATCATCAGTCTGTTTTCAGCGCTAATAGCTTTAGAACAAGGTATTTTATCAATTATGCCAGTGTTCATTACAATAAGAGCTTTGTTAGCTACAGATGAATATCCGACTTGAAACTCAATCATAGTACTTACAAACAAATCTCAATGCTTATTTTCATACGGAGGTATTATCAATGGCAGAAGAGAAAAAAGTTGAAGTAGCAGCAAAGGCTACTGAAGTAAAGAAAGAAGCACCTGCAAAGAAAACAGTTGCTAAGAAACCTGCAGCAAAGAAAGCTGCTCCTGCTAAGAAGGCTGTTGCCAAGAAGCCCGCAGCAAAGAAAGCTGCTCCTGCTAAGAAGGCTGCTGCCAAGAAGCCCGCAACAAAGAAAGCTGCTCCTGCTAAGAAGGCAGTTGCCAAGAAACCTGCAGCTAAGAAAGCTGCTCCTGCTAAGAAGGCAGTTGCCAAGAAACCTGCAACTAAGAAAGCACCTGCAAAGAAGCCTGCAGCTAAGAAAGTTAAGAAACTCGGCAAAGTTATTTTTGAAATCGAAGGTCAGCAGATCGATTACAAGAAGATCGAGAAGAAGGCAGCTAAGCTCGGCGGCGACGTTTATGTTGTTGTTTCTGAGAAGAAGATCTTTGATTCTGACGGAAAGAGCGTAGATCTTTTCTGATCACATACAAATTAGCATAATAACTTCCTAAGAAATAGAACGATGACATCAGATGATGATCATCGTTCTTTCTTTTGTTCTGAAACTTAACCTATTGGTTAATAACTTAACCCATAGGTTAAATTCGTCTTATTCCGTTCTAAATTCGCAATCGATATAGGAAAGAAGATTCTCTATTTTCTCCCGGTAATCATCTGCATCCGTAGTTGAGGCATCAAGATTTTGAATGGAAGGATTTGATGTGGCAACCCTTTCAATCAGTTCATTACCTCTCTCCTCACCTAACTCTTTGATAATTGCCTGCTCCAGACTTAATGTCGAAATCATTTCATTAAGATACCGGACCGTCACTTCAAGAAAGGCATCATAGAGCTCTCCTTTAGAGATTGTTTTTGATTCATTCATTACGTTCATTAATCCCTTTTTGAAATCGTTTGTTTTATACATACTATGACCTCCGTTTCATTGATTTGATGCCTTTACTATGACAGCGCGAATGCTTGAAATCAATGGGGTTAGGGAAAATTGAGACTAGTCTTAAAATTGCTTTGATATTTTGTTCGTTTAATATTACAAACATATTACATTCAGTCCCATTAATATCTCATACCACCTAGTATAATTTCAGCGTAAACAATATCTAAATAGCGTATTGGCAGCGTGAAACCTGCAATACGGGATGGGAGGTTTTTATGACAAAAACAATTAATGAAAAGTACAACAACAACCTAAGAGCTCTATATGTGAAAGACATATTGTATAAGCACACAGATGAGAATCATTTTCTCACAGTGAGCGAGATACTGGATATGCTTAAGCTAAATTACGGTATCACCTCTATCCGTCAGACAATTTACGATGATATAGAGATCCTCGTAAAGTCTGGTTACGATATTGAGTGCATTAAAGGAAGACAGAATAAATATCATGTTCTTTCCAGGGAATTCGATATAGCTGAACTCCGTATTCTCATTGATGCTGTTGAGTCATTACAGTCCATACCCAGCTGCCAGGCAAAAAACCTTATCAAAAAGCTTGCGGATCTGGGTGGACCTTCTGCTGATTTCCTAATGGAAACTGTTGACGTGGACGCTAGACCTCGTGCAGATAATTCAAAGTTCAATTACATAATCGATACAATTCATCACGCTATCGCTGAAAAACGACAGATTGCCTTCAAGTATTATGAGTATCTTCCTTCAACCAAGAAGGTTCTTAAGAATAACGGCAAGAAATATGAGGTCTCACCTTACCGTCTTGTCTGCTGCAATGACTATTATTATCTTCTGGCCCTTTCTCATGACCGCATGAAAGTCACAGCATTCAGAGTTGATCGTATCAGCGGTATTCCTACTATACTGGCTAAAACCTGCTTACCTGAGCCCAAAGACCTTTATGTCAATAAATATATCCGGGAATCATTTCACATGAAGAGCGGAGAACCGGCTAGTGTAACTTTACAGTTCGACAGCGATGTTATGGATGCTATGGTCGACCGCTTCGGGCAGGAAATGGACATCACTTTTATTGGCAAAGACAACTGCAACGCAAAGGTGAATGTCCAGGTAAATAACATCTTTTTTGCATGGATTTTCGGCTTTGAAGGAAAGGTCCAGATCAAAGCGCCTAACAAAATCAGAATGGATTATGTTCGCATGGTATCCAAAGAGATGGCTCGCTTATAACAATGTTACAAAGCTTATGAAATAAGGCTTTCTGAGCGCTGTAAATGTTGAGGTGTTAAAGATTACTAACAGGTCAGAAAATTGTTCTTGCAAAGCAAAATACCCCCTCGTATAATGAAGCCACGAGAGCAAAAGAACATACGTTCTCAACGAAAGAATTCATGCTGGGAGGTGAGGAAGATGCAGAAAAACGTAACAACTATAGGCATGTGTTGTTCACTGACCAAGAAAGCCCTCCTTTCTAAATCTGCATCTCCCCTCACCTTGCTGAATCGGAATCAGACCAGCGGACCGGGAATAAGAAACAAATAAAGTAGTACCAGCTACAACTGAAACAGAAGGAATTTCGCAAAAGCAGCAATGCTCGTGCGTTCAGATTAATACGGCTATTTTTAAGCTTACTCGGATTTTTTCCCTTTAGCCGGTGTAAGCAAATCTAATAGGAGGATAAAAAATGAAGACTAAGGAAGTTAAAGTGGAAAGCACATCAGTTAAGAGCCAGATTATACCCAAGGCCCTTATAGGAAAAAACGGAACAAGGCATGAGATCACTAAGGTCCTGTTCTGTGTTCGCTCAGAAAACGGCGAGTTTGAAGGTCTCCGTTACGCAGTAAGTTTTAACGGAGCAGAGACGTATCTTTATCTCATAGATCGTCGTTGGTATGTACAGGTGGTTTAAAATGAAAATTAGAACATCTTTCAAAGAAATGAATGCACTTTGCGGCATGCTCATTGAGGATTTCCTTAAGAGGTATCATTACTCAAACACCAGAGTAATTGATATCGAAGACTTTGCTACCAAGTATCTCGGTACAAAGATCGTATTTGAAGTTTTCGCAGAAGACTGTCCCGGTAGAGGCGGATTCATATCGGACGGAAAGAAACCATTACAGGTTTTACGTAACGGCATGATCCAGAAGATTGTCTTTCCCGAAAACGTGATCGTAATAGAATCATCTCTTAACAAGTTTTCAGAACTCGCCCGGATGAGATTTACCATCGCTCACGAAGTAGCTCATCTCATTATGAAAAAGCACGTTCCCGGAAACTATTCAGCGGCCTATCACACTGAGTTTATAGCTGGAGAAAACTATGATCCTGAAACGCTCATTACAATGTTCTCGTTCACCGAGAATTTAGTTGATAAAGCGGCTGCAAGTCTTCTTATGCCCGATTTCATAATTAAGGGAGCTCTTAAGAAGTATAACAACGGCGAGAAAATACCGGTTTATGTAGGAAGCGACACAGTTGTTACTGACCCTTGCAAGGTAATCATTCAGAGAATGGCCGACAGTATGGGCGTCAGCTACAAAGCCTGTTATCGCAGACTATGGGAACTCTCCCTTTTTGAGGAACATCCGCTTATTGAATATGCTGCCTTCTTCAGAAACGAGGAAAATTGTGATGTTTGAAGATTTTAAGCCCCACATTCGCAACAAGCTTCTCAAGTCACTGGAGTACGCAAAAGATCAACCGAAGCGGGACGTCAAGTGTCCCAAATGCGAAAGTGTTCTTTTCCAGGCATACGGCAGAAGGCATTGTTGTATTTACTACCGTTGTTGGAAATGTGATTACGAAGGCGTTATGGACGTAGGAATGTTCAGAACAATGCCACTCAATCAGGTTTATAACGAAGAAGGCGGTTATTGGTATGTCCCTCCCGATGAGGAACTGACTGCCTGACTTCACCGGATTAGCTACCATCCTTAAAGGCAGCGATGATGCAAAAGAATAAACCGACTTTAACCGAGCAAGCGGAGCAGGATCCTTAGCTTAAGGACTGAAAATACTACCAAGCGCCGTACGAAGTTTAGAAGAGATTTTTTCTCTTCTATTTCGTACGGCGTTTTTCTTTTGCCTTACGAAATAACCAGCTTCGCACGTCGTTAATAGTTCCTTCCCTTCCCGATTAGGTCTGAAAGGAAGGAACATGTTTTTCAGGTATCAACACTATCCCTGATCTCCGAAGATTTCTAACCCCTGGAAATTTTTACGAATAAAGGAGATCCAAAATGGATACAGATACAAAGAAGAGTTTTAAGCAGGAGTGCAAGGTTATTAATCTTGAACTCGAGTATGAAGGTTATGTGGGCAATGAGCTCTACGCAATCATCACCGACCTCAGCAAGGAAGAGTTGAACAAGAGCTATGGTGCGGAAATCGAGAAGTACAAGCCGTTCGTTATTCTCTCACGTGCAATGGGATTAGCTATGAAGAAGCATGAGCATGACGAGAAAAAGCATGCGATGCGCGAAGCAAGAGGTGAAATGCGTATGACCGGTGATGTTCGTGATGAAGCGCTCATCTCCGCATTAACAGAAGATGATGATCAGTTAGTCAAAGAGGCAATCGTTCACGACTTTATGGAGAGTCTGAGGATCAATGCAGTCAGTAAGTCGGCATTAATGACACTTACTCCTTTGCAGCGTGATTATCTTATCCGCAAATACGTCAATCGCGAATCTGTAAGAGACATCGCGGATAAAGATGGTAAGCGTTTTGAGACAGTTTGGGACATCATTGTTTCCGCTAAAAACAGGTACATCAAAGCTGTAAAGGCTTTGGAGGTGGCGTGATGGAATACGAGTATTTACCGACACCTGCATTCCACCCTATGCGCGGTGAGATTTATCTCTGCGATCTGGGAGATAGTACCGGCTCTATCCAGAGCGGCAAACGCCCTGTCTTGATCATCCAGGAACGCGAATACAATGACCCCTCCCCTACTGTTGTCGTAGCACCCATCACATCAGTTCTCAAGAAGGAAGAACTTAACTCTCATATAGTTCTGCTTCCGAACATTTCAGGACTTCCCAAGCCTTCAATGGTACTAATCGAGCAGACACGCACCGTCAATGTTTCTGATCTTCAGTGTTATTACGGCAGAGTTAAAGATGAAGTAATCAATGACCGTCTTAACAATGGCATCACCACAACATTCGGTCTCAAACGTAAGCGCAAAAGAAAGACGCAGCCTAAAAAGAAGTTCCACCGCTACATTGAGACAACATGTCTCTGCCATAAGTGCGTGAACTTTTATCTGCTTGATTCACATTATCGTGTTAAGCGATTGACACCCCATAACGGGTTTAAAGACATTTGCGACAGATGCGGTCGTTCAGAAGGATTCGACTATCAGATCTTAGAAGAAGGAGACAAGTGATATGACTAAGTACGGAAATAGAGAATACGACGTCAGGATTTCTGAGAAGGTCACATTAAGCATCTATGAAGCCGCTGCTTATACCGGTATCGGTCTTCGAACTTTATCCAGGCTATCAGATGATCCTGACTGCGACTTCATTCTTATGGTCGGATCCAGGAAGGCATTCAAGCGCAAGAAGTTGGAAGAGTACCTCGAATCCCATTATGTGGTCTGATAACGAGAAAACTTCAATCGCACATTTGTAATGTTCGGCAATTTCTTCTAAAGTACTCGTAAGTCGTTATCCTGACATTCAGCAGGTCATACATTCGGAAAAGGGCGCAGGAAAACAAATTCTTTCGAAAGGAGCTCAAGAATGTATAGACTTGACAACAAAGATTATGATGTAAGGATATCAGAGCGAGTCACCCTCAGTGTTTACGAAGCAGCAGCTTATACCGGTATCGGTACCAATAAACTACACAGGATGGCCGCAGAACCCGGTTGTAACTTTGTAATCTACATTGGCGCCAAGAGGCGCTTCAAAAGGAAACAACTGGAAGAGTACTTAGAAGCACAGTATTCCATCTGAATTTGGAGGATAAATCATGATCATTCATGAGGAACTTACTTTTGCTTCTGAGTTTACAGATCTCATGAAGCAGAAAAGAAAGGTGCGTATACCGGATAAAGAGACGCTCGATATTTACGAAGCGTCAGCTTATACCGGTATCGGCGTAAAGAGACTGAGTGACATGGCAAATGCGCCCTATTGCAACTATGTCATCTGGGTAGGCTCTCAGAGATTGTTCATCAGAACAAAACTCGAAGAGTATCTGTTATCCCATTCCTCAGTCTGACACGTTGCTCCCCGTCAGCATCTTACTGACGGGGAACACTTAAACTGCATTCACAGGAGATTATTATATGGCATCAATTAAAAAGACCGTAAAGGTCAGATATGACAAAAACCATGTTCGCTTGAACAAAGGCGAATATCAGCGTGCTGACGGTAGATACTGCTACAGATGGACAGACTTATGCAAGAACCGTCGCGCCATTTATGCCCGGACACTTGATGAACTTCGTCGCTTAGAGAAGCAGATCCAGCGTGATAGGGATGATGGAATACGCGAAGATATGAGCTACGCTACCGTTAACCAGATCTTCGAGTTATGGAAGGAAACCAAGAGAGGCTTAAGAGACAGGACCAAGACATCCTACATTTACTTTTATGATCTCTTTGTCAGACCGAACTTCGGTCAGAAAAGGATTCAATCGGTCAAAAGGACCGACGTAAGATCTTTTTATAACAACCTGATTGAAGTGCGTGGACTCAAGGTTGCAACTCTTGATAATATTCACACGGTATTACATCAGGTATTCCAGCTCGCTGTTGATGATGACATCATCAGAAAGAATCCCACCAGTATGATGATTAAGGAAATCAGACGTGCGTTTGGCAATGATTCTGTCCCCAAAAAGGCGTTAACTATTGATGAAGAAGATTTATTCTTCAGTGAAGTTATGAAACGCCCTCGCTTCAGGAAATGGTATCCCATTCTTTTCATAATGGCCAATACCGGTATGCGTATTGGCGAGATCAGCGGCCTTCGCTGGTGCGATGTCGATCTTGAAAAGGATACGATAAGCATCAATCACACGCTGGTTTACTATAACCATCGAGATGAGAATGGTTGTAGCTACACAATCCACAAACCAAAGACCGAAGCCGGTAACAGAACTATTCCTATCACTCCTTCAGTGAAGGAAGCATTTCTAATGCAGAAGGAATACTTGGATCTTGCCAAGCTAAAGAGTGTCGATCACATCGACGGTTATGATGACTTCATCTTCGTCAACCGTTTCGGTCATGTAATGAATCAGTCCACGGTCAACACCGCAATTCAGAGAATGACAAGAGATATCAATCTTGATATACTCGACCAGGCACCTGAAGGATCCGAACCTCTTGTTGTTCCCTACTTCTCCTGCCACATACTCAGGCATACTTACGCAACTCGCTTATGTGAATTTGGTGTTGGTGTCAGGACTGTACAAGAGTTACTAGGACAGGTCGATCTGAACACCACCATGCGAATCTACATCGATGTCACCGAAGACCTGAAAAAGCGTGAAGTTGAGAAGTACGAAGAGGCCATGAAAGCCGAGCGCCAGCACTTGGAAATCGTTGGGCCGGATGACATCTAAAGGCGCAAAGTGGTATAATTATTGAGGAGGGATTGACTCTCCTTCGAACATAATTGACCCTTCAAAAGAGCCCCATTCCTATCTCAGGAACGGGGCTCTGTAATTCGGTGCAACATCATTTATGATGAATAAGCCAAAATCTCAAAACAAAGAAAATTTAAGTGAATGGTGATACTGTTATAATTCTTTGGAACAATACATTAAGAATCTAATGATTGAAAAGTACAATTCGCATCTAGACTATAATACTTATTAATGAACAACCATAATATGTGTCAACGTTTGTATTAATGTCTTTTCTTTTCCTGAATCATCAAAAACAAATTTGACATTAAACTATACTCATATTCTGAGCCCTCATAGTAAAGATCATAACTGCATACAGCATTCCAAAGAGCATTAACATTTGCGAGCCAATTGTCACAACAATTAACATGAGATTGATACCACTCATATTCTGATAACATCTCATCACATATTCGGATTTTCTCGCATTGATCCATTCCACTTGGATTAGTTGTAATTTCCGTATATTTTCTTATAGTTTCAAGAATGTCTGAGGATGGTTCATCCTTCTTTTTGGCTAATTGGCTTTTAGGAGTTTGAACCGAATTATTTGTCTGACTGTTTTTGTGTTTCGAAGAACGTACTACCATAATTATTGTTACAACTATAATAGGAGCTATGACGTAAAAGAAAATAATACTAAAATCCGGCATTGAGTTAATTCTCCTTAATCATATCTAACATTAATTCATTTGCTGCTTTATTTAACCAGATATATTCTATCTAAACTTTTTCTTTTCCTCTTCGTAAACACTATTGCCCGGACTCAGTTGGCACGCTTGTTCAATACACCAATAAGCATAATTCATATCTACAGGAACTCCAGGCGCCCCATTCACGTATATAGTTTCCAGCGCAAAATAAGCAAGAGCCTTGAATCTATCCTCATGCCAGTGGTCAGAGTTTAATGATTTCTTAAGGTTAATGGAATCATAATATAATTCATTTATATATCGATCTATGTCTTTTGTATGTGCACCAAACATTTCAACGGCTGTTCTTGGGGTATAATCAATGTTTGATTTCGCGTACATCTTCAATGCTCGGTCAACGTCTCTTTCCTGATAATATTTCCCCAAGACAAAATACATATTGCTCTCAACAATGCTTAATGCAAGCGGATCACCAAATGACTGCGTTCTTAAGAAGTTTATAAGATCCAAGATCATATCACAGACGTTCTTATCACTTTCAGTATATGGACTACCTATAGCGTATGTCCCATACAAATATATGTCATCAATCGTTATCAGCTCATAAATAACTGCAAGATTATTTTTGAAAACATGGTACGTTCCGGAAATCAGAGTAAGTGCTGCTCCAATTTCTCCTTCGTTCATTAATCTTTTTGTATAATTCACCATCATATCTGGATTGGGTGCCTTATAAATCTGTTGTACCAGTTCATCATGCATAGGGTTATCTTTTATCATTTCAGTAACTTTGATTAAGGTATTAGCAAGCGGATTGCTTCTTCCTCCTATTTTGGCAAGAAGTTCCTTCGATTGTTGATGACCACGATCTGCAGCCTTAGCTAAGAACACTTTAGCAGATTCTATATCATGTAATTCATTAAGATAAATAGCCCCTTTATAGTAAAGCGCAAGTGTTTCGTCATAGCTTTCGACATTGTCTAAAAGTTCAAAGGCTTTATCTGTATTTACTTCGACATATCCTGGTATTCCAGCACCATAATAGAATCCAAGATATGCATTAGCTGCTTTCGAACCCATGTCGTAGATTTCTTTAAACAGTTTAAATGCTTCGTAATCCTTGTCTTCACCAGCTTTATCCTGAAAATAAAAAAGCGCTAACATTTTAATATTTAGTACTGCACGATCATCATCATACTTTGTATCATAACCAAGTTGATAATAATACAGAGCTTTTTCAAGATCCGGTTCAAGGATTCCGGGGATTCCATCTTCAAAAATAGTTCCTAAATCTGTTGCTGCTTGCGGATTTTCACCACTTCTTAAAGCTAATTCGTAGCACTCTTTTGCTTTCAGGTTTTCACCTAAATGCCGATAGATATTTCCCATTTCGCCTTGACACCAAGCAACATCTTCAAGTTTGCCATTCTGAATCTCGTTGTTATAGTATTGCAAAGTTTCGTAATAGCATTTCTTTGCAAGATCATCTTTACCAAGTTGCTCAAGAAGTCTGGCCTTATATGTTCTCTCACAACCGTTGCCATTTCCGAATTTTATTGCCTTATCATAATAATCTACAGCTCGTTCAAGATCCTGTTCAATATAGCTAATGCCATGCTCATATAGAATTCCCAATTGTGTTGCAGCTCTACTGCTCCCCATTTCACATGCCGCTTCATAGTATTTTAAACATTCCTTTTCATGCTGTTCCCCTAGGACGCCATCAGCTAACATGTAACCTATATGATAGAATGCTTCACGATTGTTTTGATATTTAAGTACTTCTTTATATAGTTCTATGGCCTTGGTCTCATTCTTCTCAACACCGTCAACACCTAAACGGTACCTACTTCCCAACTCATATAAAGCAACTGGATTGCCTTGGTTTGCAGCTTTAGCAACTTCCTCAATTGTTGACTTATCAAAGCTTTCGTCGTATTCAGTTACCATTGGCAAATTGGGATTGACTAAACTTTTAACAGAATCGTTGTCTTTTGTTTCTTGCAGTTTAGTTCCACATTTACCACAAAAGCGAGAATTCTCTTTAATCGGACTACCACATTTTGAACAAAAATTTGCCTTTGTGATTTCAACTGAATGTTTTTTTGCAACAACAGGTGAGCCACATTTTCCACAGAAATTGGAATTTAAGCTAATTGGTGAACCACATTTTCCACAATAAGGCATAAATCATTCGCCTCCTAAAACATCAATGAATTTTCCTGTAAGCTTTGAAAGTTAGAAGCTTTGTTTAGTGTAGCAAACCAGACTTATTATCCCATATCATCTTTCTCGATAGTCACGGCATTCCTGAACTTCATCTGGATCTTCATATCTGTTATAAATCTCACAATACCATTTATAACCATCACGTTCAGACGGGTCAATGTATTTGCAATTTTTACACTTACAATAATAATCCATAAAAACCTCCGCTGTTTTCAAATGATTTCTATTGAAGCAGTCTCCTTTCTATCGGAATGACACTTCAGAACACATAACCATCCTAGTGTAGATTGATCTATATGCTAATTCATATCTGTTCCGGGATAATCTCCATATAGTTCTTCAAAAAAATGAATATACTTTCCAATACTACCTGTCTCACTCAAGATTTTGCGTCTGAAATAATACTCCTTTTGAAGATTACTGTTGTTATAGAATTCTGAACGTTTGTCTTCAACTAACTTATCTTCGATCACTATTAAAAAAGCAGCAGCTGAACCAACAACATCTGCTGGATCACCATAGTAATCGATTCCTTGCGAGTCAAAGGACTCAATCCATCCACCATTTAACCGTGCTGCACCCATTTTCATATATGGCATACAATTACCTGGTCGTGATTTCAGTTCTTCAGCAAACTCTTTAAAACCAGATTGATTGGACATTATTTCACACCAAATATCGTATTGATAATTCCGGTCCATATATATTCGATCCCCAACAACTTGTCCTATAAGACATCCGTTTTCCTTGCGAAACACATTTCCATTGCTATCATAGGAACCGATTTGAGAATTAGTATCTTCATAAAAAACCCGTCCATTAGAGAATGTAGCAAGAGGGCGATCCAGCCTATCATTGAAATAGTTTAATTCATACATATATTTCACCTCACTTTACTATATAAGTCCTGTTATTTATTCCTCAAAGTGATTACTCACCTGTTATTTTTTTAAGAATCTCTTCTAACGGCTCTTCAATTAAAAAAGGGGTATTATATCCAGTGAGCCACATCATTACTCTTCCATCATCACGTCTAGACAACATATTAATATTGTCAGTATTTACCCATGAATTACCAACTTCTATAAATCTCATTTAATTAACCTCACACAATAATAGGCATTATGCTTTCTACTATAATATATTTATTAAAGTCATTTCAATTGAAAAGATTGATATTTCTATTTATCTTCCTAATAATCCTGTCACTCTCTTTCATGCTTGACTCCTATCATTTTTGTGAGACCAATTCTCTCGTCTGTCATTTCTTAGAATAATGCCAAATCAGATGCAAACTAAGTCTTAAAACCACGGTCTCATTTTTTGCGATCGATTTTAAATGAATACATATCAATCTGTTTCTTTTAAACAGATTGTACTAGGTTGTCAAAGCATATTTTTTTTGATTTCCAAGTGTCAGTAGTAATCAATCAAACTGATCTTATCATTAAGAACAGTGTCAGGATGTGAAGAATAACTTGATTCTGTAATTCCATAAAGAACTTTACGTTCGATAATACATATTTCGAGGCCGTCACTGATATATGTTTGAATATCAGAGTTCACTCTGGATACTATAGCATATTTGATAGCATTCAAATTATTATAATCAATCTGCTCTATTTCAATTTGATTCAGAATGAATTCAATAGCCACAGCTGCCTCAACATAATCATTTATTGGAAGACTCGTATTATTTATCTCATTAACTATCGTATCAACATAAATCATATAATCAGTATCCGTTGTGTCATGAATAGGAGCTCGATAAACTGAGGAGGTGCTTGCTGAATCTAATGAAACATAAGTATCATTAATAGTTTCTATAAGTTTGTTAGCAATTATCCTCTGTCCCTCTTGATTGGGATGAAAATCGCCATCCAATACTGCAAATGACACACAGGATACATCAACAAAATGAACATTGGTATACTGGTCACATATAGATTTTAAGTCTCTATTAACTGCATTGATAACAATAGACCCAATTCTTTGCACAAAGAAATTGTCACTCGGTACATATAATCCAAGTATGTATATTTGTGAATCCGGATTGCACCCTAACAGGGTATCTATATTGTTTCTTACACCAGAAGACAAAAGGGCTTTTGCATCATCAAAACCACTAACTAATTCAATGCATCTTTTTGCATTTAACCCCTCGAGTGAAAACCCATAATAATAGAATAAATCGTTTGCTGAACAAGAATAACAAATAACTGGTTTATCAAGCCCAGCCACATAATCATAAACAGTCATATCCCCCCTTTCTTCGGAAACGGAATAATTCAGATCTGTTCTAAACCTGTTTTCATATTTATGCCTGTTGAAATCAATTGCAAAATTCTGCATTTTCGTCATTTCTTCAATTGAAACACCGTTTCTAAATATCCCGTCAAGATGCCACGTCTTGTTCAAATATAGACCAAAAAGATCTAACTCACTTCCAAGTTTGCCTTCTTTTTTGAGTTCCTCAGCATAAATATCAAAAAAACTGTTATCTACCTCTGGGGAATATGGAACACCATAACTATCAAGCATCCCTACAACATCAAGACTATCAGTTGTCTTGATTGAAACATCCATAGTTTGATATTTCTTTGCATCAGTTCTAAGCGTTAAATACTTGATAAACTCAACAGCAAAAAAGACTAGTATTACAACTATAATTGAAATCAAAATTATGTGCTTTCTCTTCTTTTTTCTCATTTGGTCTCATGTTCCTTGTCATATTTCTCAAGATCATGAATACTACTTATCATTCTCTTTCGCCCAATCAACTCAATCAAAGAGCGATTTCCTATAATGTTTATAGTTGCTGCCATAATCAAAAGAATTGGAAACAACCAATATATCTTACATAACCATACTAAAACTGAAGCAAGTGATACAAACGAAAGCCAGACGGTAATCGTCAGACGCCTACGATTAGAAAGAACCTCATGATGTAGCATTTTTCGATTTTCAAATCTATATTTGTTTTGAGAGTTCTTCCTAACGTCTCGATTCTCAATTGTATTTAGTGCAGCTTCTGCCTGATTAATTCCTCTTGCTATATCAATGTTTTCAATAACACCTTGAACAACATCTCTTACAAATAATTCATTCAATGATTCTGAATTAACATAGCGTGATTTATACGAAATATCAGCTACTAGTTTTTCGTATTTGGGAGATATTATAATCTGAATTATGCTAACAATTGTTACTAATGTAACCATTACTAGTGTTACATAAATATAGGCTTCATGTGGTATTTTGAAGAACACTTCTAGTTTCCCTGTAAAGCCCATGTAGTCTATAAAAACCATAGTCAACATAATAACAAGTACAGACAGATTTGTAATAAGTTGCGTATTGCGAAGTTTATCGAAAGCCATCTTGTAAATATGTCTTATTTGAAATGGATTATATCCAAGATTAAATCGGCAATCTGATGCCAGCCTTTCTTTAACTATATTTCTAATAGAAAGCAGATTTCTACAGTGTTTATCATAGTATTCAGAATTAAGGTCAAATGGTGCGTTTTTTCCATTATTCTGGGAGTTAATAAACTCCTTTTTAAAATAGTATGCTTTCTGAAGTCTTGTTGATGGATAATGCTTCTTTGGATTTGGATAGTGGCAAGAGTAAAAGTATTCCCTTTCAGATGGAAGAAAATCCATATACATAAAAATAATAATTGCCAAACAACCAATTGCAAAAAACAAAGGAAATGCATCAAATATAATTGAAATAATAAGACCTGTAGCAATTTCGAGAAAAAGGACTATCCATAACAACATTCTTCGTTTTTGTGTTTTTTTATGGTGTTTGCTCTGATCCTGAAACGTAGTTGACTTTCTCCATCCGTACCGGAAAGTATTAAAATCACCGTTTCTAATTCTATTTCCTGAGCCATCTCTCTTATCAAAATAGTATATACTTGTATGCAATCGTGCTATTCGTTCTGACATCCAATCGATAAGAAGTCTTAATCCGAAAACTATAAATGTACCAAAAACAAGAACCGCTGCAATCAATGGTTCTGATATTCTATAATTCTCAATAAAATCTCGCACAACATCCGCATTGATACATAAATAAGACAAAACTATACCCATTGATATGTATATTCCAAGGACAATTATCGAAACTACTATTTGAATTATCTTGAAACACTTTTCCTGTTTAGGCAGCTTGCTGGAATTAAAATCATATTCATCCTTTTGGATATCCCTTCTTATCTCGCATAGAGCATTCTCCGTGTCAGCTTCGCTATGATTATTGTTTCCTATATTATATGAATTGAAAAAGTCAACAATCTTACCCATAATTTGACAACTTACACTTTCTTCACAACCAATCAACATGTCCCTGCAAACATTTATAAAAGTAATCTGCTCTGTTGCATTACTTACAACTGCCTTTTTGCTAGTTCTAAAAGATTCTGGTGCATATTCTTGCGTATATCTGATATCAGACGTCGAATATTCATGATTAATTGGCATAACGCTACCAAAATCATAAAACATTGGTTTGCCAAGTTCATATTCATCATTAAGTGCATCATATCCAATCAACACATCGGAAGGCTTGAAATCAACTAGAGCATCATTACAAGAATGCATTTTCCGCAAAAACCTGAAACACTGTAAAGCAGTAAGAAGTATTTCGTCTGCTTTCAACTTGTTCATATCTTTCAGTTCTTTCCACGAAGCTGCACGATCATGATATTCGTTTTCGATGTAAAATGTACCATTACCTTTAAGTATACACACATCTTTTGGCGCACAAATATAGGATTCCATTTCGGGATTTTTCTTGTATTCAGATAGTTTCTCGGCCTCTTGCTTAAATTCGCTCAACAGGGTGCCTAATTTAGTATTCTCATCTGACAGCATAACGCTGCCATCCTCATTTCTTTTTACATCTTGGGCTAAGATTCCATTTTTGTTTTTGGGGAAAAACTCTTTTAAAACTATTTTATCAGTTTCATCATTTAAAGAACCGCTGATTCGCTTTTCAGCTATATATACAGCTTTTACAGCACCCGAACGGTCAGATTCATTAATTCCGAGCTGTTTTTTTATCAGATAATCAAACTCTCGACCATCATCCAATCGTTTCAGAACTATTATTTTGCCCGGTTTTAAAGCATCAGTGCCCATTATTACCCTCTTTCAATAATCCAACGCGGTAATAATTATGTTATTATACATTTAATATTATATTATAATGAGGCGTAATACTGTGAAAGATACTGCATTTTATGTTTCAATGGATCAACGAATTGATTCAATCGTTAATTATATAGCAGCACATAAAGATATTTACTCTTTAATGGAATGCAATGTAGAATCAGTAACGGCGATGATCAAACATTCCGCTAAGGAGATTTTCGATAAAAAGACATTCGATTCTTTTCGCAAATGCATTGATGCGCTTGCTAAAAGGGAAAATAGTGCATTTAGTGACATAAACACTTACAGACTTTGCTATGCCCTGAAAATTCACACACTTGAGTCTGCAAATGAATTTCTTGTACAATACCTTGGCATTAATCCACTTTCCCCAAGAAAATTAGAAGAATTCATTATTATCGCTGGATATAGACTTAAGTTGTCTTGGGCAGAAGTAATCAAAATCATCGAAAACGCTGAAAAAACCATTGGGAAGATTCCGCCATCGCCTCGCGTTTTGACTAGTGGCGATACACAAAATATGGCCAACGATATTGAAGATATCGTTCTTACAGTGGAAGACTTAGACGAGTATATTCAGTCAGAATTAACTAATTCATATTTTGCAAAAACCAGAAATACACAATACATGGCTTTTTTTAATTATATGGATTGGGAATCTTATGATCCGTCCCAAGATATATCAGAATTCATTTTGAGCACCTGGGACAACGATACATTAGAAAACAGACATCTGAGAACATTCGGTTTTGAAAACGAAGATGAGATTGAATGTGAAGATTATACCCAAGGAGATCATCTAACATCAGATGATATAGATACCCTGTCAAAGATCTTTCCAAACACATTTCTCTCATATGAAACTTATCGCCACCTTATGCGTAGGGAAAGAAATGAACAAATCAGTTCTGAAACTATGCTTATTGTCCTTTTGAATGACGTCAATCCCAATAAGAGTGGACTTGGACCTTCCACGGATGATTGGAGATTTGAAATTTATCAATCTAACGATTATATTAATTTCACAAACGAGGAAGAATTCGTAAACACGTTGAACGCATTCCTTGAAAATGCCGGTTGTGCTCGAATCAACCCCAATATAGGATTCGATCGACTTATTCTCGATGCATATCATGATGTCATTAACGAGAATCGCGACTCAATTTCAGCTGGTACATTCAACAGTGAAAATGTGAAGTCCGTTTTTTTCTCTAGGCTTCGTTCCTTCTTCAAGAAAGCCGTTTCAGAATATAACAACTAATCTAGTAATACACATATTTAGTTTTCCTTTATTAGAAATCTAAACGCTTCAGTGCTCTTAAGTTCTGAAGCGTTTCTTATTCTTTTCGATTCTGAAATGCTTGTACATTTATAAAACAAATGTGCAACAGCTTGTTTTTCTGTGTTTTCAGCTTCTAAACACTTCATCAGATTTCTAATAGCCACATCATTCATTTGAAAATTTACGCCTGGCAAATGACCCGTAACATGTTCATAAAACATTATCATCAAATAATACATATCACTGCACATAGTCCATCCAGATCTTTTGTCCCCTAGTAAACTCTTTCTATACTCTGGCGGCAATGTCCAATTATAGTATTCACTTAGATTCTGTTTCACATGGTAATAGCATTCATTATTCTGATGATTTGCTTCGATTTTTTCTACTTCACTGATTAAGAAGTCTATATGGTTCATTTTAGTATTCTCATCATTCTGACCTTAATATCATCAAACATTTTCCTTAATCCCAAGTTGAAATGGCTCAAAGCCCCAATTGAAGTCGAATCGGAGAACGTAGAATTAGAGCAATTAGAAACTTGCACCTCAAGATCTACAATTGCTGATCCTGAATTCGCTTCTTTAACATCGGCATTATCTGATAATTCGTTTTTTTCAGAGTTATCATCGCCATTCAAACTTGAATCATTCTCTTCTTCAGGAGAACCATGTCCATCACCATCATCACTATTATCGGCATTAGCAGCGTAGTATTCCTTATTTAAAGATTCCCAGTCAAGTGGTGAATAGTACTCATCAGTCAATCTTTGGGCATGAAGATTGGTATTGTACAAAACAACTATAGTCTTATCATCATCAATCCTGTCCTTTCTGTAGGACTGCATGAATTCTACGGCTTGATTCTCAACTGCCTTAACTTCTTCATCTTCAGTTTCATCTCTGTCCATAAATCTCATTGCAAGATTCACATTTACATTCTGCTCGTGATCATCAATAACCGGCGGTGCAATTTCTGCCCAAACTCCGTCTGTCATTAACATTACTGATGAAACATCTTCTGACACTTCCCCAAACTCCCAATATGTCGGACCAAAGCACAACGGATATACTCTGCCCTCATCATCACGTTGCTGACGTGTAACGCGTACATAGTGTCCGTTTGAAAGAAGGGCTATAATCCCAGAGTCACCTGACTGACCATAAAAGAGATGTGTTCCATCATAAATAGCCAAAGCAAGTGTGGTATCATACTGATCGTCAGGGTTGCCTGCCTTATCAGCTTCCTCAAGAATTGCTCTGTAAGCATAAACATAGGCATTGTTCATAATCTTTTTTGCTTCGTTGAAATGCATTCCCTTCTTGTAATTGGCAACACAGTTTTCAACAGCAACTTTCGATGCTATTTTTGAGCCTATATCTGAATATTTCTCACTTCCAAGACCATCAGCCACTGCTGCTATTGTAATTTCTTCTTCTTTGTTATCAAAAACAAAGAAAGAATCCTGGCAGGGTATCCCTACCTCATTGTGGTAGGGACCCACCATCTTAAATGCAATGTGATTAATCATAAGCAGCACCTCTTCGAGATATTTATGGAGCACCTTTAATCATTCAACCATTTGTCTGTAGGCCTTGAAATACCGAGATTTGTCACATCCGGGTTGCAATCATCACTTATCGTCACCGTCGCTCCAGGAGCACTTGTAGATAAGGCTTTTACACTTGCTCCGATAAATTTAAAGAAGCCTTCGAAGTTATATCCATTAGGATCCGACAATTCATAAAACCTAATAGGGAGACCGCTTTCATCTACGCCACAAAGCTGATTGATAGTATCCTTATCATACCCAGGAACTCCAAGAACCCAGAGTTTCATCTTTCCCTCTTCAGTTCTCTGTTTAATCTTCTTCGCAATGTTGGTAACATCACCACCATATCCATCAGTAATGAGAACAATCCATGGCTTTTTAAGTCCTGTTCCAAGTTCTGAATAAAGATGTCCTCTAGACTTCATGCTTTCAACAGCATAATCAAGAGCAGGCTCGATACATGTTCCACCATCCGCATTAAGAGATATGTGTTTCATCTGAGTCATCGGAGTCCAATCCTGCACCACCTCAGGAGTATCATTAAAAGCGATAATCTGAACATCAATTCTGTCAGCAGCTTTTTCATCCTTCATTATGTCCTCAGCACATCTGTTAATTGACTTTTCAAGACGTTCAATCGGCATTCCGCACATTGAACCAGACTTATCAAGAACAAATGAAAGAAGCATCTTTTCCTCATTAACCGGTCCCTGATCGTACCCTTTAAATAAATTTTTTATCATATTCTTTTCCTCCTATTTATAGTAGTCTTGTGATATATCCTTATCATGCATTGTTGAATTTGAGTTTTTAAATGAGATTCCTTGTTTGGTTCCAGAATCAAATCCATTCGTAAATCATTGACAAAGCACAGTTTCATCCAAATGCAATTTTTCAATTCTGATATTGAATGAGACTATAGATAGTAATAGCGCCTAAAAAGACTCCATAGATAATGCCTAATATAGAAACTACCAATCCAGCAGATAATGCTTTACCACGATAGTTTGTTTTTCTTGCTAATAAATTACAAATCAATCCTGCACCACCTACTAAAACTCCCACCCCATAAGGAAGACCATTAAGTGCTAAAAGACCAAGAACCAAACTGGTAATTGCCTTAGTTCGTCCCGCACGATCTACTGGTGTCTGCACATGGTTATAGGTTGTATAACTTGGACTATATGCAGGAGCTTTCATAGGAGATACATAATTATATGTAGTTACAGGCACCATAGATGCAGTTATTTGTTGTTGCGCCTTTTGTGTTGGAATATAACCAAGAAAGCGTTTCCTTGCCTCGCAATACGGACATGAGCCTTTGTTACCCTTCCAATAGTAGTCCTGTCCACAGTAAGACAAGTCATTAGCATACATTTTTAAAGCTGCAATCCATTCTTCCGGCTTTGGCCTTGCATTAGGATTCAAATACCCCTTAATAAAAGCTCTTTCGAATAGACTCCTGAGATATTCAGGTATTGAAGTAATATCCGGAGACCAAATAGGTATGTCATATCCCGTAATCTTCTGGAAGTAAAGAGATTCGCCTTTCTCAACAGAACGATCACAATTAGGAACCGGCATAGAATTAACACTGCTCAAATTGCTATTTGTTATATTGTTAGAAACAGCTTGCCTTCTGGAATAAGGATGCGCTCCATTAAAAAGCATTCTGAATATATGTATTGCAAGCGAGAAGTTATCTGTATTCTCAGTAAACGTTGTACTAGGACAATCCTCATACGTATATCCTTTACACACCTTAATTATTTCCGGAGCAACATAGCCCGGAGCGCAAACTAAACATCTAAATGATTGGTTGCCATGATTAAAGTTATACGAATCACAGTCAACTAGATATACTCTAAGACTCTTTTCATCAATCTTCATATTATTCGGATTCATATCACCAATACACTGCCCAATATCATGTATACGTTTAACACTCTCACATAAATTCACTAGGCATGTAATTTTATCTTTTAGATCAAGATTAAAGTTCTTAGGAGGATATGCATATAAATCATCCAGTTCCTGCCGAGCTGTTATACAAGGCATTCCAAAACCTATGAACTCACGCTTATTATTGTATAGCATACCCATAGGCCATGCAGTAACACCTCCAGTTGCACTGTTAACATTACCATATACTGACACCTGAGCTGCAAGCTTACTCTCCCTTTTCCTCGCATCATTAGAATCGGAATAGACCTTGGCTACACGATTCGGATAATTCTTTATTCTATATATAGCGCCTTCACCGCCTTGCTTGATTGACGGTTCTATAAGTTCTAGTGCGTTACCATTTGACGTATAAACTAACATAGTTGCTCGCTCCTTTTTGCTATCTTTTATCTAATCATGCCATGTAGAATTTATGATTTGACTTCAGTTTCCAGTTTTAAAACTGTATGAATTATTCATCTTTCGATTTATATCAGTTTGAAAAGCTTGTAATTATTAAGGCTCTCGCTATTTAGCACAATTCGTTTTTCCACTTATGTTTATAAGTGGAAGCTCAGTTAAAACCATTATTGCTAGATATTAGAATCTCAATATACGGAAGCTAACGAAAGCAAGGAACATATTATGATTGATTATTTATCATTTGAAATCTGCAAATCAGATAATACCTCTCGCTTTTATAAATTTACTCTAGATGATGACAACTTGTTTCTGGAAACATCTTTGGGTCTTAGAGGAATGTACAATTCAAATGGCATACAGACTTATCGTTGTTCTTTTAAATATGCTCAAATAATATCCTCTAAAATCGAACCTTTGAAAATTTCTTCATGGCCCAGAAGATTTCCAAACGATTATGTGCCTGGTAATCCTATTATGGGTTGTGATCCGTTTTCATGGTCGATTGATTACAGGGAAAGCGGTAAGAAAAACACATGTCACATTCGAGGAAAGGGAAATTTTCCAGATGATTATCCTTATGATCTGTTTCTCATAATCCTTAACCAGACACTCCCTGAAAAAGATCTCATCCGTTGGCTTATCAGTTAACCATTAATAATACGCATCGAAATAACATGGGCAAGGCTGAATCATTATACAAGAGGGATAAAATGCAAAAATATACATATTGTGGTAACGAATCCATTTTAAAGCGGAATCTTAAGTTCTTCTTTATATCCAATGTCTGGGTTTTTCTTGTTGGCTTTGCATGGTACTCGTTATTGAGGCGAAATCTTGGAGGTTTGGATCTAATACAATCCTCGGTTATTCTATGTATCTTTCATCTGTTTACATCAGTTATAACCATCATATCCGAGTGGAGAAAAAGCAAAGACGTTTATGATTCGATTTTCAACACAGTTTTTTCTTTGGGAATATACACGGTAATAACATATTATGTATTTAAAGGAATAATAATCATCATCGTGCTATGCATAGCAGTGGTTATATTTACGGTCAGGATTGCTTTGCTGGTAAGGCAATCTTGCAATGTTCAAGATAAAAGAATTACAAAAAAGACAATAATAACTTCCTGTAAAAGGATAATGTTTGTTGCTTTAAGCATTATTATTATCATATGCGGTTATACCCGGTTGTTCGGGCCTGCTCTTATGTATTCATCTGCCAAAGCCACAGTTAATACTTATCAACAATATGAAGATGCGCTTAAATCCAATATCTCTACAATCAGAAAACTGAATGCTGATGAATGGAATGCATTAAATACAAGTGAACGTCTTGATGTCTTACAGTGTATTTGCAATCTCGAAAGTATAATGCTCGGGATATCAAACTGTTCCTTAAAAGTAGGGGTTGGCGATGCTGATAAAGGAGAACTTGGTTATTATGATTATCAGCGGGAGCTTATAATCATAGACAGCGAACACTTATTCCAGTCTGATTCATGGGATGTATGCAATACCGTCTGTCATGAAACATATCACTGTTTCCAGCAACGTTTAGCAGAATTATACGTTAATACAGACAGTCGTTATCAAGGGCTCTGCATATTCAATCATGTTGCGAAATACACTCAGGAGATCAACGATTATGTCGACGGGAAAGATGATTTTGCAGAATACTACAAACAGGACCTAGAGACTAATGCGCGGGAGTTTGCTCTACAACAAACGTACATATTAAAGGATATAGCGGAAACGGGTTATATTCCAAAAGTGAGTTGATAAACACAAAAGCGTTTGGATGTATTACATCCATTATCATTTACAATGAACCAGAAAGGACTAATACGATGGATAATGAATTAATAGATATCAGACCGGTGATGCAAAATGAAGTGTATTCAGCATGGATTATTTTTCTTGCGGTATATAACGACTATATTAAAAGACATAACCGAAGGCCTGAGAGGATGTCATTTAAGGATTTTGAAGGCCTTTATAATGAAAACGACAACGATTTCTATTTTATATTATATGATTCTCTGATCATAGGCACTTTTTACGTTGTTAACGTAAATGAGCACAATAAGAATATTGCAAGAATCTGGATAAACCCGGTTTGTGAAAACAATGATATTATTCCGATTGTGGTAAGTATGGTTGAAGGAATATATAAGAAAGCGAATATGTGGAGTCTCGGAGATTGCCAATTGAACCATGCCGATATTGAAGCATGCATAAACAAAGGCTGGCAGGTAACCTCTTTGATTGAGAGTATGAACGATGGAATAATAATTGCACACCTGGAAAAGCATTCAAAATGATTATAAAGAGAAAGCGGAGTGACTTTATGCAAAACAAAACCAAAATTATAAGTTTTGATTATGAGGAATTGGACATGAGTGCTCAAAGGTACTGTGTCAGAGGAATATATGCAAATGGCATATACATAATCCGGTTTTATTGTGACGAATACATCAACGAAGTATTGAAGAAAATCGGCAGCAACAACTGCAAGCTATCTTCTTCACAAAGCATCCAATTATCACATGTGCTAAATAAACTTATCTCTGTCCCAAAAAAATATGATTCGCGCAATCCCTATATTTTAGATGGTTTTGTAGGATCCTTGGTTTTGAACTTTGATGATGGAACCAAAAGATATATTTTCAATGAGCGCGCGTCTGAATTATATGAATATTTAGAAAGCAACGCCAATTCATTCATATTTACAAATGAGAACATAGATTTTCTCAACAAAATCGTTATTGGCAAAGCTGAAAACACAATTTGGGATTATGACGCTTTCTTAGGTGGTACCACATAGTTAAATGATATTAATGACAATTATCATTTGATCTGTTCAGCAAAAACAGGTCTGATTTTGAAGAGTATGTGGATACATATTGGTTGATGAAGAAACTGTGAGAAAGGGCAAATAAATGTTTTTAGATATTGAGGCAAGCATAGATTGGAAGACCATCACGCCGATTTCAAAAGGTTGGTCAAGTGACAAGAAATATCATATACGGACAAAATCAGGAGAAGAACTGCTTCTTCGATTGTCTGACATAGAGCAATTGGAAAACAAGAAAAAGGAGTATGAAATTATAATAAAATACTCAAAGCTTGGCTTCAATATGTCTATGCCAAAGGAATTTGGTACTTGCGATGAAGGTAAAAATGCATATATGATTCTTTCATGGATGAAAGGAAATGATCTCGAGGAAGTGTTACCGAAGCTTTCCGAAAGGGAACAGTATTTATTGGGAAGACAAGCCGGCAGTATACTTCGAAAAATACATTCAATCTCCCTCGATAAAGATGATATTCCTCAGAATACGAAGAAAGACAAAAAACTCATGCAGCTTTCAAAATATGAGGATTCACAGGTGAGAATATCTGATGATGAGATAGCTGTTAAATATGTGAAAGATAATATAGACAAAATATGGAAAGAACCACCGGTATACTTGCATGGTGATTTTCATCCCGGAAATCTGATTTATATGAATGATGGTACTATTGGAGTCATTGACTTTAACAGATGGAAAGTCGGGGATCCGTACGAGGAGTTTTACAAACTCGAGCTTTTTGGAGCTGAAGTAAGCATTCCATACTGCATAGGTCAGATAGATGCATATTTTCAGGATGATATTCCAATGTATTTCTGGCTTGTGAATTCAGTATACGTTGCGCATGCTTCGTTGTTTTCCATAAAATGGGCTGAGAAATTTGGACAAAAAGATGTTGATTGCATGGTCATAAGAGCAAGGCAGGCTTTTCATGATTATAAGCACTTTAAAGAATGTATTCCTCGCTGGTACACAGATAAATATAGCAAAGAACTTAAAGAAGCAGAAATATTATAATGTACCGCATTAAAGCATAACCTTGGCATAGAATCGTCTTTAAAACATTGGGCAATTCGTATGGCATCAGTCTTCGAAGTCATACCCCAACTTGCCAGAAAAGATTTCCTATTTTTCTTCAATTCGGAATTGATAAAACCAATATCAGCACCTTCTAAATCTCGTGCGAACAAAAGACACTGCTATTAATACTCAACTTCACTAATTACAAAATAGATAACACTTGTATACTATCGAAACAATTTTGCAGCTAATAAAATGGATGCAATATCAATTCAAAGAATGATATTGCATCCACATTTTTTACGGATCACCGGCATATCTCTGCTTTACGCAATGGCCTCCCTCACAAGATGATAGCTCACTTGCATTTGTATTTACTTGCACAGAGACTACTATTTCTTTTACTTCAGGTTTTTCGTATTTCATTTTTACCTCCTATCAAGGATCTTGGGCATATCTGGTCTTTACGCATTGACCTCCAGCACACGATCCAATTTCACTGGCATTCACGTTAACCTTTACATCAACAACAATTCTCGTTATTTCAGGCTGTGAATAGTGCATTTTCTCTCCTCCTTTCTTCATGAATTCAATATTGCAAGCGCCTCTTCAACGCTTTTGCCTTCATCATAATATGCATATCTAGCAAAAGCAACTTTACACAGATTATAATCAACATGTTCATAATCACCATAAAGCATATCCATCTCAGCAGGACAAACAGAACACTGATATCTTGCCTTGCATTTTGAACAAGGATAATCATTTGATGCCTTAATTTTACTATATTCAGCAAATTCATCCCATACTTTGTCAAACGTTTCGCTGTTCACTTGAAGACCTTTGTGTCTTAATTTCATACAAGGACACATATTACCCTTATAATCTATAAGAAAACTATTTCGAGCAACGTTGCATATAAATAAAGGCAATTCATCTGTTCCTTCAACATAGGTCTGATAATCTCTTCCCAATGCTACATTTTTTTCTGCTAATGTAAGTTTCTCGAAATCAGAAAACTCTTTTCTAAGCATTGCCTCATAATCCAATTGATAATTGATAACAGACGTGTCTCCGTCAATTGTCGGAATTAATTCAAAAGAATATGCGAATACCACTCCTAATTCATCAGCGATTCTTCGCATCTCATCTAATTCATTAACAGTCTGTTTTAACAAAGGTGTTTTCAACGAATATCTGACATTTGCTTGACTAAGCTTCTTGCAATTCTCAATAACCTTGTCAAATGCGCCTTTTCTTCCGGTTATTTCGTAGTACTTATCTTCATTTGTGCCATATATTGAAATATCAATCAATAGTGGTGGATACTTACTAAAACACTCTATTATTTCATCTGTAATTAATTCCCCATTAGTAAATATCTCAACAAAAAAGCCCTTCTTTTTTGCATACACATATATATCCTTGAAATCAGGTCTGGTAAAAACATCTCCACCGGTAAGAGTAAGAAATAAGATACTCTTGTCATATAAGATGTCAATAATACTGATTACTTCATCATATGATAGCAAAGAACTATCAACATGATGATCCTTTAAATAACAGTGAATACAATTCATATTGCATCTTGGTGTTAATTCAAAAAGAACACTATAGGGTTTTCTTTCCCTTTCCCATTCTTTTCGCCGAGAATCATCAAAATTAAGCATCTTAATATGTAATTGATTATTCAGTTCTTCCATTTTCCACTTCCTCTAGGAAACCCTCACTCTTCATTAGCTCTAGGAAACTAGTAACATCATTTATAATAACGTTTATAGGAATATCATCAATGATCATATTCTTAATCTTATTAGCTATCCCTTCTATTTGATCGGGATAATCATCGTCTAAAAGATCCCATATGACACTCCCTATTTGATTAAGTTCATACAGCCTGCATTTTTCATCTAAATAATTATCAGATACATTAATCAGATAAGCGACATCATGTATGTTTCTTTTTACTATGCTATCTTTTTTTGTGTAAATCTTCATATCAATGTATGCATAACTCCTATAAAGAACGTTCCAAGATAATCTTAACTTTTACCAAATAATTAATTATCTACTATATAACCAACTAATTGTGAAATAGTTTCAAATATTACTATGTTTGCCAAGGTCGGACTAAAAATCGCTTCATATAGCATACTTCATTTTTTCTTCTTGAGGGCATATTTCTGTAACGTTTTTACCTAGTTTCGCGAATACATGCATTCAAGATGACAAAGTATGTCTTTTGTTTTATGCATCAAAGTCATACTCTAACTTCCCAGAATATGTTTTTCTGTATTTCTTTAATTCGGAATTAATAAAAGGCATATCCGCCCCCTTTAAATCTCTTGCAAATAAGAGGCATTGATATGAGTATTCAAGCTCACTAATGTTAAAATATATACCGCTGGTATACCCTTGAATATCCGTAAGGGCAATGGATTTTTGATATGGATTAAACCAACAAGGCGAGAGTAATGCCCTCTTCAGCAAATTAATCTCTTCTCGAAGCGGTTTTTCCCAATGCTGAGAAATATTACCCGTACGTTCATATTCTTTATCCATGTTATATGATATAACCATAGCCATTAAAACTGATTTATAGGGAAACATATCTACATTTACAGAATTGAGGATTCTTTCTGCTTCCATCATATAATCATGCGTAGCATAGTATTCTCCAATGAGATAGTATACTAAGTCCCTAATCTTTGTCATAACACTACTATACTTAGCGATAGATAAATGCTGATTACAAAAGTTGAAAACATCATATAACAACTTGAGCGTATGATCATCTGTGTCACGCATGCGGCCAAATTGTCCGGCATAGTTATCTTCGATTAAAAACAAGTGAGTAGCATAAAGAACAATATATTCAGGACTATTGGGATTCTCATTTATAGCTCTCTTCACTAAGTTTTCCGCTCTTGTCATGTCGCTTGACGTACTTGACCAATAATTACTGATATAGTAATCTGAACTGTCTTTAAATACAGGTTTTATAGCTTCAATAAATATTTGGTTGTAATCCTTGTAATTTACTTCATCAAAATCTTTCGGTAAATTTTTATAATTCCCAATTAGTCCGATGGTTTGATTATTAATATTAATAACTCTACCTTCTGCGTCCAAATGACATAAACTTCTATCTTTGTAAGAAACTAACCAACCAGAATCATATCTGTATAATGCATTTCCATTTCTATCAAATATAATACTATCTTTAAGTGAAAAAAAACCGTTGGGCTCCCACCGATTCTTGCTTAATAAATAATAAACATAACCGTTTTCATTATCATTGACTAATCTACTATGATACTGACTGTCCGAACTATTCATCTTACTTTTCCTTTCAGAAGCACTTTGCATCTTCTCTTCTTTAATCGCTTTTTGAATTCTTTCTTCACTCATACTTGAAGAAGACTGTATTATGATGTTTTGTTCTTTACCTGTCGCCTTATCCTTAGCACTTACATTAACTATGCCATTACGGTCAATATCAAATGTAACTTCTATCTTTGGCACACCTCGAGGAGCAGGCATAATTCCAGAAAGAATAAATGTTCCTAGTTTAATATTATTAGCGGCAATACTACTATCACCCTGTAGAACCTTTACCTCTACCTGTGTCTGGCCGTCAGCTGCTGTGGAGAATACCTGGCTCTTCTTTGTAGGGATCGTTGTATTACGCTCAATCAATTTTGTGAAGACTCCACCTTTTGTCTCAATGCCAAGAGAAAAAGGAGTAACATCTAAAGATAAGATTCCCTTTATATAACCAGTAAGAGATGCTCCTTGAATAGCCGCCCCTACAGCAACGCACTCGTCTGGGTTAACACCCCTGAAAGGTTCTTTACCAAAGAATCTTTTAACTGCTTCCTGAACAGCAGGGATTCTTGTGGAACCGCCTACGAGGAGGATCTTGTCGATATCCGAAGGAGATACTGAAGCATCGCTCATAGCGCGCTTAACAGGATCCATTGTCTTCTGTACGAGGTCAGCAGTAAGTTCATCAAACTTAGCTCTTGTGAGAGTGATGTCCATGTGCTTAGAACCTGTAGCATCTGTTGTGATGTAAGGGAGATTGATATTGGAAGATGTAACGCTGGAGAGTTCGATCTTAGCCTTCTCGGCTGCTTCTCTAATTCTCTGCATAGCCATACGGTTGGATCTTAAATCAATCCTGTCAGATAACTTGAAAGAGCTTAATAAGTAATCAACGATCCTTTTATCGAAGTTATCGCCACCCAACTTGTTGTTACCTGCGGTGGCAAGCACCTCGAAAACACCGTCAGCAATATCAAGAATGGAAACATCAAATGTTCCACCACCAAAATCATAAACGAGAATCTTTTGTTTATCCTTCTTATTAATTCCGTAAGCCAAAGAAGCAGCTGTAGGTTCGTTAATTATGTTCAATACATCAAGACCAGCGATACGACCTGCATCCTTTGTTGCCTGACGCTGTGAGTCAGTAAAGTATGCAGGAACAGTGATAACTGCCTGTGTTACGGGTGTTCCGAGATAAGCCTCAGCATCGCTCTTGAGCTTTGAGAGAATCATTGCGGAGATCTCCTGAGGTGTGTAGTTCTTATCGTCGATAGCTACCTTATAGTCAGAACCCATCTCTCTCTTGATGGACTGGATGGTACGGTCAGGGTTTGTAACTGCCTGTCTCTTAGCTACCTGTCCGATGAGTCTCTCGCCTGTCTTTGTAAAACCTACAACTGAAGGTGTTGTTCTGTTACCCTCGAGATTAGGGATAACTACTGTTTCAGAACCTTCCATAACTGCAACACATGAGTTTGTTGTACCAAGGTCAATACCAATTACTTTTGCCATATTATCCTCACTATTCAATTAAAAGATAATCTATTTGTTGAAGTCCATACAATTAAGGCCAGTTTCGGGATAATAATATTCGCTATCCCAATTACAATAGATCATTCGTTTACTCTTGTCAGAACGAGCGATAATACAATGTTTGCAATCTAAACAGGATCTACCAGGAACATTAGATTTAAAAAAATCTGTTACATTTGTATTAAATATGCCCATAGCATACTCCTTTCTTTGCTTTCTCCGAAACAATTAACTCATCAACACAGTTCCAGGATAACCACCATACAACTCTTTAAAATACTTCACATATGTAACTATATCGCTTCTATTAGTTGTTTCTTTATTTTTTAGCCTAAAATAGAATTCGTCTTCAAGATTTCGATAGAATTTGAAGCGCCTGTCTTCAACTAATTGATCCTCTACAACTACAAGAAAAGCAGCCCCAGAACCAAGTGAATCAGCAGAATCACCATAATAGTCAGTCTTATTCGTTTCAACTAGATCCTCTACCCAACCTCCATATAAATTTGCAACCCACATTTGTGTATAAGGAAGACAATTTCTATGAATTGTTTTTATCTCATCCACAAATCGTTTAGAATCATCACCGTGTGACGAAAGAATATTCAGCCACTGTGTGTATCTGTAATAACGATCTAGGTATACATGATCATCAATGATATGCCCTATACAACAACCATCTCGTCTATATACATTTCCTTTGGCATCATATGTACCAATCACAGAACCAGTATTCTCATAATAAACTTGTCCGTTCTGGAATGTAGCCAAGGGGGTTCCACTTCTAGGCATGCCATAATAATTTAATTGATACATGTTAACCTCCCAATATGCATTAAAACTAAGAATATGAAATGTGCTATATCCATTTTACGCTCTTGATTATCAAACATACTTAATTTAATTATATTTTTACAGAAATATTACTTATACTATTTCATTAATCAGATTTTACTAAATCGTCAAATTCTATTTTTTTGGATTTCCAAATTTTAATAGTAATCGATCAAGCTAATATAATAGGGAAGGTTTCCTAACGAACTACATGCGAACTCGAGATGTTTTGCTGTTCCCGAACGGGAATAACAGCAAGGTATTATTTAGTCTGACTCCATTACTCAATTGACTCCAATTTGTACCACACTGCCGCGAAAGACTATGATAGACAGTGATAGAATCTTTTGTAAGATTCGTATGTTAAGTGTTGGACACGGAAGACTAAGATAGAACAGGATTGAACATGCTGATTTCACTGGAGCCGTCCCGACGATGCGTCCCTTAGATTAAGTAAAGGTCTTGAAACCCTTGATTTCATTGCGTTTCAGGATTTCAAAACTGGTACAACTTGACCAAAACTTAACCTTTACTGAACCAAATTCCCTTGAATT
>Ga0256404_1001983_pt1 | contig 46860 bp, 42 predicted proteins | sample RumenRJG_01DNA_FD_185990 | JGI IMG/M metagenome (GOLD analysis project Ga0256404, IMG submission 185990) | Bovine rumen microbial communities from Lethbridge, Alberta, Canada - RJG_01 | ecosystem: Host-associated > Mammals > Digestive system > Stomach > Rumen | place: Canada: Alberta | collected... | reverse complement strand
CCGAGCCGTGCGATTTCCAATTTGCTGAAATTGTTGTGGGAGAAACCGGCGATGCTCGATTTGTTGAAAGCATAAACAAACATCAAAAACTTGCCCGTCTTCATCGAATGATATATGATAGAGGCAAAGAAACCACTTGATGCGAAAGGACTATCATCATGAACCGCGAGCACCAGTATTACAAGATCAACCGGCTTCTCAAGAAATCGTATCATGCCCGCATCCGTGCGGGCGAGGACGCGGACATTTATGAGACGTATCGCGCGATGAATGAGAAGATTGTCGCGCTCTTTCACCACGGCGGGCTCATCGACGGCGTGGCGGCCGCGGCGCTCGGACATTCGCATGATCATCAGGGACAGGAAGAAGACGCAGAAGAGTAAGAAAGCGTGAAATTTATGGGAAAGCAAGGACGAACCCCGAGGGTGCAGATTTCGCAGACGCTCCGGCGCTGCAAGAATCTTTTTGACCTCATCAAGCGCACAACGGATGAATATGTGCTCGTCATCGACATCGAGACGAACATCGCGCTGCTTTCGCCGAATCTCGTGCAGGACTTCGGCCTGCCTGCGGAAGTCGTGGAAGACTTCCTCGGGCTCTGGTCGCCGCTCGTGCACCCGGACGAGCGCGCACAGCTCAAGACGTCGCTCGGCGCGGTCATGGAAAAGCTCAACGTCTTCGAGCACGCCATGGAGTACCGCGTGCGCGATGCGAAGGGAAACTATGTCTGGCTTCGCTCGCGCGGCCGCGTCGGCGCGATGAGCCCGGACGGGCGCTATCCGATTTTCGTCTCCATGATCCAGCGTATGGGGCAGCGCAACCAAGCCGACGATGTGACGGGCCTCCTCAACAAGTACCAGTTCGAGCACAACATCAAGATGGCGCTCTCGGCGTACCGCATCACGGGCGTCGGCGGTGCCGTCATGGTTGTCGGCATCGACAACTTCAAGATCGTCAATGAGACGTTCAACCGCATGATGGGCGATGTCGTGCTCAGGAACGTCGCGGCTGTCATCGGCGCGCTGCTGCCAGAGGAGCTCACGCTGTTCAAGCTCGACGGCGACGAGTACGGCATCATTTACCCCGAGGCCGACACGAGCGTCATCACGCAGCTCTTCAGCAGCATCCAGAAAGCGCTCATGCGGCCGATGGACCTCGACGGCCATCCGTATTACTGTACGGTGTCGGCCGGCACGGCGTTTTACCCGCAGGCGGGCAAAGATTACCTCGTGCTGCACAAGCACGCCGAGGCTGCCATGGACCTCGCGAAGCGCGACGGCAAGAACCGCAACTGCCTGTTCAGCCGCGACCAGTACAACCGCTGGGTGCGCTCGATTTCCATGCGCGACAATCTGCGCGAGAGCGTCGAGCGCGGCTGCCAGCATGACTTCAATCTCTTTTACCAGCCGCAAGTCGATGTGCACACGCACGAGCTCGTCGGCGCGGAGGCGCTGCTGCGCTGGCGGAATCCGAAAGGCCGCATGGTCGCGCCGATGGAATTCATTCCGTTGCTCGAGGAAACGAAACTCATCCTGCCGGTCGGCAAATGGGTGTTCGAGACGGCGGCGCGGACGTGCCAAAAATGGCGCGAGCGCGTGCCGAATTTCCGCATGAGCGTCAACATGAGCTACGAGCAGGTGCGTGACACGTCGTTCCGCGATTTCGTGCCGGCCTGCCTCGGCAAGCTCGGCCTGCCGGCGGACGCGATGATTTTGGAATTGACCGAAAGCAAGATCGTCGCGGACTGGGCGTTCGTCAATGAGCAATTCGACGGCTACCGCGCGCAGGGCATCCGCATCGCCATGGATGATTTCGGCACGGGCTACTCGTCGCTGTCGTCGCTGAAAAATCTGTCGTGCGACATCGTGAAGATCGACCGCGAGTTCGTCAAGAACATCCTCGAAAATGATTTTGACAAGCAGCTTGTCAGCGCCGTCGTCGCGCTCTGCCACAGCATCGGCATCAAGACCTGCGTCGAGGGCGTCGAGGACGAGCCCGTCCACGACCTCCTGCGCGACCTCTGCGGCGCCGACACGATCCAAGGCTATCTCTTCGGCCGCCCCGAGCCGCCGAACCTTTTCGAAGATAAATTTTTGGAACACTACCAGGAGGAACCGTATGCGGAGAGAGAAGCATACTGAAAATATCACGTTGCTCGGCCAGAAAAACGTCCACTATCACTACGACTACTGCCCGGAAATCCTCGAGACGTTCGAGAACCGTCACAAGGACAACGATTATTGGGTGAAGTTCAACTGCCCGGAGTTCACGGCGCTCTGCCCGATCACGGGGCAGCCGGACTATGCAACGATCTACATTTCCTATGTCCCGGACGAGCGCATGGTCGAGTCGAAGTCGCTGAAACTTTATCTCGTGAGCTTCCGCAGCCACGGCGATTTCCATGAAGATGTCGTGAATGTCATCATGAAAGACCTCGTCAAATTGATGGATCCGAAATACATCGAAGTCTGGGGCAAGTTCCTGCCGCGCGGCGGCATCTCCATCGACCCGTGGGCGAACTACGGCCGGCCGGGCACGAAGTATGAAAAGCTCGCCGAGCATCGTTTTTTCGAGCATGACCTCGTCGGCATGGAGAAGGTGGACAACCGATGAAACGTCCGCAAAGACAGAAGCGCATCGCGCTCGTCAATGACATCACGGGGTTCGGCCGTTGCTCCGTCGCCGTCGAGCTGCCGCTCATCTCCGCGATGAAAATCCAGGCCTGCCCGCTGCCGACGGCCATCCTCTCATGCCACACGGGCTTCCCGACGCATTACATCGACGACTACACGGATCGCATGCGGCCATATATGGAAGACTGGGAAAAAAATCGCGTCCAGTTCGACGGCATCGCGACGGGCTTCCTCGGCTCGGCCGAGCAGATCGCCATCGTCGCCGATTTCATCCGCGCCTTCAAGCAGCCGGGCACGCGCGTCATGGTCGATCCCGTCATGGGCGACTACGGCAAGCTCTATGCGTCGTACACGGATGAGATGTGCGAAAAAATGAAAGCGCTCCTCGCCCTCGCCGACATCGTCACGCCGAACCTCACAGAAGCCTGCCGCCTGCTCGACCGCCCGTATCCGAAGGATGGCAAAGTCGATACCGGCGACCTCGAATACATGGCGGCCGAGCTCGCGGACCGCGGCCCGTCGCAAGTCGTCATCACAGGCCTCTCGGCCGGAAAGGATATCGAGAACTTCATCTACGAAGCCGGCCGCGGCACGATGCTGCGTGAGCGCAAGATCGGCGGCGACCGCAGCGGCAGCGGCGACGCCTTCGCCGCCATCGTCATCGCCAGCCTTGTGAAGGGCGAAAGCCTCACGGGCGCCGTCAAGAAAGCGGCGGACTTCATCAGCAAATGCCTGAAATACGCCGTCGAGCTCGATCTGCCGTGGAATTATGGATTGCCGTTTGAAGAGTATCTGACGGAACTGGAATGAGAACAGTCGGCCTGCTCGCTGCCTCCTTCGTCGGAGAGCGAAAATCTTGCTGAAGGAGCATTCTTCATGTCATCCAAGAATCGCCCATATGCTTCTCGAGCGATGGAGCACGCTAAGGAGCTCCGGCATAACATGACGGAGCAAGAACGTCATCTCTGGTATGATTTCCTTCGGAGTTACCGGCCAAAGTTTTACCGACAACGGCCGATTGGAACATATGTTGTAGATTTTGTTTGTCCGTCGTCGAACCTTGTTGTAGAATTAGATGGCGGACAGCATTACGAAGAAGAAAACATGCAATACGATGCACAAAGGACGAAGTACCTGTCATCTCAAGGTTATCGTGTCCTGCGATTCATCAATACGGACGTAGATCGTAAATTTGAGGCAGTTTGTGAACTCGTGAATCGCGCAGTACATGACACTTCTCTGCAAGGGCGATGGAATAGCGAGTCGCTTTCGGAGCCTTCCCCTCTGGGGGAGGTGCAATTATAGCGGGCTCGCCAATCTAAAGCCTCCCCCTTTGGGGGAGGTGCCGAGCGAATGCGAGGCGGAGAGGGTAGCGCAGTTACGAGATTCGCGATTCTATCGAAAGGATAGAGAATCGACGCAGGCCGTTACCCTCCGCCGCAAGCGGCATAAGCGATCTCTAGGCGCTAAAGCGCCAAGAGTCTGCTTATCCGACCCCTTCGGGGCCACCTCCCCCAGAGGGGGAGGCGAAGTATGAGGGCGCGGCTATTGCCATGAAACATTCGAATCTGCTTCTTTCTTGGGAAAATGAAATTAAGTTAGGAACATAGCGAGGCTTACGTCACCAACGCCTCCCCCTCTGGGGGAGGTGCCGAGCGAATGCGAGGCGGAGAGGGTAGCGTATGGAGAAATTCTGTATTCATATCGAGAGGAATGAGAATGTAGTTGCTGCGTTACCCTCTCCGACCCCTTCGGGGCCACCTCCCCCAGAGGGGGAGGCGAAGTTTGTGAGCTCCGCTACTGTTATTGTAATGACATTATGCCCCACGGGGAGGAAATCTGTCGATGTTACAAATACTTGTACCAAGAGGAGAGATCATCCATGCTTGTCTACGCCACCCACGCCGGAGGCCGTTACCTGCCGATTGCTGACAGCCTGAAGGAGCAGCCCGAGGGCCGGCGCAATCTTTATATCAATGTCACGAACCACTGCAACTGCTCGTGCACGTTCTGCCTGCGGCAGAAGAAGCACATGGCCGAGCAGTCGACGCTGTGGTACAAGGACGGGGAGCCGTCCGTTGAAGAATTCAAAGCCGCGCTTGATGCGGTTCCTTGGGAGTATTTCAAGGAGATCGTCTTCTGCGGCTTTGGCGAGCCGACGATGCGGCTGGACGTGCTCGTTGAGCTCTTGCATTATGTGAAGGAAATCCAGCCGACACTGCCGACGCGGCTCAATACGAACGGGCTTGCGAATCTCGCGTACAGCGAGGACATCACCCCGAAGTTCAAAGGCGTCCTCGACACGATCTCCATCAGCCTGAACGCGTCGAACGCCGAGCGCTACTACGAGCTCACGCGCGCGAAGTACGGCGTACAGTCTTATGAAGCGATGCTCGACTTCGCGCAAAAGGCGAAAGCGTACGTGCCGAACGTCGTGCTCACGATCGTCGACCACGTCGAAGGCCCCGATGAAATCGCGAAGTGCCAAGCCATCTGCGACGCCCGCGGCCTGACGCTGCGGGTTCGGGCATATGAAGATCACTGACGTTCCCAAAAGCCTCCCCCTCTGGGGGAGGTGCCGAGCGAATGCGAGGCGGAGAGGGTAGCGCATGATCACGATTCTCTATTCTTTCGATAGAATCGAGAATCCCGGAATGGCGTCACCCTCTCCACCGCTTCGCGGTCCCCCTCCCCCAAGGGGGGAGGCGTAGTTTGTGAGATCCGTTTCCTTCTCGCTGAACGCCACCTCGCCCGGAGGAGGAGGCAGGGAATTCCGCACCCCGAAAAAAATTTCGAAATTTTTTTCGAAAAACGCTTAAGTTTTTCGCGAAACGTCCGATAAACAGAGTGGAAAGAGAAATACAAAGGCTTTCCAGTACAAACCGATAATTTGCAGGTGCTCGCGAAGGTCCCGCTAGCAGCCGTAGCAGTACCTGCCGATTATAAAAAATGGCGAAACGGCGGTCACGGAAGGCCGCCAGAAAAACAACTCACTCAATCAGGGAGGAATATATCATGTCCATGGTAGTCAAAAACAACATGTCGGCCATCTCCACGCTGAACACGTTGAACAAGAACTCGTCCGCTCTCTCCAACAGCCTGAAGAAAGTCTCCTCCGGCATGAAGATCAACTCGGCAGCTGACGATGCTTCCGGGTATGCCATCTCCGAGCGCATGCGCGTCCAGATCCGCGGCCTCGACCAGGCGAACCAGAACACGCAGAACGGCACGAGCATGATGAAAGTCGCTGAGGGCGCTGTGTCCTCGACGGTTGACATCCTGAAGACCCTCAAAGAGAAAGTCATCAACGCAGCCAACGATACGAACACGGACAGCGACCGCGCTACGATCCAGAAAGAGCTCGACCAGAGCATCGACCAGATCAACGACAACGCGAACGTGACGTACAACGGCAAGTACCTCGTCGACGGCTCGCACAACAGCAAAGTCACGGCGACGACGACGGAAATGACGAACGAGTCCCTGCACTCCAGCACGACGGGTAAGACGGCGTTCTCCGATATGAAAGATCGTAACGGCAACAGCCTGAACATCAACTCGCTCGACACGGTCACGATCTCCTTCGTCAAGGAAGGCAAGACGTACACGACGTCCATGAAGGCTTCCGAAGGCGGCATCAATGACCTGCTCGGGAAGGCCAACAAGATCAAAGGCGCTGGGACCACGTTCAAACCAACGATCGGCGAGACGTCCTACATCGGCAAGGACATCGCTGGCGATGCTGTCCACACGGCGGACGAGAAGAACGCGCTGACGATCCATGCTGCGAAAGCAGGCGTCTCGAACCAGATCTCCGGCGTCACGTTCAGCGTCACGAACACGAAGGGCCAGGTCCAGAAGAGCGCGAACGCTGTCCTCGACAACTTCACGGAGTCTGTCCGTGCGCAGAACAAGTCCGACGACAACGCGATCAGCCTCCAGGTCGGCACGAAAGCCAACCAGAGCATCCGCGTCGGCCTCACGGATATGCGCGCTGAGGCTCTCGGCCTCCAGAGCTCCACGGGCCAGACGATCCAGATCGGCACGCAGGCTCAGGCAAATGCGGCCATCAATGTCCTCGACAACGCTGTCCAGAAAGCCCTCGATCAGCAGACGACGATCGGCTCGGTCGAGAGCCGCCTCGCTTACACGAGCAGCAACTTGACGACGGCTTCCGAGAACGTCCAGGCTTCCGAGTCGACGATCCGCGACGCCGATATGGCAAAGGAAATGACGGAATACACGAAGAACAACGTTCTCCTGCAGGCCGCTCAGTCCATGCTCGCACAGGCGAACCAGAGCAGCAGCTCGGTTCTCAGCCTGCTCCAGTAATTTCCACGATCTCCTCGCGGGATTACCAACTACAGCTAGCAAAAAGCTGCCGCGCGAAAGCGCGGCAGTTTTTTTGTGGAAAATTTTTTAGCAGGAATTTCCGCGTTGTGCCAAGAATAAAACAAAAAGAAAACGTTGTGAGGCTGTTGCATTTACTGGAACAGTTTCATAAGACTGCCGATCTTAACAATTACAGCAGCCTCTCCCTCTGGGAGAGGTGCCGAGCAAAGCGAGGCGGAGCGGGTACAAGGGTGAGATAGCCAAACACTTCTATCATATTAACATAGTAGTACGTATTCAGAATTCGTACTGCTATGTTACAAGCATGATAATGTTAGAAATCGCACCCTTGTACCCTTTCCACCGCTGACGCGGTCCCCCTTTCCCGGAGGGAAAGGCTGCTGTATCCGTTACGTTCGGCAACAGATCTAAGCGGCATCGGTCTAGTAAATGCAACAGCTTCAAGAAAGGCATCATAATGCACATCACAGCTTGCTATATCACGAAGAACGAAGAAAAATGCTTGGCGCGGTCCGTTGCGTCGATCCGCGGCGCGTATGATGACCTGCTCGTCGTCGACACGGGCTCGACGGATGGGACGGTGGCGCTGGCGAAGCGGCTCGGCGCACGCGTTGTGTCATTTTCCTGGCGCGATGATTTTGCAGCGGCGCGGAATGCGGCGATCGAGGCGGCGACGGGCGATGCGATCCTTTTTCTCGATGCGGATGAGTATGTGAGCGCGGCGACGGCGCGGCACATGCGGTGCGTGCTGGAAGAGGCGTTTGCAGAGGGCGTCGACGCGTTGCTGTTTCACCGCGTGGACATCGACGGCGACGAGGCAAAGGTGCTTGGTGATGTCTATGCGTTGCGGGCGTTCCGCCGGACGGCGCGCCTGCGCTTTGCAGGACGGATTCACGAAGAACTGCGCGATGACGGGCAAGACGTTGCGAATCTGAAGCTGGTACCAGACGATGCAATCCGATTGTACCATACGGGATACGAGGCCGCTGTGAACCGGGCGAAGGCCGAGCGCAATCTGCGCATCTTGCACGAGGAACTGGCGGCCGCCGAGCAGTCACACGATGCGGCCGCGGCTGGCCGGCTCTACATGTATCTCGCCGAGGCGTATCGCGGCATCGGCGACCGTGTGCATGCCGAGGAATTTGCGCGGCGTGACATCGCGCAGGGACGGCGGCCGGTCGTCGATGCGAGCCGCAGCTATCATCTGTTGCTCGCGCTTTTGGCGCAGGAGCCCGCGCGCAGCGCGGAGCGCCGCGAGGTGGCCGAGGCAGCCGTGCGCGATTTCCCCGAGCTGCCGGAGTTCCATGCCGAGCTCGCCGTCCTGCGCGCCGAGGCGCTCGACCTTGCAGGCGCCGTCCGCGAGATGACGGCGGCGCTCGCGTGCTGCGACGAGCCGCGCGGCCTGGAGCCCGATCGCTTCGACGATGCGATGCGCGCACAGGCGGAGCAGGCAATCACGCATTGGCGGCAGCAGCTCGCCGCCGCGTCATCGCTCTCTGTCACGACGTGCCTCATCACGAATGGGCAGGCCGCGGGACTCGCCGACTGGTTCCGCCGCGCCGCGATCTTCAGCGATGCGATCCTCGTCGTCGATACGGGCGCGCCCGAGGGCGTCGTTGCGCACGCGGCGCAGGAAGGCGGTGCTTCTTCGCGCCTGACGGTCGTGCCATTTGCTTGGCGCGATGATTTCTCCGCCGCGCGCAATGCGGCGCTCGAGCGCGTCGCGGACGGCACGTGGATCGTGTTCCCCGACGATGATGATTTTTTCCAGCATCCGGAGCAGGTGCGCACGGCGATCATCCGCGCGCAGGCGCGCGACCCCGAGGTGCAGGGGCTCCAGGCGAATATCATCAACGTCGACGAGGATGCGGACGATCTCGAGATCAGCCGCTATCCGGCGCTGAAGGTCTGGCGGCAGGCAAAAGGGCGCCGCTACGCGGGCACGATTCATGAAGTGCTGCGCGATGGCAAGGCAGTTGTCCCACATCAGTGCTACGAACCGTGCCTGACGATCCGCCATACCGGCTATTCGTCCGACCGCATGACGCAGAAGCTCGAGCGCAATTTGCGAATGCTTTACACGCGCATGGCGGCCGAGGGCGAGACGCCGATGATCGACCGCTATCTCGCGGACTGCCTCTACGGGCTCGGACAGTACGAGCTCGCGATTCCGTTTGCAGAGAAAGCAATCGCGGCGCACGTCGCGACGGTCGAAGGCGACCTGCCGCTCTATGGCGCGTGGCTGCGGTCGCTGAAGAAACTTGGGCGGCCGCTCACGGAGCAGCAGCGCGTCGCAGAGCAGGCGGCACAAGCCTATCCTGAGGCGGCAGAGCCGGAGGGCTGGCGCGGGCTGCTCGCGCTCTCCGCAGGCGACCGGGGGGCAGCGGAACGTCATCTGCATGCGTTCCTGACGAAGCTCGGCAATGGACGCACGGGCGGTGATGGCGGTCACGCGATAGAGGCGACCGTCCGCTCGGCGCTCGCGGAGCTCCTAGCCGAGCGCGCGCCAGCGCGGGCGGAAGCGTATCTGCGGCAAGCGCTCGCGCTCGATCCCTACGATGAGGCGACGCTCGCACGCGCGGCACGCCTCGTTGCGCAGGAACGGACATCCGCAGGTATGCAGGAAGTTGCGCAGGAACAGACGTCCGCAGGCGCGCAGGAGGCTTCGCAGGATCGGACGACCGCAGGAGCGTCCGCTGCTACTGCGTTTTACGCGCTCGTGCTGCCATGCTATCGAAACGTGCGGCGCGGGCTGTCGTATCTGACGGCCTGGGCGGAAAAAGCCGGTCGCGAAGACCTCTACGTCGAGGGAAACCGCCGCCTCGCCGCGCTGCAGGCGCCGCAGGATGCACTCGTCGCCATCCACGCGGCCGCGGCAAGCGGCAATCATCAGGCCTATCATGACGCGCTCCTTGGGCGCGCTACGCTGTATACGCAGGAACTTTTTGCCGCGCTCGTGGGATTGGCAGTGAGCACAGAGACTTCGCGCCGTGTGCCGGAGACGCGACGGGCCGAGTGGACCGCGCATCTGCCAGAGGGCTTCCAGAGGATTCTCACGAGGCTCGCAGGTGGCACAGAGCCGCTGTCGGCAGCGGACGCGGAGGCGTTTGCGACTGGGCGCAAGGCGATCGAGGGATTTGTGTCGGAAGAGGCGTTAGCGCGATATGATGCGATGGCAGAGGACTTTGACCGAAGTGAGGGGAAACGCGTATGATCGAGATTTCGGCTTGCGTCATCGTCAAGAATGAGGAAAAAAATATCGGCCGCTGGCTCGATGTGATGCGGCGGTGCGCGGATGAGCTCATCGTCGTCGATACGGGCAGCACGGATCGCACGCAGGACATCGTGCGGACTGCGGGGGCGCAACTATTTTCGTTCGCGTGGCGTGATGATTTCGCGGCGGCGAAAAATTTTGCCATCGAAAAAGCGCATGGGCGCTGGATCCTTTTTCCCGATGCGGATGAATATTTCACGGAGGAGACGATCGCGAATGTGCGGCCGCTCCTTCGACGGCTCGACCCGCATCTCGACATCGCGGGCGTATCCTGCCGCCGCCGCAACCTCGACCAGGATGCGGGCGGGCAGCTGACGACGTCGGATATCCAGCTGCGCATCTTCCGCAATCTCCGCGCCATCCGCTATGAGGGCGCGGTCCATGAGACGCTGACGATCCCGGAGGGCAAGACCGTCGAGCTCACGCGTGATGTGGTGCTCGACCATACGGGCTATTCCAGTTCCATCGTGCGCGACAAGCTCTTGCGCAACCAGCGCATCCTCGAAGCGCGCATCCGTGCTGCGGGCGGCACGCCGTCGCTCGATGACCGCTGCTATCTCATGGATATCGCCTATGGGCTCGAAGATTATCCTGGGACGATCGCGCATGCGAAAGCGCTGGTCGCAGAGGAAGAACTGCCGGAGGAACTGCGCGTGCGGGCGTACAAGTCTTGGGCGAGTGCGTTGGAGGAGGCTCATGCGCCGATCGGCGAGACGATTGCGTGCCTGCGGGAAGCGGAAGCAGCGTGTCCGGAAGAGGCGGAGTTCCCGTTGATGCGCGGCCTTTGCCATTACGAGGCGGAGGCATATGACGAAGCGGAGCAGGCGCTCCGTAAAGGCCTCGAGATCCATGCGGGGTACAGAGGGCGCATGGACATCGGCAGCATCGAGGACAATGCCGCGCGGCTGCTGCCGGCGGCGTATTGCCGGCGTGGCGATCTCGCCCTGCGGCGCGGCGACCTCGCAGCGGCGCAGGAAGCGTATGTGGCGGGACTGCGGCTGCAAAAACGTCATGCGGTGCTCTTTCTGAGCTTCTGGCGCTTCTTGCAACAGCTCGGCGCAGGCGCGGCGGATGCCATCGAGATTTTGAATGGGCTGTATGAAAAAGAAACGGACGCCGCCTGGCTCGCCGCGCATCTCGCGAAAGCGCAGGGCGGCAAGGTGTACCTCTACTACGCAGCCATCGCAAGGCGGCGCGGCGAGCGTGGGGAGACGCCCGTGCTCGATTACCTCGCAGCCGGAAGGCCGGAAGCCGCCGCAGCGGCCGCGGCCGAAGGGCTCGAGCGGATTGCACGGCTCGGGTATCGGGAAGAACGGGCTGGGAGGCCGCAGAAAGAACTCTTCGCGCTGCTGCCGGGAGAGGTGCGGGAAAAGATGGAACGGGAAGAACAGAAACTGTCATGAAGTTCAGGAAATAGCGGGAATCACGTACTTAACGCCTCCCCCTCTGGGGGAGGTGCCGAGCGAATGCGAGGCGGAGAGGGTAGCGCATGAAGAGTTCTGTATTTCTTCCGAGAGGAATGAGAATTTAGCTATTGCGTTACCCTCTCCGACCCCTTCGGGGCACCTCCCCCAGAGGGGGAGGCTTTGAAGATGCGTGTCATGGGTATATGATCATGGGAAAGGAGCAACACATGACCTACCGCGAACGGAAGAAACTTTTTGACGAGCTCACGTCGCTCATGGACCGCCGGGCGTGGCCGGAGGCGGTTGCTTGTGCAGACCGTCTGCGGGCGGGCGGGCTTGCGGATCGGCGGATGTACGAGGCGGTGCTCGCGGCGTATATTGACAGCGGCCTCGCAGGGGCGGGCGGCAGCGCGGAAGCGGCTTTGCGCGAGGCCATCGTTGATTATGCAACGCGCTTCCCGCATGATGGCGTGAGCCATTTTTATCAAGGGCGGGCGGCGCTCCTCGCAGGGGACAGCCGGGCGGCGGAGTCACATTTCCGCACGGCGCTCCAAGACGCGCAGATGCCCGCGTGGCAGCGCGGCGCGACGTACAGCATCCTTGCCACGCTCTGCCGTGAGCTCGGGGACGCGGAGCAGGCGGCGGCGCTCTACCTGGAGTCGGCAAAGTACAAAGACCTCGCGCACGGGCAGGCGTCGGAGTACAGCAATTATCTTTTCAATCTGCATTACCTGGAGCGTCCACAGGACGAGATGCTCGCGGCGGCAAAAGGATACGGCGAATTGTTCCAAGGGATATCGCAATACACGCATGACCGCGCGCGCCATCGCCGCCACAAGAAGATCCGTGTCGGCTACATTTCGCCCGACTTGCATTTCCATGTCGTGGCGTTCTTCAGCTACGCGTTTTTGCGGAACTACGACCACAGCCGCTTCGAGGTCTACTGCTATACGAATTGCGTCGAGGACGCGGCGAGCCGGGAGTTTGCGGCGATGGTCGATGCCTGGCGCAATGTGCGCGGCCTGACGGATGCGCAGGCGGCCGAGGCCGTCTATCGTGACGAGATTGACATCTTGTTTGATCTTTCCGGTCATACGGGCTGGGGCTTCTTGCCCGCGCTCGCACGGAAGCCCGCGCCGATCCAAGTTTCTGGCATCGGCTGGTTTGACACGACAGGGCTTCCGACCGTCGATTATTTTCTCGCTGATGGCTACACGGATCCCGTCGACGTGGACGGCACGCCGAATGACGCTTATTTTACGGAAAAATTGCTCCGCCTGCCGCATTCGCATTTCTGCTTCATGTGGCATGACAATCCGCCGCCCGTCGCGCCCGCGCCGTTCCTGGGGAATGGCTTCGTGACGTTTGGCAGCTTCAATAATTTCACAAAAGTCTCAGACCGGGTGCTGCGCCTCTGGGCACAGATTCTTGCCCGCGTGCCGCAGAGCCGCCTGTATCTCAAGGCGAAAATCTTTGGCGATGCGTATGGCAGGGAAAAGGCGCTCGCGCGCATCGAGGCGGCGGGCATCGACCGAACCCGCGTTCGTTATGAAACAACAGAAGCAAAATATCTCGCGCACTATGCCGACATGGACATTGCGCTCGACACGTATCCCTATCCGGGCGGCGGCACGACGTGCGATGCGCTGTACATGGGCGTGCCGGTCGTGACGCTCGTCGGCGCGCGGCACAATGCGCGTTTTGGCTACAGCCTGCTTAGGAACGTCGGGCTGGGCGAGCTCTGCGCGTTTTCGCCGGAGGAATATATCGAAAGGGCCGTGGCACTGGCAGGCGACGCGCCGCGGTTGCAGCGGTACCACCTGACATTGCGACGCCAAATGCGTCGGTCGCCCGTCATGCAGGCCGAGGATTACATGGGCGATGTCGAGCGGCTGTATGAAAAAATTTATCATGCGTGGCTGGGTGAAGAGATGCCCGAACGAATGCCGGCGGAATGGACAGCGGAAGCGCTGCGCCGTGCGGCGGCGTTCGTCCAAAATCCGCAGCAGCACGGGCTTCATGCGCGTTGGTTTTTGCAGGAAGCGAGGAAGCGCGATCCCGCGCATGCGCCGGAGCTTTTGCGCGCGTTCGCGGATGTCTGCCGCGTGACGAAACGGTTTGCCGAAGGTTTTGCGGCAGCGCGGGCGGCGGAGGCGGCGCTACAAGAAAAGCATGGAACGTGCGCCATTCCCAAAGACAACGAGGGGGCGCGGGCGTTCCGCGCGAGCCTCCACGCCATCGGGGCGAAATGCGCGCTCGAGAGCGGCCATGCGGAAGCTGCCGTCCCGCGTTACCGCCAGGCGGCGCAGGAAGCGACGAATGACCGCGACCGCCTCGCGATGGCGAGCGCCGCGCTCTTGGCGGCGTATGCGTACGAGACAGACCCGATGACGGAACAACAGGCGCATCTCGGCTATGCGGCGTTTCTGCCGCCAAAGATTCAGCTGTTCCAGGCGTTCCCGCAGTTTGGCAAACACGAACGCATTCGCGTCGGCTATCTGTCGCCGGACTTCCGTCATCATGTGATGTTCGCGTTTTACTACGCGCTGCTCATCGGGCATGATGCGACGCAGTTTGAGATTTTCCTTTACTCGCTTGGCCGGACGCACGATGGTTTCACAGAGCTCGCCAAGCAGGCGGCGGATGCTTTTGTTGACTTGGCGGGAAAACATTACGAAGACATCGCAAAGCGCATCCATGACGACGGCATCGACATCCTCGTCGATCTCGCGGGACACACGACGCACTCGGGCCTGCCCGTGCTCGCCTATCGTCCGGCCCCCGTGCAGGTATCGGGGCTCGGCTACATGGCGGCGACAGGCCTTCCGCAGGTCGATTACTTCCTGACGGACAACGCGGCAGACCCCACGCCTGACGGCGCGTATTGGGCGGCGTTCCACGAGGAGCCCGTCGTGCTCACAAGCCAGTTTTGCTATACGGGACGGTCGGATGTGCCGCAGCCAAAGGGCGCGCCATGCAAGAGGAACGGCTTCGTGACGTTTGGCGTGTTCCACCGCTATCAAAAATGGACGGACGAGATGATCCGCCTCTGGGCAGAAATTCTCCAGCGTGTGCCGACAGCGCGGCTGCTCCTGAAGTGCGAGGCGCTCGGCGATGACGGCACGGCGGCAGAGGCGTTCGATCGCCTCGCATCATGCGGGCTTGACATGAACCGCGTGCAATTCGAGGGCGCGGACGAGCGTTATATGGAACGCATGATGGATGTCGATGTCATGCTCGATACGTATCCGTACGCGGGCGGCGGCATCACGTGCGATGCGCTCTTCATGGGCGTGCCGGTCGTGACGCGCTATGGCGCGACGCGCGGCAGCCGCTTCGGCCTCTCGATCCTCTCCGCGGCCGGCCTCGCGGAGCTCGCCGCGCCGGACGCACAGAATTATGTGGCACGCGCCGTCAGCCTCGCGCAAGACGCAGAGACGCTCGACGCGCTGCATAAAGGCTTGCGGGCGATGCTCATGCGGTCGCGGCTGATGGACGTGGAGGCGTATTGCGCCGAGGTCGAGACGGCGTATCGGAGGATGATGGAATGAAGTTCAGCGTTGGCGGGCTCTCAAATTACGCCTCCCCCCTTTGGGGGAGGTGGCCCCGAAGGGGTCGGAGAGGGTAGCGCCATCACGAGATTCTTATTCCTTCCAATAGGGATAAAGGACTCTTCATGCGCTACCCTCCGCAGCAAGCTGCATAAGCGACCGCATCGGCGCTAAAGCGCCGTGCGTCTGCTTATCCGCCTCGCATTCGCTCGGCACCTCCCCCAGAGGGGGAGGCGTTGAGTGCGTGCGCCTCACTATTCCCTTCATGATATGATCCCAGAGGGGGAGGCGTTGGATACAAATTCATCGAAGGAGGAATCCATATGGGAGAACGTCCTGAAGGCGTCCAGGCGCTTTTGCAGCCGGTGCGCGCGTTGCTCTTGCGTGACGAGGCGAAGATGGCGCTCGAGCGGTTGAATTTTCTCGTGCATACGCATGCGTTTCGCGAGGAGGAGCAGTGGCTTGTCTACGACTATTATGCGACATGCTACTACAAGCTGTTTGACATCGAGAACTTCCGTCGCTATCAATGGGCATGCTTGACGTCGCCGAAAGGCCAATCGATGGCGCGGCAGCAGCTAAGCTACAGCGACTACCTGTTCACGCTGCATTACTTTCCCAATGTCAGCGACGAGGAGATGCGGCAGGCGCATTTCCGCTATCAGCAGTTCACGGATGCGATGGAGAAATTCGACCATCCGCTCGCGCGTCATCAGCATGCGAAGCTGCGCATCGGCTATCTCGCGGCCGAGCTTTCGGAAAATGTCGTAAGCTTGTTTTCCATCCAGCTGCTCACGGCGTTCGATCCCGGGCGCTATGACGTCTATGCGTACAGCGTGCGTCCCGTCGAGGATCGGCTGACGGACCTCTTGCGTTCGTATGTGAAAAAGCTCGTCTTTTTCCCGGAGGACGCGACACCGCATGCATGCGCGCAGAGCATCTATGAGGACGAGATCGACGTCTTGTTCGACCTCGACGTGCACGCCTCGGGCGGGCGCACGCTTCTTGTGGCGGGAGAAAAGCCCGCGCCCGTGCAGATTGCGGGCATCGGCTACATGAGCACGTCGGGCACGGATGTCTTCGACGCATTCCTCGGCGACCGCTATTGCGACCCGCCGGGGCTGCATGACGAGGACTTTGCGGAGAAGACGATTCTCCGCCTGCCGTCGCATCTCTGCTATACGCCATCGGAACGCGTGCTGCGCTGCCGCCCGACCGCCTATGTGCCGCATGATCCCATCGTCTTCGGCAGCTTCAACAATTTTTTCAAGATCACGGACGAGATGCTCGCCGCGTGGCGAGAGATTCTGCGGCGCGTGCCGGGGAGCCGCATGATCATCAAAAATTCGAGCCACAAGCCGAATGCGATGAAGGTCACGCGGCGGCGCGTGCTCGCGGCGGGCATCCCGGAAGGCGCGTTCACGCTTGAGGATGCGACGGGCGATTACCTCGCGCGCTACGCCGATGTCGATATCATGCTCGACACGTATCCGTACACGGGCGGCGGCACGACGTGCGAGTCACTGTACATGGGCGTGCCCGTCGTCGCGCGCTACGGCCGCCGCCACGGCGCACGCTTCAGCTACAGCATTTTGCAAAATGTCGGCATCGGCGAGCTGGCGTGTCGGACAACGGAAGAATATATCGAAAAGGCCGTCGCGCTCGCGAGCGACAAGGCGCTCCTCACAGCGCTCCACGCGCAGCTGCCGACGATGATGCAGCAGTCGCCCGTCATGGCGGCGAACGCATACGTGCGCACGCTCGAAGCGTGCTATGAAAAACTCTTTGCATCGTGGCGCGCACGGAAAAAAGAAGGAAAATGAGCCTGCGTTGTCGTATAATATCAGCAAGAAACGTTTGAAAGGGGCAATCATGATGGGAAAGGCAAGCCGGCGCTTTCTAAAGCGGCAGGAACAGCGGAAACAAGAACAGGCGAAACAGGTGCTCGGAGGCAAGGCCGCCGTCGTGCGGCAGCACTTCGAGGCCGGCGAATACGCCGAGACGCTCAATGCGCTCGCGGAGCTCGTGCAGGCGGGCGGGCACGACGCGGAGTCGCTGTACATGGGCGCGTACAGCTACTTCATGACGGGCGATTACATCCGCGCGGCATCGATGGTGCAAAACGTGCTCTCTTTTGATCCGAACCACATCGCGGCGCGCATCTTGCTCGCGCGCGTCTGCATCCTCGAAGACCGCGCGGATGACGGCCTCGCGATCTTCGACTTCGTGATCGAGCATTACGAGGGCAAGCTGACGCAGCAGCAGCGTGAGGATGTCGAGGACATCCTGGAGTATTACGGCCGCAACGAAGGCGACCGCCTGCAGGAGGACTTCCCGCACGTCGCCGCGTTCCTCGGTATCGAGGAGGAAGCAGAGCCTGCGCCTGCGCTGAAGCAGACGGCACCAGAGCCGGAAACGCCAGTCGCGGCACCTGTGAGCGCACCGGCAACGCAGCCGACTGCGCCCGCAGCGCCGGCGCCGGAAGCAGAAGCGCCTGCCGGCGTGGAAGACGTTGCGGAAGCGACGGAAGAACTGCCGGATGTGCAGGACAAGATCAATGAAATCCTCGCGAACAATCTTTCGCTCCTCGAAAAAGTGCGCGTGCTGAATGCATTCGCCGGCGCGAGCTTCGTCGCGGACGCGCTCGAGGATGCGGAAAGCTATCTGCGGGCCGCGCTCGAGATCGACGGCACGGATGCGGGGACGATCCGCAATCTCGCCGTGCTCCTCCATGCCATGGGCGCGCAGGACAAGGCGCTCGCCGTCGCGGCGAAGCTCCCGGAGGCGGACTTCTTGCTGCTTGCGCATCTGCGCCAGCCTGTAGCGCAGGCGTAAGTCATGAAAAAAGCCATACACATCTGCTACGCGCTGCATGATGCGGGCGGGCATTTCACGAAATTCCTCGGCACGTCGCTCCTCTCGGTGCTCGATCATGCGTCAGGGCCGGCCTGCATCCATATCCTGCTCGACCGCACGGTCTCGGAGGAGAACCGCGCGCGCCTGCAAGCGGTCGTAGACGCATACGATCAGCAACTAGTTTTCCACGAGATGGATGCGCTCTTTGCGCGGCCGCTGCGGCGGCTGCAGCTCGTGCGGCCGGACATCACGCGCGGGCGCTGCACGGTCGCGACGTACTACCGGCTGTTTTTGCCGTCGCTCCTCTCGGGGGAGCGCGTGCTGTACCTCGATGCGGATACGGTCGTGACGTGCGACTTGCGCACGGTCTATGACGGCTGCGCCTGCGCGAGCGGCCTGGCCGCGCGTCCCGAGCCGATCGCGGCGGAGCGGTTGCTGCCGTCGAGCCAAGGCGTTGTCACGCCGGTCCGCTATTTCAATGCGGGCGTGCTGCTGTTTGATTTTGCGCGGTTGCAGGGCGCGCAGGACGGCACGGCATTGACGCAACGGTGGCTGGATTTTCTCGCCGGCCATCCGACGGAGCCGTACAACGACCAGGATCTCTTGAATCATTTTTACAGCGAGACGTACGAAAAGCTGCCGCCTGCCGCGCATATGCTCGTGCCGGAGCGGCAGATGCAGGGCCTTTGGGACCTGCCGCCGGGGCTGTACCATTTCGATGCCATGAGCCTCTGCATGTTCCGCCCCGATGATGTGTACGACCGGCTGTTCTTCACGTATTTCGTGCGGACACCGTGGTGCGATGCGGACTTTTTGCTGCGCGCATTTTCCGCAATCCGCCTCGCGGTGCCGCATCCTGTGCCGCCCGTGTACGGCGTGCAGCTCTTGCGCGAGTTGTGAGCTTTTTTAGAAAGAGGGAAGCGCATGGCGAAGAAGATCATTGCCATCACGATGGTGAAAAACGAGGCCGACGTTATCGAGAGTTTCGTGCGCCATACGCTCTCCTTCGCGGATGAGCTTTTGGTCGCTGACCATCAGAGTACGGACGGCACGCGCAGGATCCTCACGCAGCTGCAGGACGAAGGCCTGCCGGTCTTCGTCCGCACGGAATACCGCGCGGCGTACTTGCAAGCCGAGGTCATGACGGCGCTCCTGCGCGAGGCCGCAGAAGCGCGTGGCGCCGACCTCGTCGTGCCGCTCGACGCGGACGAGTTTTTGCTGCCGGAGACGGATGCGACCTGCCGCGAGGTGCTGGAGGGGCTGGCCACGAATGATCTCTATCACGTCGTGTGGCGGCGCTATGTGCCGGCGGGCGGCGACGACGGGATGTTCCTGCTCGCCCGCCCGCTCCGGCGCACGACATCGTGGGACAAGGGCGGCAAGTGCATTGTCGGCGGCGCGGCGGCGCGGCAGGCGGAGCTGTTCCTTTGCCAAGGCAATCACTGTGCGTATGTCCTCGATGCACAGGGGCACGAAGAACGGATCAAAGGGACGGCGTGCGCGCTGTCCATCGCGCATTTTTATTGGCGGAGCGACGCGCAGTACCGCTCGAAAGTCTTCGTCGGCTGGATGAACATCGCGGCGCGGTACGGCTCGGATACGACGCGCGGCGGCGACTACCGCACGAATGCCGAGAGGCTCCTGCACGGCGAGGACATCGCGTGGCAGGACATCTTGCCGGAGACGGAGGCGTGCAGCCTCGCGGGGCGCTTCGCGCCGCAGACGCTCCGCTATGCGGGCGCGGCGCATGTCGATGTGTTTGCGAATGTCTACGGGTCTGCCTTGGCGCTCGCGCAGAGTTTTGCGACCGGGCAGGCGGAAAAGCCTCTCGTCACGTCCGTCGTGCCATATTGCGGCGCGGCGGAACCGTTTGCAGCGAGCCTCGCCTCCGTGCAGGACGAGGTGTATCCGCAGCATGAAATCTTTGTGCCGGTGCTTGCGGGCGCCCTGCCGCAAGCGCTGCGTACCTCCTTGGACCACAGGGCTGGCGTGACGGTGCTGGAGGCAGCGTTGCTCGCGCCGGGCGAACGGGATGTGTTTGACGCACTGGCAAAACGTGCGGCGGGTGAGCTCGTCGAGTGGGTGCTGCCCGGCGAGACCGTCCTGCCGCAGAAGCTCTTGCGCATGGTGACGTGTTTCGCGCTCCAGCCGGAGCCCTTTGCCCTGCTCCTGTCGGATGGCGGGGAGGCGGCGGAAGCGGCGGAGCTCTTCGCGCCTGTCGGCGTGACGGCGGGGCAGAATGCCATTGTTCCCAAGCGGGAAGCCGCCTACAAGCAATTTCTTGGGCGCGGGAAGCTTCCTGCCGGCGGCCTTGCGTCCATGCTCGTGCGGCGTGAACTGTTCGACGCGTGCGGCTGGCTGCGCGATGGTTTTGCCGAGGGGCGGCCGCGCTATTTTGCGCTCCTGCGCCTGCTGTTCGTCTGCACGGGCGCGGGGATGCCGTACCTCGGCATGATCCATACGTGCTATCATGGCGGCGCGCCAAGGCTGTCGCTCGAAGCGCGCGCCTGGCAGCAGATGGCATGGCACGATTGCTTGCAGGCGGATGGCGGCCGCCTTTCGCAAGGACAGCGCGCGCAAGCAAGCGCAGCGTTCCGCGAAAACGGCATCGCGATTCTTTCGCGTGCCGTCGAAACCGGGGAGGATACGTCCACGCCCGTCTGGCAAACGTATCAGTCGCTCTTGCAAGCGGATGCGGCGGACCGTCCGGCGGCGGTTTCCGCTGTGCCGCAGAAACCGGGGCGGCACGTGCTTTGCCTCACGCTGTCGCTTGGCGGCGGGGCGCACGTGTTTCTTGGCGATTACGTGAAAGAGGAACTCGCGGAAGATGCGGTCGTCTGGGTGCTCCAGCCCTATCCGCCGGCGGTGTTCCCGCCGACCGCCTTTTGCGTGTATGCCCATGGCCGGAAAGATGCGCATATGGAGATCCCGTTTTGCAAGGACAGCATCGTGCAGGCGGCGCGGCAGCTTGGGGCGACGGAGATCTTCATCAACCATCTGCTCGGCTTCGCGCTTGACGATGTGGCGGCAGCGCTTTCGGAGCTCGCGCTCCCTTATACGTTTTTCCTTCATGATTACTTTGCCATGTGCCCGAACTTTTCGCTCATCCGCTGCCAGGCGCGGATGTGCGGCGCGGCGGATGAGGTGTCCTTCTGCCGCGCGGCATTTGAGTCCATCGGCATGAAAGATTGGACGCTCGCGCGCTATCGCGAAACCATGCACGGCATCCTCGCGGGCGCGGAGCGCGTGCTGGCACCGACGCATTACGCGGCGGGCATCGTGCAGGCTGTCTATCCCGACATCGCGATCGGCGTGCGGCCGCACCGCATACCGTTTCCCATCGCACGGACGTTCCAGCCAGCATTCGCTGACGAGCGCCCGCTGACGCTCGCGATGGTCGGCGCGATCTGGGAGCCCAAGGGCGAGCCGTGGCTGCTGTACCTGCGTGATGTCGCTGCACGTGAGCGCTTGCCTGTGCGCATCGTCGCCATCGGCGAGGCGCTGAAACAGTATCCAGGCATCCATTATACGGGAGCCTATGAGCGCGAAGACCTCGCGCACATCCTCGCGGAGCAGCGTGCCGCCGTCGTGCTCTGCCCGAGCATGGTGCCGGAGTCGTACTGCTACACGGCGAGCGAAGCGCTGCTGGCCGGCTACCCGGTGATGACGATGAACCTCGGCGCACAGGCCGCGCGCGTCCAGCGGACGGGCGCTGGCTGGGTGCTGCCGCAGGATACGCGGACGGAGGGCGAGGCGGCGCTCGCCGCGTGGCTGCGCCGCCTCGTGACGCCCATGGGACGGCGGGAGATCGTGATGAAAGCGCGGCAGGCGAAACATTTCGTGAATGGGGAGGAATGAGCATGAACAAGATTGCCGTCGTTTCCATGGTACGCGATGAGGCGGACATCATCGAAAGCTTCGTGCGCCACCACCTCGCCGTCGCCGATGCCGTCTACATCGTCGATCATGCGAGCGTCGATGGCACGTCGGACATCCTCGCGGCGCTCGCGGACGAGGGCTTGCCGCTCGCCGTCACGCGCTTCGATGGTGTCGCGCAGCTCCAGGCGGAGGTGCAGACGGCACTCATGCAGCAGGCGTTTGCGGACGGCGCCGACCTCGTCGTGCCGCTCGATGCCGATGAATTCCTCTGGCCGGAAGCGGGGCGGACGCTCATGGACGTGCGCGAAACGCTGCGTGCGCTGCCGACGGACCGCGTGTACGACCTCGCGCGCTGGAACTGCACGCTCGTGCATCCAGACAAGGAGGAAGACCTCCTGCTCCCAGTGCGCGACGCGCGGCGCGCGGCGCAGCCGATGCAGCTCGGCAAGGTCTTCGTCGGGCGCGCGGCGTACGAGGCGACGCGCACGCAGCACGGCCGCCTGATGCAGGGGAATCATCATTATCTCATCGACGGGCCGCAGGGACCGTCGCGCATCGTGCCGGAAGAGCGAAAGGACATCTTCCTCGCGCATTTCCCATGGCGGAGCGCCGCGCAGGCGGCGGAGAAGAAAGCGGTCGGATGGCTCGCGAATGTCGCGAAGTATTCGCGGCAGACGACGCGGGCGTTCCATTGGCGTGACGGCTTCTTCCGCGTGCTCGCAGGGAAATCCGAGGCCGATCCGATGCAGGGGACGGCGACGACGGAACTGCCGGCGGCGGTCGATCCGCATCGCCCGGACGAAATCCATCAGCGGTACCATGCGCTCGCGCACCGGAGCCTCTTGCGCAGTGTCTTGATCGCTGCGGAAAATCTCGCCGAAGCATACCGTGAAAGCGAGGTCCTGCGCCTCGGGCGCGCCGTTTCCATCGTGCTGCCCTACCTCGGCAATGCAGCAGCATTCCAAACGTCGCTTGCATCGGTTTTCACAGAAGGCTATCCGCATGCCGAGCTTCTCGTGCTGCCGCTCGTCGACGACGCGTTCGCGGCAGACCTCCCAACGTTCCTTGCAGCGCAAGAGACGGACATGACGCTCATCGTGCTCGAAGGAAAGACGCCGGCCGAGCGTTTCGCCGACCTCGCCGCAAGCGCGCATGGCGACTACGTTCAATGGGTGCTGCCGGGGGATGAACTTTTGAGCGGCGATCTTGTGAAGCTCGTCTGTGCACTGGAAGGCGATCCAGCGCTCACGCTTGCAATGCGTCAAGCAAAGGACCCGCAGGCCATCGAGCTCCCGATGACAGAGCCGTTCCAGAACGCCGACGGAGGCGACATCGCCGCTGCGCTCCGCGCTGCCGGGAAGCCGCTCGCCGGCGGCCTCGCGGCGGCGCTGTTCCGCCGGGAGACGATGGAGCAGGCCGGCTGGCTCGCTGCATGCTTTGCGGGCGGCGCGTTCGACGAAGCGCGCGCTTGGCAAATGCTTTTGCCCGATGCCGTCCTCGGCGTGATGCGGGCAAGAATCCAGACTGTGTATGAGGTATCCCCGTGAAGAATAAAATCAGAAGGGCGCGCCTATCAAATTTCATGTTGTTCCATCAGCTGGACTTGGAATTTTCTACGGGCATCAATGTGATTTCGGGAGAGAATTCTACCGGGAAGACGGTCATCATCAAGTTCCTGTATTCCTTCTTCAAAGCGTTTTCGGATAGCAAGAAGAAAAAGAATTTGACGGCAGAAGCGCGGGAACGCATTTTTGTAGAAAAATTTCAAGGCGTCTTTCGGCCGGATGGCTACAAGATTGGCCGCTTGGTCAACCGAAAGCATGGAGGAAACTCCAAAACGGAAAATGCCATTGTCATGGATGATGGACAGATCTTCCATTGCGGATTCGGAAATCGTCAAGAGACGCATATGGAATTGGAGTTTGGAGCAAAAGAAGCGGATGTATCTTTGCAACCCGTGTATATTCCACCAAAAGAAATCATTTCCTCGACGGAAAACTTCAATGCACTCTATCAGGAATATCAGATTGCCTTTGAAGAAACATATTCCGATCTTTGTTCTTTACTCGACAAACCGTTGACGCGTGGAAAATATACGGATGAGCAGAATGAAATCATTGAGGACATCAGCCAAATCCTGCACGGCCGTGTCTCACAAAAAAATCATCGGTTCTATCTTTCTGTGAAAGGTGCAGGTACGTTTGAAATGGGGCTTGTTTCCGAAGGGTATCGGAAGCTCGCGACCATCATGTATCTCATTCTTTCAGGGAGCCTCAACAAGGGAAATGTTATCTTCTGGGATGAGCCGGAAGCGAACATGAATCCCAAGATGATCCTTCCTGTTGCAAAAGCCCTGCACGCCTTAGCGAACATGGGTGTACAAGTTTTTGTCACGACACATAGCTATTTTTTGCAGCAAGCATTCTCTTATTTGCAGAAAAAAAATGGCAGCGTGCCTGTCCGATATTTGTCGTTTTATCGAAAGGACGATGGAGACATTGCAGCAGAACAGGTAGACGCGCTGGCGGAACTTGAGCGCAATGCCATCATGGAAGAATTCGAAGCCGTGTATGATCGGGAGCAAGAGACGTTTTATGAAGACGATGGTGGAAAGTAACATCGAGTTTTCGTTTGATGATGCCGATGAGGTCATAAAGTTCGACGATTCCTCTTTTTATCGACATGCATTCAATCATTTGCCCGAATCGAAGGGCGTGGATTTTTTGTTGGTGGATCATCACGCTCAGAAATTGTTCATGATCGAAGTGAAAAATTGCAAGGGGGAAGAACACGAAAATCGCTGGCGGATTTCTCCGAACGATCGGAAACTTGATACGACCGGGACGATGACGAATACGAGGCATCGTCATAGCTTGGACATCGAAGTGGCTAGTAAAGTCGCGATGACGTTGTCTTGCCTTGTGGGGACGCATACATGTTCAATGCAACAGCGGGCAAAGGAGCTCCTGCCGTATTGGAAATATCTGGCGAAAGATGATCCGTCAATTTATGTATTGCTCCTCTTGGAGGGCGATTTTCAAACCGTGGCGATTCCAAAGAAAAAGATCATGAATGACCTGGCGCTCTACATTGAACGAAAATTGACATGGTTGAAATGCAAGGTTTTTGTGGAAGATACACAAACACATCGACAACGGATATTTTCCGCAAGGGCGTTGTGAGAAAAGGGAAAAGCATATGCAGAAGCACACAAAGAATAAGATGCTCGCCATCTTGGACGAACTCCAACGCAAGGCGCAGCGGGCGGGGGAGCGCGGGGAGCGGCGGATGTTCACGGACATCCGGCAGCAGATCGCGATGCTGCATCACGTTGCAGACGAAGGAATGACGCGAGAGGAGCGGGCGGCCTTCGATGATATCTTCATCGGCATGGAGCAGGCGCTCGATGCGCTGCCGCAAGTGCCGGAAGCGGGCGTGATGCAGGAGACGGCGGAGCTCCTCGGCGGGCTCGTGCAGTACCTGATGGGGAAGGTGCAGGCTGCGCGGACGAAGAAGCTCATCGTCTTTTTGCCGTACAAGGCCGCGATGTGGGACAGCCTCGAGAGCATCTGGATGGCGGCCGACCACGACCGCGAGCACTGCAAAGCCATGGTCGTCCCCATCCCGTACGCCGACCGCAATCCCGACGGCACGGCGGCGCGCTGGCACTATGAGATCGACCAGTTCCCGAAGTACGTGCCGGTCATCCACCACGAGAGCATCGACCTCGCCGCGCTGCATCCCAATGTGATTTTCATCCACAACCCCTATGATGATCACAACGTCGTGACATCTGTGGATATGCGCTATTATTCGGACCGCTTGAAGCGCTATACGGAGGATCTCGTCTACGTGCCGTATTTCGTCACGGGCAAAACCATCCAAGAACATTTCTGCCAAGTGCCGGGCGTCGTGAATGCCGACCACGTCATCGTGCAGGACGAGAACATCAAGGAGCAGTACGAGAAATATTATCCAGGCGGCCATCCGCCGAAAGGCAAGTTCCTCGCGCTCGGCTCGCCGAAGTTCGACAAAGTGCGAAGCGCGAAGCGCTCGGACTACAAGCTCCCGCCCGCATGGAAGCGCATCGTGGCAGGGAAGAAAGTCGTGCTCTACAACACGGGCCTCACGGCCATGCTGCGGAACGCCGATGTCTTCTGCGAAAAAATCCGGAGCGTCTTCAGGACGTTCCGCGCCCGCAAGGATGTCGCCCTCTGGTGGCGCCCCCACCCCCTCCTCGCCGCGACGTTCGAATCCATGCATCCGGAGAGGTACGCAGAATATCAGCAGCTCGTGCAAGACTACAAGACTGCTAGATGGGGGATTTATGACGACACGAGCGACCTCGACCGCGCCATCACCTGCACGGACGCCTATTACGGCGACGGCAGCAGCCTTGTGCAGCTGTATGAGGCGACGGGGAAGCCGATCATGTACGCGAGGTATGAGGATGCGAAGGACACGAGGTGAAGCAATATGAAAATTTGTGATCGAGGGTTGAATTGGTTTCAGATTTACAACTATAAAGGAGATGTCCGACTTTGCGGTTGGCGTGACGGGTACATTGGTAACCTGATGGAGCACTCAATTCATGAAATTTGGCATGGTGAGCGGGCGCAGGAAATCCGTAGGCAATTGCTTGCGGACGACTATTCGCGGTGTAATATTGATGCCTGCCCATATCTTGCGAATCATGAGATGGACAAGCGAAAAGTCGAGTACAACCTGCCCGAATATCCACGCGAGCTCATGCTTGCCTATGAGAATGTTTGCAACTATCGCTGTACGAGTTGTACGATTCAGTGCACGATGCCGAAGGAAGATTGGAAAGCGGCGGAAGAACGCTGCAACATCATCGATGACCGCATCCGCGAAGTGCTGCCACATGTGGAGTTCATCGGGGCGAATGGACACGGCGAGGTGTTCACGAGCAAACACATCCTGAAAATCCTTTCGGAATGGAAGCCGCTTCATCCGGAACGTGCTCGCGCACTATTGGAAACGAACGGTTCGCTCTTTGACGCAGAGCATTGGCAGCCAATCGCGAATCTTGGGCAGTATCATCTGAACGTTGCTATCACGGTCATGAGTTTCGACGAGTACACGTATCAGGCGCTTTCTGGTTGTCGCTATCCTATTCAGAAAATCTTAGACAATCTAGCGTTTGTCGCAGACTTGCGCAGGAAGGGCATTGTCAATTACTTCGAACTGGCGACCGTTGTGCAGGAGCAAAACTTCCGCACGCTACCTGAATTCGTGCGTCGTTGCCTGTCGTACGAGCCGGACTGTGTGCGCGTTCGTCCGTATGGCCCTTGGGGCGAGGCAGACCCGGATACGATGTGGTTCAAGGATATGCGCGGAAAATATCATCCGTTCTTCGAAGATTATATGCGCATCATCAAGGATCCGATCATGAAGGATCCGCGCGTCTCGAACTGGGGCGGCGATCTCGCGAGCACGATGGGCGATCTCCCATCCCGTGTGCTGTACAAGGCTGAGAAAGCAAAAGCAAGAGAAAAGGAGCACATCATTCATTGTCTTTTGACTGATGATTCTTGGAGGACAAATACCCCCCCCCGAAAAGACATCGTCGTCTATGGACTCGGCGTACTCGGTGAGGTGCTCGTCCGTCTCCTGCGAGACCGTTGCCGTGTGTGCGGCATTCTTGACAAGCACCCGAAGACAGAGGCATGGCAAGGCATCCCTGTTGCAAAACTGGATGATGCGCCGATGGAGTGGCAGGAGGCGTATGTCATCGTCACGCCGCTTGGCGATACGTCATCCATCCACCAACACTTGAAAATGTTGGGATACCACGATATCATAGACATCAAGGAGCTCGTTTCGCTTGATTAAAGAACAACCCGTCATCACCGTCAGCGTCATCACTTACAACCACGCCCGCTTTGTGCGGCAGGCGCTCGACAGCATCCTCATGCAGGACGTGAATGTGCCATACGAGGTCATCGTCATGGACGACGCATCGACGGACGGCACGCAGGACATCTTGTGCGAATACCGGCGGAAACATCCGGATATCATCCGCCTCTATATGCGCCGCCACAACAGCGGTGCATGGCCGACGAAGAACGGCTGGTTCCTCGGCGAGCGTGTGCGCGGACGTTACTCTGCTGTACTCGAGGGTGATGATTACTGGACGGATCCGCACAAGCTGCAGATGCAGTACGACTTCCTCGTGGCGCATCCGGAGTTTTCTGCCTGCGTCACGCGCTTTACGGCTGTCGATGGCGATGACAATCCCGTGGAATGCCACAAAGGTGATTTCCAGCCGGACGGCGTGTTCACGCTGGAAAATTTCCGGCGGCGCGAATATGTCGGCCAGACGCTGACACTGTTCTCGCGTATCTACCGCGGTATGGATCGCGAATCGCTGCGCATCACCTATGAGGCCGACCGCATCATGGGCGACATCACGGGCTATATGCTGCTCCTGTGCCATGGCGATATCGCACAGCTGCCAACCGTGACGGCGGCTTACCGCTGGCAGCATGCAGCGGGCGGCGAAAACTGGAACTCGAAGATCGTATCCGATCCGTATCATCGGTACAACATGCTACAATTTCATGCCCGCCTCGACCGCTACCTGAAGCAACATACGGGGCGCGGCCTCGCGCCTGGGATCATCAGGAACGAATATTTCGCGCTTTCGCCGGATATGCCACTTTCCGCGCTCTGGAACATGACACGGGAAATCTACCCGCGCAGGGAAGGGCTCATGCTGTTCCTCTCGCACTTGCTGAAGACGGGAGAAGAAGCATGGATCAGAGGTGAAAATCAGCGCCCGACGGGACTCCCTCGGGACCTCTGGACGCGCCCGCTCATCCTCTTCGGCGCTGGAAGGCTCTGCGGCCTCTTCCTGCAAAAAGAAGGTTGGCGCGAAAATATCCGCTTCATCGTCGACAACAACGAGGAGCTTTGGGGCACGACGAAATACGGCTGCTATGTCAAACCGCCGAAAGAGCTCTGGATCTGGCGCAAGAAAGCGAACATCCTCATTTTCAACGCGAAGCATGAGCAGGAAATCTACACGCAGGCGAAAGCGCTCGGAGCGGAGCACGTCTACTGCTGGCACAGCGCCGTGCACGAAAGCTTGCGCAACCGCTTGGCGCGGTGGCTTTTGGATCATGCATAGGAGGTAGCGTATGCAGCATCTCATCATCATCGGCATCGGCGGCTTCGCACGCGAGGTCTACTGGCACGCGCAAGGGTCGATCGGGTATGGAGAGGACTGGGACATCAAGGGGTTTCTCGACGGCGACGTGAAGCTCGCGCCGGAAGAATACGAGAAGCTCGATCGTCCCGTGCTCGGCGATGTCTTTTCCTACGACATCCAAGAGGATGATGTCTTCATCTGCGCCGTCGGCGACGGCGGGTTGCGCAAGCGGCTCACGGAACCCATCCGCACGCGCGGCGGGACGTTCATCAACCTCATCCACAAGACGGCCATCATCCAAGGGCATGTGAAGATGGGCGTGGGAAACATTTTCTGCCCGCGCACGGAGGCGAACGACCACGCCGAGATCGGCGATTTCGCCATCTTCAACATCGGCGCGTCCATCGGCCATGACACTCAGGTCGGTGATTACGTCAGCTTCATGGGCGTATGTGGTCTCTGCGGCTATGCGCGGGCGGATGATTTCAGCTACTTCTCCACAGGCGCGTGCTGCTTGCCGCACGCTGTCGTGGAGCACCACGCCGTGCTCGGTGTTGGTGCCGTCGTTTTCAAGCGGGTCAAGGCCGGGAAAAAAGTGTTTGGCAATCCGGCATTCCCCGTCGAATAAATCATATTTTTGGAGGAAACAACATGGAACAGACGAAATTTCTCGAAGAACTGACGGATCTCATGGACACGGAAGAGGAACTGTCGATGACGACGGTGCTCGCCGATATCGAAGAGTGGGACTCGCTGAGCCGCGTAGCCTTCCTCGCGTTCTGCACGCGTTCGGGCGTGCAGCAGGTCACGCCGAAGCAGGTCAACGAGGCGAAGACCGTGCAGGAGCTCTATGATATGATGGAGGCGCATTGAGCGTGAAAGGTATTTTGAAAGGCGTGGCACTCGAGTCTCTCGCCGTCACCGTATCGAAGAACCGCATCCCCATCGAGGAATGGTGCGAGGGGCTGGCGACGCCGAAGCGCCTGAAACGTTTGAAGAAAGGGACGGGCGTCGAGAAGGTCAGCGTCGTGGGCGAGGGCGTCTATATGTCCGACCTCTGCTGCCATGCGGCGAAGCATCTGTTGGACGAAGGACGCTTCCGCAAGGAGGATATCCGTGCCGTGCTCTTTATCACGCAATCCCCGGAATATCTGATTCCCGGCACGGGCTTCCTGCTGCAGGAAAAGCTCGGCCTCTCCGAGGATGTCCAGGTCATCGACATCGAGATGGGCTGCTCGGGCTTCGTCCATGGCATCATCATGGGCGGCGCGATGCTGAAAGGAATGTCGGAAGGGCATGACCCCGATGGCAAGATCCTGCTCTGCGGTGGCGATATCTGCACGAAGGACGCCTATCCCGAGACGGCAGGCAAGGCACTGTTCGGTGATGCCGGCTTCGCGGCGGTGCTCGGCCTTGATGCGGCGACGGAATTTGCGTACTCCGTCTACAGCGATGGCTCGCGGTTCAAGGCGCTTTATTGCCCGTGGGGCGGTGCGCACCATTACAAGAAGACAGATGAAAACGGCAAGCTGACGCTCGATCGTGAGAATTATTCCGTCATGGATGGTATGGCCGTCATGGACTTCACGCTGAAAGACGTCCCGGAGGACATTCGGAAGCTCATGGCGTTCGCCCGTGTCACGCCGGACGATGTCAATGTGGCGTTTGTCCATCAGGCGAACCGTATGACGGTCGAGACGCTGGCGAATTCCTTGTCCATGAAGACAGAGAGCATCCCGTTCAACTCGGAGGAGATCGGCAACACGAGCCTCGCGTCCGTTCCCGTCTGCATGGCGGAGCAGAAGCGGCGCGGCAAATGGGAAGTGTATCCTTGCGCCCTGCTTTCGGGCTTCGGCATCGGCCTGACGATTTCGTCCGTGCTCATCGACCTCACGGACACGTATGTGGAGGAGACGCTGGACTATGAGTGATGTGACATTTGATTTCACAGGCAAGAGCTTCGCTGTCGTCGGCGCGACATCCGGCATCGGTGCGCAGGTCTTTTCCGAGCTCATGGATGCGCATGCCGCCGTGCTGGCTGTTGGACGCAACCGAATTAGTTTAGAGAATATTCAGAATTCGGGGGGTGGCGTGCACTCTCGACGTTTCCAAGGCATCGGCAGATGATTGGAAAGATATTCTGACATCGTTCGTCCATGCGCACGGCAAGCTTGATGGCGTTGTTTATACGGCGGGCATCGCGCTTCAGACACCGCTGCAATATTTTGACATGGAGGCGGCGCACCGCGTCATGGACACGAATTTCTGGGGAGCCATCACTTGTTTGCAGATAGCTGCGAAAAAGCGCTATAGCAACGATGGTGCGTCATACGTCTGGTTTTCCTCTGTGTCCGGCCATACGGGTGCGCGCGGCGATGCTGCCTACGCAGCTTCGAAAGCGGCGTTGCGAATCGCAGCGGCCTCTTTCGCGCATGATGTCTCCCGTCGCCGACAGCGGATCAACACGATCAGTCCCGGGTGGATACAGACGCCGATGATCGAGCATTCGCCTGTCGCTCTCGACCCTGTGAAAAAAGCCCGCGCTGAGGAACGCTATCTCCTCGGCCTCGGCACGCCGCAGGATGTCGCCGGCATGGTGCTGTTCTTGTTGTCGGATCGCGCACGCTGGATTACGGGCACGGATATCGTCGTCGACGGAGGCTGCATGGCGAGTGTTTGACGTAGAAGTCGGATGGCATCCCCAGAAATTTTTCTGTTTGTGATAGGAGGATTCTGGAGATATGGCGGAAGTCACATTCGATTTCACGGGAAAGAATTACATGGTTGTTGGCGCGACCTCGGGATTGGGCGAGCAGGTGCATCATGATCTTGTGGATGCGCATGCAAATGTCCTTGCCGTCGGGCGCAATGAGACGAAGCTGCAAGCGTTGCGGGAGCAATGGCCGACGACTGAGACGTGCAGGGCGGATGTCACAAAGACAACTACGGAGGATTGGAAGAACATGATTGCGTCGTTTGTTGCGGCGCATGGAAAACTCGATGGCGCCGTCTACACGGCAGGCCTATCCGTGGCCTCATCGTTGTCATATTACGATGAAGAAGAAGCGAAAACCAATATGGAAACCAATCTCTGGGCGGCTGTCCGTTGTTTGCAGGTGGTATCGAAGAAGCGTTACAGCAACGACGGAGCATCCACGGTCTGGCTTTCCTCCATTGCTGGCCACACGGGAGGACGCGGTATGTTTGCCTACTCGGCAGCGAAAGCTGCGGTGCGGGTCGCGGCATATTCTCTGGCACATGACCTTGCGAAGCGAGGCCAGCGCCTGAACACGTTGAGCCCGGCGTGGGTGACGACGCCCATGACGACCCATTCGCTTCTTGCGCAAAATGAAGAGAAGATGACAGAGATGCGTGACCACTATCTTCTTGGCATCGGGGTGCCGCAGGATGTTTCCAGTATGGCGCTGTTTCTGCTGTCGGATCGCGCACGTTGGATCACGGGCACGGACTTCATCCTCGACGGAGGTCTGATGCGCGGCGCTTGGCGGTGAGGATGGCGTGAATGGAAGGGAGTTGTCGGAAGATGGCGAGGCTCATCACGGATTATTTGGAAGAAACGGCTGCGAAATTTCCAGAAAAGGCGGCTATCGTCGGAGAAAAGCGGACGGTGACGTTTCGCGAGCTGCGAGGAGAAGCGCAGCAGATGGCGACTTTTTTGATTGCGAAGAGCGTCTGGAAGTCGCCCGTCGCCGTGTACCTCCCGAAAGCGCCGGAGGCCATTGCGAGCTTCCTCGGCGCTGCCTACAGCGGGAATTTCTACACGCCGATCGACGTGAAGATGCCGGAGGCGCGCATCGAGAAAATCATGGAGACGCTCCAGCCGGAGGTCGTGATCACGGATCGGAAGCACGTGGCAGCGGCGAAAGCGTTCGCAGGAGAGGAAACGATCGCCGTCTATGAGGATGTCATGGAGACGGAGTCGGCGGACGCCGCGCGGATCGCGCAGACGACGGCGCGCATCGTCGATACGGACGTGCTCTACGTCCTGTTCACGTCAGGATCGACAGGCGTGCCGAAAGGCGTCGTCATCGGGCAGCGGTCGGTCATGGACTACACGGAATGGGTCACGGAGACGTTTGCCGTCGATGCGCACGATGTCATCGGCAGCCAGGCGCCGTTTTACTTCGACAATTCCGTGCTCGACATCTATCAGATGGTGCATACGGGCGCGACGCTCGACATCATCCCGCGCACGGCGTTCATCTTCCCCGTGCGGCTGCTCGAGTATGTGCGCGACCATGGCATCAACATGGTGTTCTGGGTGCCGTCTGTGCTCTGCACCGCTGCAAATTTCGGCGTGCTCGATGATGTGGACATTTCCTGCTTGAAAAAAGTCCTGTTCGCTGGCGAGGTCATGCCAAACAAGCAGCTCAACGCCTGGCGCCGCCGCCTGCCGGATGCCGTCTTCGCAAATCTCTACGGCCCGACGGAAATCACGGTCGATTGCACGTACTACCGTGTTGACCACGCGTTCCGCGACGACGAGCCGCTGCCCATCGGCGTTCCCTGCCGTCCCGATACGATTCTCGTATTGAATGAACAAAACAAGCTTGTCACGGGCGCAGAGCAAGGCGAGCTTTGTGTGCGCGGGCGTTCCCTCGCTTACGGCTATTACAAGAATCCGGAGAAGACGGCAGAGGTCTTTGTCCAGAATCCGCTGACGAAAGAAAAAGATACCATTTACCGCACGGGCGACCTCGTCCACTACAACGAGCGCGGCGAGCTCATGTATGACGGGCGCAAGGACTTCCAGATCAAACACCTCGGCCACCGCATCGAGCTCGGCGAGATCGAGACGGCAGCCTCGTCCGTCCCGGGCGTCGAGCGTGCGGCCTGCATCTACGACGCGGAGCACGACGACATTGTGCTCTTCTATACGGGCGGCGCGAAAGAACAAGACCTGCGCCTCGCGCTGAAGAAGCTCGTGCCGGACTATATGCACCCGCGCCACATGCATCCAATCGACGCGATGCCGCTCAATGCGAATGGGAAGATCGACCGGAAAAAATTGATGCAGTGCGCGTCTTCGTAAAGCAGGGCACATGCCATTTGAAGAAAGAGAGAAAACGACGTGGAGCATATCAGAATCCGAAATTTCGGTCCGATCAAGTCGTGCGACTTGGAATTGCGTGATTTCGCCATTTTGACAGGCGCACAAGCGACGGGAAAAAGCACGCTTGCGAAAATCATTTATTATGGCAATACGCTCGGGCAAGAAATTTTTGACCAAATCACGATGCGGGCGAGCGAAGAAGATTTCCCAGCGTCGTTGCTCCGCAATCTGGAGAAGCGGTTGCGTCTGAAGTTCCTGCAATTGTTCGGTTCTTCGTGGTCGATGCCGGAGGACATGAAGATTTCTTATTATGAGGATGATCATCGCGTATTGGAAATCTATTTGTCCGAGCTCCCGTCGCAGCCTTATCGGAATGTTGTCCGTTTTATATTCGGAGAACAGATTCGTCAATTTGTTGCGGAGCATGAGGGAGCAGAGTATGTTTGGGATGTCGAGGAAGAACGGGCGCGCCTCTGGCAGGAAATCCGTGCGTTGCTCAAGAATCCTTATCAAACCGTTTACATCCCTGCGGGAAGGAGCACGCTGACGCTTTTGACGGACAAGATTGCATCCATCTTGGACGATGCGGGACGTTCCGTGGACTATTGCATGCGGCAGTACATCCGGCAGACGACGGAACTGCGCAGTTATTTCCGTGCGGGGACGCGCGGATTGTTGGAAGAAACGCTCCATACGTCGCAGGCGAAGCTCCCGCTCGAAGAACTGAAGATGCTGCAAGCTTTGATTGACCGGGTGCTTGTCGGGCGCTACAGTTATGAAGCAGGAGAGGAGCGATTGAATCTTGAAAACGGGAAATATGTCAAGATCAATTTTGCTTCCTCGGGGCAGCAAGAGACGGTCTGGGTGTTCAACTTGCTTTTTTATTACCTGATGCAGGGGCAGCCGACGTTCCTCATCGTGGAAGAGCCGGAGTCACACCTTTTCCCGAATTCGCAAAAGCTGATCGCCGAAGCGCTGGGGCTTTTCGGCCGTCAGAAAAACTGCGTCCTCGTGACGACGCACAGCCCTTACATCCTCGGAGCGTTCAATAATATGCTGTATGCGTCGCATTTGCAGGAAGGTGGCGCGGATGCTTCTTCTATCGTCCCGCCCTTGCAGCAGCTCGCGCAAGAAAAAACGGCGGCGTTCTACTTGGAAAACGGATTTGTGGAAAAGGCGATGGAGGAAGGACTCATTTGCAACGAGCTCATTGATGGTGCGTCTGATGAAATCAACGGCGAGATGGAACAGCTGCTGGCCTTGCGGCCATGAGGTGTATGAGATGAAGCATGATTTTCTAACGGGGGCGCAAAGTTGCTGCCCACCGGATGCTGCGTTTGTGGTCGCAAAGGAAAATCGTTCGGAATATCGTGGCATCAACAAGAAACAGCAATCCGTCCGGCTGTTCCATGTGGATGGCGGGCTGATCCGCGAGCGGATCAAAGCGGGGAAATCTCCGAAGGGGCGGGAACGTCTCCGCTATGAGCGGGAGCTTATGGAGGAGGACATCAATGAAGATTTCTGAGAAGCTGTGCGCCGCGATATTTCTGAATGCGAACGGACCGAGTGGTCGAAAAGTGCTGAGGGTATGACAAACAGAGAAGTGGTGAATCCTAGTATCGGACAGAAAATGATCATAGGGCACGGTGAAGGAGGCATATATGAGCGCGAAGGAACTTGTTCGTGACATTCGGTCGATCCGCGAGAAAATCGAGCAGGTGAAAGCTCGAGGGGATGACTGGATTACGGATTGCTATTTGGATGAAAAAAAACTCATCCGGTGGATTTCAGAAGAGCAGCTGTTCTTGGGAAATACTGACGAGGCATTCCTTCTCTATCGTGATCGAGGGAGCCATGATCAGCTGTACTGGGGATTCCCTTCCTTGGAATCGGCAGGAGAGATTTTTCAGCGGGAACTGCATCATGCGGATAAAAAAATCATTTCTGATTTGCTGTTTCGTGGCGATGAGGATGCGATGCGCAAGCTTTTGCTTGCCTGCGGATTTCATAGCTACATGACATTCACACGCATGACGAAGATGGAAACTCCCCAGCCCAAGCAACAAATCGACGCAAAATGGTTTGCAAGTCTAGAAGATTTGCAGGCAGTCGTTGCCATCTTGAAAGAGACGATGGATCCGGAGTGTGAGCAGTTGCCAGATCAAGAAGAACTTGCCCAAGCCATTTCGGAGCAGAGGGTTCTTGTCATCCATGATCCGGAGAGCGGTGAACTTGCAGCCATGACGATGTTTGACCGGCAAGGTGCGTTGCTCCTTTGGCGGTATTGGGCATCGAGAGAAAAATACCGGCGAAAGAAATTGGGCCTGTTGCTGTATCAGCCGTATATTGAGTGGAATGCTGATGCGCGGCGTCATGTGTTGTGGGTGAGGGATAACAATCCGATGAAGAATGTTTACGCGTATTTCGGGTTTCGTCCAGATGGCCTGCGGGATGAAGTTTTCCACTATGAAGGGAATGCATGATGGATTATCCATATGATTTTGCATATATGCTTCGGCATCAGAAGACGATACAGCAGGAATTGTCAGAATCCGACCGGACTTTTATAGAAAAGCGGATTGCCATATTGGGAGGAAGCACAACCGCTGTCATTCGTGATATGCTGGAACTCTTCTTGTTAGATGCTGGAATTCGACCACGATTTTACGAGTCGGAGTACAATAAGTATTACGAAGATGCCGTCTACGGAACGGAGGCGCTCGATACATTCCACCCGGATATCGTGTTAGTGTTGACAAGCGTTGTGAACATCGTTCATCGTCCCGTGCTAGGAGATACGGCGGAGGATGTGAAAGGAAAACTCACGCAAGAACTAGCAAATTACACGGCCATTTGGGATGCCTTGCGCACACGCCATCATGCGACGGTCATCCAGACGAATTTCGATGTACCAGCGGATGCCCCTTTAGGAAATTTGGAAGCAGTGCTGCCTTGCAGTATGGAGCGTTATATTGCGGTGCTCAACGAACGCTTTGCTGTCGCCGCCGCCGAGCGTTCCAATTTTTATATTTGTGACTTGCATGGCCTTTCGGAACGCATTGGTGGAGAGCACTGGCACGACCGTGCGCAGTTTGCTGCATACAAGTTTGCGATGGCATATGATGTCATGCCGCGTGTGGCACTGCAGTTGGCACATATGATAAAGGCGTTGCTGGGAAAACGGAGAAAATGCCTCGTCCTTGACCTCGACAATACGTTGTGGGGAGGCGTCATCGGCGATGATGGACTCGAGGGTATTGCCATTGGTCACGAGACACCCGTAGCGGAATCATTCACGACGTTCCAGAGATACGTGAAGCAGCTGCATGATCGCGGCATCCTGCTCGCCGTTTGTTCGAAAAATGACGAGGAAGTTGCAAAACGTGGATTCAATCATCCCGACAGCGTGTTATCCGTCGATGATTTCGTGTCCTTTCGCGCGAACTGGCTGCCGAAAAATGAAAATATCCGAGCGATTGCAGAAGAAATCAATATCGGGACGGACAGCTTGGTTTTCATCGATGACAATCCGTCGGAACGTGCCATCGTGCGTGAGACGATGCCAGAAGTTGCGGTGCCGGAAGTCGCAGGCGGGGATGTCTTTTCGTATATCCGTGCCGTGGAAGAAGCAGGATATTTCGAATCCATAGCTATCTCGGAAGATGACCGAAAGCGGAATGCGGCTTATCAGGAGAACAAGAAGCGCAGAGCATTTCAACAGAGCCTCCCTAATTATGAAGATTTTTTGGCATCACTGGAGATGAAAGCGGAAATCGCACCATTCCATAGTCTGTATTACGATCGTATTGCGCAACTCACGAATAAGACGAATCAGTTCAATCTCACGACGCGAAGGTTCACGCGCGCTGAAATCGAGCAGATGGGAACAGCCTCCGAGTATCTCACGTTGTATGGCCGCTTGTCAGACCGGTTCGGTGACAATGGCCTCGTCTCCGTCATCATCGGGAAAAAAGATGGCACTCAATTGCGCATATTATTGTGGCTGATGAGTTGCCGTGTTTTGAAACGCGGCATGGAGTTTGCTATGTTGGATGTGCTGGCGGGAACCGCTCGTGCGAAAGGATGCAGCCAACTGATGGGAGAGTATCTGCCGACAAAGAAGAACCGTATGGTGGAAGATTGGTATCAAGAAGCAGGGTTTTCGCTCGTGAACAAGGAAGACGATGGCTCGTCGTTATGGCAATTGGATCTTGCAAACTACCAAAAGAAAAGCAAATATATTCAGATACAGAAAGCGGTCATGAAAGGGGACGCAGTTTTGTGAAAGACGAAATGATCATGGAGAAGCTCCAAAACATTTTCCGCGATGTGTTTCATCAGGATGCGCTTGTCATCCAGGGTGACACGAGTGCAACAGATATTGAAGCATGGGACTCCCTGGCACAGATTCGGATTGTTTCTGCTGCGGAGGAAGAATTCGACATCAAGTTTTCATTGTCGGAACTTACGACGTTCCAGAATGTTGGAGAAATGGCAGAAGCGATTTCCAAAAGATTGAAATGAGGGAAATGTGCCTTTGCGACAGGAGGAAGACCCATGAATTTGGACGTTGTCCTCAAGAACAAGCTGAATACATTTCAGCAAGAGATTTATTCGGATGCACCCGTTGACGACAAGCTCTTTGAACGATTCGTCAACTATCACTTCTTGCGCAAATTGTGGAAGAATGACATGCTCCCGCAGGACGCGCGGGAATTGACGGATGCGATATCGGTCGGAGGCGGGGGTGATCTCGGGCTTGACGGGGTGATCGTTTTTTTGAACCATTGTCCTGTCGTTTCCATCGATGACGCCAAAAGCCTGCTGGACGACTATCGAAAAGGGAATCAGCCGATCGAAGCAGGATTCGTATTCCTTCAGGCAAAGTGCAAGGCGACTTTTACTCAAGGGGAATATTTGACCTTTCTGGAAGGCGTGCGGAACTTTCTCTTTGGCGTGGGCTTGCAACAGCCTGTGAACGAACGTGTGGAAGAATTCCGGAAAATCAAGGAGCTCTTGCTCTCAGACGATGTGCAGCCTTTGCCGTTCCGAGAGCTCCCGTCCGTCAAACTCTATTATGTCTTTAGCGGCAAAGACACTGGGTATCCGCAAGTGGAGGATGCGAATCGCGGCATCCGTACATCGTTGAAGGATGGCGCTGTCTTTCATGTTGAACAATTGCGATTGATTGGCGCAGAAACGTTGCGCACGATTTGCAGAGTGAACGACGAGGCCTATACGGGTAAGTTGTATATGCCAGGGTTTCAGCCAGTGGACGTGACGCAGTCGCATGCCCTTGCTGAAAATTTTGGCATCGGCTTTGTTTCCGGGACTGCGTTGTATCAATTCTGTACGACGGAGGATGGCGGTCTGCGGCGGAACTTGTTTGAGGATAATGTCCGAGACTTTTTGGGCGATTCGAACGTCAATAAGGAAATCCTGGCAACCATCGAGCAGCAGCCAGAAGAATTCCGTATGCTGAACAATGGCATTACGATTGTTTGCGACTCATTTGAGCAACGGAACGTCACCCTTCTCGTCGAGAATCCACGGATCGTCAACGGATGCCAGACGACCTCGGTCATTTGCCAGGCGGGAGCGGAAACGCAGGATTTGGATAAGATTGCGGTCTTGGTGCGCATCATTGCGACCAAGAACCAAGCATTCATCGCCGATATCGTGCGCGGAACGAACAAGCAAAATATCGTCTACGATGAAGCGTACGAAGGTATCAAGAAGTATCATAAGGTGCTGGAAGAATATTTCCCGTGCGAAGAGAATCAGCAGCATATCCGCCTGTTTTATGAACGTAGGACGAAACAGTACCAGAGGGACAAGATTCCCAAGGAGCAGATTTTCACTTTCCGGAATCTCATCCAGGGGGATGTCGCCATCTTCCTTGGCTGCCCGCATCGCGCGCATGGACATCCGTCGGTCTTGGTGCGGGAGTTTGCTTCCAAAACGTTTCAGCCGAGGATGCCGCGGGAACGCTACTATACCGTTGCTCTCATCGAATATCGCGTGCAGAAATATCTGCGGCAACATCCGGAAGCGCGGAAATCCTACAAGCCGTATCCCTTTCATCTGATGTGGATCGTCCGCATGCTCTTGGATTCCTCGAAAGGGCTCTATCAGAGTCCGAAAGATTATCAGAAGCTGATGCATCGGTTTGAGGAAAACGCGACAGCGCTGATCGAGAAGAGCCTGCGGATTTTCACGGAGTGCAAACAACGTTGGGAAGCAGCAGGAAACAGCGAATATAGCATTAAGGACAACGAAAAATTCACGAAACTGCTTCATGACTGCATTTTGGAAAACTGGAAGACGACGGACTCCGCAGCAATCACATATGAGGAAACCGGCGAGGTTGGAAAGTTGCGTCAAGACCGGTACGGCAAGAGATACGCGTTCGTCTATAATGCTGGAAAGTCCTACTTTTTGCACGAAGACAGAAATGAGGGCTTGCCCATGAACAACTTGGAAGGAAAGCGCATCGGATTTTCCGTGGAGGAAGCGGATGCCGAACACCTTCCGTATGCCGTCCGGGCGTTTGTCATCGGCGAAAGGGAATCGTAAAGAAGCAGCATGGGACATCCACCTCTTTTCAGGATTGGAGCGTTGAGAAGCAACGGGAAGGAATCTTGCTTTCAAGAGTTATTATACAGAAAGAAAAATCCCGCAGCCTGATGCTGCGGGATGATGGAAGAACGTTCACTCGACCGCGAGGCCGTTCTTTTCGGCGAGTGCGCGGATCTGGTCGGCCGTCCAACCGGTGAACGAGATAATCTTCTTCAGCTGTTCATGGCCTTTGAGCATATTGAGGATGATGTTCCCCTCGCCCTCGGCTTTGCCTTCTTCACGTTCTTCTTTGATGTATTCGCTGAAATATTTTTCCATCAACTCATCCATGGTATTCACTCCTTTGTCAGTTTCTTTGTAATGACGGACTTTTTCTCTGAGCAGGGGATAGTACATATCTTCGGCGTGCATACATCGGAAGTCGTGCATGAGTTTTCCGAGCGGCGTGTCGTCAGCCTTTGAGCTGTCGATATAGGCGATATGGATGTTGTCCTTGAAGGGGACGCTCCAATCCTTGCCCATGCGGCGTTCGACGGGGACGTAGAGCTGATGGAGTCCCGTGACATCGGTTTCCGTGACGAAGAAGATGTATTGCTCGGGAAGCTTTTCCGGGTCTTCGCCCGGGAGCAGGAAGTTTGCATCCATGAGGCTGCTGTTGTAGCGGATGCGCTTGAAACACGCGGGACATGAGAGAATCGTCCATCAGGCGGAACGACTGGAGAAGCACCAGCATCTTCGCCCGCCGTCGGGTGCGTTCTTCTTCTGTGAAATCTGGCGGCATGGGATGCACCTCCATTTCTGCGAAAAAATAGTTTCTAAGATTTATTGTAAAGACGTTGGGAAGGTTTTGCAAGAAAAAATATGTTGAAGGAGAGGATCGTATGAAGAAGATCATCGACATTTTGAAGGACATCCGTCCGGAGTTTGATTTCACACAGAGCGAGGATTTCATCGGGGACGGGTATCTCGATTCTTTCGACCTCGTGACGCTCGTCGCGGCGATTGAGAAGGAGTATCACATCAAGATCAAGGGGACGGAGATCGTCCCAGAGCATTTCTGCAGCCTCGCGGCCATCGGCCGGCTCGTGGCGCAGTATGGAGTGAGCGATGCAATTTGAATATCATGACAAGCGGATCGCGGGCATCCTGACCGTCATCCCGAAGAACTTCAAGACCTTTGACGAGGAAATGGAGAACTACCAGGCCGACAAGAAGCGCTCGCAGCGGCTGAAACTGGTGATGGGCTATGACCGCCATCACATCGCGGAAGCGGGCGTCACGGCGTCCGACCTCGCGTATTTTGGCATCGAGCAGCTGCTGTCCTCCGGGCAGCTCCAGAAAGAGGAGATCGGCGCGCTCGTCGTCGTGACGCAGTCGCCCGACTACATCATGCCGCCGACGAGCAACGTGCTGCAGGGACGGCTTCGTCTCGGGACGGACGTCTTCTGCATCGACATCAACCAAGGTTGCGCGGGCTTCCTCGTCGGCCTCATGCAGGCGTTTTCGTTGCTCGACCAGCTTGCGGCGGGCAAGAAGGTCGTGCTCGTCAATGCGGATGTGCTGAGCCCGAAGGTCTCGAAAGCCGACCGCAACAGCTACCCGCTCGTCGGCGATGCGGCATCGGTCACGGTCGTCGAGCGCTCGGCCACGCCGACGCGGATCGTCGGCGAGATGCGCATGGACGGCACGCGCTACGACGCGCTCATCATCCCGGCGGGCGGCGCGCGTATGCCGTCGACGCCGGAGACGGCCGTGCTGCACGCAGATGCGGAGGGCAATCTCCGCAGCCTCGACCACCTCGTCATGAAGGGCGGCGACGTGTTCAACTTCGTGCAGACGGAAGTGCCGCCACTCATCGCGGACGTGCTCGCGCGCGAGCATCTCACGAAAGATGACATCGATTGGTATCTCTTCCATCAGCCGAACAAGTTCATGGTGGACAAGCTCGCCGAGGCGATCGGCGTACCGTATGAGAAGGTGCCGAGCAACATCGTGACGCATTTTGGAAATGCGAGCGGCGTGACGATTCCGACGAATATCTGCTATAATATTGGCGAACGCATGACGGAAGAAACGTTCAAAGTCTGCCTCTCAGGCTTCGGTATCGGCCTCACGTGGGGCGCGATGGTGCTGGAGATGGGGCGGCTGGCGTTCTGCGAGATTGTAGAGTTTTGAGGAGCATGGAGCTATGGACAGAGATTACATCCTCGTCACGGGCGCGACATCGGGCATCGGCGCGGCGCTTGCGCAGGCGCTCTTGCACGACGGCGTGCCGGTCGTGGCGTGCGGACGAAACCGGGAACGATTGGATGCGTTTATGAAACTCGGGGGGGGTATAACTCTCACTTATCCGTATGACTTGATGGATACCGAGCACTTGGAGGAAAGCTTGACGGCGTTTCTCCAGGCGAAGGAATGCAATATTCGGGGATTTGTCCACTGCGCGGGCGTGTATCCGATCGCGCCGCTGCGCATGATGTCGGACGCGGACGCGCATGATGTCATGGATGTGAATCTGTTTTCCGCGATGGCAATCTTACGCGCGCTGACGAAGAAGCGCGTGAACCACGGGGCGCTCGCGAGCGTCGTCATGGTGTCGAGCACGAGCAGCGTCCGCGGCACGCAGGGCATGACGGCGTATTGCGCATCGAAAGGCGCGGTCGAGAGCTTCGTCCGCGCAGCAGCTGCCGAGCTCGCGCCGCATGTGCGCGTCAACGCCGTGCGGCCGGGCGCGATCCCGACGGAGGGCGGGCAAGGGCTCTCCGAGGGGGCGAAGGCCATGCTCGACCATCCGGAGGAGCACGGCTACCTGCTCGGGCAGGGGCGCGCGGACGATGTCGTCTCGATGATCCGCTACCTGCTCTCGGAGCGGGCGCGGTGGATCACGGGGCAGTGCTTCACCGTGGACGGCGGCCTGACGGCGCATTGAGAATGCGGACAAATCCCGGAGGTAGAGAAAGGAATATCAATGAAGGGATTTGTCCTCATCACGGGCGCGTCGTCCGGCATCGGGCGGGCGGTCGCCGTGCGGCTCGCTAGCGAGTGGCCGTTGATTCTTTGTGGTCGGAATGAAGCGCGTCTCCAGGAGACGCAGGCGCTCTGCGGCGCGGCTGCGCGGACGGAGCGGTTCGTCTGCGATTTCGCGGACATCGCAAATGTCGCGCCAAAGCTTACCACATTTTTGCAGGAACACGACCTGCCCGTCGCGGGCTTCGTTCACTCCGCCGGCATGGCGCCGCTCGCGCCGCTGCGCATGACGAGCCTCGCGGCGATGCAGACGATCATGGACGTGAATTTTTTCGCCGCCGCGGAAATCTTGCGCGTCCTGACGAAGAAGCAGGTGAATCACAAGCATCTTGCGTCCGCCGTCTTCATTTCCAGCATCCTCGCGCAGCAGGGCGCGAAGGGGCAGGGCATCTACTGCGCGTCGAAGGGCGCGATTGATGCGTTCTGCCGCGCGATGGCCGAGGAGCTCGCGCCGTCCGTGCGCGTGAATGTCATCCGCCCGGGGGCAATCGAGACGCCAATCGCCAGCGAAGTGCTCGCGGGCGGCGATGAAGTTCGAACGAAGCTTGAAAACGGGTATTTGCTCGGTTTTGGGCATCCCGAGGACATCGCGAACATGGCGCGCTTCCTCCTCTCGGAGGAGGCCGCGTGGATTACGGGACAATGCATCAACGTGGATGGCGGAAGGACGGCGCACTGACATGACGACACAAGAACAACTTTTTCAGGCTTCGGGCGGCGCATGGGTGACGCCGCAGTCGATGGAGCAGGCGCTCCGCAGCGTCGGCGCACACGAGGCTGATGTGCTGTTCCTCCATACGGATCTGACGTTCGGCCTGCCGGACATGACGCGCTCGCGGCGTGAACTCATGGCCGGCATGATGAAGGCCGTGCTCGCGCTCGGCGTCGGGACGGTCTGCGTGCCGACGTTCACGTTCAGCTTCCCGAATGGGCGCGATTACGACGTGCGGAAAAGCCGCTCGCGCATGGGTGCGTTCAACGAATACCTGCGCAAGCAGAAGGACGCCATCCGCTCTGTCGATCCGCTGATGTCCGTTGCGCTCCTCGGCGACAAGCGGTATCTTGTGACGGACATCGGACACGAATCCATCGGGAAAGGCTGCACGTTTGACCTTTTGCACCGGGAGAAAGGCACGGTCAAATTCGTCTTCCTCGGCACGCGGCCGGCGCTCTGCTTCACGTATACGCACTACATGGAGCACGTACTCGGCGTGCCGTACCGCTATGACCGCCCGTTCACGGGCAAGATCACGACGGTGGATGGCCGGACGTATGAGGACACGTACCAGCTCTTCGTGCGTTACCAAGGCGTCGAGCCGACGAGCCGCGACGACTTCGAGCAACTGCTGCTCGCGGCTGGCGCGTGCCAAAAAGCGCTGTGCGGCGACGGCTTCGTCTACTGCGTCGAGGAATCGGCCGCCTATGAGCTTTTCATGGAGCAGATGAAGCGGAATATCAATTACATCCTCGAGCGCCCGTATCCAGCGCGGCTGGACGACACGTTCACCGTGACGGGGGAGATGGTGGCGCTCTGAAAAAAACAGGAGGCAATGGGATGCCGAGCATTTGGGACAAGGGCGTGTACGGGCTCGTCTATGACGGCCGCAGCGTCGATCTGACGAGCCGCGTGAACTACATGACCGCCGATACGCGGGTGATCGTGTTCAGAAAATCGGGGGGGTACTTAAGTCCTACGAGGTACTGAAGCAACACGGCTTCACGCGTCTGGAGGATTGGCCGGCGGCGACGGAGCCGGAGGAAGAAACACGCGCGCGGTTGCGGCAGCTCACGGAGGCGTATGCGGATGCCGTCATCTTCTTCGAGACGCCGCGCCTCATGAAGCGGTGGAAAGCGGAAGTCGAGGTGCTCGGCCTGCGGTCGCAGCTGCTGCCGCTCGTCACGGCGTTCTTCGAAACCCTGCTGCCGCGCTATCGCGAAGTTTATGATCTGCTGGAAGACGACGCGTCCCGTGCGGCATTCACGGCGCATCTCAGCAGCCGTTATCACTTGATGGCCGATCACGAACTGGCAAGCGTCTATGCGGGAGATCAATACTTCGCGGTTCCCGAGGTGCTGACGTTTTCCGCCGACGATGTCTTTGTCGATTGCGGCGCGTTCGTCGGCGACACGGTGGAGTCGTACATCAATCACTGCCAAGGCGTTTTCCACAAGGCCATTGCCTTCGAGCCGGGGCCATTGCAATTCTCTGCGATGCAGAAGCGCTTCCAGCGCCTGACGGAAGAGTGGGCGTTGCCCTCCGGCCGCCTCGTCGCCGTGCAGGCGGGCGTGAGCGATACGCCGTCGCACGCGAGCCTCACAGGCGGCGTGATGAGCGACAACCTCATCGGCACGCGCCTCGTCGCGAGCGATGACGCCGATGGCATTGCGATCGTCACGCTCGACGAGGCGCTCCAGGGGCAGCGCGTCGACTTCCTCAAGGCCGATATCGAAGGCTACGAGATGGCGATGCTGCGCGGTGCAAGGGAACTCATCCGCACACAGAAACCGAGGATGGCGATCTGCCTCTACCACAAGCTCACGGATCCGTACGAGATCCCGCTGTATTTGAAGGAGCTCGTGCCGGAGTACCATTTCCAAGTGCGCCAACATGCCATGAACTTCACAGAGTGCGTGCTCTATGCGTATCGCGTGTGACGGGCGCACTTTGGGTTCATCGATATTTCTAGAGAACAGGAGCAAGCAACATGACGAAGGAAGAATTTTTGGATGACATGACGGTGATTCTCGACCAGGAGGACACGGTCGCGATGGACGCGGTGCTCGCGGACATCGAGGAGTGGGACTCGCTCGCGTACCTGATGTTCCAGTCGAAGATGCTGGAGCGTGGTTGCAGGAAAGTCCGTGCAGAGGATGTCAAGCAGGCGAAGACGATTGGAGACTTGTATGCGCTGGTGCAGTAATTTTGCGCGTTTGGCATAGAGAACAGTAGTTTACAACTTCAAGCGGCTTCCCCTAAATGAGAAGCCATCCATTTCAAGGCATCTTGAATATGGTTGCTATTTTTATCAGTTTGCGCTAACAAGTCCATCTTCG
>Ga0256404_1001982_pt1 | contig 46938 bp, 34 predicted proteins | sample RumenRJG_01DNA_FD_185990 | JGI IMG/M metagenome (GOLD analysis project Ga0256404, IMG submission 185990) | Bovine rumen microbial communities from Lethbridge, Alberta, Canada - RJG_01 | ecosystem: Host-associated > Mammals > Digestive system > Stomach > Rumen | place: Canada: Alberta | collected... | reverse complement strand
GACGATTCGCCGGCAGGGGTATGGATATCCTGACGATGAGTATTTCTTTTTAAAACTCATTGATATGAGCAGAGTTGATTATGTGAGGAATCCTAAATCCCATAAGTTTTGTGATTGAGCCAAAACTTAAATAACTTTTATTACTTGAATTAAAAAAGACACTAAGCTATTACACTTAGTGCCTTGATAACTACCCCTGAATGAGTTACTTTTCAATTTTCATATTTGTAATCAGACCTTCAAGAACGCTTAATAACTCCTTACTTGTCTGAATGTTTTTCTGAGCTTCTTTACTCATATATTGTGGTATCTGACACATAAACTGGTATAATTGGTCAGCAGTAACAAAATTATACACACTATCCGTCACATTCCCTTTTAAAGAGTGTCCTACAATACGCTTAATAGCATACTCTGGAAGTCCTGCTGTATATGCCATCGTAATGAAAGTAACTCTAATGCAGTGTCCTGTCTTATTTTGTATACCTAAATACCGCATAATTTCAGTAAATCTATGCCTGAACTTATCGTATGTAACATGCTTACTCGTAGGTGAGTAAATATCATTGAATAGCCAATTTGAATTAAGTTCGATAGCTTTATTATATCTTTTCTCAACTAATGGCTTTATAAGTGGGTGGATTGGAACTACTCTATCACGACCAGCTTCTGTTTTCATACCCTCAACTATTGTATTATTTTCTAAATCCACATTTTTAACTTCTATATTGCATAGCTCTGACGGTCTGAAGCCTGAATAAATACCTATTAAAACCATATCTACAAATCTGTAATCAAGATTTTTCCATAAAAGTTCAAGTTCTTCATTAGAAAAACTCGATTTCTTTTTCTTTTGATAATCAGCCTCTTTACGCATATCTTTCACATCAAAACTCCTAGCCACATTACTTGTAACTAATTTCAAACCTACAGCTTCATCTAGCATAAGATTAAACATAGACTTGATACGAAGTTTAGTGTTTGTAGAAGTATGTCTTACTTCTTTTTTACTACCCCTGATTATTTCTCGAGTTCCATTTTCCATGACATCTCTGATGTGGGAACTACCTAATTTTTTCAACTTAAGATTTTTAATGCTTTCGCAATAAGCCCAAGCTGACTCAACGCTTCGTTTAGCACTAGGTGCTATCTTCTCAAAATACTTTACACTCCAATAATCATAAAGTTCACCTACTGTAGTAATCTTAGTAGTAAGGTCATAAGGACTCGAATTATACTCTGCAAGCACAGCCTCTGCCTCTGCCTTAGTCTTGAATACCCCAAGAGATTTTGAAGTATATATAACTCTTTCCTTCTCTACATCAAATTTACTACCTACTGTAACTCTAACTTGATACTTTTTCTTTCCTTTTGAGTCTTTAAGTGTTGTTACACTACCTTGACCATTTCCTCTCTCCTTATAAGCCATATGAATAAAGCCTCCTTCAAAAAATAAATTACACTTTTTATAAGTAGACTCCAGACCGAACTTATTTCTAAAAATAACTTACAATCTAAATACATGGATGAAGTGCGTAGCAAGTAAATGGAAATCTTCGTAGCAAGTAGCACATATTATATAGCAAGTAGATGCAAGTAAATTAAAAAATCAGGGCAAATCAAACCGAATTATATCGAATTTGATTTGCCCTGTAAATGCCCGTTTTAAGCGGTTTTATAAGGTTTTAAGCCATCTACAGACTAGAATTTGCCCTCATCAGCAGCCTGCTGAACAGAAACGGCAACTGCTACTGTAGCACCAACCATTGGGTTATTACCCATTCCGATAAGTCCCATCATCTCAACGTGAGCCGGAACTGATGAAGATCCTGCGAACTGTGCATCTGAATGCATACGTCCCATTGTATCTGTCATACCGTATGAAGCTGGTCCTGCTGCCATGTTGTCTGGGTGAAGTGTACGTCCTGTACCACCGCCTGATGCTACTGAGAAGTACTTCTTGCCCTGCTCGATACACTCTTTCTTGTATGTACCTGCTACCGGATGCTGGAAACGAGTTGGGTTTGTAGAGTTTCCTGTGATAGAGACACCAACGTTCTCGTGATGCATGATTGCAACACCTTCCTGAACATCATCTGCACCGTAACACTTAACTGTTGCACGGAGTCCGTCTGAGTATGCATGCTCAGAAACGATGTTGAGCTTAGCTGCCTTGTAGTCATACTGTGTCTCTACGAATGTGAATCCGTTGATACGTGAGATGATCTGTGCAGCGTCTTTTCCAAGTCCGTTAAGGATAACACGCAGTGGTTTCTGACGAACCTTGTTTGCCTTCTCAGCGATTCCGATAGCACCCTCAGCGGCTGCGAATGACTCGTGACCTGCTAAGAAACAAAAGCACTCTGTCTCCTCCTCGAGGAGCATCTTTCCAAGGTTACCATGTCCTAAACCTACCTTACGGTGATCAGCAACTGATCCAGGGATACAGAATGCCTGAAGTCCCTCTCCGATTGCTGCTGCAGCGTCTGCTGCTCTTCTACATCCTTTTTTGATTGCGATTGCTGCACCAACTGTGTATGCCCAGCAAGCGTTCTCGAAACAGATTGGCTGGATTTTCTTTACCTGATCGTAAACATCAAGTCCAGCGTCCTTTGTAATCTTTTCAGCTTCTTCGATTGAGCTGATACCATAGCTGTTAAGTACAGCATTGATCTGGTCTATTCTTCTTTCATATGATTCAAATAATGCCATTGTCGTTCTCCTTTCCTCTTATTCCTGTCTTGGATCGATGATCTTAACAGCACCCTGCTCTGGAGTTACACGACCGTATGATCCTGAAGCTTTCTCCCAAGCTGTGTTAGCGTCATCACCCTTTTTGATAAAATCTGTCATTTTTCCAAGAGAAACGAACTGGTATCCAATTACTTCATCGTTCTTGTCAAGAGCGATTCCTGTTACATAGCCCTCAGCCATCTCAAGGTAACGAACTCCCTTTGCCTTTGTTGCGTACATTGTACCAACCTGTGAGCGAAGTCCCTTTCCTAAATCCTCAAGTCCTGCTCCAACAGCAAGTCCATCATCAGAGAATGCAGACTGTGTACGACCGTAAACGATCTGTAAGAATAACTCTCTCATAGCTGTATTGATGGCATCACAAACTAAGTCTGTGTTTAATGCCTCAAGAATTGTCTTACCCTGTAAGATTTCTGCTGCCATAGCTGCAGAGTGTGTCATTCCTGAGCATCCGATAGTCTCAACTAATGCCTCTTCAATTACTCCATTCTTTACATTGAGTGAGAGCTTGCAGGCACCCTGCTGTGGTGCACACCAGCCTACACCGTGTGTAAATCCTGAAATGTCCTCAATTTTCTTAGAATGAACCCATTTTCCTTCTTCTGGGATAGGAGCTGGCTCATGTTTTGCGCCCTTAGCTACAGGACACATGTTTTCAACTTCCTTAGTGTAAATCATCTTAAGACTCCTTTCGTTATGGTTTTAACATACCCGATTTATTCTCTCATATTTTTTGTCATAAGTCTAGAGTATCATCGACAAAAAACAACAAAAATACAATATTTTTTCAAACAACATTACTATTTTTTTAAAACTACGTTGTCCTTGTCCTTAAAAATGTGGTTTGCAGGGATGACTCCGCGTACTCTTGAAAGCGGATAAATGTTTGAATTTCTTCCTATTACTGTTCCCGGATTGAGTACCGAGTTGCAGCCCACCTCCACATGGTCACCAAGCATAGCGCCGAATTTCTTGCGGCCGGTTTCAATCTCCTCTTTTGTATCGTAAACATCCTTTACGACTACAAGAGTCTTGTCACTCTTTACATTTGATGTAATAGAGCCTGCGCCCATATGTGATTTGTAGCCCAGGATTGAATCTCCTACATAGTTGTAGTGTGGCACCTGTACTGAATTGAAGATGATTACATTTTTAAGCTCTGTGGAGTTACCTACTACTGAGCCCTTTCCTACAATTGCACTGCCACGGATAAAGGCACACTGTCTGATTTCTGCGTCCTCACAGATGATGAGCGGACCGTGCAGATATGCGCTGTCAAATACTGTTGCGCTCTTTGCCACCCAGATATCCTCGCCTCTTTTCTCATAGATTTCAGGGTCGAGTGTTGGTCCGAGCTCCTTGATGAAATCACTTATTCCGGCAAGTGCCTCCCATGGATAAGTGAACTGTGATAAATACTCCTTTGCGATTGTTTCATCCAGATTATAGAGGTTTGTTATTTTTGCGTTTTCCATTTTCTATGTCCTTTCTTTATTATGTGAAAATTATTGACTATTTTTTTAACTGTCATTTTAATATTTAAACTTAAATATAAGCATTAAACATAAATATAAAAATTCATATTAATTATAGATTTAATAATTAATTATAAGCAGAACTACTCGCCAAACAACTCATGCGCCGCCGCAAGTGCCGCCTCCGACACATCATCTGCCTGTGCACTATCAGCTGCCATATCAAGACCAGCCAGAAATTCCTCCGGGATTCCCATCTCATCCATGGTTGTATTATTCATGGTTGTCTCATCCGGAACATCATCCGCCGTGCTCTGCACTTCTTCCTCCCCCGGGTTATCGAAATCAAATGATATCTGGTCATTTTCAAACTTAAGGCATGTATCGAATACATTTCCCGCCTTGGAGGTGAAGCCTGTGACCTTCTTTTTGGTCTTTCCTGTGGTAAACAGCTCCGTGAGGATTTCCTCTGAAAGCTCCACCTTTGCCACAGTATGCCAAACATTGAAGCCGCACTCACACTCATATTTCCACTGTGTCTTTTTGAGAGGTCTGCCACACTTTGGACAGAGTACATTGGTCTCGATTGGCTTTGGTTTTTCTGGGAAATCAAAGGCTATATCTCCGTCCTCTGTGAGCTTTAGCGGCGCGTCAAACTTCATGCCTGTCTTTGAGACAAATCCTGATATAACTTCTGTCTTTTTCTTTGTCAGAAGCTCCTTAAGGACTGATTCCTTTATCTTGACGCTTGCGACCTTGCCCACCATAAAGCGGCAGCTCTCAGGATCATCACGTCTGTTGTTCTCGCATACAAATCCAAATGGCGCCACCTGGATTTTGCCTCCGCACTTCGGACATACTACATCCTTCACTGTCTTTGGCTCTACATGGTCAAAATCAAACTGGACAGAGAGCTTCTTGTTTTCATCCTCCTTAAGCACCAGGCACGCATCGAAGCGTTTCCCGCTTTTAGATTTAAAGCCTCGTATGGTCTCGGTCTTTTTATCATTAAGAAGCTGCTTTAGGTTTGCGGCTGTGATTGTCTTTCCCGCAATCTGTCCCACCGAAAAGCGGCAGCTTCCCGGCTCGTCACCCTTGTAGTTCACACAGCCATAGCCAAACGATGTCTTTTTTATCTGACCACCACAAAGCGGACAGACGACATCCTTTATGATTTCATCCTCCACATTGTCAAAGTCAAATGCTACGACGGTGTGCATTTTCTCACTGCCCTCTGTGACAGGCTCCTTCTTTAACATAAGGCATGCGTTGAAGCGCTTTCCCGATTTTGATTTAAAGCCCTTTATCGTCTCAGTTCTGCCGTTTGCCATGAGCTCTAAAAACTGTACCTGTGACAGCTGCTTGTCTGCTATCCTTCCAACGAAGAAATGGCAGCCATCCTCTGTCTGTCTGTTATAGTTTGCACATCGGTAGCCGTATGGTGACACATATATATCGCCTCCACAGTCCGGGCATACAATACCCTCGACCTTTTGCGGCTTTACGTTTTCAAAATCAAAGGTGGCTGATACCTTGTTCGTCTGTTCATCCTTGTTGAGCTTTAAGCATGCATCAAAGCGCTTGCCGCTCTTCGACTTAAAACCACGGATTGTGTCGGTGATTCCTTCTTCAATCAGCTTTTTGACCTGTTCCTCCGGAATATCAAGTCCTGCCACCTGTCCAATATTAAAATTACATCCTGATTTATCATTTTTGTAATTTGCGCAGCCATAGCCAAACGGTGTGGTCACTATCTCGCCGCCGCAAACCGGGCACTTGACACCTATCTTTCGTCTGCCCGCCGCACCTCTGGCATTTTTGCCTGCAAAGCTGCTGATGCGGTCTGCAATCTCAGAGCGCAGATTCTGCTCAATCATCTTTTCTGTTTCTTTACGGATAAAGCTCTCAAGCTTTCCCCTGTATTCCCAGAAATCCACCGTGCCCCTTGTAATTCCGTCCAGTCCCTTTTCCCAGTTGGCTGTCATCTTTGGATTAAGAAGTGCCGGAACTGTCATGTATACGACCTCAAACACCATCTCGCCAAGGCTTTCGGGTGTGAGTATCTGTGTCTTTTTGTTCAGATTCAGATATCCTATACGGACAAGCTTCTGGATTATCTCCGCTCTCGTTGCTGAGGTGCCTATTCCTGAGCCCTTTATCTGCTCACGAAGCTCCTCGTCCTCGATAAGCTGTCCTGCATTTTCCATGGCAAGCACCATGGAGCCTGATGTATAGCGCTTTGGCGGAGATGTCTTGCCAAACTTGATATTATAGCCTTGGCATGCTATCTCATCACCCGCCTTTAGCTTATCGGCAAGCTCAAGCATCACTTTGGGATTTACGACTATCTCATCATTGCTGCCGTTTGCTGTGCTGTTTTCATCTGTACTATCTACAGTTTCAGTGTTTTTACCAAGTATTCGTGCGTTTGATTCCTCAAACGACTTCTTTTTCGGCGGATTCGCCACCTGTAAATAGCCCTCGCTCTTTAGTACCTTTGATGATGCAAAAAAACTTTCCTTATCCACATCTACGACAAGCTTCACATTCTCATACTCTGCCGGTGGATAAAAAATACTAAGGAAACGCCTGACAATCAGCTCAAATACTGCTCTTTGAAGCGATGTAAGCCCCGAAAGCTCTGTAAGCTGACCTGTCGGAATAATAGCATAGTGGTCTGTTACCTTGCTGTCATCCGTGTACTGCGTATCAGCTATGTTGGCATATAGCCTCTTTTGCATAATATGCTCCACAAAGTCTGCTGTCGGTTCAAAACCTTTAAGCCTGCTTATATTTTTTCCAATCTCCTTTGCCACAGCACTTGAAAGCACCCTGGCATCTGTTCTGGGATAGGTGGTGAGCTTTTTTTCATACAGATCCTGAGCCACCTGTAATGTCTCATCAGGGCTGATTTTAAACTTCTTTGAGCACTCTGCCTGCAGCTCCGCCAGGTTGAAAAGAAGCGGTGCTCTTTTTTTAGCAATATTCTTAACTATAGATTTAACTTTTGCCTGTTTGCCGTTTAATTCTTCAATTAAAGCGAGTGCATCTTTTTCCTCTTTGAAGCCGTTTTCCTTGTATAAAAGCGGTGATTCAAAGTACCTTGATCCTTCTACAGCCTTCCACTCTGCCTCTACACCGGCATCCGTAAACCTGCCGATTACCCTGTAAAACGGAGTCTCCTTAAAGTTTCTGATTTCGCGCTCACGGATTACTACCATTCCAAGCACACAGGTCATCACTCGTCCGACCGCGATTGCCGTGTACGAGCGTGTACCCGCTGCATCGTTTAGCAGATTGCCGTATTTGACCGACATGACACGCGAAAAGTTGATGCCCATCGCATAGTCCTCGATGGTACGCATGATGCCGCTCTTTCCGAGGTTTGCATACGCACTCATCGGCTTTGCCTCTTTTATGCCTCTTAGTATTTCCTCCTCGGTCTGCGAATCTATCCAGACTCGAAGCTCCTCCATGCCTTCCCTGACACCACCAAAGTTTCTGATATTCTCCTCGATGGTCTGTCCTTCTTTTCCGGCATCACCTGCCCAGTAAACTCTGTCAATGTCCTCTCTCTGCAAAAGAGCGTGCACAATATTGTACTGCTTGCGCACGCTGTCTATCACATCATATTTGTATTCCTTTGGCAGAAACGGCAGATCCTCAAGACGCCATTTCTTGTATTTCATGTCGTAGGACTCAGGGTAGACCAGCCCGACCAGATGTCCCACGCACCATGAAATCACATATTCTCCATTTTCTATATAACCATCATTGCGTCCGCTCACCCGCAGCACCTTCGCAAATTCCTGTGCCACGGATGGCTTCTCTGTTATTATCAGTGATTTTCCCATAAGCTCCTCTATAATTCATTCATGTTGATGAGCTTGAATCTAGGGTCTCTGACTACATAGCTTTTCAGTGCAGTTTCAAAATCCGTTGCCGAAAACAGATAATAGTCATCAGATGTAAGCCTTGCCTGCTCCATAGCCATAGCCATATTCTCGCACATATCCATGGTCATCATTGGCTTGTCCCAGTTGCAGAAGCCGATGATGCTCCTTCTATCCTCACTCTGAGCCACGATGTCTATGCGGCCTGTCTTTCCAATCCATGTACCCACACGCTTTATGGTAAACGGAAGCTGTCCCATCTGATTTAGTATAAGCAGATACTCTGTGCAGACCTCCCTGAAATATCTCTCAAGATACGCATCAAGCTCTTTTTCTATATATGTATCATAAAACTCTTCCGGTGAAAGCAGATACAGATTAGACATATTCGGATAAACAAACTTAAACCAGAAATTAACAAATGTGTCTTTTATCTGATATACGCCCTTCTTTGTATTTTCCCATCCGCCGGTCTCAAATGAAACTACTTTTTCCACGATATTGAAGGTGGCAAGATTTTTTAAATATACGCTGATTTTGGCACGTGAAAATCCTGTCGCATGGAAAATATCATTGAGTTTGTTCTCACCTCTTGCGATTGCTGCAAGTATTGTGCTATATGCAGAAAGCTCTCGAAGCTCTGCGGATATAACAGCATCCGCCTCACCATACAGTGCTCCCGATGGTGTCAATACGAGCCTGCATATATTATCCTTAAAGGATTTAGCTGCATCCCACTTATCCAGATATGCCGGAACTCCACCGATTGCTCCGTAAATTCTCACGATTTCCGCGATTGGAAGACTTTCAAAATGTCTTACAACCTCAAGGAAATTGAGCGATTCAAGCTTCATTTCGGCTCCCTTAAACTGCTCTGCTGCCTCCTGTGTAGCCCAGACTGTAGATGATGTGGCAAGTATTATAAGTACAGGTCCCGGATACAGCTTGTGCTTTTTAAGCTTTGCAACTGCTTCCATAAATGATGTATCCCTCTTTGCCACAAACTGTGCCTCATCGATTATCACGACCAGCTTGGAAGGGTCTCCTGATTTGATTCTCGCGAAGTACTCCTCATATGTCTGTCTGCTCAGGCTCACCTTGTACTGACGGCTTATCTCCTCCCCCATCATCTCAAGCTGATGCTCAGGCGATGCCTGTCTGCATCTGTAGTAAAAGAATTTCTTTCCGTCACAAAATTCCTTTATGAGCTCCTCCTTTTGACAGCCTCTCCTTCCGTAGAGCACTACGAGCTGGTTACCCGACTCCTTATAGAGCTGCTCAAGTTTCTCTAAATCTGTGTGTTTTGCTTTCATAATATTCCTCCAAAATAATCAACTGGAAATATTATATCACAATTTAACACATATACAAATAGATTTTAATTATAATTTGCGAGCTCCTATTGTAGCTTTCACTTTATTTCTGACAAACATATAGCAGATAACCTGCATGATGATTGTCGCTATCCACGAACCGGGATATGATATAAACAGGAAAAACAACGACCTGTGGCTTGGAAACAGACCATATATCCAGATGATTCTGACTCCGACTGTTCCTATTATAGAAAGTATCATAGGTACAGTTGAGTATCCCATTCCTCTTAGTGCTCCCGGAAAAAGGTCCATGATTCCGCAGAGGAAATATGGGATTGTTGTAATCGAAATAATCTCAAGTCCTGATTTAATTACCTCGCTATTACTTGTATATATGCCAAGTATCTGTGTTCCAAATATGTATGAAGCACTTCCCATCACAAGTGCTACCGCTGTCGTGAGAAACAGACAGTCTATCAGTACCCTATCCATTCTCTTTTGTTTTCCTACCGCATAGTTCTGGCTCGTGAAGCTCATGCAGGCCTGTGTGATTGAGTTGACAGATACATACAAAAAGCCAAGTATATTGTTTGCCGCCGTATATCCAGCCATGGCTATTGAGCCAAAGGAATTGACTGATGACTGAAGCATGGCATTTGAGATATTTATAACTGTGCTCTGTATGCCGGCCGGGATTCCCACCTGAAATATCTGAAGCATATATTCCTTATCAATCGCAAGCTTATTAAAGCAGAGCTTATAGCTGGTATCTGCTTTGCTCAGACAGTATAATACAAGCACACAGGATACAAACTGCGAAACAATTGTACCGATTGCAACACCTGCAACACCCAGTTTGCACACTATTACAAAAAACAGATTGAGCAGTGCATTGATACAGCCTGAAATAATCAAAAAGATAAGCGGTCTCTTTGTATCACCGACAGCACGCAAAATCGCCGCGCCATAGTTATAAAGCATAAAAAACGGCATACCGCAAAAATAAATCCTCATATAAATAGTAGAAAGACCTATGACATCATCCGGTGTACCCATGATTTCCAGCGCACCCCTTGCAAAAATAACACCGACCACCCCCATCACAACACCGCTTATGAGCGCAATCATAATAGCGGTGTGCACCGTCTTAGACATCTCCTCATCCTTGCCTGCCGCATAAAATCTGGCAGCGAGCACATTCGTACCAAGCGATATACCCATAAACAGATTGACAAACACATTGATAAGTGCCGTAGTAGAGCCAACCGCCGCAAGTGATTTGCTGCCACTAAACTGTCCCACGACAATAATATCCACCGCATTAAACGCTAACTGTAAAATACCCGAAATCATAAGTGGCAACGCAAATGAAATAAGCTTATCCATTATTGAACCGTTAACCATATCAATTTCATACTTATTATTCTTCACTTATCTCTACCTCTTAAAAAATATTCTCCTCAGCCTATCTATTTTACCACGATAAAATATAAATTCAAGCGTAACAATTAAGTCTCCCGAGAATAATAAACCTAATAAAACTAACAAAAAAGAGTCCCTTTTAAGGGACTCGACTTTTGCAAATTATAATCACAGAGTGAGGATTTTCCGTTCAATACACTACCTTCACCGGAGAGTACACAGTATGTTCCGAAGAAAAAATATGAACTGCCACGGGTTTCCAATAGGTTAAATGACAGTTTAGACTTGCAAACTGCCATAATCTATCCAGAAAAAACCCCGTGGCTGACTTCATATTTTTTCTGAGGAATACTACTGTGTGCTACACCGGTGCCCACAGCCCACAAACGGAAAATCCGCCCTCATTAATAAATATTCCAATGAATTGCTAAATCTACTTCTTTGTGATGTAACCCTGTGCCTTAAGAAGCTCTGCACAAAGCACTGCTCCACCGGCTGCACCACGTACTGTGTTGTGTGAGAGTCCGACGAACTTCCAGTCATAGACTGTATCCTCTCTGAGACGTCCGACATTGATTCCCATACCATGCTCATAATCCACATCAAGTGCAACCTGAGGACGATTATCCTCTTCACAGTATCTGATGAACTGCTTTGGTGCGCTTGGAAGCCCAAGCTCCTGTGGTACTCCGCTGAACTTCTCGAGTGCCTCGATGAGCTGCTCCTTTGTAGGGTTCTTTTTGAACTTGACAAATACAGCTGCTGTATGACCGTTTAATACAGGAACACGGATACACTGGCATGTGATAACCGGTGACTCTGCAGGAACAATCTGTTTCTTCTCATCATCCACATATCCCCAGAGACGAAGTGGCTCTTTCTCAGATTTCTCTTCCTCTCCACCGATGAATGGAATAATGTTTCCAACCATCTCAGGCCAGTCCTTGAATGTCTTTCCGGCACCTGAGATTGCCTGATATGTTGTAGCAACAACCTCATATGGCTCAAACTCTTTCCATGCTGTAAGAACCGGAGCATATGACTGGATTGAGCAGTTTGGCTTTACTGCTACGAAGCCTCTCTTTGTACCGAGACGCTCCTTCTGATATTTGATAACCTCCATGTGCTGTGGGTTGATTTCAGGTACAACCATTGGCACATCAGGTGTCCATCTGTGGGCACTATTGTTTGAAACTACAGGAGTCTCTGTCTTTGCGTAGTCCTCCTCGATCTTCTTGATCTCGTCCTTTGACATATCAACGGCTGAGAATACGAAGTCAACCTGTGAAGCAACCTCTTCCACCTCATTGACGTTCTTTACGATGATTTTCTTAACTGCCTCAGGCATTGGTGTGTCCATTTTCCATCTATCACCAACGGCGTCCTCGTATGTCTTGCCTGCACTTCTTGGGCTGGCTGCAATTGTTGTTACCTCGAACCATGGATGATTCTCTAAAAGAGAAATAAATCTCTGTCCTACCATTCCTGTTCCACCGAGGATACCTACTTTAAGCTTTTCACTCATTACTCTAATCTCCCTATCTTCTAGAATTTCTTCGACCATGTCATACACTATACTTTGACATTAAAATCATATTTTGTCCGTCCGTCGCGTACAACTGTCTTTATAGGAAATATATTACTTGAAACTCTAATGAAAAACAAGGAAAAAACTATATTAAATTAATAATTTTTCTCCCTGTTTTTTATAAAATATGCACAAAAGCTACACTTCGTCCTGCCAATTTGACTTCATATACTCATCGTAAACGGCAATTACCTTGTCCATTGATGTCTTTGATGGTGCTCCAACTGTACACCTTGTGCTGACACAGGTCTCCATTGAAATGGCATCAAATACATCCTCCTCAAATACCGGAGAAATAGCCTTGAGCTCGTCGATACTCATATCGTCGATTGCAATGCCCTTGTCGATGCAGTAAAGCACTATTCTTCCTACAATGCCATGTGCATCCCTGAACGGTACACCCTTTTTAACGAGATAATCAGCAGCATCTGTGGCATTTGTAAAGCCATTGTTTGCACTCTTTCTCATCACGTCCTTGTTAAACTTCATTGTATCAATCATTCCTGTAAAAAGTGCGATACATCCCTTTGCAGTGTCGAATGCATCAAATGCCAGCTCCTTGTCCTCCTGCATATCCTTGTTGTACGCAAGCGGAATACCCTTCATGGTGGTGAGAAGCGACATGAGCGCACCGTATACACGGCCTGTCTTTCCTCTGACAAGCTCTGCTATATCAGGATTTTTCTTCTGTGGCATGATTGAGCTTCCTGTACTGTACGCATCGTCAATCTCAACAAACTGGTACTCGTTTGAATTCCATATGATAATTTCCTCAGAAAAACGTGACAGATGCATCATGATAGTTGAAAGAGCCGATAAAAACTCAATCAGATAATCCCTGTCTGACACACCGTCCATACTGTTAAGTGTCGGTCCGTAAAAATCCAGAAGCTGTGCTGTATAGTCCCTATCAAGCGGATATGTAGTGCCTGCGAGTGCTCCTGAGCCAAGCGGACAATAGTTCATTCTCTTATATATATCGCACAGTCTTGATCTGTCTCTCTTAAACATCTCAAAATATGCGCCCATATGGTGAGCCAGAGTGATTGGCTGGGCCTTCTGCAGATGTGTAAAGCCCGGCATGATAGTCTGTGTGTTTTCCTTCATAATCTTAAGGATAACAGCTAAAAGCTCCTTAAGCTCATTATCAGTCTCCTTCACAGTCTTTCTGGTGAAAAGACGCATGTCAAGAGCTACCTGGTCGTTTCTGCTTCGTCCTGTGTGAAGCTTCTTTCCTGTGTCACCAAGCCTGTCTATGAGTGTAGCCTCAACAAAGCTGTGGATATCCTCATACTTTGAGCTGATTTCAAGCTCCCCTGACTCTACCTCCTTAAGTATCTGCTTTAGGCAAGCCACTATATCGTTGCTCTCTGCCTGTGAGATGATGCCCTGCTTTCCAAGCATCGTGACATGGGCGATGCTACCCTCTATATCCTCTTTATAAAACTTCTGATCAAATGAAATGGACGCATTGAAATTGTAAACGAGCTGATCTGTCTCCTTTGTGAAACGTCCTCCCCATAACTGTGCCATGAGATTCCTCCTTGATTGTTAAATGATGATTTATTTTCATGTATCACAATGTATTATATAAAAATAAGATGTGATACCGCCGCCTGCTCTAAACAGCCGCTTTATTGTGCTAAATTATATAATAATTTTTGCTGTCACGCAACCACATTTTCACCCACGTGCTGCAATCTCTCTGTCACGCTGCTCCTTGGAAAATACACAGCCGCAGTAGTACTGCCTGTACATATCATACTGCTTTGATATCTCCGTTGACTTTTTATATCCCTCTTTCTTCTTAAAATCAGAGAAAAGATATCGCACTCCATATTGGCTCTCTAAGTCTTTTCCTATCTCATTGAGCTTTTCGGCATTCTTCAACGGGCTGATGGAAAGTGTCGTAGTAAAAAAATCAAAGCCATGCTCCCTTGCATACTGTGCACTCTCCTCAAGACGCAGCCTGTAGCACTTAAAGCACCTCTCCCCGCCCTCAGGCACAGCCTCCATGCCGCGTGCCATATCGTAAAAGCGCTTGGTGTCGTACACACCCTCCACAAAATGAACCGGATTTTTCACCGGAAACTCATCTATAAATCGCTTCTGCTCCTGTGCTCTCATGTGATACTCCTCTGGCGGATAAATGTTTGGATTGTAATAAAATACCGTCACCTTAAAATACTCCGAGAGCGTCTGTATGCAGTATGTGCTGCACGGTCCACAGCAGCTATGAAGCAAAAGACGTGGAGTGCAGTTATTGTCCATGCAATTTTCTTTTATTAAATCTTCCATTAATTTTTGATAATTTATTTTGTTTGCCATATTATATTATTTCTTTCTCAAAATTCAAATTTTTTTGACATATCCCAAAATATTATTTCAGGTAACTATTGTGCATATTTACTATTCTGATTAATTACTATTTCTGATATAAGCTGCATAATAAGAACAAGGGCCGGAAGTCTCCTCCCGGCCCGGCTCATACTAATCCTCTTCTTCATATCCGAACATTAGTCTAAAAATCTTTTTTCCTGTTTCAGTCTTGAATATGCGCTTGTATGCCTTGTTGATTGCACGGTTTCCCGCATCATCCTCATACAGATTTACGAGGAAATCCGCCTCAACGAGTATCTGATAATCAAGACCATCTATATTGTCATATGTGTGATGGTGACCTATGAGAAAACATATTCTTTCAACTATGTAATTCTCGAAGCCAAGCTGTGAAAGCATCTTCTGGGCGATTATCGGTCCCTCCTGCTCCTGAAGCTTCCCATCGCACCTGCCATACTTTTCCTCCGCCACACGTATGCCGATATCGTGTGTGTAAGCCGCTGACTCAAGTATAAAAAGCGAGGCATCATCAAGCTCCTCTCCTATACCGATAAGCCTTGCATAGCTGTGCACCTTGGTGAAATGCTGGATTCTCTTTGGATCGCCATCATAGTAGGCAATCATATCCATAAACAAATCGTCTAACTGTTGTTTACTATAACTGTCACTATCCATTTAATGTATTTTTCTCCTGATAATATGTTAATTAGTCTCATTGCCGGCTTTTGCACCGACAATGATAACATACTACAAAGCGATCATTTTTTCAATGTTTTTACACAAATATTTCTTATTTTTTGAAATAACTATGTTGCTGGTCACACTGTTATGTGGGAACAGTAACATCACTACTTTGCATCACGGAAAAATCCTCTGAATGCGAATTCTGACAAAGGCTTCTTGTAAAGCAGCTCTCCTATCAATATCTCAAACGCCCCACCTGCAAAAATAGCAATATAGCCTAGCAATGCCACCACCGGGAGTCCAAGCTTAAAAACAGCATTAGAAACCGGCACAAACGCCACTCCTGAAAGCACAGTAAAAACGCCCATAAACAAAACCATGAATACGATAAAGCCAAGTACAAAATACTTATAGCATATGCTTGTGTACAGATATACTGTCAACAGCACAACATCGATCGTAAAAAGTGTGAAGATAAGCTGTTTCTTATCTGCTACGGAATTCTGTATCAGAATGACTCTTTCTATTACCAAAAATGTAAAAACAACAAGATTGATTACCGTGCTTGACATCACCGGAATGTATATCTGCAGCTTCTTTTTCAGTGATGTGGACTGGATAAGCTCTGACACATCCATCGACATGATGAGCTGAAATGTGAACATCCCGCACATCATAAAGTATATACCACCTATGATGGAAGTTCCCTTGCTAATTATATCGGATGCAATTCCGATTATTGCAAAGAATACAAGCATGATCACATTCAACTTCAGTTTATAGCCATATCTCAATAATTTAAATCCTAATTTAATATCTTTCAGCATAATATTTCTCCTTTTCAAATATACTTTTTCAAATATACTTCCAATTTAAAGCGCCTCTACACATCAACATATGATCTGCGGATACGAACCACCATGTGATAGTATGTCGCTGCTATCACACAAACGAGTGCTACCGCAAGTAAAGGTGCAATAAACTTCAGTGTACCACCATAAATCAAAACAGCTATACTACCTGCAATTGCCGGTAAGATAACTATAAGCGCAAGCAGATAAATATACATTCCCATATCCATGTATCTGAATATATTTAACGAGCCAACCGACACAATTGAAGATATCATAATAATGTCAAATATCGACCAGATATTAACTCCAAATTTAATAAATAGCATTGAAGCAATGAGTATTGTAATTCCAATACGCAGCGGTCTTACAAGTATATCCACAAGAACTGCATTTTCAAAGTGCTTTACCCCATCAAACCCTGTCTTTAAAAAATGCATGCCAAATGCATTCTTCTTGCACATACAGCCGAAGCAGAAATAGTCCTGCACCACCTCGCACATCATATAAAAATCATAAACAATTACTATAACTCCTATCCATGCCCAGACTGTTTTTGAAGAGGCAATTAGCATTGATGTAAAAATTGCTAAAAGAGGAATCAGTATATTTGTTATAAGACGATACTTGAGATTAGTCATAACACGGTAATCCCTGATGTATGTTAGAACTTCATTCTTTGCTTTGTTATCTTTTTTATTAATTGTTCTTTCAGTATCATGTTCCTGTGAAAACATTTTTTCATTCATACTTCCTGACTTATTTTCCATAACACCTCACCTCGCACTAGCGCATCACAATCTTTGTGTTATTTTTCATGACCGCAACGCTTATCTGGTAAAGTGTCGGAATCTCCTTTGTCACATTAAGTCCTGCAAGCTTATCTATATTTTCCGCCAAGCATATGCCCTCGAAGCCATACGGATTTTTGGTCATTGAATAAAGCACCTTACCGGCAGCCTCTGTATCTGCTGCATCTCCTTTAATCAGGATATATTTTTCCTTCAAATCCTCGACAAATCCCTGCTCCACAATCTGTCCGTTTTCCATTATAATGGCATAATCGGTGATATTTTCCATATCTGAGATATTGTGCGTAGAGAAAAATACGCTGCGCTTACCGTTGCCCTCATGGATATACTCGCCAATCATCTGGCACAGCTTATCTCTCATCAGCGGGTCAAGCGGCGATGCCGGCTCATCCAGCAAAAGAAGGTCTGTCTTTCGCGCCATGACTCCTGCCAGCATGAGCTTCATCTTCATACCATCCGAAAATGAGCTGTTGGCTTTCTTCATATCAATGCTGCCATGTGAAAATATTGCAAGCTCCTCACAATATCTGTGAAAATCATCTGCGGAAAAATCATCAAACATCAGCTTGCTGATTTCCTCGATATCTTTAACTGTCCACTGTGGCAGATAATACTTGCCCGGACCTGTGTAGCCTATGCGGTTTTTAATATCTCCCGAGTTTTCCTTCTGTTTGTCGGAATACTGTCCAAAGTATGTGATTTCACCTTTATAGTCAAGCCTGATTCCTGCTAATATATTTAAAAGTGTTGTCTTTCCTGCTCCGTTTTCTCCGATTAAGGCTGTCGCAAAGCCCTGCGGTATTGCGAAATTCTCCACATCCAGTGTGAAGTTTTTAAGCTTCTTTGTGATTTTTGCTGCCTCAATTACATTCTTTGTTGTCATTTTCATTTCTCCTTATTCATTTTCATATCATCGTTTAATAAGAACTAATAATGCCTCAAGCATTCCCTTAAGCTCGTCGTTAGAGATTCCTGCTACCTCAGCCGCGGCTATCGCGTCTGTCAGCGACTCCTCCACCTTGCGCAGGTGCTGTTCCTTTATCATCTCACTGTCCTGTGCATTGACATAAAAGCCCTTGCCCTGCGCCGCTGTGATAAGCCCCTCATCTGCAAGCTGCTCATAAGCCTTCATCGTGGTTATCACACTGATTTTCAGATCCTTCGCCAGTCCTCTTATCGACGGAAGGAACTCCCCCTGCTCATACCTGCCGGCCAAAATATCTGTCTTGAAGCTGTCCGCTATCTGCTGATAGATGGGCACTCCTGAATTTTGCATCAGCTTCATATGCTACCTCCGTACTGTATTTATTAACTGTTTATGTGTTATATATACACTATATACATTTTAATGTCAATACCTTTCTATAATTATCTCTCTAAAAATTTCAACTCAAAATTTTGATTTGACATACACTCTTATATCTGATACTATAATATAGCTTGCCGATATGGCTCAGTAGGTAGAGCGACGCACTCGTAATGCGTAGGCCACCGGTTCGATCCCGGTTATCGGCTTCATACATAAAAAACACCTCATTCAAAACTGAATGAGGTGTTTTTTATAGATTTATTTTTTTCCCATTTTTCTCAATTTATCTTTTGCTCTATCTATTGTCTTTGTATGATCCGCAATAGGTTTCTCTAAAAAATTCCTCTTGACATTTATATAAAATATATTAGAATTATCTCGTTGGTTTATTTTTAGTAAACAAAAAATCTATTATTAAGCCTACAGGAAATATGACATAAAGTATATTAGAAAGGGAAGTAAACATGGATATCGGACATCGTATGAAGGAGCTTCGTATCCAGTACGGACTTACCCAGCAGGAGCTTGCTGACAGGGCTGAGCTGACGAAGGGATTTATCTCCCAGCTCGAGCGAAATCAGAATTCACCGTCAGTCGGCACCCTGCTTGATATCATCCAGTGCCTGGGTATGACACCGGCGGAGTTTTTTACCGATTCGGAACCTGAGCAGATTGTATACAAGGCAAACGACTACTTCGAGAAAATTGACGAGGAAAAAAACAGCAAGGTGGAATGGATCATTCCAAACGCACAGACCCGCTCCATGGAGCCTGTCAGGCTCACTCTTCATCCGGGTGGCAGTTCTGAAATATATCTGCCTCAGGAGTGTGAGGAGTTTGGATATGTGATAAAGGGCACAGTGAAGCTTTGCTATGGTGGCAAAGTACACACCGTAAAGGCCGGTGAGTCCTTTTATTTTAAAGCCGGTAAGAAGCATTTTATTGAAAATAAGTCTTCAAAGGATGCCATGCTCATATGGATCAGCAATCCTCCAAGCTTCTGACGTTCCCCTGCAGAAGCTCTTTTATAGGGCTGTAATTACTGCCGGCCACATTTTTAGTGTGTACAGCAGCAAATTATAAACATACAGGTCCTACCAGTACTATAATTACATGAGAAAGGTTTACACCATGGGAAAGAAATTAATTGATTTTATCGATATCACAAAGTCATACAACGGCAATGTTGTACTCGACGATTTAAATCTATACATCAGGGAGAATGAGTTTCTGACGCTGCTTGGACCATCAGGCTGCGGAAAGACCACCACACTTCGCATGCTCGGTGGCTTTGAGACACCGGACAAGGGAAAAATCATGTTTGATTCAAAGGACATCACAAATGTGCCTGCAAACGAGAGAAATCTGAACACTGTTTTCCAGAAATACTCTCTTTTCCCTCATATGACAATAGCTGAAAACATCGCGTTTGGTCTTAAAATAAAGAAAAAAAGCAAGGCTTACATAGATGACAAAATAAAGTATGCGTTAAAGCTCGTCAATCTCGACGGCTTTGAAAACCGCTCTGTGGATTCTCTTAGCGGAGGCCAGCAGCAGCGTATCGCTATTGCAAGAGCTATTGTAAACGAGCCTAAGGTACTGCTGTTAGACGAGCCGCTTGGCGCTCTCGACTTAAAGCTGCGCCAGAGCATGCAGTATGAGCTTATCCGCTTAAAAAATGAGCTCGGTATCACCTTCGTCTACGTCACACACGACCAGGAGGAGGCGCTTACCATGTCTGACACCATCGTGGTCATGAATCAGGGCTATATCCAGCAGATTGGCACACCAGAGGACATTTACAATGAGCCTGAAAATGCCTTTGTCGCTGACTTTATCGGGCACAGTAATATCATCGACGGTGTTATGATAAAGGATAAGCTTGTCGAGATACTCGGTGTAAAGATGCCTTGTGTGGACGAGGGCTTTGGTGAGAACACGCCTGTCGATATAGTCATCCGCCCGGAGGATGTGGAGCTGGTGCCTGCGGAGGACGGCTACATGCAGGGCGATGTCGTGTCAAATATCTTCAAGGGAGTTCACTATGAGCTTGAGGTAAAGGCAAACGGCTACGACTGGATGGTACACACCACCAAATATGTAGAGGTTGGCAGTCATGTGGGTATCAAGGTGATTCCATTTAATATCCAGGTAATGCACAAGCCTGAGTCCTCAGATGAAAAGGCGGTGGAAATAGATGTCTAAAATAAAGAAACAGCTGCTCGCAGGGCCGTACCTCATATGGATTATCGGATTTATCATACTTCCGCTTTTCATGATTGTGTACTATGCGTTTAAAGGCTCTGACGGAGGCTTCACATTGGAATATGTGGCTGCAATAGCACAGCACACCAATATCAAGGCACTGCTTTTATCCCTACGGCTTGGAATCATATGCACCATAATATGCCTGGTGCTGTCCTATCCGCTTGCGATGATTTTAAACGGCTTAAAGATTAAAAACCAAAGCTTTGTGGTATTTGTTTTCATGCTTCCTATGTGGATGAACTTTATGCTTCGAATACTCGCATGGAAGCAGCTTTTGTCCAAAAACGGTGTCATCAACTCAATACTCACCACTCTCGGACTGCCGGGCTTCAACATCATGAATACCTCCGGAGCAGTCGTGCTTGGCATGGTCTATGACTTTCTGCCATTCATGCTGCTGCCTATATACAACTCCATGACCAGAATCAAAAACGACTGGATTGAGGCGGCTCTTGACCTCGGTGCAAACAAAGTCACAATATTTTTCAAGATCATACTGCCACTTACAGTTTCCGGTGTCATAAGCGGAATCGTAATGGTTTTCGTGCCATCACTCACATCCTTTGCCATCTCACAGATACTCGGTGGCGGCAAGGTACTGCTCATCGGAAATATCATAGAACAGGATTTCGTCCATGGCTCGCAGTGGGGCGCAGGAAGCGGTCTCTCACTCGTGCTCATGGTATTCGTATTAATCAGCATGGCACTCGTCAATCTGTTTGATAAGGAAGGAGACCAGAGCGCATTATGGTAAAAAAAATAGCATCAAGGGTATATATGGGACTGATTTTTTTGTTTCTGTATCTACCTATCCTTGTATTAATAGTACTCTCCTTCAACAACTCCAAATCCAAGGTTAAATGGGGAGGCTTCACGCTCGACTGGTACATAAAGTGCTTTCAGAGTGAGCGGATTATGTCGGCATTTTCTACAACACTGCAGATTACGCTGCTTGCAGCTGTGATTTCTACAATAATAGGAACTCTCGCAGCCATGGGTATAAGCGCCATGAAGAAACGTAACCAGACAATCTATCTGGGGGCTACAAACATCCCGATGCTCAATGCAGATATCGTGACCGGTATCTCAATGATGCTTTTATTTGTAAAATTCATGAATCTGGGCTTTGTGACAGTGCTTATCGCACACATCACGTTCAATATCCCTTATGTGATACTCAATGTGCTTCCAAAGCTCAAGCAGACCAACAAATACACCTATGAGGCCGCACTTGACCTGGGCGCATCACCTCTATATGCATTTTTCAAGGTCACCTGGCCTGAAATAAGCCCCGGAGTGTTCTCCGGCTTTATGATGGCGGTCACAATGTCACTCGATGACTTCTCAATCACCTACTTTACGAAGGGTGCCGGAGTAAACACACTCTCAACCATGCTCTACACAGAGCTAAAAAAGGGTGTAAAGCCGGAGCTGTATGCTCTGTCAACCATACTTTTCTTCACAGTGCTGCTGCTTTTGGTTGTGGTAAACATCAACTCAAACCAGATATCTGTCAGCGCCTCAAAGAAGCCTGCAAGGGCTAAAAAGCTGCGCATCGTAAAGCGTAGTGTGAGCATCGCAATTATTGCAGTACTCGTAATCGGCTGCTTTTCGGTATTTACCATAAGCGCCGGAAGCACGAACAATGACAATACCATAACAGTGCTAAACTACGGTAAATACATCGATGAATCAGTAATCGACAGCTTCGAGCAGGAAACCGGAATCACCATTAAATACGAGGAATACGAGGAGCCTGAGGAGATGTACACAAAGTACAAGTCCGGTGCCATCGATTACGATGTCATCTGCACCTCTGACTACATCATCGAGAAGCTCATAAGTGAGGGTGAAGTCAACAAGATAGACTACAGCTCAATGCCAAACTATCAAAATGTAAATCAGGATATAATCGACATGTCCGCATCCTTTGACCCGACACATGAATACACTGTGCCTTATTTCTACGGCACACTCGGCATACTATACAATAAAAAGATGGCTGATGCATCAGACCTAAATACCTGGGACTGCCTGTGGAACGGCAAATACAAGGACAACATGATTATGATTAATTCTGTCCGTGATGCCTTTACTCCCGCCCTTCGCACACTTGGCTACTCGATAAACGAGACAGACACAGCAAAGCTCGATGAAGCATTTGATATACTGAACAAACAAAGCAGTGACGTGCTCGCCTACTACGTGGATGAAACCTGTGATGAGATGGTGGCTGAAAATGCTGCAATCGCAGTGTGCTACTCCGGTGAGGCTGCTGCAGCCATGGCTGAAAACGATAACCTGGACTATATCGTACCAAAAGAGGGCTCAAACCTCTGGATTGACTCATGGTTTATTCCAAAGACATGCAAGAATAAAGAGGGCGCACAGGAATTTTTAAACTATATCTGCGGTGATGAGCCGGCACAGCTCAACTTTGAATATGTATACTATGCATCACCTATCCAGTCTGTCATCGACAACCAGGATGAGGAAACAAAGGAAAATGAGGCGATTAATCCTCCTTCCGATATGCTCAAAAACTGTGAGGTATACAGAGCTTTAAATGATGATGACGCAACTCTTTACAACACACTGTGGCAGAGGCTCAAATCGGATTAAAAATGAATTGCGCAGCTATATTTTGTATGATGTCACAAAAATGAAGTCTAAAAATTGTACAAAAATACATATTGCAAACTTCACCAAACAATGATACAGTAAAACCCACGAAGCGCCATGCTTCGTGGGTTTTATTTTTCCACGAGATCCGATAGCTTATGCTCTTCATAAGGAGAGACATGAAATATACGGAGTTTTTACAAACTATTGAAACTGAAATAACTTCCAGGCTTGATGACAATTTCAAGCTCAGCATCCATCCTGTTGAGAAAAACAACGGGAATGTTTATGATGGATTGATGATAATCAATCCAAAGTTCAACATAGCACCGACCATTTATCTCAATCCATACTATCATTGGTATCTTGATGGTGTATCGATTGATTCTATTCTCGATGCAATTTTATCCACCTACAATCAATACAAACCAACTGAAGATTTTGACATAGGCTTCTGTAAAGATTTTTCAAAAGCTAAGGACAAGATTATTATCCACCTTATCAACTACGAAAAAAACAAAAAAATGCTGCAGCATGTGCCGCACATAAAATATCTGGACTTTGCAATTGTTTTCCAGCTTTATGTCGGTCCAGATCTGCCCGAATACGGCACCATAACTATCACTGACGCACTGTTTAACAGTTGGGGAGCAGACATGGAAGATCTCATACGTGTTGCGCTGAAAAACACCCCGGAGATACTGCCCTTCTCACTTATCAATATGGCTGAATTCATCTCTGACAAATGTCCCGAATATGCCCAAACGCTTAAAGAAATGGGTGATTTTGAAGATCTGCCGATATATATACTGACTAATAAAAGACGCTCCAACGGAGCCTCTGCCATACTATATCCCGGCATTCTTCACTCTCTCTCCAAAAAGCTTGGCGGAAACCTGCTGCTCATTCCAAGCAGCATACACGAGTTTCTTGTGATGCCCCTGGACGACAGAATTGATATTCACAATCTGAGTGAATTTATCTGCGAGGTAAATGCCTCAGAAATACGTGATGACGAGATACTCGGTGAACGATACTATATATACGACTGCAAAACCGACACTGTATACTAACCCAAAAGTACCGGATAGCATATATTGAATATGCATCCGGTACTTTGATAATTACTGTTTTAATTGCCGGCAAGCATATCATAAAGCTTCTCATACTCTGCCGCAGATGAATTCCATGAGAAGTCCTGCCTCATGGCGCGTTCTATCATCTCATGCCATCTGTCCTTGTGATTCGTGAAAACATCAAAAGCATATTGGATGACATGCAGCATATCATGTGCATTAAAATTCGAAAATGAAAATCCGGTTCCCACATCCTCATATTCATTATAAGGCTGCACTGTATCCTTTAATCCTCCTGTCTCCCTGACAATAGGTAGTGTTCCATATCTCATTGACATAAGCTGGCTCAGTCCACACGGCTCAAAAAGTGAAGGCATCAAAAAGGCATCACAGCCTGCATAAATCTCATGCGCCTTTTCCTCCGAATATCCAATAAATACACTGAGCTTATCAGGATATTTGTCATGGAAGTAATTGAACATATCCACATACTGCTCTTCGCCTGTTCCAAGCACTGCAAACTGCACATTCATTGTGGAAAGCATTTCCTCCATCATATATGCTACAAGATCAAAGCCCTTTTGGTTTGTTATACGCGATACAATACCGATGAGCATTGCATCCTTGTCAACCTTAAGCCCCTCTTTCTCCTGTAAACTTCTCTTGTCTGCAATCTTTCCACTTGTATTTCTGACTGAGAAATTTTTATAAATATATTTGTCCTTCATAGGATTATAAACTTCATAATCTATGCCGTTTACAATTCCCCTCAGATGTCTTCGTCTCTCAAGCATCAGGCCGTCTAAGCCCTCGCCACCCTCAGGTGTACATATCTCATCGGCATATGTAGGGCTGACTGTAGTCACTTCATCCGCATATACAATACCGCCCTTCAGATAATTAGCCTCCCCGTAAAACTCGAGCTCTCCTGAATTGAAAATATGCTCCGGAAGTCCAGTAACATCAGCAATCTCTTTGATTTTCCAGCGCCCCTGAAACTTCATATTGTGAATGGTAAAGACAGTTTTGATTCCTGCATAAAAGTTGTCAGAGCCATATACAGTCTTTAGAAATACAGGCAACAGTCCTGTCTGCCAGTCGTTACAATGTATCACATCCGGTGCAAAATCTATTACAGGCAAAGCCTCAAGTACAGCCTTTGAAAAAAATGCAAATTTTTCAACATCCTCATATATATTGTTGTATGGCTTATCTCCTGCAAAGTAAAACTCATTGTCCACAAAATAATAAGTCACTCCATCATACTGTGACATAAAAATCCCTGCATACTGCCTGCGCCAGTTGAGATTCACATAAAAATGACAGATAAACTTAAGCTGCTGCAGTAAATCCTCACTCATGCATTTGTACTTCGGCAGAATAACCCTCACGTCATATCTGTCCTTGTCAAAATACTTTGGTAAAGACCCCACTACATCTGCAAGTCCACCTGTCTTCATATAAGGTATTGCCTCTGATGCGGCCATTAGTATTTTAGTTTTTTCCATGCTGATACCTCCCCGCCAGATTACTATATTTCAACTAATCTGATAAAAATATAATATACATCCTATACACTATACAAATAGAATGTATACTATATTATATCACGCGAAAGTACATTTTGCCTAGTTAATTTTGTTAAAACATGGTTTTATTTGTCTATAATGACGATTTTTGTGCTGTTTTAAGCTGCAAATCTACATTCCCAGACGTATTCTGTCTGTAATAAGAGCGATAAACTCTGAATTGGTAGGCTTTCCCTTGCCATAATTGACCGTGTATCCAAACATGGAGTCAATTGTATCCATCCTTCCTCTGCTCCACGCCACCTCTATAGCATGTCTTATGGCTCTCTCCACCCTGCTTGAGGTAGTCTTATATTTCTTTGCAATCGTCGGATACAAAAGCTTAGTGATAGAGCTAAGCATCTCCATATCCTCCACGCACATCACAATCGCAGTCCTCAGATACTGATAGCCCTTGATATGAGCGGGAACTCCTATCTCATGAATGATATCCGTAACCTGCGTTTCAAGTGATTTTTTCTCCATATATGTATCGTCAAGCGGCTCCTTGTCACCGGATGCCCTCTTTACATACACAAGTACCACATCAGAACCGGCATTACCATTTATCATGCTGTATGCTTCATCACTACTCTTTGCTGTTCCTAAAAATTCCATGCCCTTCAATAAACTTAGCATGTTTTTCTTTTCGTCTGCTACTGCGACATTTAAAGTGTCCATTAAACTCTCCTATGCCACCAATTACTGTCATGTCAAAACAAATTGTATTCTTTTATAGATAACACATTTTGTCGAATTTTGTCGAGAGCGTATTTTTTTTAAAATTTTATGTAACCATTCAGCCCCACGCATATTCGCAAAACCGCACGATACCCGTGCTTTCTCTATTCTTCAAACTGAGAGTTATACAGCTCTGCGTAAAATCCGTTCTTTGCAAGAAGCTCATCATGTGTACCCTGCTCGATAATGTCTCCGTCCTTCATGACAAGAATCATATCGGCATTCTTGATAGTAGACAGCCTGTGGGCGATGACAAAGCTTGTTCTGCCCTTCATCAGATTGTCGAGTGCCTTCTGGATACGGATTTCTGTACGTGTATCGACAGAGGATGTGGCCTCATCAAGGATAAGTATTGGATTGTCTGCAAGGATAGCTCTTGCGATAGTCAAAAGCTGCTTTTGTCCCTGTGACACATTGGATGCATCCTCGTTGAGCTCCATATCGTAGCCACCCGGCAGTGTCTGGATAAAGTGATGGGCATGTGCTGCCTTTGCTGCCGCGATGACCTCCTCATCTGTGGCATCAAGACGGCCGTAGCGGATATTTTCCATAATGGTGCCCTTAAAGAGCCATGTGTCCTGCAATACCATGCCAAATGCATCTCGCAGATCTGTTCTGTTGTAATCCCTGATGTCATGTCCATCTACGAGGATGGCACCTGAGTTTACATCATAAAATCTCATAAGGAGCTTGACCATGGTGGTCTTTCCTGCTCCTGTCGGTCCAACAATAGCTACCTGCTGCCCCGGCTTAACCTTTGCGGAAAAATCCTTAACGATAATCTGATCAGGATTGTATCCAAAGTGTACATGCGAAAACTCCACGCTTCCCTCGATATGGTCAAGCTTTACAGGATTTTCCACTGTAATATCCTCTTCCTCTTCCTCCAGGAACTCAAAAACACGCTCAGATGCAGCCGCCATCGACTGAAGCTGGTTTGCCACCTGCGCTATCTGCTGGATTGGCTGTGTGAAATTCTTCACATACTGTATAAATGCCTGGATATCACCGATTGTGATGACATTCTTTATGGCAAGTATACCTCCTGAGATGGCAACTCCCGCATATCCTAAGTTTCCTACAAACTGCATGATAGGCATCATAAGTCCTGAGAGGAACTGTGATTTCCATGCAGATTTGTAGAGCACATTGTTGGCCTCCTTGAAGGTCTTTACAGTCTCTGCCTCTTTATTATATGCCTTTATGACAAGGTGACCTCCGTACACCTCCTCGACCTGTCCGTTGATGTGTCCCAGATACTCCTGCTGCTGTCTGAAATATTTCTGTGAATGATTTATGACAAACGAAATAAGTATCATCGAAACAGGCAGGATAACGAGTGAAATCAGCGTCATGAGCGGTGAAATAGACAGCATCATGACCAGTGTACCGACCAAAGTGGCAACAGATGTAATAATCTGTGTGATACTTTGGTTCAAGCTCTGTCCGAGTGTGTCCACATCGTTTGTGATACGCGAAAGCACCTCACCGTATGTCCTTGACTCGAAATACTTCATCGGCATACGGTTGATTTTACTCGTGATGTCCTTACGCATCCTGTAGCAGGTCTTCTGCGTGATGCCTGTCATGATAAGCCCCTGGACAAACATAAAGATGGCACTCACCACATATAAAGCCAGCGTAAACAAAAGAACCTTTGCAATATAATCAAAATCTATGCCGCCTGTTCCCGCAATCTTGTTCATGAGTCCCTCGGCAAGCGCAGTGGTTGCTTTACCCATGACCTTCGGTCCTGCAACGGAAAAAACAGTCGAAACTGCTGCAAATATCATAACTGCAATGATGGCAGCCCAGTATCTGCCGAGATACTTTATGAGCTTCTTTGTAGAGCCCTTAAAATCCCTGGCCTTTTCTGTGACCATTCCGGGGCCATGTCCCATTGGCCCTCTTGGCCTCTTAGGAGGCATCTTGAACTGTTCGTTATTATTCTCACTCATCTTACATGCCCTCCTTTTCATTATCTAAGCCTGATACAGCCGAAGTATCTGTTGCTGTTTTTGTTGCAGTATCTGCTGCTTTATCTGTTGCAGTTTCTACCGCTTTGTCTGTTGCAGTTTCTGACGCCTTATCATCAAGTCCAAGTTCCTTTGCTGAAAGCTGTGACTGTGCAATCTGCATATATACATCGCAATTTTTAAGAAGCTCCTCGTGGGTGCCTTTTCCTACGATTTTACCGTCATCGAGCACGAGAATCTGGTCAGCATGAATAATCGTGCTGATACGCTGTGCCACGATAATGACGGAAGCACTCTCTGTAACCTCTGCTAAAGCTGCACGCAGACGCGCATCAGTCTTCATATCGAGTGCTGAAAAGCTGTCATCAAACACATAGATATGAGGGTCCTTTGCGATAGCTCTTGCTATGGCAAGCCTCTGCTTCTGGCCTCCTGACACGTTTGAGCCGCCCTGTGCGATTGAGCTTTCATACCTGTCATTCTTTGTCTCGATAAACTCAGAAGCCTGTGCGATATCCGCAGCCTTTTTTATCTGCTCATCACTCGCGTCTGCTTTACCAAAGCGCAGGTTTGAGGCGATGGTTCCCGAGAAAAGAATACCCTTCTGCGGAACAAAGCCTATTGACTCGCGAAGCTCGCTTAGTGTGTAGTCTCTGATATCGTGTCCATCAAGCTCTATTGAGCCTCCCGTCACGTCATAGAAACGCGGAATCAGGTTTACAAGTGTAGACTTTCCACAGCCGGTACTTCCGATGATAGCTGTGATTTTGCCCGGCTCCGCCACAAAATCAATGTCTGAAAGCACATCCTCCTTTGCTCCCGGATATCTGAAATCCACATGGTTGAAACGGATAACACCTCTGTGATCAGCCTCAGTAACAGGCTCCTTTGGATCATTTACAGTGCTGTTTGTCCTTATAACCTCATCGATACGCTCTGCCGCAACACCTGCTCTAGGAAGCATGATGGACATGGCTGAAAGCATGAGGAATGACATAACAATCATCATGGCATATGTAATAAACGCAGTCATGGTACCTACCTGCATAGAACCCTTGTCTATTCTGCCTGCTGCAACCCACACGATGCCAAGTGTGATGCAGTACATGATCATGGACATACCCGGCATCATAAAGGTCATGACACGGTTTGTAAACAGCTGTGTGCGTGTAAGCTCACGGTTAGCCTCATCAAACCTCTTTTCCTCCTCCTTCTCACGGCCGAAAGCCCTGATAACAGAAAGACCTGTAAGAATCTCACGAGAAACAAGGTTTACCTTGTCTACAAGACTCTGCATAATCTTGAACTTTGGCATCGCAATGCCAACCAGTGTGAAAATAAAAACCATGATGGCAGCAACCGCAATGGCAATCACCCACTCCATGCCGGATTTGGTCTGTGCTACCTTGATGATACCACCGATACCAACGATTGGCGCGTAAAGCACCATACGAAGCATCATAGTAGTAACCATCTGAATCTGCTGTATATCGTTCGTGCTTCTCGTAATAAGTGATGCCGTAGAGAATTTGTTAATCTCGGCATTTGAAAAACCTACAACCTTTGAAAAGGTCTTCTCCCTCAAATCTCTGCCGACAGCGGCACCGACCTTTGAAGCCGCAAAACCTACAACACATGCTGCTATAAGCATAATAGCTGCAAAGGCTGCCATCTTGGCGCCTGCACTCCACAGATAAGCAACCTGATTGGCATCCACGTCGATTCCTGCATTCTCATCACACTTTGTCGCAAAAGCTACACCCATGGACTTTAAGGTAGATGAACCCACCGCATCGATTTTGTCCTGCACCTTGCTTCTTATCTGCTTTATCATGTTATCATCGAGCGCTGCTCCCTGCGGGATAGCCGATGCATCCACATCCATCTGCTCCCCCGACTGAAAAGCCTGATATGCCATGACAAGAGGAACCAAAAGATCCTCATCCAGCTTATCAAGTGTGTCCGAATCGGCTGTCAGCTTGTATTTTGCCACACTGTCATCAGAATTTGAAGCATCCTGCGCCTCATAACAGTCTGTAAATTTTTCTTTCTCGTCAGACAGCATAAATGTCTGTGCCATCTGATAATCCTCCGAGGTAATCTCCTCTGGCAGGATATGCTCAATGCCATGATCCTGTATACCCACATCGATGATATCAGATGTGTACGCAGGCAAAGCCAGATCACAGTAAGCCTGAGCAATGAGAAAAACAAATATTAATATGATCCATCGCCAGTATGGAATCAGATTCTTGAAAATTTTACTCATAGATTTTTCCTTTCTTTCCGGTTAATATATTCCCATACACGAATGCAAAAATATCCGCAATCGTGCGCATACTTTTTATTTTATCAATAAGCGTGGATAATTCAATAAAGAAAGTATAAAGAAACAGTAAAAAAACAGAGACCATATACATGATTGGTAATCTATGTATTGATCTCTGTTTTTATTTGTTGCTAGTCGAGGTCTGCAAGACCTACCCTTTGAATATTAAAGGTCTTATATGCTGTAGATGTGACTTGTGGATTGTCATTTGCAGTGGTCTTTATTTCACTATGTCCGACAACATATATTGTCTGTGAATTTTTGCCTTGTGGCAGCAGATTTAAAGGAATCTGTGCTTTATACATAATACCGCTTTGAAGTGCTGTTGTCTTTGCACTGTTGAATGCACTATTGTCATCTGCGGCGGCTACATTTATATCCACCTTTTTTAAATAGATGCTGTCATTATTGCCATCATTAACTGTCAGATAGTCATTCTTAATAGCATTATTATTTTGCGCTGCATCATAATCCCTCTTTTCAACCGGAACACAAAAGTCAACATATTCATTCGTATACTCATGCCCTCTGACCATATTGGTGTCCTTTATTGAAAAATAAACTGTTTCTGTCGGATTTGTCTCATTTGGATCATGTACAATAGCAGAATTGTTATCTACATTATTAGCAATATTCTCCTGCTCAATTGCCTCATCAATGGTGACATAAATATTGTTCAAATCCCTTGCACCTTCATCAGGCGCCTCCTTTACAGAAACCGATGGTGCATGAGTGCCTGCACTGTATGCGGCAATAAGTGTATTGATATATAGCTTCATCTCATCCTCTGATGAACCTACAGTACTATGTCCCACACCAGAGTACGTGACATTGCCCATCGTATAGATATAGTAGTTATTTCTGACATCCTTTGGAGAGGCATTATATGGATGATATGTCCAGTTATTATATCTTCTATCATCACTCAATGTGTACCACACAACAATATCACTCTCACCATCATTATCTGAATCCTGATTCAGATCAAGCTGATAATACTGCCTGTGTGTCTTTGCTATAGTCAGTGTCTCCGGAATCTTAAACGGATAACTTGTAATCTGACCCTCATTCACCTGAATTGCACTTGTCGTCTCATATTGAAGGCTAGTTGGCGCAAAATCCTTATAGCAATAATACTTATTATATGTCTGATCTGATGATTGAAATTTCGACAGGTTAATATATGTAAACCCCTGATTCTGACGGACTATAACACTCTTATAGCTTTTTGGTTTATAAGCAATATCCGTATGATTTTTCTCTGCATACTCCTTTGCCTCTGTAAACAACGTACCTATCGTTTTATACGTTTTATCGCTGCCATTCACGAGCACTGATGTGGAATCATTTTGGGTCAGTGTTGCACCTGATTTCAGTCCCTCATTTGACAGAATACCATAACGGTCCATTCCAACCACATCACGAATTATTTGGTTGAAATCATATCCCCAGATATAATTACCTACAGAAGCATTTGCATATGACGTTGTATCATGGGTAAATAAAACCGGCTTACCTGACTTTATGTAATTTCTGATACCATCAACACATCCATTTTTATTGGTTATAGAATACATATCACCAAATCCCAGAACAATCATATCATAATTATTTAAATATCCATCTGTATATTTGTCTGCATATTCATTTGCATAAACATGGTCTATGTTGACATCAAAATCATCAACCTTACTCAACAACTCTTTGAATGTCTTATTATCAGCCATATTAAAGGTTGAAGTTGAAATTGTTTTATCATTACCCTGTTCATCTTTTACTACTATTAATTCTGTATCAATCTGAAGAATCTTAATCTTCTCTTTTTCCACAGTATTTTTACGATAAAAATATCCGCTCTTTGAATCATATCTGAATTCGTTTGTAGCCTGACTTACCTTAAGCTTCCATGGTATGACTCCGACATATCCGTTTGGAAGCTCATATTCAAGCTTGTAATTCATAGTTCCTGCCTGTATATAATAATCATAGCTTTGATCATCAGCTCTAGTTGGTTCAACCAACTGTCCGTCTCTGTATAACTTCATATCATTCGCAGCTATTTTTTCCTGAGTTTCCGAAAACTTACCGTCTGAGTTGATATCAAGCAATAAAGACAGCTCAAACTGCGCATTCGGATCAACTCCACCATCATTATTTACTGTAAACTCGTATATAAGCTTATTATCCTTAACCTCGTCAAACTCTGTATCATTCTTTAATTCACCATCGAGCTTAACCTTCTCCATTTGCTTTAATACAATTCTTGGCTTTTCAACCGCCAGTGAATTGACAAATCCAGCTGACACATTATTATCAGAATTAACATTAAATACATTTTCTTTATTCATCACCTCATTAAAGAACTCATATATTACCGAACAGTTATCAATATACTTATCATTTACTTTTCTCTCATCAATAATTCCTTTACCAAGCACCAGCGGATAACCAGCTTTTACATAATTCTCCAGTTGTTCTTTCTTTTTCTCTGTCAAGTCATTTCCGGAATATCTGTATGTATTTATTGCCTGAGCATGTTTCCCGTCTGATATTGGTGTCAGAGTAAAATCCAACCCCATTCTGTTATTATTTCCATCATGCCAATAATCATTTTCAAGAAGCCCCGCATGACCATTCCTATAATCTGATGGATCAACCACCGCAACATCTCCAACATTTGTATAAATTAATCCATTCATGTCAGAATCATTGTAAACAGTATTTCCGTTTTCGTCTTTATTGTTATTATCACAGACAAGCCCCATATAAATCATGTCATAATTATTGAGGTCCTCAATCCTTCCAATAAACTCTGAGCTTGTGACACGGGTAATTGTCACATTTTCCTTTGAAGGACAATTTCCGGCTCCAACCCATTTTTTTATCATATCATAGGTAATCGCGTTTGTGCTTTTATCTGAAACTGCTCCCGGTTCAATATCAAGTACATTCAGACTTGTCTTTTCTTGAACTTCCTGACGCTTGTCGGCATAGGAAACAATATAGCTGATAACTATTGCTTTGCTTATCTTTTTGTCAAACAGCTCATATTTATTCCCTGCCTTATTCTCTATGTCTCTGATTCTATTCTCTGAATTAATATACTCTGCTATCTCTCCAAACCCCTGATTCCTGGCCTGATTTACAAATTCAGTCTCATCCTTGCCTGTACAATCAGGAAATGACGTATTGAAATCCTGTAACAGAAATGCTGCTCCATGCCCTTTATCATCATCTGTTGGCTGTTTATATGTATTTCCCGGAATGACATAAATATTGCCGTTTACGTAGCCATTTGGATGATTACTGTCTACTCTGGTATCAAACTTGATCTTATTCCAGTTTACGCACCATGAATTTTCATACTGATTTGGATCAATTTTATCAATAGCTAATTCAGCATAATTAGAACAGCATAAAAGAGCTGCCAGACGCTGTATATTTGTACAATAATTACCAAAATTCGACGGCTGGTCAACGTTATCCTTTACCAGACTGTAATCAACAATAGCAGGCATCATGAATCCACTCTCGTGCACTCTCTTAGCAACATCAAATATAGTCTTTCCCTTAATGTCATTGCCTTTACCATATGAAGCACGGCCGCTGCCGTCTCCTCCACTGATATAGAGTAAATCCACATTAGACCAGTTTATATTGTCCATCTCTGCCGGAGTGACTGTCTGCACGTTAAAGGACATATTATCACTCTTACCTGAGGCATCCTGATTAAATACACCGTTTCTGAATAGCTCGTTGTTTGTGAAACCACCCTTTGTGTATATTCTTGTAACATTTACAGGATGATCCAAAACTCCGTTATCCTTTTTTTGAATTTCATACTCACCGTAGCCCTCACCGGCAAAATTATAAACCTGACTACCCTCTTTGATATTAAAATATCCCATCTCTCTGGTTTCAGACTGACTGTTATCCGGATTCAGATTAATGTAAGGCTCCTTCTCATCCAATACGGCGCCATATTCCCCGGACTGATCCTCAAAAAACAATGTTTTTTCATCGTCCACCTCATAGTACGTCACACCTTCATTTACCACCTCATCAGAAGGAACATATTCCATCTGCAATGTGTAATAGGTATATGTATCATAATCCGCTGTATTTGAAGTTTCTGTATTATCAGCCTTGTCTGCCGCCTGAGCTTCATCGCCTTCTGCCTTTTTATAGCTCTCCGCAAGACCTGCATATTCATATGCTAAACTGATATCACTGTTGTCAATACGGTAAATCGCTGCATGAGGATCACTTTCTGCGATAGAATTCATGGTATGCTGGTCTGCAATAGCATAGGCACTCTTAACCTTATAAGCCTTTTTGGTAACATCAAGATTTAATCCGTCTGTTGTTTTGGCATTAAAATAATCATAATTTGTGATATTTATATGCTCATCAGCTTCCTTAAACACCACTCCGTAATAGCCTCTTACCGGCTTCGTCTCCTGACCGTCCTCAGACACCAATGAGGCTGGCATATATACATAATGATCCACATTCTGATTATAATTACCACATGGATTTCCATCTTTAACTGCCGGAACATACTCCGTATCCAGTCTGTATGAGCCTCCATCTTTTCTGACTATTTCATAGCCCTTTGTACCGTTTTCACCGGCCTCAAGGGTCTCCGTCCCTGCAAGGTCCAAAGGAGTATTACAATCATCAACTCCTTTTGTATAGCTTTCATTATACGGTGACCAAAATAGTGGCTTACTTTTATCATTTGCATCAGCAGTTACAAAATCCTTATAATCCTCAAAAAACAAACAATGCATACGGTATGAGCGAATGCTTGCTCCTGAACCTGTTCCAGAACCATTATAACCAATTGTGGTTGAAAGCATTTGCCTTAAATTGACAGGCTCCTGACCTCCAATAAGATAGCCTATGGAAGCCATATTGTTATTTTCCTGCTTATTAGATGGAACAACCTCAACTATGTTGAAAGGGCTGTCCTTGCCGTGCGAGCTTACTATATTCGATATTCCATTGAAGGAAGCATTTGCCTCAACACTCGTTAAACTGTCATGAATCACAAGGGTCCCCACAACAAGACATACTACCAGTATGAGTGTTATTGGAACCACTATTTTTTTTCTGAATTTGCTCATTGTGTCTGCTCCTTTGTAAAATCAATTTATATCATAATATGTATAAAACGTAATTGTATTTGACTTAAATTCCGGCATATCCTCAAGTCCAAGCCAGACACTGATATTTAATTTCTCTCCGGTAAGAAAATCAGTTCCGAGAGTGATATGCATTTCTTTATTTTGCGGATTACTTAAAATATAATAATTAAGATAGTTCTTATATTTAGGATCACCTGGCTTACCTTCTGCTCCGGTTTCTCCGGCAATCTCCTTTGAACTAAACTTAAATATTCCATCAGGCTCACCATTGCCCTCCGGGCCATAAATCAGATTTCTATCATCACCCATTTTAAAGGATATATCTCCCTTGTGCTCGGTTGCACCTGTTGAACTGACACCCTCTACCTCTATATGCCAGATAAAATCCTTAACCTGATATTTGTCTTTTAATGGAGACTGACTTAATTCCCATTCATTAATATTCAAATGATGAGTCTGTCCTAAATTAAAATGCTTATCTGCATCACACTGCAGAATATTAATTGGATGTGCTACGTTTACAGTTACCTTTGCCGTCAATGACGGATCGTCTATGGATGTTACGGTGATGACTAATTGATCTGTAGTTTCATCGCTCATCAGTTGTACATCATATACATCACCATTAGCATTAAAGTTTCCACCATTTTTGTTTCCTGAATGATCCCATGTTACGTTTTTTGAATCATACTTTCCACCAAGTATCTTATCAGTAAACTTTAAATTATTATTCGTTTTCTTCATCTCATAGTATACTGTTCCGTTGGTTACATCCTTGCCTCTGTAATAAATTCTTATTCCCTTAAGTTCTTCCGGCTTTGGTTCTTCCACATACTCCACATCCTTACCTACCGGCACCTTATTTCTCATCGTGAAGTTCTGCTTTGAAGTATACTTCTTGTCTCCTGCCTTAAAGTCCAAAACAAGTCCGACAGAGTTCTTTTTCTCTGCCTCGCTTAAGTCAGGTGTAAAGCCTGTGACATTTTCTGCCATAAGTGATTCCTTGCCCTGACCATCAGCCTTCACCGCACCAGTTGCAGGATCAAGTGTATCCTTTCGCAGATAGATTTTGTGTTCTGACTGTCTGTATATGATATAGTATGTACAATCATTATTGCAGATGATTAACTTGCTATCGGATGCTGATTCTTCTGCTGATGCAGTTGCAATATAACCAGACTCTGTGTTTGTTGATTCCTCATCAACCAGCGCTGACTTCCCTTTAACAGGTTCATACCTAACCCCCTTTTGCGCCTCAATAATTAGATTTCCAATCTGGTTCATGGCCAGCTGTGCCTCATACTGAAGGTCAACCTCCTTTGAAGCATACTTGTACTGTTTTGTACCTGAGCCAATAAAGCCTGCCACAGCAAGCCCCAATATTCCCATGATAGCCATTACCACAACAAGCTCCACAAGCGTAAATCCACTGTTTGATTTTTTATTTCCATGATCGAAATATTTTTTCATCCTTAACATAATAAATCACCCTTATATTCACTAATTACACTCAATTTTACCGGTTTCTTTATAAATTGTTATTGTTTTCTCAGTACTACCATGCTTAACCCAGATTTTACTGATATCAGTTTTTTCCGCCCCTGAGCTTCTGTCAAACTCAATCTTTATCGGGTTCGAAGCATCTAGCTTTGATGCTTCAACAAAGGTTTTTGAAACATCCGCTGAATATCTGATTTCCAGATTACTTCTACCTATTTTTTTTGTTTCCGCTGTTGTCTCACCCTTACCATTTGTAACAGTGACTTTATAGTAATATGCTCCATCTGAGCCATTCTTATAAAGCTCAATGACTGCCGTATCCTTTCCCATTGTGGTAACCCTTGTTTTGTTAAGTATTGATTCAATATTTCTGGCACACTGCTTTGCCGCCGTACCTGATATGGAAGCAATTGAAAGAATCGATGCTCCAATAAGTATCGCACCTATTGCAACAACCACTATAAGCTCAACAAGGGAGAATCCCCTATTGTTATTTTTTTTATTAGATGACATATCGGTTTTCTCCCCTTTCAATATCAGTTTTTCTTCCAGTTCTGGTAGGTTATAAGGCTAGAATAGTCAATACCCGCATCTCCACTGCCATTTGCAGCAGTCTTTGTAATGCCTCCCAGATAATCAGCTCCATCATCAAATACATCATACAGATGCATGATGGTCTGTAAACCTGTATTTACATCTTTAACCTTTACCTCCTTAAGAAGAAGCGCTTTAAAAATTTCCTGCGGACAGTTTAATACAGTACACTGTTTATTAACAAAAATCTTTTTACCTGCAATAACTGTTCCTGTAAAATCAGCATTGATTGTAACATTGCCGGTTGCAACTATAATTCTTACATTCTTATTTTCCTTGCTGTCACTCTGCGGATATGTATAGTCTCCATCTACAACCACCGCCTTGTAGGTTTCATCTTTGTTGTATTTATCAGTATAGTTTGTCGTAACCTCGAGTTTTTTCCCAGTTTCATGCTCTGTAAATTTCTTAAGATTGTCCTCATGTACAATATTCGTAAACAACGATGCAGTCTCTGCGGTCGGAGGAAGACTGTTGTAAGAGGTAATAAGTCTCTTCCTAAGCGCAGTATATGTATTGTTGAGCTCTATTGACTGTGCATCCATATCCACTCCGTCAACAATTCCTTTTAAAAGTGACAGATTTGAACCATCATACAGGCTGTAATCTCCGGATGTATATATGCTTGCCGCGTCATTTACCTGTATTGACTTTGTGTAAAAAGCTGTATACTTCTGAAGCTTTGAATCTGCACTGCTATGGTCTATATTATAATAATCCTCGTAGTATTGTGATGCCTGTTTTACCGGCATATTCAGATAATAGTATACAAGTCCGTCGCTCTCACTGCCATTTGAAGGTGCATACACCTTTCGAATATAATTGTCCGTATTTTTCATCTCATCGGCTGACAGATACTGTGATAGATAATATGATAATGGCTTGCCTGTCTTTGAGCTTACCACATTTATATTTATCACCGTATATTGTTGATTATCACTACCTTTACTAGTGATTTCCGCATCCTCTGAATAGCTTAATGGATTCTTATAATAAACTGACTTTGCGGCTGCATCATCCCCATCTGTACCTATACACTCCGGCGGTATGAGATATGCAATCTGATTTCCTTTTACAGATATTGATTCACCCATGGCAACATCTTTATTTTCCTTATCACTTCCATTAACTTTGACCATAGATGACCTGTTGATATATGCATTTCCGGCAAGCATAAGCTCCTTAATACCGCTCATATCAAGTGTTGACTCTCTGCCGTTTATTATAATTGCACTGCTTTCATCTGACGAGATGTCAGAATTACCAAAACCAACATATTTTCCATCTGTCGATTTTCCGTTTCCATCCTTTCCAAGCGTAACCGTCGAACCTCTGCCCTTTAAGGTCATATCATCAGAAACATAGGTTGTTCCCTCAAGAGACACATTTGCTCCATTTACATTGATATTTTTTGTCCATAGCTGGCACTGTTTATCAATGCTAAGTGTGCTCTCATTGTGTGTACCTGCCCTATTTGAGTTAGGATTACCTACCTCTAAGTTTCCATCTGCTATCATATAGCTGGCATTGTCAACCCTTATATTTGTGTTGTTCGGAATCAAAACGCTCATTCCTGTACTGTCACTTCCCGCATAAAGATTGCCTCCAAGATTCACATTATGAGCGTCAGTTCCGATTTCCAGCCCTGTATTTCCCACAAGAGAATATGTGAACAGCTCCGGGACTCCACCTGATGCCGTAAAGCTCATAGTCGGAACAGCCAGCGAAATATCTGTCTGTATTATGGATTTATAGCCCTTTTCATCAATATACTCTACCTTTATTCCCTCTAAGACTGTACGGTTTTGATAGGTTTTGAGCTGTGGTGTAGATACAGAAGTGACCTCTGCATGTGGATAAACCGGCTTATCAGATGAATCTGTCTTATAAAGGCTGCTGTCAACATATCCTTTTATCTTGTCCATGTTATAAGTAAGACCTTTGGCATCATTAGGATCCACAAGCCTTGACCTCAATGCAGCAACATATGTATTGACAAACGAAGCCTGCCTGTTTGCCTCATTATTCTCAGCGTTTCCTTTTGTCTTATATGACTGCATTACCTTAGAATATCCTTCGGTATACGCAGCCGACATATCGCCCTCAAGTCCTGTACATATCTGGTCCAGAACGCCCTCTGCCGAATAGAAATTGTCTGTGTTTTTTTCATCTGTTGTCTTCATCTGAAGGTTTGCAAGAGCTATCCAAAGTATGGTAACCGCAAGGATAGCAACAATTGCCATGGCTACAATAACCATAACAAACGATGCACCTCTGTTGTCTTTACGTCTCATATCAATACCTCATGCTTCCGGTCATGGTCGCTGCTTTTTTTGCCCCAGCAAGCTTATCCGGGGTACTGCATGTTTTGCTGTCATAAATATCAACCGTTACATTGTATAATCTTTCGACTGTCTTACTCTTTGTAAGATCATCAATCTTAATACTTTTCTTCACAGTAGACTGTGTATTATTTGAATTAAACATATATTTTGCCTGCTGTGGCTGTGTTTTACTTTTGCTGTCAGGATCTTTCATATTTGTGTCCAGGTTTGTACAAATTGAAACATGCGCATTACCGGTATTATTGCCTTTTTCATTAACCCTGACATACATTCTGTAATTATCCTCATTGCTTTCAAGCTGGCTCTTATCAACATAATTCTGCTTTACTATATTCACTGTACAGTCAACCTTATCGTTGTTGTTAATGATTATAGTATCTTTACATGAAATCCAGTCACTATTGGCAGTAGATGTATACCATGGCTTATAAAACAGATAAATGTTTTTCAGGGTACGATTTGCCGTATTAGATGTATTATCAAAAATAACCGATGTGTACATCTGTTTCATCGCTGCATCCTCCGGAAATACATGCATATGACCACCACTCGTAAATTTATAGGAATACGAAACAGTAACCTTTGTACTGCTTCCACCTGTGATATCAAGCGTAATGGTTCTGGAAATGGAATCTTTATTTGATTCGATGTCATTGTAGCCTCTGTTTTTAAGTGTATTCATCAGCTCCTCAATCGTGGCAACATCTGAGCTCATACAGTCATAATTTGAATCCATCGCAGACATATCAGCTACTTTATCTATAGTATTATATTGTCCCACTTTGGAATTTGTCTCTCCCTTACCATCTACGGTCACCATAGCATTGTATTTCTTAGTGCCCGACTTTACATCTGTCATCCAGAAATAATACTTGTGCTCCTTATTTTCCACAAACTTCCATGATGATGTATCACCTAAGAAAGCCGTATTATTTTTTTTGTGTATACTGCTTGTCATCCACTTATCAAGGTTTTCAGCCTCCGGATGCGCATTCATCACATCTTCAAACCTTTTTACGTCAGTATATTTTCCATTCTTGTAATACAGTTCCTTTGCATTGCTGCCATCTGCCATATCAAAGCCGTCTGCCAAATCAAAACCTTCACTTGGATAATTGAACTGGTACGCCATTGTCTTCATGGAGTTATTCTCAATGCCCTCCATGATATTTGTGGCCAGGTGTGTTGCATTCATCTTGTTTCTTGCCTTTACATTGGTTTTCGTGGCCGTGACAAAAGCATTCAAAAAAGGAAGCACGATTAATGCAAGAATAGCTATCGACACAATAAGCTCTACAAGTGTGATTCCTCGATTGTCGTCTTTAAACTTTCTCAAACCGGCTTCCTCCTTCCTTATTATATTTAGATTTAATAAATTCATTAGTTCGTAGTTCCAAAAAGATTTGTGGTTCCGTGTGGAACACTTGGAATAACAGGTGGCTCATATGGCTTATCCAAACCATACAGGAAATATGAATCCATCTGCATCTCTCCTGACACCTTTCCGGTTGATTCGTCATAGCTTACGTTCAGCGTGCTGATTGTCTTTTTATTGGAAGAGTCAATCAGCTCACTAAGCATTGTCTTAAGACCATGATACTCTGTCGTAAATGACATTGCAGAGTTTACATCATAAAGCTGATATCCTGTAACAGATGATTTTAATGAGGTATCACCTGTGTTCTGTGAAGCTGAGCCGTCATCAGTTGACTGTGTATCTGTGCTTCCGCTTTCTGTGGTCTCACTGTCCTGCGCCTCACCACTTTGTGTACTGTTTTGTGAAGCGTCTGCATTTTCCCCATCTCCTGACGGATTATTCACGTCTATCGCAATCGGTGAGCCAACGGTAAGCTCTGAAATGCTTGTATTGGTTGATTTTTCGATTGAAACAGCATCCATGATGCCGTTTTCTATCTGTAAATAAGATGGAAAGTTGTCATACACCGTCTGCATTTCATCAGACATCATTTTTGTCTTTTCCGTGTATTCATCTGCCTTTGCGGCAAGTGTAGAAAGCTGATTATACTGGGATTTAAGCTGCATATTTTCTGACTGCAGTTTTTCTCTCTTATTTGCCTGCGGAGCGAAAACAAAAAAGTATGTAAGTGCTAAAACGGCAATTCCGGCTAATATAATAAGTAATTTTTTATCTCTTGCTGACATTTTAACACCTCCTTATTGTGCTGCATTATCCGATGTATTCTGTGATGCATTATCCTGCGATGTATTGTCATTTGAGCCGTCAGTCTGTGTATCCGTTGTCTCAGATGTGTCTGAATCGTCCGACTTTTTAACATATGTGCAGTCTACTGTAAACTGTACATTTGATGCCCCGGTCTCATCTGTATCATCTGTGATTGTAGAAACATTTGAAACCATAATACTGTCAAAGGTTCGAAGCTGCGCAATCACATCAGCGGCAACATCCTTACTGCTCTGCGAGATTGTCATAGATACTCCGTCAGTTGTAACAGACATATTATCAATTCGTGCATCCGATGGAAGCTTTTTCTCAAGCTCATCTATAAAGCTGACTATCTCATCATTTTTATTGGATGATGCGTCCTGAAGCAGCTTTGTCCACTCATAATCGCTCTTGGTCTGATTATATACATCATATATGTTCTGTGCATATGACAAGTCAGAAACCCGTCCCTTGAGAGCCATATTGTCAGATGTTAAAACAAGATTTGAAAAAATACTGTAAGCAATCAGTCCAACTGACGCTACCACGCACACTCCGAGTATTATAAGAGGTATGCCAAGCGACGCTCCTTTTTGCGCTTCCATTCCATCTGGCATCGGAAGTGGCTGTCCATCCGGTCCAAGTGGTGGCTGGGTTCCCTGTTCCATCGGTACATTATTCATTCCACCGATAGGTGTGGTAAAAATATTGCCCTTTGCCTTTTTCTCATCCGTTATCGGAAGTGGCTTTAAGGTAGCACCCACACAGTTGAAAAACTCTGCTATCTTTGTCTCTGCAAGATTTATATTTTTTGCAACACTTATTCCGTCAAACTGCTGTAGTGGAATAACCTTATAGTTCAGTTCATTTGTGAGAAGCTTGCTGAGTCCGCTGAAATCTGCTCCCAGGCCCACGAGGAAAATCCTGTCAATCGGTCTGTCAACGTTTCTGGACTGGTAATAGTCAATAACTCTTCCAAGACTGCTCACCAGATTGGCAAGTGTGTAGTTGACGTTGGCACGGAGCTTTTTAAATCTTTCCGAATCAATCTCATGTCCCATGTCATCGCGCTCTGCATTTTCTATCTCCGGCTGTATGACATCTGATTTGAGCTCAAGACAGGTCTTTCTCCTTGCCACATCAACAGCATCTGTAAATGAAAGATACTCTCCAAACAGCTCGCTGTCCTGAATCTCCTCGATGGCATCTGCCAGTCCGTAATTCACATTTCGCTGAAGCTTTATGATATCTCCATCCATGACCGTGATGGTTGAAATGGTCTCATCTATCTTGATGGTGGCCTTTATGTCACCAGGAATTTCCCTTAGCATCAACTGCTTGACTGCATTTCCGCTGTAATCAAGTGCGACTATCTGAAGCCTGCAGTCCTCTGCGAGCTCCTCATATGATGATATAATCTCATTAGGTATAGCAATAACCGAAAGACGCATTTTCTTTTCTTCCGGTTTATCAATCTTTTCTATAACCTCATGAACGAGTTTGTACTGACTTAAATCCACCGGAAAATAATCCGATGCATTCATCTGCAAAAGATCCTTTATCTGCTTATCCTTTACAAGTGGAAGCTCCATCTCTCTCGATGCGATTCGTGTGGAGTTTAAAGTGAAAACAACCTTGTTGGTGTTTATCTTCTTTTCCTTAATCTTGCTGTAAAGCATGGATCTGAATATGCTGTCCGCATGAACCACACCATCATCTATCATTTCAGGTGGTGTTGGAAAGCTGAACATGCTGTGTACTTTTGGATTTTTTATTTTATAATCAATTTCTACGACTCTGGTAAGGTTTTGTCCTATTTCAATTCCAAGTACTCTGTTTGCCATAACCAAGTCCTCCATATTATCTATGTTTTACACTGCGCCCGGGTTGTGTGCTAAGCTTTGTATGCTAAACACTTTACACGATGTGAGTTTGTAAAATATTATATATTTTCGGTATATCTGTGCTTTATTGAGATTTGCTGAGCTTTACTATGCTTTTACTCTGCTTTGCTCTGCTTTTTGCTCGCAAGATTTCTCAGTATCTGTTTTTCTAACAAATATGATACATTATAGCATCTTTTTAAAAGCCCGCGAGTGCCAGATATGCCGATATCATTTTCTCGCCCCATAGCATCGAAATAAAAATTCCGGCTGCCAAATATGGTCCCATTGCAAGCGTGCTGCCTGCTTTTGTTATTTTCATACGGATCAGATGTATCACGGAACCGATGATGCATCCCAGGAAAAATGCTAATGTTATATTCTGCCAGCCTATTGCAAGGCCTGCGCATGCCATGAGCTTGACGTCGCCGCCGCCTATGGCTCTTCCTCCGCTCAACAGGAGGAGGATTTCAAGGAATACACTGACACAAAAGAATCCTATCACATATTCAGACCAGTTGTCATGGTCTATAAACACATGTAGGATTCCAAGCACCAGTATAAATATATTGATTCCGAATGGAATTTCATATGTTCTCCAATCTATCACACTGAGTACTATCAGTGCTGATGTCAGAAGGCAGTATATGATGCTTGATATTTCAAGCCCGTTTACTGCAAATACTATTACGTACATTATGCCGTTTAGTGCCTCAACTATAGGGTATTGAGGTGAAATCGGTGCCTTACACTTACGGCATCTGCCTCTTAGAAAGAGCCAGCTAAAAACTGGCACCATATCATACCATGCGAGCTGATACCCGCATTTCATACAGTGGGACCTTTCGGTCACCACTGTTTCATGCTGCGGTATTCGGTATATGCAGACGTTTAAGAAGCTGCCTATAACTATGCCGAAGGCAAATATTAAGATGTAGATGAGTATCAGTTCTGTGGTCATGGTTGGATGTCCTTAAAAATAAAATGTTGGATTTTTAGTTATTAATGCCCGCCTGCATTATCACCTTGGTTTCCTCCACCATTGTTTCCTCCACCATTGTTTCCACTGTTACTTGCAGAAGCACTAGTTGAAACAAGCTGTGTACTATCGCTGCTCTTTTCATAATATGGGTTTTTGCCTGACACCGCTGTTATGTCATATGTAACAGTACCTGTTGATGTATCGAATGTCATTTGAATACTAGACCAATATTTTCCTTTAAGTTTTGTATTAGTAGTATTAATTCCTGCATCAGCTAATGCACTTGTATCACTAGCCGTAATGCCTCTATCATCTAAAGTTACCACAATATTTCCTGTTACTTCTTTGTCAGAATAATATGATTTCAATGTTGAAGCTATACTATCACAGTTCTGGATATCTGTAGCTTCTCTTGACTTCTCAACATACTTGATAAGCTGTGGAGCAAGTACACCTACAAGTACTGCCATAATAGCAATTACAACGATCAGCTCTACAAGAGAGAAACCTTTGTTATTCTTCTGCTTCTTTCTCAATGTGTTTAGTACATTCTTTACCATAGTTCATTTCTCCTTTTCATTTAAAAACTTGGTTTTTTCAAAGTGCTGTACCCTATATATACAGCTCTTTGTTTTGATAGGAAAATTGTACCACTATTTTTCAAAAAATGCAAGAGGAAAATAGGACATTAGTCGCATGTTTTTCTATTATTTTCGATTGAAGCATTTTTCTCAGCATTTCCGTGTTAGCTCACAAGCCATTTTCTTACAGTTTCAACATCAAAATCTACGCACTCTGCAATGTCTTCTAACGAATGGCCTTTTTTCTTAAGCTTTAAGGCAGTCTCCATTGCTTGTTTTTTCCGTCCTTCTTCTCTGCCTTCTTCTCTTCCTTCTTTACGTCCTTCTTCTCTGCCTTCCTTTCTGCCTGTCTGAAGTGCAATCTCTTCCCAATAATCACTCACATTACACATCTCGTTCATCCTCCCTTCAAGCTCCACGCTCATTTTAAGTCCATAGTCTTCTTCCAGTATCTTCTTTTTCTCCAGAAATTCCGATTTTGAGAACAGCTCTTCAAGCATTGCGATGAGTCTGTTCTTCGACAGCTCTCTGTTCTTTGCTGTTCTCGTACGGATATTTATCAGTGCACCGTTTATCTTGCTAATCTTTGGTATTTTCTTTATTTTACCATATATCAGATTGGATTTCATCCCAAATTCAATTATTGAATCATCGGTTTTCTTTGTATCCATGCATATCCAGATGCTGTATATGG
>Ga0256404_1001981_pt1 | contig 46973 bp, 45 predicted proteins | sample RumenRJG_01DNA_FD_185990 | JGI IMG/M metagenome (GOLD analysis project Ga0256404, IMG submission 185990) | Bovine rumen microbial communities from Lethbridge, Alberta, Canada - RJG_01 | ecosystem: Host-associated > Mammals > Digestive system > Stomach > Rumen | place: Canada: Alberta | collected... | reverse complement strand
ACGCAGGGGATACAGCTATCATTCTTCGAGAGGGGGCCTGTTTTTGAAAATCATAGGACGGTTGCCTATTTATCGGCAGTTATAGACGGTGATTAAATCAAATGGAAGTTTTATCGGACAGCAATAGGACGAAACAGGAATTAATGATAAAGGGTTTCTACGTGAAAAAATAGATTTCCTAGTGAAATCTGGCAAGTTGGAGGCAATAGGTACTCCCGCCAGGCGTAAGTATAGACGAAAGTTATAACAGAATTAAAGACAAATACCGTCATGACTGCAAAAGAGTTTACCCATAGCTTTTATGACGTTTTTTCTCGAAACAGAAAGATAGTTTGGGAGAAATATGCGTTTATTTTTGGACTTTTGGCTTCCGCAGTTACAATTGTATCTACCTTTGTTCCTTGCATTGGCCAATTTGGGATATTTGCCCTGTTTGCTCTTCTACTTTTTAGTCTAATAGCAGCTGTTTATATGGCCTGGCCAACAAAATCCATAGAGATAAAAATATCTCAGACTGCTACATTGAAAATTTACGAGGGTGATATTTTCTCAATCAAGAAAGGTGTAGTGGTAATTCCTTTCAATGATTACTTTGACACTCTCGTAGATAACAAAGTAGTCGGTTCTGGAACCTTGCATGGTATGTTTGTGAATAAATTCCGCAAGGAACATCCGGAAATAAACTTGGATGAAGAAATACGGAAATCCCTATCCGCATATGAGTATAAAGAAAACAAAGACAGACAAATAGAAGGCAAGCAGTATAAATATCCTCTTGCTGCAGTTGCTAGGGTATCTGTTAATCCAGAATTGCATTATTATCTTCTAGCTGCTACAGAGTTTAATTGGGAGAATCACCCAATAGAACAACCAGAGATGTACAGCTATATTATGCAGAAATTGTATAAGTACATTAATACAAATTGCAGTGGATTGCCTGTTTATATGCCAATTATTGGAACTGGACAAATGGGCTTAAATTTGGCAAAGGAAGATGTCCTTTACGAAATGATTCATAATATGATGTTGGTAAAACCTTATGTGACTCGTGGCGGTAGCAATATCGTTATTTACAAAGGAGACATGCCAGAAATATCTCTGAATCGTATTAAATATTTATTAAGACACTAATATATTATATAATTATGGCATATAGAAATGGAACATATGTTGCCTTTGATGGCGAGGGGGAACAAAATCCTACTAAAGGAGATTTGCGATACCTTGGCGTTCTTAGGGCATGGCAGGAAAATGACAATATAGACTTTAATTATGTTGATAGTCACAAGAAAACCTATCAAGTGAGAGATACAAGTTCTGAAGCTACGCTTAAGGCGAGGCTTCGGGAGCGTATGGCAAACTCGAAAAATATGCTTGTCGTAGTATCTCCAGATACCAATTATGATAGAGGGCTTCTCAATTGGGAGGTTGAGACCGCAATAAATGACTTTAATCTACCTGTTATAGTTGCTTATACGGGGTATGGAAAGATTCGTTCTGTTGATAAGGATATGCTTGACAGAATGCCCAAGTCCATTTATAATGAATACACTAAATGTTCAGGTAAATTATGCCATGTGGCTTTTACAAAGGATGAGGTGAAGAAGGCTATAGCTAAGTATAGTGTGGTTGGAAACATCTATCCTGCAAGCAATGTGGAAACAATTTAATTCTATATCGCTTATTCATAATCTAGTGTTGAATATTACTAATACGAACGATCATGCAAGAGATGTTATTCATAAGTCATTCCACACCAGAAGACAATGAGTTTTGTATCTGGCTTGCATCTCGTCTTGAAATGCTGGGTTATAAAGTGTGGATAGATCTGAAAAATTTGTATGGTGGAGAACGTTCTTGGCAGAAAATCCAACAAGCAATAAAAGAGTCTGCAAAAGTCCTTTTAGTGTATTCTAAATATATAATTGACGATGGTGAAATAAAGCAGAGTATAGACGATGAATTGAGATATGCTCGTTCTTTTGCAGAAAGTAGAAAACTTAAAGACTTTATTATACCACTTCATTTGGATGAATCGCCTTATGACTTGGTAATTGGTCTGCCAAACATTAATCATATACAATTCAATGAAAGCTGGACTTCAGGTCTAAGTCATTTGAAAAAGAAGTTGGATAAGGATGATGTGCAACATGATGAAGACGTTTCATCTTCATTAGTTAGTTGGTATGAGAATTCATATTCTACTGACTGCCAGATAATAAATAAGAAAGAACTGTACTACTCATCTTGGTGGGGAGTTAAGGATTGTCCTGGAATTTTCTGTTTATATCATTTTGCGAATAGTGAACAGGCCAAAGCTGTGCGGAATAGCAATCGAGCAATTCCTATCGCGTTATCTAGTAATGTTCTATCAACTTTTGAAGAGAAAATATCTTATGAGGTTGAGCGTGAAGGTGAAACTTTTGATGTGTTGCCTATCGCAGTATATGCTTATAGCCTCGACGATGTGCTTTATGGCTTTGACTCCGAAGATTTTCCTACCCACAAAGAAGTTGAGAATTATTTCAAGGACTATATAAGATTTCTGATACATTGTATTTTAGAACGGAAAGGTTGCTGCAAAGCCCCCATTTCAAATAAACGTTTTGCATTTTATAGGGAACGGGGTAAAACAAAATTCAGAGATGAGGAAATTTATTATAAGTATTCTTCTCAGCAAAAGCCAAGACATAAACGTCTAGGTGGAAAATATTTGGATAAAGGCTCATGGCATTACGCAATATCCGTAAAACCTCTTATGTTTCCCGTTATTGGAGTTTCAATTCAGTCACATCTGTTATTCACAAGTGATGGCCATGTAATAATTTCCAATGACAGCAAACAACATGCTTATCGAAGGAATAAAGGTAAAACTTTTTATAATAGTGAATGGCGTGATTTGCTTTTAGCGATGTTAAGTTCCCTGAAGGACAGTGAAAGTGAAATCAAAATTCAGGTGACTTATAAAGATGATTTCCTTAAAATGAATTTATGGCCAGAGACATTTTGGAGTGATTATGGCTACAATGATCCTAGTTCGAAAATGTCTGAGTCTGACTTGGAAACAGTATCTTACATAGAGGAGGAAGAAATATGTTAGAACCTGTTATTAAGTATTTGTCAGAACCGACATTGACTTTTGCACATGGACAAAAGGCAATTGATCCAAGAGATGGACTAATGTTGTTTGGCCCTTTTGATGCAAATCGATATTTTGGTCAGATGAACATAGGAATCATTGGTCCAAATAGATTGCGTAGGTTGATGATTGACTATCTTCATGTTTTAGATAAACCTGTCTTTTCGGATGAAGACGTCAATAAACATCCCACTTTTCTCGGATTAGAGTCTGTTTTGGGAGTATTTGTCAATTATGAGAATATTCCGCAGATAGATATTTCAGAAAATTCTATTAAAGAGGCATTGAGACATCAAGATAATCATGTAAGAGTTCATAAATTGGTTTCAATATATGTAGACAAAATTACCAATTATCTAAATGAGGAAGAACGACCCGTAAATCTGTGGCTTGTGGTTATACCTGAAGATATATATACTCATGGACGTCCTAAATCCTCTGCTTTGAAGATTGGAGGTGTTATTAAGTCTAGTGTGTCGAGACAGGTTTTAAAGAATAGACAACAGAACTTATTTGAAGAGTTCAACAATGAAGAAGAAGCTTTTCGGAAGGCATACGAATACGAAGTGAATTTCCATAACCAGATGAAAGCTAGATTGCTTGGATCGGGTATTACCACACAGATTATCCGAGAATCGAAGATATCTTTTTCTGGTATGGATACTAAACAGCAATTACAAGAAGAAAAGATAAAAACTGCAAAAGCATGGAATCTTGCCGTTGCCCTTTATTATAAGATGGGGGGATTGCCTTGGAAAATGGGCGATGTACGGCAGGGGGTGTGTTATCTAGGTCTAGTGTATAAAAAAACTCAGGATAAAGGAAAAAATGCTTGTTGTGCAGCTCAGATGTTTCTCGATTCTGGAGATGGCATGGTATTTCGGGGCAATGTAGGTCCATGGTGGAATGAGGAAACAGGAGAATATCATTTAGATAAAGCAGATGCAAAAAAGATTATTTCTCGTGCAATGCAGTCTTATTTTAGCCAGTTTAACAGATATCCTACAGAGGTGTTTATTCATGCCAAAACCTATTTTAATGATGAAGAATGGGATGGATTTCAAGAGGCAGCAGAAGGAAAATCGCAAATAATAGGAGTACGAATAAGGAATAATAACGTATTCAAACTCTACCGGGAACATCAATACAGTGTTCCAAGGGGATTGATGCTTCAATATGATGACAATAAGGCTTTCCTTTGGACAAAAGGATATATACCACGTTTTAAAACCCAGATTGGTCTTGAAACCCCCAATCCTTTAGATATACAGATAGATCGAGGAAATGGAAATGTTGAAACTGTATGCAAAGACATTCTAAGTCTGTCAAAACTTAACTATAATGCATGCATATATGGTGATGGATTACCAGTGACCTTGAAATTTGCTGAATCTATAGGCGAAATTCTCACTTCTGCAAAACATATTAATGGTGGCGTTCTTCCGTTCAAATTTTATATATGATAAATTTGTAAATCAGTTGAGAAAAATTTTCTATGGATGCTGTGCTGCGGTTTGGATTTCCTGATAAATTGTAGAAATATATGGAGTTGGTAATTCATTTTATTAATACAGTAGCAGATGAACTGGATCATTTAAATGGTTCGGAGTTTGAGGCATTGTGCCGTCCTTTCCTGGAGATGCTTACAGGGAAAGAGTTTGAACTGAAAGGACACTCTTTGGAAATGAAATCCGTAAAAGCTTCGGTTGATTTGATTCAAGATGAAGATACTAAGGTCATAGGGCAATGTGGTACTGATAGCAACTACTTTTCCAGCGACAAACCAGAAAAGGACATAGAAGGAAGTCAAAACAACAGCCCGGACTTCAAAATTATTTATCTGTTGAGTAATAGGAGGGCAAAGGGAAAAGAGTTTCAGATAACAAAACAGAATATTAAGAAGAAGCTTGCCAAAGGGTTTAAGTACTATCTTTTTGATAGCCAACGCATGGCAAAGAGGATCTATACTAATATTTATCAGGCAAAAGAGGTAGAGGAAATTCTTCGTTATTTGCCAAAGTCTTATGAGTATTACCAGATTCTTCCGCAAAGTAATGTCTTACCGCTATTACACGATAATTACAAGGTCAGACAGGAGGAAACAGAAATTATTGAGAAACTGAAGGAGGTTGATTGCTTACAGATATACGGGTTAAGCGGTATAGGAAAAAGTCAGTTGTCTTTGGCAGTAGCCAACAACCTTTCTGGTCAGTTCCAAACCATCCTGTGGTTTGACGGTGAAAAAACCGACATGAATAATCTGCATAATGCGGTTATTCGTCGCATGGGAGAAGAGATAAACCTTGCAGCAGTTCTGGAAAGGTTTCGTTCGTTGGTGATAGTCGACAATCTAAATAACTCTGTAGCTGACTTATTCACAAATTTCTCAAAATACAACAAAAAAGGGAGCAAGTGCATTGTAACTTCACTTCAGAAGAATGTGGATAATGCGAATAGTTATAATCTGACGTGCGTATCTGACGCCATAACCCGCGAAATACTTCTTGATGGAGATATTCCCCCAACTGAAGACCAGATAAAGCAGCTGGTGAAACAGATTTCTGGTTACCCTTTGTTGCTGGAGTTAGCCAAGTATGCAGTGGATAACGAAGAAATGTCGTGGGATGATGTTATCAAAGAATCCAATCTGACAGAAATCACTGATACTGAGCGTAATGAAGTCTTTGCACAAAGAATATTGGGTCGATATGTTGAACGTTTTGTATTACAGTTCAATCTTTTGTTGTTCCTTGATAGTACTATTATCAGCAAACTATTTCTAAAGGAACCAAGTCGCTTCCGTTTTAACGATTTAAAAACCTACTCTGTAATTCAGGATATTGATGAGTATTACTGCAAGGTTCATCAGGTGGTATTATCTGCTATCAAAAGTCTCGTTGGTACAAAGTACAATGAGGAATTAGTCAAAGACATCCTGTTTAAGTATTTAAAAATTCATGTTGAAAGACGCGATGAGGGATTATATACGCTGATGGCTTGTCATTTGCAGACGATTTCTCAATATGGAAGCACCTTATCGCCAGAAGATGAACTACGTCATTTTATTACATTGGCTCATCTGTATACTGTCGATACCTATACAGATAGCGAACATTATGTATCACGAATAAATGAGCTTAAGTTGGATTCAGAGCATTCTCAAGTTGATTTAAGTCTTATTGTTGAACGTATAGAGATTGAGCAAAATATTGTGAGGAAAAAGTATGGAGAGGATTCCGCGGAACTAAAAAAAAAGGTAGGAGATGATATAGTTGTGGCCCAAGGACTTCAACTTAAGACAGACGTAGCAAAAGCATTCATTAGCCATCACATAGGAAAATGGAAATCGTCGGTAGGTGACAAGAAAGGAGCTGAGCAGTTCCTTTTGAATTCCCTGCAATTAGATCCATATTCTTATCATAGCATGCTCAGGCTTGCTAAAGACTATAAGAGTTTAGGAGAATTTGATAAGGTAATAGAGTATGCTGATAAAATACTTGGTGCAAAGGATGAGTATAACATACCTTTGTCAATAAGGCTAGCCACATACGATCTGATAAGTAATAATGACTTTTATGAACTGAAGAAGAAATATATTCATGGACAGCTGAAAAAGATTACGGAAGACATATATGCTTCATTATCGAAGAGGTATTCCCATACATATATTTTACTTGCGAAATACGCATACGACTTTTCTTACAATTATCCGGAAATGTTCCATGCCATCTGTTCAAGACTGCCTTTGCCACAGCATATTGATACCGATAATCGTCTAAGGAAAGACTATGGTACTATATTAGTTGCACAGTGCTTGTATGGAAATTACACTGATGAGTATAAAGATCGACTTTATCAAATAGCAGGAGGCTATCTTATGAGTGTTCCTAGGGAAGGTAAAGAAGGTGATTATATTCGCAAAGATTTGATAAGATTACATCTTTCGGTTGGAAATCCTGATAAAGCACTTCCTTTTGCAGATGAGATGTATGACAAAGAGAATATGTTCAACCAGCAGATACTCTGTAAAGTGTATTATGAAAATGGTGATTATCCGAAAGCTTTGGACGTTATTGATAAAGCAATAGGCCAAGAGAATCCAAAGAAACCTGGGTACTGTGCAGCATTTCGTCACGATAAAGCCAAGTGCTTACATAGATGTGGCGATAAGAAAGCAGTAGAAGTAATGAAAGATGCGATTAGACTACAACCTAATCCCAAAACCCAAAAGGAGTGGGAGGAAGAACTAAATAATTGGTGAGAACTATACGAAAAGTGGGTTCTGCTTTTACTGCGCAAACTAAGTTATTTCGTGAGTAGTTTAGTATTCTGTCAGTATTGACGTAATGTGTGTGAAATGGAAAAATGTCACCAGACAATTTATTGAAACTGAGAATAACGTATATGGTATTCAAGGAAACGAAAATCAAGAATATCTCAGAAGTGACGGAGCCACTGAGGGAGCAGATTCTGAAGGGTGATGTTCATACGATAGAGGAGATGAGGGCATGGCTGAAGCCATTTGGATATAGTGATGCTATCAATGATGCGGCAATCAATTTTATCCTGCGTGAGTTCGTGATGAGTAAAGTCTCTTGTGATGAAATGAGCAATATGGATATGATCGTAGAACTTCTTCGTCCGCCGCTCGGCTCTGCCGCTTTGCTCGCAAAGAACTGGAAGTCACAAAGGAAGATATTGAACCTTTTCGTTAAGCCAAATGACCAGAACCAAACTTGTATGGGCTATGGCATGGCGAGAAAAGGTCGAATAAAATTCAACCAGTCATTATCATGGGCTTGTACCATTATCGTGACCTAATAGGTTCTCCAAGTGCATTTATAAAGGGTGAAAGGTCATTTTAATTAGGACTAAAATAAGTAAAACAAGATAATGAAGATATTAGTAACAGGTGCTAAGGGGTTTGTAGGTAAGAACCTCTGTTGGGCTTTGAAGAATATACAGGAAGGAAAGGATAAGACGCATCCGGGACTGACTGTAGATGCGGTGTTTGAGTATGACTTGGACACTACACCTGAGGAATTGGATGCATGGTGCAAGGAATGCGACTTTGTGTTCAATCTGGCGGGCGTGAACCGCCCGAAGGAGCAGAGCGAGTTCATGGAAGGGAACTTTGGATTCGCTTCAACGCTGCTCGATACGCTGAAGAAGTACGGGAATACTTGTCCTGTAATGCTGAGTAGCAGCCAACAGGCCAGCTTGACAGGTCGCTTCGGTAACTCGGAGTATGGCCGCAGTAAGAAGGCTGGCGAAGACTTGTTCCTCGATTATAGCAAGGGAACTGGTGCCAAGGTACTTGTGTATCGCTTTCCAAACCTGTTTGGTAAGTGGTGCAGACCGAATTATAACAGTGCGGTAGCAACTTTCTGCAATGCATTCGCGAATGACCTGCCTTATACGGTGAATGACCCGAGCGTGGAGCTGGAGCTGCTGTATATTGATGACCTCGTTGATGAAATGATTGCCTGTCTCAAAGGTGAAGAGCATCATTGTGAGTTCGATGGCCTAGAAGTAATTCCAGATTCGTGTAATTCGAGCGATTCGTGTTCGAAAAAAGGGCGCTACTGCTATGTGCCAACAACCCACAAAGCAACATTAGGAGAGATTGTCGAACTCTTAAAGAGTTTCGCAGAGCAACCCAAGACCTTGATGATTCCAGAGATACCTGCTAATAGCTTCGCAAAGAAGCTGTATAGCACCTACCTGAGTTACCTGCCTTACGAGAAAACTGCTTTTGATCTGAAGATGAACGTGGATGACCGTGGCAGCTTCACGGAGCTGGTTCACACCCTCAATGCAGGTCAGGTGAGTATTAATATCAGCAAGCCTGGCATTACAAAGGGACAGCACTGGCACAATACAAAGTTCGAGCAGTTTATTGTAGTCAAAGGACATGGACTGATTCAGCAGAGGAACCTAAACGACCCTGAAGGGAAAGTTCTGGAATGGGAAGTGAGTGGTGACAAGATTGAAGCAGTTCATATGCTCCCTGGATATACACATAATATTATTAATCTTTCTGACACAGAAGACCTCGTAACAGTCATGTACTGCAACGAGATCTTTAATCCAAATAAACCAGATACATTCTTCGAGAAAGTATAGATTCCGTAAACATCGAAAAACTCTAAAAAGACTAAAATATTCAATACGAACACGAATAACACTTATCGAACGAATATTAAAAGGTAGTATTCTTACTGATGAAAAGTTGATATTGTTTTAAAGCACTTCTGAAAGCTTGCTTTCAAGATGCTTCCAACCAATAGCAACCTTTGCTCTGAGCAAAGTAATCATCTTGATGATTCTCATCAGAAAGAATAGTTTTCGGGTGTTTCGTGTTTTTAGATGTTTTAGGAATTAATGGATTCGTGTTAATCCGTGTAATTCGTGTTCAAACAAAATAAAATATTATGAGTGGTTTTAAGAACAACGGAAAATTAAAGTTGTTAATCATCGTAGGAACTCGCCCAGAAATAATAAGACTGGCCGCAGTAATTAACAAATGCAGACAGTATTTTGACTGCCTGTTGGCACATACTGGTCAGAACTATGACTACAACCTGAACGGGGTGTTCTTCAAGGATTTGAAGTTGGCTGACCCCGATGTGTATATGGAAGCTGTTGGCAATGACCTGGGTGAAACCATGGGTAACATCATCGCCAAGAGCTACCAACTGATGGCGGAGGTGAAGCCCGATGCTGTATTGGTGCTTGGTGATACCAATAGTTGCTTGTCAGTGATTGGTGCGAAGCGCTTGCATATCCCCATCTTCCACATGGAGGCTGGTAACCGCTGTAAGGACGAGTGTCTGCCTGAGGAAACCAACCGTCGCATTGTAGATATCATCAGCGATGTCAACATGGCTTATTCAGAGCATGCTCGTCGTTACTTGGCCGACACAGGTCTGCCCAAGGAGCGTACCTACGTAACAGGTTCTCCAATGGCTGAGGTGCTGCATCAGAATCTTGCTGAGATAGAGGCAAGCGATATTCATAAACGTCTGGGCTTGGAGAAGGGCAAGTACATTCTGCTCTCTGCACACCGTGAAGAGAATATCGATACCGAGAAGAACTTTATGAGTCTCTTCACTGCTATCAATAAGATGGCAGAGAAGTATGATATGCCCATCCTGTATAGTTGTCATCCACGTAGCCGTAAGCGTTTGGAACAGTCTGGCTTCCAGCTCGATAAGCGTGTGATTCAGCATGAGCCTCTGGGCTTCCACGATTACAACTGCTTGCAGATGAATGCCTTTGCAGTGGTATCAGATTCTGGTACACTGCCAGAAGAGAGCTCGTTCTTTACGAGCGTTGGACATCCGTTCCCTGCAGTGTGCATTCGCACCAGCACCGAGAGGCCGGAGGCCCTCGACAAAGGATGCTTCGTACTGAGCGGTATCGACACCAAGGGCTTGCTTCAAAGTGTAGATATTGCTGTTGAATTGATTAAAGATGGTAATCATGGTATTCCTGTGCCTGACTATGTCGATGAAAACGTATCAACGAAGGTTGTACGTATCATCCAGAGCTACGTCGGCGTAGTGAACAAGATGGTCTGGCGTAAAGAACTCTAATCGACCACGGTTTTATTTATAGCGAACACGAATCTGACGAATAACACGAATAAAAGATTAGTTAGATTTGATAGATTCGTGTTCAAAGAAAAAGAATATGATAATCCACAAGGAAGAAAGCTATAAGATAGTGGGTGCAGCCTTTAAGGTGTACAATACGCTTGGCGCAGGCTTCCTTGAAGCAGTTTATCAAGAGGCGTTAGAGATTGAGTTTAAACGACAAGGTATACCTTACGAAAGAGAGAAAGAACTAAAGATACAGTACGACGGCATTGAACTTAAGCAAACCTACAAGGCAGACTTTGTATGCTTTGGGAAGATAATTGTGGAATTGAAGGCGGTAAGCGAGCTTGATGACGCTCACCGGTCTCAAGTTTACAATTACCTTCATGCCACAGGTTTCAAACTGGGGCTATTGCTTAACTTCGGTTATGCCGACGAACTACAACACGAACGCATAGTGATTTAATTCGTTAGATTCGTACGATTCGTGTTCGAATAGAAAATAAATAATTAAATAATATGAGCTTATTTAAAGACAAAGTCCTTCTGATAACGGGAGGCACGGGCAGTTTCGGTAATGCAGTACTTAACCGCTTTTTGAAGACCGACATAGGTGAGATTCGTATCTTCTCCCGTGACGAGAAGAAGCAGGACGATATGCGCCACGACTTCCAGGCACGTATGCCGGAAGTGGCTGGTAAGATCAAGTTCTACATTGGTGACGTGCGCAACAAGAGCACACTGAAGTACGCCATGAAAGGTGTGGATTATGTGTTCCATGCTGCTGCTTTGAAACAGGTTCCCAGCTGCGAGTTCTTCCCGATGGAGGCCGTAAAGACCAATGTGATTGGTACGGACAATACGCTGGATGCAGCTATTGATGCAGGCGTTAAGTGTGTCATCTGCTTAAGCACGGACAAGGCTGCTTATCCTATCAATGCGATGGGTATCACTAAGGCTATTGAGGAGAAAATTGCGGTAGCCAAGAGCCGTCTTTCTGGCGATACCAAGATTTGCTGCACACGTTATGGCAACGTGATGTGCAGTCGTGGTTCGGTCATTCCTCTTTGGATTGACCAGATTCGTAAGGGTAATCCTATCACACTGACTGAGCCTAAGATGACTCGCTTCATCATGAGTCTTGAAGAGGCTGTTGACCTTGTACTTTTCGCATTCGAGAATGGTAAGAATGGTGACATTCTGGTGCAGAAAGCCCCTGCCTGTACGATTGAGACCCAAGCGAAGGCTGTAGTTGAACTCTTCAAACATCAATATGGTGAGGCCTTAAACTCCTCAAACACCTCAAACTCCCTAAACTCTGCGGAACCCGAAATTCGGGTTATCGGAATAAGACATGGAGAAAAACTCTATGAAACTCTTTTGACGAATGAAGAGTGTGCCAAAGCAGAGGACATGGGAAACTTTTACCGTGTTCCAGCTGACAACCGCACACTCAATTACGATAAATATTTCAAAGAAGGCGACACAAAGCGTGTCACTCTTTCTGAGTTCAATAGCGATAACACAAGACGCCTGAACTTGGAAGAGACCAAAGAAAAAATCGCCTCTTTGGAATATATACAGAATGAACTTAACGGAATACCTAATATAGTGAAGTGATTTAGAATGTCTGAGTTCGGAGATGCCGTACAGGGGAAATGCAAAACATTTGCAGATAGAGTAATCAAGCTGAATGACTACTTACTGGAGCAAGCTGCTAGCAAAAGGTATGAAGTAAGGAAAGGTAAATCAGCTTTCAGCCATCAGACCTCCGACCTCTCTCAGCCATCATCCTTCAGACATCGTACATCACGAGTTCCCGTACACCTTCAATCGGTGGCGGCTTTAGCCAACCAACTATTAAGGTCGGGAACGAGTATTGGTGCCAACAACGCAGAGGCTACAAATGCTGTAAGCCGTCAAGACTTCCGTTCAAAGAGCTACATAGCACTTAAGGAAGCTCGCGAAAGCCTCTACTGGATTGAATTACTTCATCGCAACAGCTATATTGATGACAAGCAGTTCTGCTCCATTTATGCAGACTGTGAGGAATTAGTAAAGATACTGGCAGCCCGTTGTAAGAAACTTGATCAAGAGTTGAATGGTTCAAAGTAGTTTCAGACTTCAGACATCTGACCTCAGACTTCGTTCAGATATGGGTAACTTCTATGCCGTTCCTGCAGACAATCGCGACTTGAACTACGATAAGTATTTCAAGGAAGGTGACACCAAACGTGTGTTGATTGAGGAGTTCAACTCAGATAATACCAAGCGTCTGAACCTCGAAGAGACCAAGGCTAAGATTGCCGACTTGGAATACATCAAGAATGAGCTTGCAGGCATTCCTAACCTCGTATAAATGGCAGGAGGCGAGTTTCTGACATGTCTTGACAGAATTGGGTTAATTGCTGTTAAAAGCATGAAATTCTGTCTGAAAAGTAGTATATTTGCAAAGTTGAAACAAAGAGAGTTTGCAATAAATTAGAAATAACAGATGAACGTTGATCACAAAATAATAGAGAAAAGTCTTGACGAGTTGATTTATGACATAGACAATCCTCGTATACCTCAGTCCATTAAGCAGGAAGATTTCCGAAGCGTCCTGGAGTGGATGATAAACAAGGAGAATGTCATAGAACTCATGTACTCTATTGGCGAAAAAGCCTTTTTCCCTGGTGAGCCATTGTTGGTTGTACAATGTCCTGAAAATGGGAAATACATTACCGTAGAAGGCAACCGTCGTTATACAGCCACTTTTTTACTTCAGCATCCAGAAAAAGCGCCGGTTAGGAAAAGTACGATAGCAGAAGCTGTGACAACTGCTAAATATCGCCCCGACAAACTCCCCGTTGTAATATTTAATTCACGTGAGGAAATTCTTGATTATTTGGGTTATCGCCATATAACAGGCGTTGAGCCATGGGATGCCCTGTCAAAGGCCCGTTATCTAAAGGTTCTTTATGACCGTCTCGGTGAGGGCATGACACCAATTGAAAAATATCGTGCTTTAGCTCGTCAGATAGGCAGTCGCACCTCCTATGTGCGTCAGATACTCGTTGGCGGTCTTTTGGTTGAAGAAATAGAGCGCGAAGATTATTTCAAGATTCGTGACTTAAATGACCAGACATTTGAATTTGGCTCATTTTATACAGCTATAGTCAAACCAAATATAGGCAAATATATTGGAATTGACTTAGATGCAGACGATGCGCTGAAGGATATCAACAAGGAACATCTTTGTGATCTCGTTTCATGGATGTTTGAGAAGAATGGCGAGAACCAGACCCGTATAGGTGAATCTCGCAATCTCACTCGGCTTAATAAAATATTAGACCCCAAGTATAGCAAGGCGCTTGAAGCCTTTAAGGCTGGCGCCTCTCTTTCATCTGCCGCTGATTTGACCGATGAGGCTGATGAGATAGTAAGTAGGAAGATTAACGAATCCTTAGATGCCATAAAGATAGCATGGTCATACTTTCCCCAAATTAAGGATTATAGTATGATAAGTAAGGATTTTGTGAGAGAAATCAATAAAACCGCTGTTGCTTTTTATAAAGCATTGGAAGCAAAGCAGGAACCAGAAACAGGCTTGGAAGATATTGATTAACGATGAAAGACCTTCTTAGTACAGCAAAGTTGGTAACGTCGCCTGATATGTCTGCTACTATTGGTGTTTGGACAGATTATTGCGAGTTGCTCTGTTTGTCTGAAGACAATAATCATATAGACCGTGATCAGATGAGTAGCATAGTGATTAAGTCAGATGATTTCGCCAATGCTGGTGAGCGTGCGCAGAAGATGCGAAAGGATAAACTATCCACCAAATTTCAGGATGTATATACACATGTGTCGTTGCGCAAGCAGGTATTGGGATCTAGCTATCCATTTGATATAAATGAAGATGACCAGTTATACTTGAAAGAGAGTGAGCGTACATGTCAGGAAAAACTCTACATCTTCTTGTTGTATGCATCGAATTTGGAGTATATGAAATCAGTGCATGACCTAACAAGTGATTTTGAGGTGGTTTGCCTAATGTATATGCGCAAGTTGTTTCCCTCAATGGTTTTCAAACTTTTTGGTAGTAGCAATGGTAATACTAAGCTTCAGGCTGATGATGTCATCAATGATATTAAGTTGAGTGACCGCATTATTAATCTTTCCAAGTTTATTACCGTATCCTTGAATCCTGAAAGTTTAAGCAAGATTAACAAGCACAACCATGGTGATGGTGGATTGGATCTTGTCGGAGTTCGTCTAATGGGCGATGATCGTAAATCTATTCCTGTTATTTTTGGTCAGTGTGCTTGTAGTTATGATCAGTGGTCTGCTAAACAACAGTCGATAAGCGACAGACAATGGGAGAAATATCTTCACATCTGGGAAACATCAATTCAGACCTATATTTTCATTCCAATATGGAATATGAATAGTGAGAAGAAATATGAGGATGATTTAGAACTTTCCCGTTGTGTTATAATAGACCGCCAGCGCATTCTTTTTCTGGCTGATGATAGTTTTGTTCAAAATCTGACATCCATATAAGCTGCCGTTAAGATGAGACTATTATCATTTTTCAGTGGTTGTGGCGGCCTGGATTTGGGCTTTAGAAGAGCCGGTTATCAGATAATATGGGCCAACGATAATGCACATTCAGTTAAAGAGACATACGAGTATAATTTTCCAGAGACGAAGTTCTGTGATACTAATATCAATGAGTTAAAGTTAGCAGACCTGCCTGATAATATAACAGGAATAATTGGCGCCCCCCCCTGTCAGAGTTGGAGTAATGCGGGAAAGGGTGGCGGTTTTGATGACCCTCGTGGAAAAGTATTCTTGACGTTTATAAACATACTGAAAGAGAAAAAACCACTTTTCTTTGTAGCAGAGAATGTAAAAGGATTGTTGGCTGCAAGAAACAAGGAATCTTTCAACCAGATAAAAGAAGCATTTAAAAATGCAGGTTACGATATTTGGGTAGAATGTCTGAATGCTAATGATTATGAAGTGCCTCAAAACAGAGAGCGTGTTATCTTTGTGGGCTTCAGAAAGGGCTTGAGTGTAAAATATGAGTTCCCACAAGCAATAAATAATAAGCCGGTGGTTATTAATGCCATTCGTGACTTACAAGAAACAGCAGTGCCTATGGGACATGAGCCTATCATTAATGCACATGAGTATTGGGAGGGAGGATATTCATATATTTATATGTCAAGAAACAGAGTGTTGGATTGGAATAAGCCAAGCTTCACAATACAAGCATCGGGCAGGCAGACATCTATACATCCAAGTGCCCCCAAAATGATCAAGGTTGAGAAGGATGTTTTTAAGTTCGACCAGGAAGGACTTCATCTGTGCAGAAGGCTCACTGCACGCGAGTGTGCCCGGATACAGACTTTTCCAGATGACTTTATCTTCAAATACCAAAATTTGAATGATGCATACAAAATGATAGGAAATGCTGTTCCTGTCAATTTAGCATATCATATTGGTCTTTCAATAGGAAGAGTAATTGAGAACCTCAACATATAATGCCCTACACTGATTTCTTCATTATTGGCAATGGATTTGCCTGACATCAAGGTTTGATTAAATATTTATTTATGAATAAAGACGTTATAAATCTGATAAAGGACAGTGCATCTACAATTCTCAATATTGCGCAGATGACGCAGTATCGGGTGAAGACTCATTAACCCATCATCCGTCCAACCCGTCCAATCCGTGTTCTTGAACATCTTAAACCGAATTAAACAATTCTCAAATTCTCTCATTCTTGACAAATAGTTATTCGTGAGATTAGTGTGATTCGTGTTCGTAAAAGTTAATTCTTGATGGCAAATAATATTTTTGAGCAGTTTGATGAGGCCTATTCTCGCTGGTCTATATTAGATAAGGTGGAGAAGGAGATGCAACTTGCAGGGATGTGGCAGCAGTTATGTGCCACCTATAATTACATTATCTGGATATGGCAGAGTCGGGGATATCTGACAGTTGATGAATACAATTATAAGAAGCGGATATATGAGTTGCTTATGGCTCTCCAGAGTCAAAAGATGAAGGTTGACCAAGATTTGGCTAATGAGATGCTGAAACATCTTGTGAAGATGAGAGCTGAACAATTATAAAATGCCCCGACAGTCACGACAACCCTCAGGCACAGGTATCTACCATGTGATGCTTCGTGGCATCAACAGACAAGATATCTTTGAAGAGCAGGAGGATTATCAACAGTTTCTCATCCGTCTTCAGAACCTCGTAGATCCTATAGATGACAATGGTGAACATATCCCGTCTTACTTCCATGTATATGCCTACTGCCTCATGTCCAACCACGTACACTTGCTGCTACGTGAACGTACCGAGAGCATTAGCATCAGCCTGAAACGCCTTACCGTTTCCTATGCAGCATACTACAACAAGCGTTATCAAAGGGTAGGGCACCTGTTTCAGGACAGGTTCAAAAGTGAGTCGGTAAATGATATCGAGTATTTTGTAACACTATTAAGATATATTCATCAAAATCCAGTTAAGGCAGGGATATGCGTCAAGGCAGAAGAATATACTTGGAGTAGTTGGCAGGAGTATCTGAACGACGATGGAATACTTCCGACGCTGTGCTATACCAAAGCAGTGCTCAAACGAATCACGCTTGACAATCTGAAGGAATTAGTGGATGAAATATTAGATGGAGATATAACAGATGTAGAGTACACCACGGATGACCGTTTGACCGATGACGACATTCGTCAGTATCTGCGAGGTAATTGGCAGTTAGAGCATCCTACAGACCTGCAAAAGAAAGAAAAGACTGTTCGTAACGAGATACTAATAGAAGCCATTCAGTATGGCGCACCATTGCGGCAATTATCAAGACTGACAGGTATCAGCTATGGTGTTATACAAAGAATAAATGGCAAAATGAAACTGGGTCAGTAGAACCGTCCCGCTGATCAATGACTATAGAACGATTTTTATGTGTGGAATAGTAGGATATATAGGAACACAACAAGCTTACCCGATATTGATTGCGGGCCTTCACAGGCTTGAATACCGCGGATACGACTCTGCTGGCGTTGCCCTCCTCACCGATGGCGATGACCAGCAGCAGATTGCCGTATATAAGGCCAAGGGCAAGGTCTCGGCCTTGGAAGAGGCCGCCCGCGATAAGGACTGCACAGGCACCATAGGCATCGCCCACACCCGTTGGGCCACCCATGGCGAACCCTCAGTGGTCAATGCCCACCCTCATCTCTCCGAGAGTGGCAACCTCGCCCTGGTGCATAATGGCATCATCGAGAACTTCTCTGTGCTTCGCGACCAGCTCAAAGCCAAAGGCTACACCTTCAAAAGCGCTACTGACACAGAAGTTCTGGTGCAACTCATCGAGTACTACGAGCACAAGCACCATTGCGATCTCGTATCAGCCGTGCGTTATTCCCTCAACAAGGTCATTGGGGCATACGCCATTGTTCTCATAGACCGTCGCCAGCCAGATACATTGATTGCCGCTCGCAAGAGCAGCCCATTGGTAATTGGTATTGGCGAAGATAATAAAGAGTTCTTCATTGCCTCCGATGCCACCCCCATTGCTGAATACACCTCTCATGTAGTGTATATCGACGATGAGCAAATTGTGAAGATAGAACGAGGCCGTGAGATGGAAATCTCTAACCTTCAGGCCGAGCACGTTGATGTCGATGTAACAGAAATCGATGTCGATTTGAATATGCTCGACAAGGGCGGCTTCCCGCACTTCATGCTCAAGGAGATCTTCGACCAGCCCAAGTGCCTCGAAGACTGTATGCGTGGCCGCCTGGAGGCCATGGACAAGCGCCTGAAGATTGAACCAGAAAACATCCAATATGGCATCAACCTCTCTGCCGTCAACCTCTATGGCGACCGGCTCCTAAAAGCTCGCCGTTTCATCATCGTTGCATGTGGCACCAGTTGGCACGCTGGCCTCATTGGCAAGCAGCTCTTCGAGACCTTCTGCCAGATACCCGTGCAGGTAGAGTATGCCTCCGAGTTCCGCTACCGCAATCCCGTCATCTGCCCCGACGATGTCGTCTTTGCCATCTCGCAGAGTGGCGAAACGGCCGATACTCTTGCCGCCATCGAGCTGGCCCGCAGCCAGGGCGCCTTTGTCTTTGGCATCGTCAATGCCGTAGGCAGCAGCATCGCCCGCTGTACCGATACTGGTACCTATATCCATGTGGGCCCCGAGATTGGCGTTGCTTCAACAAAAGCATTTACAGGTCAGTTGACAGTATTAACAATGCTGGCTTTAACTTTAGGACATGAAAAAGGGTTCCTTTCCGACAATGACTTCTCTCATTATACAGAGGAGTTATCAAAGATACCTTCAATGATAGGTCGGGTGTTAGAGCAAAACGATAAAATCGCAGAAATCGCAAAGACATTTACCTATGCTCATAACTTTATGTATCTTGGACGTGGCTGGAACTTCCCCGTTGCATTGGAGGGTGCTTTGAAACTCAAGGAAATCAGCTATATCCATGCCGAGGGCTATCCCGCTGCCGAGATGAAGCACGGCCCCATCGCCCTCATCGATGCCGATATGCCCGTGCTGTTTGTGGCCACCCACCACCAGCAGTACCAGAAGATAGTCTCCAATATGGAGGAGGTCAAGGCCCGTGGCGGCCGCATCATTGCCGTGGTCACTGAGGGCGACGAGCAGGTTCGCGCCATTGCCGACTGGATTATCGAGGTGCCCCAGACCCTGAATTTCCTGGCCCCCCTGTTGAGTGTCATACCTCTGCAGATGCTCGCCTATCATGTGGCCGTGTGCAAGGGCTTGAATGTGGATATGCCAAGGAACTTGGCGAAGTCGGTAACAGTGGAATAATTGATAAATGACAGGAGCTTGTCTCCTTTAACATTTAACATAACTGCTGTGAAGCTGCGGGCAGGCTCTTTTCAGGTTGTTCCTACAAGGCCTGGAATCCTGCCCTTTATAAAAAAAGAATGATGTTTGACAAAGATAGATTTTATAACGCTTTGGCTTTGTCATTAGGTTACGAGCGTATTGTTAATGATAAGCGCATCAATATAAGTATTGATGATAAGCAGATGTCTGACGATGTGCTGATTTCCATTCATATTGATGGCTTCTCTTCCCCTATATGCTATAAAGCATCTGAAGGTCTAAGTCAGAATAATATGGATAACCTAAAAGAAGTCCATGAAGATATAAAAGACATAGCTGCTGCTGTGCATCAAGCATATATTGAAGCAGATAAATGCTTTAATAGAACTGTTAATTATTGATTTGCAAACAACTATTTCAGATGTCTGAATCAAATAATATATCAACAAATAACAAAAGAATAGCAAAGAACGCGATGTTATTGTACATACGTATGATCATCGTAATGATTATATCGCTCTACACTAGTAGGGTGGTTCTGAGATCATTAGGTGTGGTTGACTATGGAATATATAATGTCGTAGGCGGAGTCGTTTCTCTTTTCTCAGCCTTATGTAGTTCTCTTTCTTTTTCGATAAGCCGTTTCATGACATTTGAACTAGGTAGGGGAGAAAAGGAGAGACTTAGAAAAGTATTCTCTATGGGAATCAATATCCAAGTTTTTATGGCTTTGGTGATAGTATTGCTTGTAGAGACGGTTGGTCTTTGGTTCCTACTGCACAAAATGGTTATTCCAGACGAACGTATAGGGGCTGCAATATGGGTTTTGCAAATGTCAACTTTAACGTTTGTTTTAAATATTATAAGCGTACCCTATAATGCTGCAATTATTGCCCATGAGAAGATGAGAGCATTCGCATATATAAGTGTTTTTGAATGTGTTTGTAAATTAATAGTTGCTTTATGTATATCATTATCACCAATAGATCATTTGGTTTTCTATTCGGTTGCACTATGTGTTGTAGCATTAATACTACGTCTTATATATGGTATTTATTGTTCCAAGAAATTTGAGGAATGCCATTATACTTTAGGGCTTGATAGACCGCTGCTTAAGGAAATGAGTTCTTTTGCGGGATGGAACTTTCTTGCATACGTAACGGGCTTAACCAGAGATCAAGGGGGTAATATAATAATAAATCTATTCTGCGGACCTGCTGTAAACGCTGCACGTGGAATAAGCATACAAGTTTATAGTGTAATTAATAACTTTGTTGGCAACTTCATGACAGCATTAAAACCTCAGATAACAAAACAGTATGCAGCTCAAAACTATGATTATGTAAGGCAATTAGTATTTCAAGGATCGCGGCTCAGTTTTTTCATTTTACTTATCATTTGTATCCCGATATTGATAAATATTGATTATATCTTAGAGTTATGGCTTGTTGATGTACCTGCACACACATCCTCATTTGTTGTTCTAGTCATAATGTTTGTATTGAGCGAAAGTTTATCAACACCAATAGATACTGCATTGCAGTCAACAGGTAAAATTAGGAGATTGTCAACACGCGTAGGATTATTACAATTGACAAATTTCCCCTTATTTTATATTCTTTTGTATGTAAATTGCATGCCTGAAGTTGTCTTAATTGTATCAATAGCTACAAGCCAAATATGTCTAATTGTAAGATTAATAGAGGCGAGAAGAATGCTAGGAATGACCATGTGGTTATTTATGAAAGATGTATATATAAATGTAGCATTCGTATCCATTCTAGCATTCCTTATCCCATATGGAATATCTTTGACATTAGACTGTGGTATGCATCGTTTATTAATTACCATCCCTGTATCTGTAGCTTACTCATGCTTTATCATCTATATGCTGGGGTGTTCTAAAGAAGAAAAGTCTTTTGTTAGAAGTAAAGTAGTTGAAATCAAAAATAAAGTAATAAAATAATATAAAACATACAATATGAAAGTAGTTCTTTTAGCTGGTGGCTTTGGTTCCCGTATCTCCGAGGAATCTTTGTTTAAACCCAAGCCAATGATAGAAATTGGTGGTATGCCTATTCTGTGGCATATCATGAAAGAGTATTCTTACTATGGGCACGATGAGTTTATCATTTGTGCAGGCTATAAGCAGGAATATATCAAGGAGTGGTTTGCCAACTACTTTATCCACAATAGTGACATCTCCTTTGATTTTCGTGAAGGAAAGAATGAGATGACAGTTCACCATAGCCATCTGGAACCATGGAAGGTGACAGTGGTGGATACAGGTTATAACACCATGACAGGCGGACGTATCAAGCGTGTACAGGAATATGTAGGTAATGAGCCATTCTTCATGACCTATGGTGATGGTGTTTGTGATGTAGACATCAACAAGTTGTTGGAGTTCCATAAGACTCATGGTAAACTGGCTACTCTGACAGCTGTTAAGATGGCTCAGGAGAAAGGTGTTCTGGATATTGTTGGTGGTGCTGTGAAATCATTCCGTGAAAAGAATCAAGTGGATGGTGCTCCCATCAATGCAGGTTATATGGTGTTGGAGCCAGCAATCTTTGACTTGTTGGAAGGTGATGATTGTATCTTTGAACGCAAACCTTTGGAAACCCTCGCAGCTAAAGGGGAATTGATGTCCTATATTCATGAGGGATTCTGGCAGTGTATGGACAACATCCGAGAAAAGAATCTGCTGGAAAAACTTCTTCAGGAAGGCAAGGCTCCTTGGAAGAAATGGGAACGTGTAGTACCAAATAGCAAATAACCTATGATTGATATTTTTAATAACTTCTATAAGGGAAAGAAAGTCCTTGTAACCGGACACACCGGTTTCAAGGGCTCTTGGCTCTCCATCTGGCTTCACGAGCTGGGTGCAGAGGTGGTAGGTGTTGGTCTGGAACCCTATAGCGAGAAGGATAACTTTGTCCTCTCTGGCATTGGTAAGAAGATCAAGGCAGACATTCGTGCAGATATTCGCGATGGTGAGAAGATGAAAGAAATCTTCGCTCAGTATCAGCCTGAGATTGTCTTCCACCTTGCTGCACAGCCTTTGGTTCGTCTTAGCTACGAGATTCCTGTTGAGACCTACCAGACCAACGTGATGGGAACCATTAACATCATGGAAGCCATCCGTGCTACGGAAAGCGTGAAGGTTGGTGTGATGATTACCACCGACAAGTGCTATGACAACAAGGAGCAGATGCGCGGCTATAAAGAAGATGACCCGTTTGGCGGTTACGACCCCTATAGCTCCAGCAAGGGTGCTTGCGAGATTGCTATCCAAAGCTGGCGCAGGAGTTTCTTCAATCCAGAGGATTATGGTAAGAAACACCATGTAAGTCTTGCCAGTGTTCGTGCCGGTAATGTGATTGGTGGTGGTGACTGGGCTAAAGACCGTATCATTCCTGACTGCATCCGTGCTTTGGAGGCTGGTAAACCCATTGACATCCGTAGTCCAAAGGCAGTACGCCCTTGGGAGCATGTGCTGGAGCCTTTGAGCGGCTATATGCTTCTTGCTCAGAAGATGTGGGAGAATCCTACAGAGTATTGTGAAGGGTGGAACTTTGGACCGGAGGCAGATTCCGTATCTACCGTATGGGAGGTGGCCACAAAGTTGGTTCAGAGTTTTGGTAAGGGAGAACTGAAAGATGTTTCAGACCCAAATGCTTTGCATGAGGCCAATCTGCTGATGCTCGATATTACCAAGGCTAAGACTCGCTTAGGTTGGTGTCCAAGGTTGGATGCATTGCAGACTATAGATTTGGTAGCTGACTGGTATAAGCGCTATCAAAAAGAGAGTGTATATAAAATTTGTGTAGAAGAGATAGAACGTTTCCTTCAATGAGTAATAAAGTAAGTCTGCTTGACGCCACTCTGCGTGATGGTGGTCAAGGGTTGGACGACCTGTTCAACAATGGTTTTTCTGATAAGTTCTATTCAGAGGAAGCAAAACATAAGATTATCGATTCACTTAGCGAGTCAGGCGTTGAGTTAATTGAACTTGGCGCTATGGGGCCTTCTGAAGATGATAAAAGCAAATTTTCCATCTATCAGAATATTGAAGAGTTGTCACAATATCTCCCCAAGAACAGAGATCCTAAGAAGAAGTATCTTGGGCTTTATATTGGCCCAGATACCGATATTGACAAGATACCAGATTGGAATCCCTCGTTGGTCAAATACATCCGTGTTATCCTTCGCTACTCTGAGCTGAAGAAATCACTTGATTATTGTGCTGCCTTGGCCAAGAAGGGTTATACCATGTTTGTGCAGCCTATGCTGACCATGCGCTATACTGATAAAGAGCTGGATTTAGTCCTGGGTATGACCAACGACATGGGTGCATACGCTTGCTACTTTGTAGATAGCTATGGCTATATGGAACCTAAGGACATTAACCGTTTGTTCCATTACTTTGATGCGAGGTTGAATAAGGAAGTCAAGATTGGTTTCCATGCTCATAACAACATGAACCTGGCATATTCAAATGTTATCTCTTTCTTGAACATCGAGACAGATCGTGAGCTCTTGATTGATGCTTGTGCTACTGGTATGGGCCAGGGAGCAGGCAATCTCCAGACTGAGCTGATAGTTCCTTATCTCAATGAGCATTTCGGAAAGAATTACAATTTCGACTCTATTTTGGAAGTCTGCGAGATTCTTGATAATGAAATGATACCTGCTAACTTGTGGGGCTATTCTGTTACTCGTTTGCTTCCAGCAGTTTATAAGACCGCTTACAAATATGCTTTGGTGATGCGCAACAAATACCATATTCCCTTTAAGCAGATGAACCATATTTTGAGGGATATGCCTGATGATATGCGTAACCGCTATACAAAAGATAATCTTGAGCATTTACTTGCAACTATTCAGTAAATATGACAGGAGCGCAATACATCGTTGAAAGTCTCATTAGCCGTGGGGTAACTGATGCCTTTGGCATTCCAGGTGGTGTGATTCTCCCTCTCATATACGAAATGGAGAGTCGAAAGCCATTATTTACTCCTCACTTGTCTTACCATGAACAGTGTGCGGGTTTTGCCGCCTGTGGCTATGCCCAAGCAAGTGGTAATATAGGTGTAGCCTATGCAACTCGTGGTCCTGGTTTTACCAACATGATTACGGCCATAGCTGATGCCTATTACGACTCCCTTCCCACGTTATTCATCACCGCCCATTCTGCCCCTTGTCCTCCTAAAGGTATGAGGGTGATGGCGGACCAGGAAATGGATACGTGCAGTATGGTACGTAACATCACTAAGATGGCTGTACGTTTGGATGATGAGGCAACCTTTGCGGAAACAATAAATAAGGCATTGTCTGTAGCTACAGAAGGAAGAAAAGGTCCTGTTTTCCTTGATATAGCATCTGCACTATTTAAGAAAGAGATAACTGGTGTTGTTAAAGAAGAGAAACATATTCAGGCTAAAGAAGACTATTACAAACAGATTGATGATATTGCAATGGCTATAAGAAATGCCAAATGTCCAATCATATTAGCTGGTGATGGCGTAAATCAGTCTAATGCACGAGAGGCCTTCCGTCAGTTTGTGAAGAAGGTCAATATCCCTGTTGTTTCCAGCCGTTTCAGCCATGATTTGATGGCAGGAGAAGCGAACTATTATGGCTATGTAGGTGGCCATGGTATGCGAGCGGCTAATTTCATTCTTTCAAAAACAGATTTGATTCTCTCTTTGGGTAACAGACTCCATTTCCCCCCCAAGTCGGAAAGTTATGGCAGAGTGATGGATCATGCAAAACTTCTTAGAGTAGAGGTAGATAAAAATGAATTTAATCGTGACATTCAGAATACTGTCAATTTCCATTGTGATTTGAGCGAACTTCTTTCACAGACATTAGATGTCAACAGTGATTTCGGAATACATGACGAATGGATAAAGGTATGTGATATACTGAAGACAGAACTTAAAAACGAAGATATCAATCCTGCAATTGAATCTATTATCACTGTCTTAAAACAGATAAACAAGGATACGATTGTAGTAGCGGATGTTGGCAATAATGAGTTTTGGGTGTCCAGAGGAGCTGTGGAATCAGGTTGTGAAAATCGCGTTTTGTATTCTAAATCCTTTGGCACCTTGGGCTGTAGCTTGGGGAAAGCCATTGGTGCCTATTACGCAACAAAGAATCCAGTCGTATGTTTTGTTGGTGATCAAGGCGCACAAATGAATATTCAGGAGTTGCAATTTATTTCACAGCATCAGTCGCAAATAATGATAGTAGTTCTGAATAATCAGTCTTCGGGAATGATTAAAGATCGTGAGTCGTTAGTATATAATCACTATGTACATACTACATCTGATAGCGGATATCAGTTACCTGTATTAAAAGATGTGGCAAAAGCTTATGGTATCAATTATACTTCTGATATGTACCAATTGAACGGATTTCATCATTTAAAGAAACCTGTGATGGTAGAGGTGAGTATTGATTGCTCAATAGGTCTAACGCCTAATCTGCCGAAAGGTAGGAAATGTCAGGATATGACACCAGAACTACCAGAAGAAAAATATGAATATTTAAATACACTGTAATATGAGTGGTTTTGAGAATAAAACAGTACTGATAACAGGAGCAAGCGGATTAATAGGTTCTAACCTTGTTGATAGGTTAATGCAATCTGGCGTTGCAAAGCTCATTGTCACAGGCCGTAATAAAAGTAAGTTGGAAAAGACCTTCCTTGATTTTAAAGGGAGTAAAATCTTCCAAGTCATAGAGCATGATGCAGCGACGCCATACCCAGATGAGATAAAGGATGTAGATTACATATTCCATGCTGCAGGTCCTATGGAGCGTAACATTGTCATGAACTATCCAGTCAGTGTGATCCTACCAAATGTGCTTGGAACAATTAATACTTTAGAGTTTTTGAGAAAACAGGAGTCTGAAACAGGACGTAAAGGTCGGGCAATAATCTTCTCTTCAGTGACAGTTTATAATAACCCGACAAAAGAGGATTATGTGGCTGTTGAGGATGAAACAAGTTTTACCCAATCATTGGATGCACCTACAGCATGTTATTCTGAATCTAAAAGGATGTCCGAGGTTATAGCAAAATCCTATGTAAAACAATATGGTGTAGATGCTGTGATTGCTCGTTTTAGTACTGTATATGGACCAACTAGAAATATTCCAGATACAGCATTCTATGAGTTTATTAAGAAATCAATATCAGGAGAAGATATAACAGTTGGCAGTAACGCAATCCCTCGACGTGATAACATCTTTGTTGACGATGCGATTGATGGCCTTTTGACACTAGCCTTAAAAGGAACTCCGGGAATGTCATATAATATATCTTCAAAAGGAGAGTTAGGCAATTATGCAGCAGTTGATGAAATAGCAGAGCAGATTGCTGAGACTGGAGGTGAAGTGTTGGGTAAAGAACCTGTAAAGGTTAATAAATCAACTATTGCAGATAATCGTAAACCTGGTATGAAACTTTCCAATGACCTTTTGAAACAATTGGGATGGAATGTCCGAATCTCACATAAAGAGGGCTTGGCACTTACGATAAAAAAGATAATAAAATCAGAATAATGAGACAAGGTCTATCTATAGGGATTCCAACATATAATAGAAAGGAACCACTGATTCAATTACTAAGGAGTATTGAAAAACAAGATTTTCAATTACTTGATGAAATAGTTATAGGTGATAATAATTCGCCATACGATGTCGTTGATTTAGTAAAATCTTCTTTATCTTCAAAGTTCTTTTCGAAATGCCGAATTATTCAGAATAATGTCAATATTGGCGGTCCTGCCAATATTAAGAACCAATTTCTATATTGCAAATCTAAATGGTTTTGGTTAATAGGAGACGATGACAAGGTAACAGAAGATTCTTTAGATACAATTCTTAAGGACATTGCTACACATCCTGATTGTGCATATCTTAAGTATTCAACTAAATTGCCTAATGGGAAAGTCCTCGAAGAAGATGATGTGAGAATAGATAATTTGCAAGACTTTATCAGCTACGAAAAAAAACATAGACCTGGGAATCTTGTTTTTATGTCAAACAACATTTTTAATATGGAAAAATTATCTCTATATATGCCTATAACGATGTCGTATTTTACAGAAGTTCCCCAAAATATTCCGATACTGGTAGGGCTTGATAGACGTGAGGTGTACATGAGGTTTTCAAGTCGAGCAATATGCTATTATATAGCCCCAGAGGGAGGCGTGACATGGAATATGCTTCAAGTCATGCTTGCCATTTCTAGTATACAAGATATTCCATTTAAATCACTTAAGCAAAAAGATATTATTGAGTTGTTGGGAGTATTTAAACTTCTACCATTTAGATTGGTTTGTGGATGGTGTGTCAGAAACAGAAATAAAGTCGGTAATTACAACCAGCTACATAGGCTGTATTATGGTATATATAGCAAACCTTTTCGGCTTATAAATTATATTTTGTTACAACTATGTAAATTGGAGTTCTTGTATGGAATCAATATTTTGAGTTTCATTTATAAAAAATATAAATCCAATTGACGATTTATTGAGTATCTTTAGTGGATAGTATAATTAACAGATTATAAGTATATATAAGAATGCGTAATAAGATACTTATTTACTCAACAAGTGATAGAGGGCATCATTTAGAATATATTCATCATTTACACGAGGCTGCTGTAAAGGACATTCAAAGAGAATATATTTTTGCAGTTCCCTTAGGAATAAAGGAAAAAGGGAAAATGTTGCATTGGACAGATGCTTCTCATGTGGGATTTCGTTATCTACTAGATGAAGAGTGCATATCGGGTAATGGCTGGAAGGCTAATTTCTCAAGAGTAAAAATGATAAAGAGATTATGTATGGAATTTCATCCTACAGACTTCTTTCTCATCACTTTGATGGCAATGATGCCTTTCTTGGCAATACTGAATATTGGTAATATTAAGTTTTCTGGCATTGTATATAACATATATCTTTATGATTGGAAACAAATGTCAATGCTAACTAAAATAAAGAATATATTTATCTATGGTCTTTTAACTAAACTCGCTAAATTCAAACGTATCTTTATTCTCAATGACTCTACAGCAGTTGCAGTACTTAATAAAGTTTGGCATTCAAGCAAATTTGTGTATTTGCCAGACCCAATAGCAATTCCTAATATGGGTAATAATTATCAAAAGCCAGATCAATTACCAGAAAAAGGACAAAAAACCATCTTCCTTCATGCGGGAGGGATGGATGATAGAAAGGGAACATTGGAAATATTCGAGATGATGTCCAATTTAACCGCTGAACAAAAAGAGAAAACGTGTTTCGTATTTGCTGGCTCCATTGCAGAGCATATACGTACAAAATTTTTTGAAGAATATGAAAGGTTAAAACAAGAGTGTAATATTGTATTATATTATGGCTTTTGTGATTATGATTTGTTAATTTCTCTTTGTTGGTATAGTTCTTATTTGCTACTGCCTTACAAAAACACTTCCATGAGTAGCGGTATTATTGCGTATGGCGCAAATTGTGGGACACCTGTCATAGTACCAAATCGTGGCCTCTTAGGTAAATTAGTCAAACGATTTAAACTTGGAATATGCTTAAATGGGGAATTTAACGATACTTTTCTTTGTCAGTTGGATAGCCTTTGTGCTAACAATTTAAAAACAGTATCAGGTTATATAAGAAAGCATACTATATCTGATTTTACTGATACTATTATTGATTCAATTTAATAATTTAAATTATAAGAGTATGAATACTAAAAAATTATATGTTTATTCATTGGTGTGCAAACTACTTCCCCCCAGCAAATTTCATAAATTAAAAGCGAGTTTGTTACGTTGGTGTGGAGCTCAAGTTGGAAACAACGTTGAAATTATGTCTAGCGCGAAAATAATTGGGAATATGGATTTGTTTATAGGAAATAATGTTTTCATCGGTCATGATGCTTTGATTTTTGGAGCGGCTGATTCTAAAATAGTAATTGGTGATTATGCTAAGGTCGCAAGTCGAGCCATATTGGTAACTGGATATCATAAATTTGCTCCAGATGGCAATTGTATATCTGGTGAAGGTCAACATGCTGATATTATTATAGGCCGAGGTAGTGTTATAAGTACTAGTAGTATTGTGTATCCAGGAAAAACAATAGGTGAAATGTCTTATGTAACTGCTGGTAGTGTTGTTACTCATGACGTTCCAGACTATACTCGAGTCGCTGGTGTACCTGCTCGGGAAATTGGCAAATTTAAATGACGATAAAAATGTTCTTTGGAAAAATTTTTAAAGGTGTATTGTTATACAACAAGCCGACATTATTATATGCAATAGTTAAAGTGTGGGCTGTTGTTGGTTTTCTTCCGTTATTGCCTTCTGCTATAACCTATTCATTTACGATCGCCTTTGCATTTTATTTTGCAATACATGGAAGGGAATTTGATAAAATCACGTCAGCATTTCTATTGTATATTCCTATAAATTTGTTGATAGTCAATCCTGACGTGATTTTTCAGCCTTGGCTTCGTTATGGGCTGTTTGTATGCATATTATTTGTAGTGTCTCCTTTAGTCCAAAGTAAGTGGCTACGAGATAATAGACTATATATATTAAATATTACAATGTGGGCGTGTGTGATACTCGGCGTTGGTTCTTTTTTTGCTTTTTTCTTGGGCATTAACTTTATGATAATACCAAAAGAATATGAGGCTTTTGCGGATCTCAATGCTGTTGGATTGTTTGCGGGCCTAACTAATCACTCTATGATGTTAGGACCTATAGCTGGCATTGGAGCATGTTTTATGGCATCAAAAGCGGTTAATACGAAGAAAAAAATTTACTGGATTTTTGTGGCACTAGCATTAGGATCTGTTTTGTTTTCTGCCTCACGTTCTGCATTTGCAGCAGCTATAGCTGGAGTTACGATGACCCTTTATAAACAGTCTGGTTCTACAAGTCGTTTTGTAGGAATTGGTGTTACCGTCATCTTGTTGTTATCAATGACATTTACACTATGGAGTGGAGCATTAACGGGCGTTTTAGAAAAAAACAGAGGCACCTCACTTAATTTTGATTCTCGAAGCGGGCTATGGGATAAAAGTCTTGATGAATTTGAAAGCAACCCTATTTTTGGTGTTGGTTTCTGTTCTTCCTCTGATGTGTCTTCAGTTTCGAAGACAGGAACAATCGAATCTGGATCTTCATGGTTAAATGTTCTGTCAATGTTGGGACTTGTTGGCAGTGTTTTTGTTGCTATAATAATGTTGAAGGCATTGTATAGTGCATATAAGAGGAATGATGAGTACGGGGCTTTGCTTTTTGGCGTTCTGGTTTTGTTCTATATTCACATGATGGCTGAAGGTTATATTTTTGCAGGAGGTAGTTTCCTGGCTTTCATGCTGTGGCTTACTGTTGGAGTTTCTATAGACACAAACTACGTAAAAGACAAATGAAGTTGGTATTTTACTCAAACTACCTGAATATACACCAGGTGCCTGTGATGGATGAATTCTATCAGTTGCTGGGTGAAGATTTCCGCTTTGTGACTACACTGCCACGGAATGAGAAGGAATTGAAGGGTGGGGCTGACTACAGTACACGTCCTTACTGCATCCTCGCGGCGGAGAACGAGGTTGCAAATGAGGAGGCACTACGCTTGGCACGAGAGGCTGACACCTGCGTTTTTGGGGCATGTTCACAGGAGTACGCAGTGGAGCGGGCTGTGAAGAATCCTCTTGGACTGTCGTTCGAGATGGGAGAGCGGTGGCTGAAACATGGGTGGCTCACGATAGGAAGCCAGGTGTTCTTTCAGTGGGCGATAAACTACATACGCTACTATCGAAAGGCTAACTTCTATAAGCTCTGCTGTAGCGCCTTTGCGTCAGGAGATGATGAGCGGATGCATGTGTATAGAGACCGTCATTACAAGTGGGGCTATTTTACCAAGGTTGATTGTGTAGAGAATAAAACTATAGATGCTCTTGCCGGTATGAAACAAATCTCTATCCTGTGGTGCGGGCGTTTTTTGAACTGGAAGCACCCGGAATTGGCTGTACTATTGGTTAAGATACTGAAAGATCATGATTATGTCGTGAAACTTGATATGTATGGTACGGGTGAAGAAGAGGCAAACATTTTATCATTGTGTGTGCAATTATGCGTAAGCGACCAAGTACAACTTCATGGGAACGTCCCGAATGAAGAAATAAGGTTCGCCATGCGCAATCATGATATATTTGTCTTTACCTCCGATCGACAGGAAGGCTGGGGGGCTGTACTGAATGAGGCGATGGATAGTGGTTGCGCAGTAGTGGCTTCAGATGAAATAGGTTCTGCACCATTCTTGATTAAAGACGGACATAATGGCCTGATGTTTAAATCGATGGATTGTAGCTCTCTCTACCAAAAAGTTTCATTCCTTATAGATAATCCAAAGGAAAGGCAACAAATGGCAGCACAGGCGCGGTATGATATGGCAAACGTTTGGAGTCCAAGAGTTGCTGCCCAAAATCTGTTGACATTAATTAATAACATTGATAATAATAGAGAATCTACTATTCAAGTAGGGCCCTGTTCAAAAGCATAATGATGGAAATATCAAATTATAATAGCAAAAAGATAGCAATACTGAACGCTGTGGCTATACTGATGGTGTTGCTGCTCCATTCATACTACATAGAGGCTGCTGATTATCCTATTGCGCAATGTGTGCAAAAGTTCACAGGGACTTTAGGCTTAAGTGGAGTGGCTGTGCCTTTGTTCTATTTCATGTCGGGACTTCTTTTTTTCAAGAGTGTTGCAAGCATGAAAGATTGTGTGAAGGGTATACATAAGCGAGTGCGCTCACTGTTGGTGCCATATATTTTATGGAACATCATCTTTGTGGGTTGGTATGTAGTGTTGCATTTTGTACCAGGAGTGTCGCAATTCGTGAATAGTGATATGCTGAGTCATTTCAGTATTGCTCATCCATTAGATAGTCTGGAATATCTTTTTGTTGAGCCCGCAGGGTTTCAACTATGGTTCCTGCGAGACTTAATAGTATATATTGCCTTCACTCCGTTGCTATGGATACTGTTGAAACGCTATCCGTGGTTAACTCTGGTAGGCTTATATCTGATCTTTGGTGGCATAGCGCGATGCGGTATAACCTACTTCGCTCTTGGCGGCATTATCTCCATGCATTATAGCTTGGAAGAGTTCAACCACAGGTTGAGTAAACCAGTGGTTTTAGTCTGTGTCCTGTTGTTTGTGGCCAATGCTGTTATGGCTACTATACCAGAGTGTAACCACCTGATAGGTAATCCATATTGGCAACAAGGAACCAACATAGTCGGCATACTGGCAGTGTGGGGTTTCTATGATGTGGTGAACACAAAAGAAAAGCAAGGCAAATTGTCAGTTTTTTTTGTATTCATCTCAAAGTACTGCTTCTTCATATATCTGTTTCATGAACCGGCATTCAATATCATCAAGAAACTGAGCTTGAAGATTGTCGGTGTGAACGACCTCTCACTTATAGTGCTTTATTTGGTGAACCCGATAGTGATGGCAGTTGTTGCATTTGCCGTAGGAATGTGTATTAAGAAACTTATGCCGAAGGTGTATGGGGTACTGGTTGGAGGAAGGTAACAGCACAGTAGGCATGAGGTATTAATACAGAAGAGAATAAGATATATGCAAGAAAAACCGATACTAATTGATGGCATCTTCCTTAATATGGGAGGAGCCGTAACGATTTTTAACCGACTGATTGACGGCTTAGTGGAGCATGGGGTGAACTTTGTTCTGCTGAAGGATGCCCGTTGCCCGAAATTGACTTCTGAGGATGGTGTTCCAAAGATGATTGTATTGGAGCCTTCATTCAAATCTCGTCACAAGTTTTACAAGGAGCATAGGGATGATTTCAGCAAGGTGGTGTGTATGGCTAATATGCCGCCATCTGTGAGATTAAAGGTGCCCGTGACAACCTACTTCCACAACCTTACTGTCCTGAGTATTCCTTCAAACTTTTCCATTAAACGCAAGTTGCGTTTTTGGATTCGTAGGGCAGCACTATTACTGCTATGTAGGAATACTGATTCGTGGGTGGTACAGACTCAGAACTCAGAAGATACACTTCGAAACGCCATACCACACAAAAAGCATATATATCAATATCCCATTTATCGCATCCCCGAGGAGTTTTCTGACGATGGAAGAAAAGATAGGGACGGATTTGTGTTCGTAGGAGAATATAGTTATGCTAAAGGCCATGATGAGTTGCTGGAGGCTTGGAAGATATTGAAAGCAAGAGGTTGCAATCCGTTGCTTAAACTGACGGTCTCGAAAAAATCAGATTTTTTGAATCAATTGTCAGCTGGAATTGCAACAGGGCTAAATATTAAGAATTATGGCTTTTTACCATATATGCAATTGCCAGAACTCTATAAGTCGAGCAAAGCTCTTATATATCCTTCTCGAAATGAAAGCCTTGGCCTTGGTTTGATTGAGGCTGCGGTGGCTGGATGTGATATTGTCTCGTCCGATCATCCATTTACTTATAGTGTCTGTAAGCCTTCTGTAGTATTTGATCCTACTGATCCTGCATCTATTGCCGATGCTGTATGCAGGTATTTGGAAGGGGTGGGAAAGAAGAGCGAGTTGACAATCAGTGACAAGTTAGAAGAATTCCTGGACTTTGTTGGAAAACTTTAATTTCCAGCACAACTAATAGAACTGCTAGTAATGCGAAACCATACTTTAGATATTATACGAGTATTGGCGATGGTCGGGGTGATTGTTGACCACTATTTACAACTGTCTAATCACAATGTGTTGATAAACACGGGCATATATATTGGTGGGGTAAGCGTTGCTGTCTTCCTTGCAATTTCAGCCTATCTGTATGGTGCAAAATGGCGAAAGATGGGATGTCAAGGCTTTGATGTGTTTGACTTCTTATATAAGCGTTTTATGCGGATATTCATTCCACTCTGGCTGACACTTTTGGTTGCGATTCCATTGGAGTTGTATGCTGGTCATGAGGTGAGCGGACGAGTGGTAGTTTTCAACATTCTTGGACTTGGTTGGGTCAGTCCATTGATGTGGCAGGGTCATCTGTGGTACATCACAATGACTTTGATTGTGTATGGATTGTTTCTTGTTATCTCACGATTCCGGCTTGATAAGATTCCTATTTGGCTATATGCTATTGCTATTGTATTACTTTCAGGTTTGATTATCTGTTTTCCTCAAGTGTTTGACACATTTTCTCGCGTGATTATACCTTTAACTCTATTATACTCCACAATGATGTTCGCTAGTGGCGATAAGGTATTAGAAATATGCCAGAGATACAAGTGGTGGATTGTTATTGCTACAGTTATTGTAATATTAGCTGCGTTTTATTTCTATCTTTTAGGTTGGCGCAATTCACATAAGGGGATAGCATCGTTGATGAGTGCGATTGCTGGTGTGATGACGTTCCTGTGTTTGATGAGCGTTGTCTCAATTAAGAAGAAGAACAAGGTAATATCATGGTTCTCCAGCTGTAGTTACGAAATATACTTAATTCACCCAAGCATAATCTGTTTCGTGGCGATGTGTATGGGCAAAGGATGGATAGTTGTTCCTCTGGGATTGTTATTGATTGCAGTGGCAGGTTGGCGTATAAACTTGATTAGTGAGCAGTTATATCAAAAGTTTCGATAAATAATGTTTTATTCAATTATTTCAAAGACCGATTAGTCCTCTTTAACGGGACAGTAGTGAAATTTATTAATTAAATATAAAGTAATGGAAGAAAAAATAAAAAAAATAGTTTCTGGTGTATTAGAGATACCAGTTGAGAAATTGGATATAGATGTTGATATGGAAGAAGTTGAAACGTGGGATTCTCTCCATAATGTCATGCTATTCTCGACTTTAGAGGATGAATTTAATATTGATATCCCTGATGAGGATCGTTTCGATCTTGTAAATGTGCGTTCGATAATAGAAGAAATTATAAAATTGACAAACCAATGAATCATAGTTCATTATTATTAGCAATTGAGTCCAATGTGAAAAAATCCCCTCAGAAGATTGCGATTATATCTGATGGGGAAGAAATAAGTTATGCAGAGCTATGGGATAAATCTTTGAGGGCAGCTCACATTCTGGATGACTTAGGCATAAAAACAGGAGATAGCATTTTATTATCGGCAAAAAAAAATGTAGAGTATCTCTATCTTTATTTGGGCGCGCAAGTTATAGGTGTCATTAATGTTTTAGTTGATTCAGATCAAAATGAAAAACGCCTAGACTATATTGAGCAGGAAGTACATCCTAAGTTTTGTTTTGGCTATATTGCAAAAAATACACCTTCAAAATTGTTTTCTGATTTAGACTTCGAAAACGCATCCGCAGAGCCCATTGTTGTTAGTGGGTTAACGAGCAACAGTATTGCAGAAATCCTCTTTACAACGGGAACGACAGGCAATCCAAAGGGTGTCTGTTTAAGTTATGCTAACATATTTGGGTCGGCTTGTAATATAAACAGCTTTATACAGAATACATCTGAGGATATTGAGATTTTATGTTTACCAGTATGTCACTCTTTCGGGATGGGACGTATTAGATGTAATCTTATTATGGGTGCCACTATAATTCTGGTCGGCAATTTTGCAAATGTAAGGTTGTTTGTAAATACTATTGAGAAATATAAGGTGACAGGCTTTGGTGTCGTGCCAGCAGCATGGGCGTATGTGCGCAAAATTAGCGGTAAGAGGTTAGAGAAATATGCCAATCAATTACACTATATTGAAATAGGTTCTGCAGCGATGTCAATTGAAAATAAGAGGGAGATGTTGGAAATGTTTCCAAACACCCGTCTTTGTATGCATTATGGACTAACAGAAGCCAGTCGTAGTTCTTTTATTGAATTCCATGACGAAGAACATTTGAAATCCATCGGTAAACCAGTTTCTAATTTTGTGACTATTAAAATATTTGGCCACGATGGTGAAGAGATGCCCATTGGCGAGATTGGAGAAATTTGTGTCAGTGGTAATATGGTGATGAAGTGTTACCTTAGGGAGGAGGATTCACAGAGTGCATATTGGGGCGAATACTTCCGGACTGGTGACAATGGATATATAGATGCAGATGGATACATATACCTTCTTGGGAGAGAAAAAGAACTTATCAATGTGGGTGGGAAGAAAGTGAGCCCAATAGAGATAGAGGATACCATAATTTCTATAGGCGTTGGAGATTGTGTATGTGTACCTACAAAAGATCCAAAAGGGATTCTGGGAGAGGTGGTCAAATGTTATGTAGTTAAGGGGTCAACGACTCTTTCCTTTCAGGAGATTTCAGAATCATTGGTTAATAAGTTGGAGGCATATAAACGTCCTGTTGAATACGATTGGATTGACATGATTCCTATGACTGCCAGTGGGAAGAAACAAAGATTGTTGTTAAAAGAGTCCGGCCCCATTAAAATACGTACCCAGAATGGTCTTTATTATCGTACTTTTCAGGAGTTAAGAGATAATGTCGATTTAGGATATAGTGATCCGTATGGTATCATGGCATCGCTGGATAATAATCAGAGGGAAGCTATTCTAAATAATCCAGTTTATTATAAGGATGAAGATTGTTGTCAGATTCTTTATATTGACCACAACACAGTCGTTGGTACTCAAATGTGTTTCCCCGCACAAGCGGTTATTGATGGCGAGGTAATTAGATGTAACCATGCCAGTACAGTATATTCCCATACGGATTACCGTTCGAAGGGAATTGGCGGTGATTTATTGATGGCACTTACAAAACTTCCCCCTCTCCGTAATACAATCACTGGAGGGAATAGTCAAATGTCTATAAACTTATTTAAAGCACTAAGGTATAATACATTTGAGTTCCCGCGCTTTATATTTTTGGAAAACAGTAGATGTGCCATTGAATTTGTTTTGCACACGAAAGGTAGATTGACAAGAATGTTGGCATCCATTGTAAATTGTTTTTTGAAATTACACAAGTTCATCGTACTGGGTCAGATAAGTCGTTATGCAAAAGGACTGACGATTGAATTCTGTCAGGAATGCCCTCAAGAAGTAGAGAAAATTGTTGCAGAAGACTCTCATCGTTTTCGTGAAAATCATGACAAATCATGGTTTGATTGGAATTTAAAATATAGTTTTAACAATGACAATCGTAACTCAAAAGGATTGTATGTAGTCAAAGATGAAGATGAGATTGTTGCCTTTTTTATCAATAAAATCCAATATTTTGAGACAGCCAGCGCTCGAGGGTTTAAAAATGTACTATTAGGTAGTGTTATGGAATGGGGAATAAAGAGCACTGCTAAGATTACAGAAAAGGATATACAGCTTTTATCTATTAAAACAATGCCCGTAGGCCTTGATGGTGTGCAGGTTGCATCTGATGATAAGAAAGTCATAAATTCGTTTAAAAGATTGGGATTCTTTCCAATGGGAAAGGCGAACTTTTGCTCGCGATTAAGATCTATTCAAGATAATGAGGTTCAGATGTCCATGGGTGATGCAAAGAATTGGAGATTACGTTTAGCTTGTAATGACACATTAATTAACTAGTTTAAATGGGTAAAGAAAGAATCACGTATATAGACTACACAAAAGCGCTGGGCATGATGCTAATAATATTAGCTCATACCACATATCTTTTTCCCAGAGTTTCATCATTTGGGATTCCTGAATCATGCCATGTGCCAATTTTCTTTATCGCTGTAGGCTTAGTTCATGCCTATATTCCTTCGAATGACACCTTTGCGGTTTTTTTGAGAAAGCGTTTTTATGGAATCATTATTCCTTACATCGTTTTCTCTGTTATTAACTCAATATTAAAATTAGGTACATTTTTCTTCTTGCATCGATTGAATGTTTCCGTATTCAAAGATGAAATGTTCGATTTATTAGTAAATGGTAATGGCCCGGTTTGGTTCCTAGGCGTCCTTTTTGTTGCAGATGTCCTTTATAATCTTAGTATAAAATATTGTAATCATTGGAGATTCGTTTTTGCTATTGGGGGCGCGTTTTTATTATATTCAGTTGGAGATTGTAATAATAAGTGGATATATCCTATAATTAGAATTCTTGGCGCTTATAGTCTGATAGTGCTTGGCTCTTTTTCCAAAAGAGTCTTTGAGATGAATAAAGTTCGAAGATCCATCTTTTTTTTCGTCAGCATCGGATTTTGGGTATATTTGCTATATCTGGGCGAAGGAAATAACTGTTACAGTTTTAGACCAGGTTATTTCTTAAATGCTGCTTATTCTATCCCTTTAATTTTATCGGGTTCTTTGGGGATTATAATGCTAACTACTTTTTTCCCAAGACATATAAAATGGCTTGAATATATCGGAAACAACTCCTTATGTTTTCTCGTAATTCATCCAATTTTGCAGATGACCTACAGTTTTTCTATTGGCGTGAAGATAAATGAATTCGGACAAACTGGCCAATTTGTGTTTTTTATTATCATGTACACACTATTTGTCGCCGCTTGCGTGCCTATTAATGAATTCTTACAAAAATCATATCCCTGGGCATTAGGGAAGGTTAAGGCAAAAAAATGATTATATGCCGTCCCCTCCACACCTCCAAATTAAATGATGCAAGAAAGAAGTGGAGTCGTTTAGACAACTTTAACAGTTTTTTAAATATGAAAGTGATACTACATGCCGATGACTTCGGCTATGACAAAGACACGACCCAAGCAACGATAGAATTGCTTGAAGCGGGTGCATTGACCAGCGCAACCATTATGCCAACAATGCCTGCTGCAGAAGAGGCAATAGCATACGCTGCGGCACATAAGCAATTTAGTTTTGGAGTCCATCTTACTTATGTTGATGGCTTAAAACCTGTGTTGCAGAAAGAAAACTCTACGCTCTTGGATGCTAATGGTTTGTTCTATCCTTCAAACGTAGTACGGAAGAAAGCAATTAAATTTGCTCTGAAAAAAGAGGATGTCGTAGAAGAGAGTTTGGCACAGATAGACACAGTAAGAAAAGGTGGAGTGCAGTTGAGCCATTTGGATTCTCACGGCCATTTGCATAAATTTCCCTCTTTCTTGGCAGCACTGCCGGAAATCAAGAAAAGAAGTGGGATAGAATGTGTGCGTAGAGTACAGAATGTATTTCTTCAGAAACAGGGACTCTCGCCTACAACCATCTTGAACCGCTGTTTTGATTGGCATATTGCGCATACTTGTCGTACAACTAATTTTTTCTATATGAGTGCCAATAATATGGAAACAGATTGGGCTGACACTTTATTAGGACAATTAGAACACTTGCCACAGAACTCAATCATAGAAGTTGGTGTTCATCCTGGTCATGCTGACACAGAGGAAGAACGCTGGCGTATTGCAGAATATCGGGATATGATGGATTTTGCCGAGAAGATACGCAGGCAAGGAAAACATCAGATTATTTCATGGAATGACGTTTAATATTACCATAATACGTAAAGACAAATGTTAGATATATCAGCAATAGTCCTCACATACAATGAGGAAATACATATTCGTCGTTGCTTGGAGAATGCGTTCCGGGTGGCGAAGGAAGTGTTTGTGATTGACTCCTTCTCAACGGATAGAACCGTTGAGATAGCAAAGGAAATGGGAGCAGTCGTGCTCCAGAATAAATGGGTGAATTATGCCACTCAATTTAACTGGGGACTTGACAATGCGCCAATCAAAACGAAGTGGGTGCTACGCTTTGATGCAGATGAATATCTGGAGGATGATCTCATAGAGGAGATTAAAACCAAGTTACCCAATGAGCCAGAAGAGGTGACGGGAATTGAATTTCATTTGAAGGTCAAGTTCCTGAACAAATGGATGAAACATGCTTCTCCGTCTGTCATCCTTATGCGTCTGTTCCGTTATGGCATTGGCAGAAGTGAAGTTCGTTTGATGGATGAGCATATTGTACTTTCAGAAGGTGTAAGCAAAACTTACGATGGCGCTTTCGTAGACCACAATCTTAACAATATTACTTGGTGGGCGCAAAAACATATTGGCTATGCCAAACGAGAAGCTGCAGACTTGCTGAACATTGAATATGATTTCTCGGATACCTCTGGTAAAGACCATGTGGAGGGACAGGCTGGTGGCAAACGTGCTTTGAAAAATAAATATGCCCACAAGAAACTGTTTTGGCGTTCTTTTGCATATTTTCTGTATCGATACATCTATAAGAGAGGCTTCCTTGACGGAAAAGAAGGCTTTTTGTGGTGCTTTATGCAAGGGTGGTGGTACAGAACACTTGTTGATATACAGGTGTATCAGATAAAGCAAGAATGTGGTGATGACAAAAACAAAATGCTTAGTTATTTGAAAGAAAAGTTTGGAATAAAGCTGTAAACGTTGTAGTGACAATCCATGAATTTTAGTTTTGACTTTGTCTTTAAACACTACTTCAAGCATTTATTTGATGGCTTCCACCAGACAGATGTCATAATAGGTGTAATCTACATTCTAATATCTGTTATGGTTGGGTTGTGGAAAGGATGGAAGCAGACTTTTCGGTTGTTGATCATTGGCTATTTTTTGTTTGTGTTGTATGCAACTGTCATTTCTCGTCCACAAAAAGAACGAATCCAATATTGCCTCATACCTTTTAATAGTTATTTTTTCATTGAAGATGGTGACAGATTTTTGCTGCCTCAGGTTCTGATGAATATTGTGATGTTTATTCCCATAGGGTTTTTGCTGAAAGTTGCTTATAGCAGTTGGGAATTGAAGAAGGTCTTGGCATACGGTTCATTGTTCTCGTTGCTGATAGAAATGTTGCAACTAGCTTTGATGAAGGGAGTTGCAGAGGTAGATGATCTGATACACAATACGTTTGGGTGTGTGATAGGGTATGGTATGGCTGTTTTATTAAGTGCATTGAGGTTTAAATATAAAGTTGTTTTAGGTAGATGAAAAGAGGGTTGGGGGGTATCGCTTTTATGATGATAACAGTTGTGCTGAGTGCTCAGCAGTATATTGGCTCAACGGGCTTGATTCATGTGCCGACGGCTGAGATGGACACTGTGGGAATGGCGAGAGTCGGAGCACACTACATACCAGAAACGATGATTCCTAATGATATTGCAAAAGATGGGAATCAGCAGTGGTCACTGACAAACTACTTAGCCATAACACCATTTAGGTGGATATACTTGTCCTATGGCTATACGCTATGGCGTTGCCATAAGAACCTAAATCCAAATGCGGAGATGGGTTTTTATTCAAAAGATAGATATTTTTCGTTAAGGCTACAACCTATACAAGAAGGGGAATGGTGGCCAGCAGTTGCAATTGGTGGGAATGATGTGATTGGATCGAATGATTCAGGTAAATCGGAATCGTTCCACTATCAGAACTTTTATGTCTCAACATCAAAGCATTTTGAGTTGTGGAATTGCCTTAATCTAGGTACACATGCTACATATCGCAAATGGAGAAATAATAATAACCATCGATGGAATGGATTGGTTGGAGGTGTTACCCTGTCTCCAGTGTCTATCCCCAACCTGAGAGTGTTGGCAGAATGGGATGGTAGCAGAGTGAATGTAGGTGCGGATTACAGAGCCTTCAAGTATTTCTTAGTTCAAGCCTCACTGATTGATGGTTCAAAGTTCGCAGGTGGATTGAGTTTAATGATACCGCTGATATAGAAAAACAAAAATGTAATATACAAAATCAATATATGAAGAGAGTTTTAATACATACTTTGATTTTTAGTCCTGATGGGGTGTCAACGGCATATCTGTATAATGATATTGCCAAACGCCTGCAGGAGAGAGGGTATGAAGTAGTGGTGCTGACCACAACGCCACACTTTAATATTGTGCCTGAACAGGTAGCCCAGCAGCCCATGAAATGGAAAGTATGGGGTTTCTGCAAGAAGAGTAAGTTCAACGGAATGACGGTACTGCATGTGCCACAAAAGAAGTTCAAGAGCACTTTGTTGCGATTGATAGGATTTGTGTATTGGCATATTGTGTCGTTTGTTATCGGATTGAGCATTAAACATGTTAACTTGATTTTGTCACCATCGCCTCCACTGACTGTGGGCTTTATGAACCTTGGTTTGGCAAAGCTGAAAGGGTGCAAGGTGATATATAATGTGCAGGAGATTTATCCTGACATCCTGAAGATGAAGGGTGGTGTGGTACTGAAGTTCCTGAAATGGATGGAGCATAAGGTGTATAATGGTTCGGATGCTGTTACCACTATCGACAAGGTGTTCCATGATACGATTGTGGATAGGTTTGAGGATAAGAGTAAGTTGCATATAATACCGAATTTCGTTGATACTGGGCTCTATAGAGCGCTTAGTAGGTCACAGGTTAATAGCTTATTAGATCCTGCATTATTTCCGCAGAATGACAGTATAAAACTGCTGTATGCCGGAAATATTGGACACATGCAATCATGGGAACCATTGGTTGTTCTGGCTGATAAAACTCGTGATTTGAATGTGGAGTATTTCGTAATTGGAGAAGGTGCTCAAAGAGGTTATGTGGAGGATGAAATCAAGAATCGTGGGTTGGAAAAACTGCACCTGTTGCCATATCAGCCTCGTGATTTGATGCCAGCAATCCTCTCTTATTCGGATGCTTCCTTTATCTTTATGGTTTCTGGACGGGATGGTGACGGATTCCCTTCAAAGGTTTATACCATCATGGCATGTGAACGTCCGATGCTGATTATGTCGGGTGAGAATACACCTATTATCAATTTCTTGAAGGATAAGAATTGTGCTAAGCTCATTACCGAAAAGGACTTTGACAAGAAGGTGGATATGATGGTTGAGTGGTTGATGTCCGTGACCAAAGAGGAACTGGCTCAGATGGGTAAGAATGGTTTGGCTGAGATACAGGCAAAATACACGAAAGAGAAGGTTACGGATATGTACTGTGACTTAATTGACAAGTTATTATCTTAATCTAGAATTCGAGAATTAGAGAACAAAAATGAAAATACTTATTACTGGTGTTCACGGATTTGTGGGCACTAATCTTGTGAAAGCTCTATCAAAGGAGCATACTATTTATGGGTTGGATATAGTGAGTCCCATCAAGGAGGGTGTAAGATTTACCTTCGGGTGGGAGTATTTGGATATGGATAATGAGATTCCTGATGTTGATGCAATCATTCATCTTGCAGGTAAGGCACACGATACTAAGAATGAGGCGGCAGCTGATGTGTATTTCAAGGTGAACACAGATTTGACCAAGAAGATATTTGATTACTTTTTGGCACATGATTGTATCAAGAAGTTCATCTTCTTCAGTACCGCCAAGGCTGCAGCAGATAAGGTGGATGGTATCTTGACTGAAGATGTAGTGCCTTCGCCTGTTGGCCCTTATGGGGAGAGCAAAATTGCTGCTGAAAAATATATTCAAGAGCATCTTGTTGATGAGAAGCAAGTGTACATACTCAGACCGTGTATGATACATGGCCCAGGCAATAAAGGTAATTTGAACCTGCTGTATGGTGTGGTAAAGAAAGGAATCCCCTGGCCTTTAGGCGCTTTTGAAAACAGACGCACTTTCACTTCGATAGAGAATCTATGTTTTGTGATAAATGGGTTGTTGACCAAGGATGTGCCGACAGGAATCTATAACATGGGAGATGATGAAGCGTTGAGCACCAATGAACTTATAGAAGAGATATGCAAGTCATTGGGTAAGAAAGCGCATATCTGGAAGTTGCCCAAGGGATTGATGACTGGTATAGCCAAGATTGGTGGTGCTTTGCATCTGCCATTGGATTCAGAGCGGTTACGCAAACTGACGGAGAACTATATATCTTCTAACGACAAGATAAAGAAAGCATTGGGTGTAGATAAGATGCCAGTGGATGCTCGTAGTGGATTGAAAGTTACTTTGAAGAGCTTTGCGAAGTAAGATGAGAGAGTCATTCCTGAATCTTGTCCGATTGGGGGTTGGTAAAAATGTTGAGACCTTTCCCAATACCATAGATTGGGAAGTATTAAAACTCCTTGCAGACCAACAGGGGCTTTCTGCAGTTGTTTTGGATGGTATTGAATGTCTTCCTGTTACACAGAGACCTCCGCAAGAGTTGTTGCTGGAATGGATTGGTGAAACTCTACAAAGCGAGAGCATCTATGAGACTCAACAGAATGAAGCGGTAAGGATGGCTAATCTGTTTCAGAACAATGGCATAAGGACTTACGTATTGAAAGGTGCTGTAGTAGCAGAGTGCTATCCCAAGCCGTCGCACAGGCCTAGCGTTGATATGGACTGTTACCTGCTGCCAGAGCAAAGTGTTTTTGATGCATGGAATTTAGGAAATGATCTGATAAAGACACAAGGCTTTGAGGTGGCTTTCGACTACTACAAAAACAGCACCTTCTATTTGAATGATCTGACCGTAGAGAATCACCAATACTTTACTCCGTTTCGCGGGAATGAGCGATTAGCAGCTTTGGAAAAGTGGCTGCAAGGTCAGTTTAAGGATTGTTCAACGGGTTCAAGGATTGAGGGCACTGAATTGTGGAGACCACCCGTAATGGTGACAGCATTGTTCCTGATAGAACATGCATATTCGCATTTTCTGCATGAAGGATTAACGTGGAGAATGGTTTTGGACTGGATGATGTTTAGTCGAAAACATAAAGATGAAATTGACTGGACATTATTAGGCGCAAAGATTGATGAATTTGGGTTTAGGAAGTTCTATGACTCTTACCACCGACTCGGTAAGTACCTTGTCGGAGAGTTGAGAGTTCTTTCTCAGGAAAGCGAACAAATTCGAGCGGAGGGTTTAGAGTTGAGGGACAGTTTAATGTTGAAAGATATTTGGGCTGAACTTGATGTACATGATACGGTAAAAGGCATTAAAGGAAAGCTTGCCTTGGTAGGGAATACATTGAGGGCAAGATGGAAGTATAAGTATTTCTCTGAGGATTCCATGTCTAAGGCTCTATGGATTCAAGTAAAAGGAGTGTTATTTGAGAAGAACCCTAAATTGAATTAAGTCATTGAGCATGAATGCTAATAATATGGTATATTAACAAGTAGGAATAAATTATTTTTAAATATGAAAACAGCACTTATTACTGGTATTACAGGCCAAGATGGTTCATACTTGGCTGAGTTTTTGTTAGAGAAAGGTTATGATGTTCATGGAACAATTCGTCGTTCGTCGGTGGATTTCCGTGAGCGTATTGCACACCTGGAAGGCACACCACACTTTCACCTGCACTACGCAGATCTTGGTGACTCAATGAGTGTGCTGGGCGTGATTGGTAAGGTTCGTCCGGACGAGATATATAACCTGGCTGCACAGAGCCATGTGCAGGTTTCGTTTGATTCGCCAGAGTTTACAGCTGATGTGGATGCCGTAGGTGTTCTCCGCATCCTGGAGGCAGTTCGTCAGTTAGGCATGACTGAAACCTGCCGCATCTACCAGGCTTCTACATCTGAGCTTTATGGAAAGGTGGAGGAGGTTCCTCAAAACGAGAATACCCCGTTCCATCCATATAGCCCGTATGCTGTGGCTAAACAGTATGGCTTCTGGATTGTGAAAGAGTATCGTGAGGCTTACGATATGTACTGCTGCTCGGGTATCCTGTTCAATCATGAGAGTGAGCGTCGTGGAGAGACCTTCGTAACCCGTAAGATTACGCTGGCTGCCGCTCGTATTTCTCAGGGCTTGCAGGATTGCCTGTATCTTGGTAATATGGATTCGCTTCGTGACTGGGGATATGCCAAGGACTATGTGGAGTGCATGTGGCTGATTCTGCAGCAGGAGAAGCCAGAGGACTTCGTGATTGCAACTGGCGTGCAGCACTCTGTACGTGAATTTACAGAACTGGCATTCAAACATGCAGGAATAGAATTGAAGTTTGAAGGCGAAGGTATCAACGAGAAGGGTATTGTTGTGAAAGGTCCTGATGCTTTGATTGGTAAAACAGTTGTTGCAGTTTCTGAGGACTTCTACCGTCCAACGGATGTTGTGAACCTTTGGGGTGACCCGACTAAGGCAAAGGCTAAGCTGGGCTGGAATCCTAACAAGACTTCTTTTGAAGAACTTGTTAAGATAATGGTTGAGAGCGATATTGCCAAGGTAGCTGCTGAGGGTGCTGCAGCTAAGGTAAGAACAAACCTTGCTGAATACCTCGAAAAGGGAATCGTTAAGTAATATCCACTTCCTTTATGTTCCGTCGACTAATAAATATAACTCCCGTCACTACTTCGCATGGTGTAGGGCAGAAGCGCGTTCTTCTCTCCAGCAATGAGTCCGGTTGCTCGCTCACACAGATAGCAGTAACTGAACTCAAAGCAGGTGAGATTGCTGCTGCCCATGTG
>Ga0256404_1001980_pt1 | contig 46974 bp, 53 predicted proteins | sample RumenRJG_01DNA_FD_185990 | JGI IMG/M metagenome (GOLD analysis project Ga0256404, IMG submission 185990) | Bovine rumen microbial communities from Lethbridge, Alberta, Canada - RJG_01 | ecosystem: Host-associated > Mammals > Digestive system > Stomach > Rumen | place: Canada: Alberta | collected... | reverse complement strand
CGCATACAAATCTCATTCATGCGAGCAAGTTCCTCCTTTGTCCACACACGTCCTGCAGGATTATGAGGGTTGCAAAGCAGGAAGAGAGTTGTTTTCTCGTCGGCACATTTCTGCTCGAAATCTTCAAAATCAATCTTGTAGGTATTGAAGTCGCGTACAAGTGGATTCTCAATAATGTCGCAGCCCTGATTGCGGATGCTGCTGAAGAAGCAGTTATAAACAGGAGTTTGAACAAGCACTTTTTCGCCAGGGAGGGCAAGAGCACGAATGGCGCAGCTTATAGCAGGCACAACACCTGAAGTGTATAGAATCCATTCACGTTGCACTTTCCATTGGTGGCGTTTGTCCATCCAGTTGATGATAGCGTTGTAGTAACTATCGTTAATGGTAGTGTAGCCAAAGATGCCATGTTCAACACGTTGCTGCAGAGCTTTGGTGATGTTTGGAGCTGTAGGGAAATCCATATCGGCTACCCACATAGGGAGAACATCGTCGCCACAAAGATCCCACTTCACGCAGTTTGTTCCACGGCGGTTCACTACATTATCGAAGATTGATTTATCCATATAGTATGTTTTTATTTTTTTCGTTCTATGATTTCACAGTTGTTTGGCGCTTTTACATTCTCATTGATGGTGACAGAGCCAACGCTGTCGGCAACAATGCGTCCTGACTGTGGATTCTTGATATTGGTGATAGCACCGATGATTTGTGCATCAATATTTGTGCAGTCTTCAAATGCACGGTCACATTCTGCATCGAAGGTGCAGTCAATGAGAGTAACGTTGTCCATATAGCAAAGTGGCTGTTCGCCGCTGATGTGACAACGTACAAGTTTAATGTTCTTGGAATGCCATGCAAGATACTCGCCATTGAGCTGAGAATCATAGACTGACACATTGTCGCATTCCCAAAAACTGTCCTTGGTATTTATGACAGCATTGTGTATTTCAACGTTTTGGCAATATTGGAAAACATATTTAGAATCTGAAACCAAACCATCAACATATATGTTTCGGCTGAACATGAAAGGGTAGGTGCCATCGTGAAGTTTAACATTCTTGAGTTTTAGTCCGTCAACACGCCAGAATGTTTCATCTGCATCTGTAATGGTTACATTTTCGAGTGACAGGTTGTTCATCTCACGGAAGAACTTAGGACCGTCGATGGTGCAGTCTTTCATTGTCATGTCGTTGCTGTACCAAATGGCAGAACGACTTTCGGGTGCAAAATAGCAATTGGTGATGAGGCTGCGGTCAACGTGCCACCAAGGATATTTGCCATAGAACTTTGAGTTGTGACACTCAAGGTCGGTGCAGCACTTTATGCCAGACTCACCATCTGTGATAGTTATATTCTGCAGTTTGGTGTTGTGAATGCCGAATAAAGGGCGTTCTCCGCCATAGCTTTTGTTTTCAATTGTTTCCATACTCATATTTGTAATACCTATTATTATGTTGTGTTGTTTATATTATCCAATGGCAAATATACAAATATGATGCCAAAAAAATAATTCTATACGAAAAAACCACTCTATGCCTAAACATAGAGTGGTTGATATGACGTAAATCTTATGAATTACAGATTAGCGTTGTCCTCGCCCCACTTCTCAACAGCAGGAACGATACCGAGGTCGATAATCTCCTGACGCATAGCGCAGAGGTGCTCGTAAGACTTCTTGAGGTCAGCAATTTCCTCTTCTGTACCTGTAGGAGTTGTGTAGTGAACACCAGTCTTGTCGATAGTTGTAGGAAGAGCCATCATTACGTTCTTGATGCCAAGCTCTGGAAGGTTAGCGTAGCAACCTGCTGGCAGAGTGAAAGGCTCACCGCCCATAGCACCTTCAATCATCTTAACAGCGCAGTAAGCTGGGCTCTGGAATGAGCTACGGCCACGAAGCTTGATGATGTTTGAACCACCCTGTGTTGTGTGGTGCTTGATTTCTGCCCAACGCTCGTCAGAAAGACCCATCTCTGACAATGGCTTGCCATCGATCTTAACCTGAGAAGCAAATACTGCCATCTGCTCACCGTGGCCACCGAATGTGTGTGCACCGGTAACTTTATCCTGCTGTACACCAAACTCGTGAGCCAAAGCCTGCTGCAAACGAGTAGAGTCAAGAGCTGCGAGTGATGTGAGCTGGTTTGGCTTCAAACCAGAGTGGATAAGTGCTGTAAGAGCTGTAACGTCAGCTGGGTTGAAGATAACAACAACATGCTCTACGTCTGGGCAATACTTCTTGATGTTCTCACCGAAATCAGCAGCGATCTTGCAGTTACCCTTGAGGAGGTCCTCACGAGTCATACCGTCCTTACGAGGAGCACCACCAGCTGAGATGATGTATTTAGCACCTGTGAAAGCCTTCTTTGCTGCTTCAGCAACCTTCTCAGGATTGTTCATGTCTTCTACTGCAGGAGCGTAGTATTCGATGTTAGCACCTGGGAATGCACACTGCTGCATCTCATCGTAAACACCGTGAACACCTGGCTCGAAGATGTCGTAAAGACAAATGTTAGGAGTGAGGCCGAGCATAAGAGCGCTCTGTACCATGTTAGAACCAATCATACCGCCTGCACCGACGATAAGGAGTTTGTCGTTTGTTAAGAATTCCATAACTACGTTTTATTTAATTGTTTATTGAATTTTTAAGTTTGCAGCAAGAGGTTAGCCGTTTGTAATGACTAACAACGTCCTCCTTTTTGTTGCGACCGCAAAGATAACAAAATATAGTGTAAATCTTCAATTTTATTTGTTTTTAAATCTTAAAAATACTACCTTTGTAATGTCGATATTGCAAATGTGTAAATTAACTCCAAAAACGATGAATAAAATACAAGATAGACTTGAAAGACTGCGTGAAATCATGCGTAGGGAGCAGCTCGACGCTTTCATTTTTCCGAGTACTGATGCGCACAATAGTGAATATGTGCCAGATTATTGGAAGGGGCGTGAGTGGATTAGCGGTTTTGACGGCTCGGCAGGAACGGCTGTTGTTACCATGAAATCGGCTGCTCTGTGGACAGACTCACGATATTTTCTCGCTGCAGAGGAACAGCTGAAAGGTACTGAATATCAGCTGATGAAACTTAAAATGGAAGGCACGCCTACTATTGCTGAATGGTTGGGAAAGGAACTTGCTGATGTTAATGGTGCAGAAGTGGGATTGGATGGTTCTGTTAACTCGTATAATACTGTTGAAACTTTGCGACAAGAGTTGCGAAGTAATGGCGGTATGACACTAAGAATAAACTTTGATCCGCTGAAGTGGATATGGAAAGACAGACCAGCTCTTCCTGCTGATAAAATAGTTGTTCATCCATTGAAATATGCAGGAGAGAGTGCTGCAAGTAAGTTGGAACGAATAAGAAAAGTGTTGCGTGAAAAACATGTTGATGGTATGCTTGTTTCGGCACTTGATGACGTGGCATGGATATTGAACCTGCGTGGCTCAGATGTGCATTGTAATCCTGTGTTTGTGGCTTATCTGCTGATAAAGACAAATGGAGCAACATTGTATGTTGACAAAAATAAGATTACTCCTGAAGTTGAAAAATGGCTTTTGGATGCCGGAGTGCTTTTGGATGAGTATAGGAATGTTTTAGGAGGAATAGAGAATTTTGATGAGTATAATCTGTTGCTTGATCCTGATGACACCAATAGTTTGCTGGCTTCGGCAAAAATGCGCTATGGACATAAGGTTTTTGCTGAATCTCCAATTGCCGCTATGAAAGCAATAAAGAACAGTCAGGAAATAGAAGGATTCCGAGCTGCTATGTTACGTGATGGAGTGGCTATGGTAAAGTTTTTGAAATGGCTGAAACCTGCAGTTGAGGCTGGCGGACAGACGGAGATTAGTCTGGATGAAAAACTAACTGGGTTAAGAAAGGAACAAGCCTTGTTCAAGGATATTTCATTTGATACAATAGTGGGCTATGAAAAACATGGCGCTATTGTTCATTATGAGGCAACACCCGAGACTGATATACCTGTAGAGCCACGTGGATTTGTGCTGATAGATAGCGGTGCACAATATTTGGATGGAACAACTGATATTACACGCACAATAGCTCTTGGTCCAGTTACAGAGGAGCAACGCCATGTTTACACCTTGGTGCTAAAGGGACATATTCAGTTGGAATTGGCTAAATTTCCAGATGGAGCATGCGGTACTCAGATAGATGCTTTGGCACGAGCAGCTATGTGGCGTGATGGCATGAATTTTATGCACGGAACAGGACATGGAGTGGGGAGTTATCTGAATGTTCATGAAGGACCTCATCAAATAAGGATGGAGTATAAACCAGCTCCTTTGCGTGCGGGTATGACTGTAACCGATGAGCCAGGATTGTATCTGAATGGCAAGTTTGGTGTGCGTATAGAAAACACACTCTTGATAAAAGAGTATAAGGCTACGGAGTTTGGTAAGTTCCTGCAGATGGAGTCACTTACTTTATGCCCTATAGACCTTGCACCTGTTGATGTGGATATGCTCTTACCTGAAGAGAAAGAATGGCTGGATAATTACCATGTTTTGGTAAGAGAAAAACTTATGCCTTTTTTGGATAAAGAGGAACAGCTATGGCTCGAAAATGCCACAAAATCAATTTGTTAGGTCGAAAAAATATCGAAAAATTTGGAGGTTTCCAAAATATGATGTAATTTTGCAGCCGCTTATCGTGGAGTCATGTCCCGATGGCATAAGTTTAACATTTAAATATTAAAAACAAAAAACATGATTATTGTACCAGTAAAAGATGGTGAGAACATCGAAAGAGCTCTCAAGAAGTTCAAGAGAAAATTCGAAAAGACAGGTGTTGTTAAGGAGTTGCGTTCACGTCAGCAGTATAACAAGCCTTCTGTTTTGAAGAGACTCAAGATGGAACACGCTGTCTATGTACAGCACATGCGTGATAACGAGGAATAAAAAATCTCGTTAAAAATTTGGTAGTTTGAATATAATTCCGTAAATTCGTTGCCGTGACAAGGTGATGTTAGCAGCGTTTTTATGATGATAGAAAAGTTTTTGAACTACTTGAAGTTTGAGCTTAATCGCTCGGAACGGACAGTTGAAGGTTATAGGGATGATTTAAAATCATTTGAGACCTACTTCAAAAATTCGGATAATCATCTCTCTTGGGAGTCGGTAGACTCTGATATCGTCCGAAACTGGATGGAGAGCATGATGGATAAAGGAAACAATGCCACCTCGGTCAATAGAAGGCTGAGTGCTTTGCGTTCCTTTTATCGTTTTGCACTATCTCATCATCTGGTGGATAAGGATCCTGTTCACGAAATAGTCGGTCCGAAAAAGTTGAAACCATTACCACAGTTCCTTAAGGAATCAGAAATGGATCGCTTGCTGGAACCCGATATGTGGAATAGTAGTTATGAAAGCGTTCGTGCGCGTACTATAATAATAACTTTCTATGAAACAGGTATCCGATTGTCGGAATTGATAGGACTTGATGACTCTTCTGTTGATTTTGAAAACTATCAGCTGAAGGTTACAGGAAAGAGAAACAAACAACGTATCATACCGTTTGGTGACGAATTATATGAGGCGCTGGCAGATTATATCAATCTGAGAAATGAAAAGATAGATAGATTGTCGGATGCTCTTTTCTTAACGAGCAAGGGACGAAGGATGACTTCGAATCAAGTTCGTGAAGAAGTAAAAATAAACCTCTCTAAGGTGTGCACGCTTAAGAAACGCTCGCCGCACGTGTTGAGACACACATTTGCAACGGCTATGCTAAATCATCAGGCAGGTCTTGAAAGTGTAAAAAAACTGCTCGGCCATGAGAGTCTCTCTACAACAGAGATATACACTCACACAACATTTGAGCAGCTTAAACGTGAATATGCAAATGCCCATCCGAGGGCTTAACCTTTAAAATTGGAGGTAACTATGGAGATTAAGATTCAGTCGATTCATTTCGACGCTACCGAAAAGTTAACGGCGTTTATCGAAAAGAAAGTCGCCAAGTTAGAAAAAACATACGAAGATATTCAGAAAGTAGAGGTGCAATTAAAAGTAGTCAAGCCAGCAACCGCATTAAATAAAGAAACGGGAATCACCGTTCATGTGCCAGGACACACTCTCTTTGCAGAGAAGACCTGTGATACATTTGAAGAAGGAGTGGACCAGGTAGTGGACTCTTTGAAGGTGCAATTGACGAAATATAAAGAAAAAATGCGCAATCGTTGAAAAAATCTATTAAAAGATTTGGCGAATTAATAAATAGTTTGTATCTTTGCAGCCGTTTTACAACAAGTCCTAACGGAGCAGTCTAACGGCTGCATGGATTTTGCCTCTTTAGCTCAGTTGGCCAGAGCACGTGATTTGTAATCTCGGGGTCGTTGGTTCGAATCCGACAAGAGGCTCTCAAGAACGTAAGTTTTGAGAAAAGGCAAGGTTACTGAACAATGGGTAGTTTCCAGAGTGGCCAAATGGGGCAGACTGTAAATCTGCTGCTTCTAGCTTCGGTGGTTCGAATCCATCACTACCCACAATTCAGAAACTAAAAAGCGGCAATAGCTCAGTTGATAGAGCACTAGCCTTCCAAGCTGGGGGTCGCGGGTTTGAGCCCCGTTTGCCGCTCTCTTGCTGTAATAGCTCAGTGGTAGAGCACTTCCTTGGTAAGGAAGAGGTCCTGAGTTCAACTCTCAGTTACAGCTCTGTTTCTTGTTCTGGTTAACAGATCACAGGAAAAACATAAAGATAATTTTTAGATTATTCATTTATATAAATAAAAAAGAAAAGCTATGGCTAAGGAAGAATTCGTTCGTACCAAACCCCATGTAAATATTGGTACAATTGGTCACGTTGACCACGGTAAGACAACTCTGACCGCTGCTATCTCATTGACTCTTCACGAGAAGCTCGGTACAGGTGAAGATGTTAAGTCATTCGACCAGATTGACAATGCTCCTGAGGAGAAAGAGCGTGGTATTACCATTAACTCTGCTCACATCGAGTATGAAACAGCTAAGCGTCACTACGCACACGTAGACTGCCCTGGACACGCTGACTATGTAAAGAACATGGTTACTGGTGCTGCTCAGATGGACGGTGCTATCCTCGTAGTTGCTGCAACTGATGGTCCTATGCCTCAGACACGTGAGCACGTATTGCTCGCTCGTCAGGTAAACGTACCTCGTTTGGTTGTATTCTTGAACAAGTGTGATATGGTTGAGGATGAGGAAATGCTTGAACTCGTTGAAATGGAGGTTCGGGAAATCCTTACTCAGTATGGATATGAAGAGGATACTCCTATTATCCGTGGTTCTGCACTTGGTGCTTTGAACGGTGTTGAAAAGTGGACTGACTCTGTTATGAAGCTTATGGATACTGTTGACGAGTGGATTCAGGAGCCAGAGCGTGATATCGATAAGCCATTCTTGATGCCAGTTGAGGACGTATTCTCAATCACTGGTCGTGGTACTGTTGCTACAGGTCGTATCGAGACTGGTGTATGTAAGGTAGGTGACGAAGTTCAGTTGCTCGGTCTTGGTGAGGACAAGAAGTCAACAATTACTGGTGTTGAGATGTTCCGCAAGAACCTCGCTGAAGGTCAGGCAGGTGATAACGTAGGTCTTCTTCTCCGTGGTATTGATAAGGCAGAAGTTAAGCGTGGTATGGTAGTTGTACACCCAGGTGCTATTACTCCTCACGATCACTTCAAGGCTTCTATCTACGTATTGAAGAAGGAAGAAGGTGGCCGTCACACTCCATTCGGTAACAAGTATCGTCCACAGTTCTACCTCCGTACCATGGACTGTACAGGTGAGATTTCTCTCCCTGCAGGTGTAGAAATGGTAATGCCAGGTGATAACGTAGAGATCGAGGTTAAGTTGATCTATCGCGTTGCTTTGAACGAAGGTCTTCGTTTCGCTATCCGCGAGGGTGGTCGTACAGTAGGTTCTGGTCAGATCACTTCAATCCTTGAGGATCTTCCAGAGGGTTGGCAGAACGAAAAGAAGTAATTAGATTCTAATTAGTTCTATATAAAAAGTCTCCGCATCAAGCGGTGCGGAGACTACCTACGGGTTTAGCTCAGTTGGTAGAGCACTGGTCTCCAAAACCAGGTGTCGGGGGTTCGAGCCCTCCAACCCGTGCTCATAAAATAGATTATATGAATAAGATAGTTAATGTTTGTAAAGCTTGCTTTGATGAGCTTATACATAACACAACTTGGCCAACAGCTGCCCAGCTTACACATAGTGCAATGGTTGTTTTAACAGCATCACTTGTTATTGCACTTGTTGTTTTTGCTATGGACAGCGTGTTTAAGTTTATAATGAGTACAATCTATCCAAGTTAAATATAGGAAGATGGCAGAAAAAGGAATGCATTGGTATGTGCTTCGCGCTGTAAGTGGAAAAGAAGCAAAGCTTAAAGAGTACATTGAAGCTGAGATGAAGCACAACGATTTGCTTAAAGCGCATGTTTCTCAGGTTCTTATCCCTGTCGAGAAGCATGCTTCTATGCGTGCAGGAAGACGTGTGGTCAAAGAGAAGATGAGCCTTCCTGGCTATATTTTCGTAGAGGCTAATCTCGTCGGTGATGTTGCACATACATTGAGATTTTTGCCAAATTGCCTTGGTTTCTTAGGAGGACTTGATAATCCTACACCTGTTCCACAGTCAGACATCAACCGAATGTTGGGCAATGCAGAGGAAACAGAGATAGAGGAAAATATCGATATTCCATACGTTGTTGACGAAACCGTTAAGGTTACAGATGGACCATTCAGTGGTTTCAGCGGCGTTATTGAGGAAGTGAATGCTGAGAAGCGTAAGCTTAAGGTAATGGTAAAAATCTTTGGACGCAAAACTCCATTGGAGCTTGGGTTCATGCAAGTAGAGAAAGAAGGATAAGTTGGAGAATTGTTACGCTGTGACTTATCAACATGTCAAGAGAGGCTTCCACTCTCATGACTATATTTTAATCAATTAATTATTTACAAACAAATGGCTAAAGAAGTTGCTGGATTAATCAAATTACAGATTAAAGGCGGTGCAGCAAACCCTTCACCTCCAGTAGGCCCTGCACTGGGTTCTAAGGGAATCAACATTATGGGTTTCTGTAAGGAATTCAACGCCCGTACCCAGGATAAGGCTGGTAAGGTTTTACCAGTTGTTATCACTTACTATACCGACAAGTCATTTAGCTTCGTAATCAAGACTCCTCCTGCAGCTGTTCAGCTGAAAGAGGCTGCGAAGATCAAGAGCGGTTCTGCTCAGCCTAACCGTCAGAAGGTTGCTACAGTAACTTGGGATCAGGTTAAGGCAATCGCTGAGGATAAGCTTAAGGATCTTAACTGCTTCACAGTTGAGTCTGCAATGAAGCTAATCGCTGGTACAGCTCGTAGTATGGGTATTACTGTAAAAGGGGACTTCCCTGGAGAATAATTAATAACTTCAATTTTTTAAAAAATGAGTAAACTGACAAAAAATCAAAAATCAGTAGCTGAAAAGGTTGAAGCAGGGAAGGCATACACTTTGAAGGAGGCTTCAGAGTTGGTAAAGGAAATCACTACTACCAAGTTTGACGCATCTCTGGATATTGATGTACGTCTGGGTGTTGATCCACGTAAGGCTAACCAGATGGTTCGTGGCGTATGTACATTGCCTCATGGAACTGGTAAGACTGTTCGTGTACTCGCACTCTGTACTCCTGATCAGGAAGCTGCCGCAAAGGAAGCTGGTGCTGATTATGCAGGTCTCGATGAATATATCGAAAAGATTAAGAGCGGATGGCTCGATGTCGACGTTATTATTACTATGCCTTCTTGCATGGGTAAGGTTGGTCCTCTGGGTCGTTTCCTCGGTCCACGTGGTTTGATGCCAAACCCAAAGAGTGGTACTGTAACTATGGACGTTGCTAAAGCAGTGAAGGATGTTAAGGGCGGTAAGATTGACTTTAAGGTTGATAAGGCCGGCATTATTCACACTTCAATTGGTAAGATCAGTATGACTCCAGAACAGATCTATGGTAACGCAAAGGAATTTGTTGCTACTGTTGTTCGCCTGAAGCCTGCTGCTGCTAAAGGTACATATATCAAGAGTATCTTTATTTCTAGCACTATGAGTAAGGGTATCAAGATTGATCCTAAATCAGTTGAATAACTCTAAAAGTTTTGTAAAATGAAGAAAGAAGTAAAAGATACTATTATTGCTGATCTCGGTCAGATGCTGAACGACTATCCTCATTTCTACTTGGTTGATGTAACCGGTTTGAATGCTGAGGATACAAGTAATCTGCGTCGCGATTGCTTTAAGCACGAGATCAAGATGGTCGTAGTGAAGAACAAGCTTCTTCACAAGGCTTTTGAGGCTTCAGACGTTGATTTCGAACCAATGTACACAAGCTTGAAGGGCAATACTGCTGTTATGTTCACACAGACAGCTAACGAGCCTGCAAAGCTTCTGAAGAATTATGTGAAAGCAGGTATTCCTGCTCTGAAGGCTGCTTATGCTGAGGAAAGCATCTATGTTGGTGCTGACAAACTCGCAGAGCTTGCTTCTCTCAAGAGCAAGAACGAGGTTATTGCAGAGATTGTTGCTTTGCTGCAGTCTCCAGCAAAGAACGTTGTTTCTGCTCTCCAATCAGGCGCTGGCACCATTCATGGTGTGCTCAAGACTTTAGGCGAGCGTGCTGAGTAATCCCCAAATTGAAGTCAAAAGATATATATATTTTTAACAAGAACAATTAAAATTTAGAATAAAATGGCAGACGTAAAAGCTATTGCAGAAGAATTAGTAAATCTTACTGTTAAGGAAGTTAATGAGTTGGCAACAGTCCTGAAGGACGAGTATGGTATTGAGCCTGCTGCTGCAGCTGTTGCTGTAGCTGCTGGTCCTGCTGCTGGTGGTGCAGCTGCAGCTGAGGAGAAGTCTTCATTCGACGTTGTCCTCGCTGAGGTTGGTGCTACAAAGCTCCAGGTTGTAAAGGCTGTTAAGGAAGCTTGTGGTCTCGGTTTGAAGGAAGCTAAGGATCTCGTAGATGCTGTTCCTGCTACTGTTAAGGAAGGTGTATCTAAGGAAGAGGCTGAGAACCTTAAGAAGGCTATCGAAGAGGCTGGTGCTAAGGTAGAGCTGAAGTAATTTAGATAGTTCCGACTCTGTGTTGGCCTGTAGGGTCAGCAAGAGTTACTAACTCAATAATGGTTAGGATCTTCCAAGTAGGTTGGTCCTAACCTTTTTGTGTCTTTAATATATAATTAGCCTTCTGGGCTGATAAAAACATTTGCCCACGGGGCCAGTTAAAACAATATTTATGACTAAAGTTGTTAATAACAGAGTAAATTTTGCCAGCGTTCATAATCCGCTACCATATCCGGATTTCCTCGATGTGCAGTTGAAGTCTTTCAAGGACTTCTTACAGTTGGATACTCCGCCTGAGGAACGCAAGAATGACGGTCTGTATAAGGTGTTCGCTGAGAACTTCCCTATCACCGATACTCGTAATAATTTCGTTCTTGAGTTCTTGGATTACTATATTGATCCTCCTCGCTACACTATTGATGAGTGCTTGGAGCGTGGACTGACATATAGCGTACCTTTGAAGGCTAAGATGATGCTGTATTGTACAGATCCAGATCACGAGGATTTCCCACGTACTATTCAGGATGTATTCTTGGGTACTATACCTTATATGACACACAATGGTACCTTTGTTATCAATGGTGCTGAGCGTGTTGTTGTTTCACAGTTGCACCGTTCACCTGGTGTATTCTTTGGACAGGGTGTGCACACAAATGGTACTGTTCTTTATAGTGCTCGTATCATTCCTTTCAAGGGTTCATGGATTGAGTTCGCTACTGATATTAACAATGTCATGTATGCTTATATCGATCGTAAGAAGAAGTTGCCTGTAACTACTCTTCTCCGCGCTATGGGCTATGAGCAGGATAAGGATATTCTGCAGATTTTCGACCTTGCTGAAGAAGTGAAGGTAAACAAGAAGAACATGAAGGCTGCTGTTGGTCGCAAGCTTGCTGCTCGTGTACTGAAGAGCTGGAATGAGGACTTCGTTGATGAGGATACTGGTGAAGTAGTATCTATTGAGCGTAACGAGGTTATCATGGATCGTGAGACTGAACTTACAGAGGATAATATCGCTGAGATTCTTGATAGTGGTACTTCAACAGTTCTTCTTCATAAGGATGCAGAGGCAGCTAATAAGTTCTCTATCATCTTTAATACTTTGTCTAAGGACTCAACAAACTCTGAGAAAGAGGCTGTTAACTACATCTATCGTCAGTTGCGTAATGCTGATCCTGCCGATGATGCAAGTGCACGCGAAGTATTCCAGAACTTGTTCTTCTCAGACAAGCGTTACGATCTCGGTGAAGTAGGCCGTTATCGTATCAACAAGAAGTTGGGACTCAATACAGATATGGATACTCGAGTTCTGACTAAGGAAGATATTATTGCAATTATTAAATATCTGATCCAGCTGATTAACTCAAATGCAACAGTTGATGATATTGACCACTTGTCAAATCGTCGTGTTCGTACTGTTGGCGAATTGTTGGCTAATCAGTTCTCTATTGGTTTGGCACGTATGAGCCGCACCATTCGTGAGCGTATGAACGTGCGTGATAACGAGGTGTTCACTCCAACAGATTTGATTAACGCTAAGACTATTTCAAGTGTTATCAACTCATTCTTTGGTACCAACCCATTGAGTCAGTTTATGGATCAGACCAACCCACTTGCTGAGGTTACTCACAAGCGTCGTTTGTCAGCCCTTGGTCCTGGCGGTCTTTCGCGTGAACGTGCAGGTTTCGAGGTGCGTGATGTTCACTATACTCACTATGGTCGTCTTTGTCCTATTGAGTCTCCTGAAGGTCCTAACATCGGTTTGATTTCATCTCTTTGTATTTATGCAAAGATTAATGACCTTGGCTTTATTGTAACTCCTTACCGTAAGGTTGAGAATAGCAAGGTAGATATGTCTAATGATGATGTTATCTATCTTACTGCTGAAGAGGAGGAGGAGAAGATTATCGGTCAGGGTAATGCTCCACTTGAGGTTGATGGTACATTCATCAAGGATCGTGTGAAGTGTCGTCAGGATGCAGATTATCCTGTTGTTGCTCCTAGTGAGGTTGACCTTGTTGATGTTTCTCCACAGCAGATTGCATCTGTTTCTGCTGGTTTGATTCCATTCTTGGAGCATGATGACGGTCACCGTGCGTTGATGGGATGTAACATGATGCGTCAGGCTGTTCCATTGCTTCACAATGAGGCTCCTATCGTAGGTACTGGTCTTGAGAAACAAGTTTGTGAGGATAGCCGTACTCAGATTACAGCTGAGGGCGAGGGTGTTATTGAATATGTTGACGCTACAACAATTCGTATCCTCTATGATCGTACAGAGGAGGAGGAGTTCGTAAGCTTCGAGCCTGCTTTGAAAGAGTATCGCATTCCTAAGTTCCGTCGTACTAACTCTAACATGACTATCGACCTTCGTCCTATCTGTGATAAGGGTCAGAGAGTTAAGGCTGGTGATATTCTCACCGAGGGTTATGCTACAGATAATGGTGAGCTTGCTCTTGGTCGCAACCTTCTTGTTGCTTATATCCCTTGGAAGGGTTATAACTATGAGGATGCTGTTGTTATCTCAGAAAGAATGGTTCGTGAGGATGTTCTTACATCTGTTCATGTTGATGAGTACTCTCTCGATGTTCGTGAAACAAAGCGTGGTGTTGAGGAGTTCACTGCTGATATTCCAAATGTTAGCGAAGAGGCAACCAAGGATCTTGATGATAATGGTGTTATTCGTGTTGGTGCTCGTGTAGAGCCAGGCGATATCATGATTGGTAAGATTTCACCTAAGGGTGAGAGTGATCCTTCACCAGAGGAGAAGTTGCTCCGTGCAATCTTTGGTGACAAGGCTGGTGATGTTAAGGATTCTTCATTGAAGGCTAATCCTTCTCTCAGTGGTGTTGTTATTGACAAGAAGTTGTTCTCACGTGCTGTTAAGACTCGCGAGTCAAAGAAGCAGGATAAGATTATTCTTGCTAAGATTGACGAGGAGACTGAGGCTAAGAATAATGATTTGAAGGATATCCTCGTTGATAAACTTATGACTCTTACTGAGGGTAAGACCTCTGAGGGTGTTAAGGATTACACAGGTGCTGAAATCATAACAAAGGGTAGCAAGTTCACTGTTCCTGCTTTGAAGAACCTTGAATATGATGGTATTCAGAGTGCTGGTTGGACAGATGATGAGCATATTAACGGCTTGATTCAGAAGTTGATTATGAACTACATCCGTAAGTTCAAGAAACTTGATGCTGAGTCTAAGCGTAAGAAGTTTGCTATTTCTATTGGTGATGAGCTACCATCAGGTATCCTTCAGATGGCTAAGGTTTATGTTGCCAAGAAACGTAAGATTCAGGTTGGTGATAAACTTGCTGGTCGTCACGGTAATAAGGGTATCGTTTCTAAGATTACACGTGTAGAGGATATGCCATTCCTCGCGGATGGTCGTCCTGTAGATTTGGTACTTAACCCAATGGGTGTGCCTTCTCGTATGAACCTTGGACAGATTTTCGAGGCTATCCTTGGTGCTGCTGGTCGTAAGTTGGGATGCAAGTTTGCTACTCCTATCTTCGATGGTGCTAAGTTGAATGACCTTTCTGAATGGACTGACAAGGCTGGTTTGCCACGTTTGTGCTCAACTACAGTTTATGATGGTGAAACAGGTATGCCATTTGACCAGAAGGCTACTGTAGGTGTGACATACTTCTTGAAGCTCGGCCACATGGTTGAGGATAAGATGCATGCTCGTTCTATCGGTCCATACTCACTGATTACACAGCAGCCACTTGGTGGTAAGGCTCAGTTTGGTGGTCAGCGTTTTGGAGAGATGGAGGTTTGGGCTCTTGAGGGCTTTGGTGCAAGTCATGTTCTTCAGGAGGTTCTTACCATCAAGTCTGACGATGTAACAGGCCGTAGTAAGGCTTATGAAGCTATCGTTAAGGGCGACCCAATGCCAACTCCTGGAATTCCTGAATCACTTAATGTGTTGCTGCACGAACTCCGTGGTCTTGGTCTTAGCATCAAACTCGATTAATTGTGAACACCCTAATAAAAAGTAAATATGGCTTTTAAAAAAGATACAAAAGTAAAGAATAACTTCTCGAAGATTACCATTACACTGGCTTCTCCTGAGGAGATTCTGGAAAATTCTTATGGTGAGGTAACAAAGCCTGAAACCATAAACTACCGTACATATAAGCCTGAACGTGACGGTCTTTTCTGCGAGCGCATCTTTGGTCCTACTCGTGATTATGAGTGTGCTTGTGGTAAGTACAAGCGTATTCGTTACAAAGGTATTGTTTGTGACCGTTGTGGTGTTGAGGTTACTGAGAAGAAGGTACGTCGTGAGCGCTCAGGACATATTGAACTTGTTGTTCCTGTTGCTCATATCTGGTACTTCCGTTCTCTGCCTAACAAGATTGGTTATCTGTTAGGTTTGCCAACAAAGAAGCTTGATGCTGTTATATACTATGAGAAGTATATCGTTATCAAGCCAGGTGCAATGGAAGGTAGAACTGATGCTGATGGTATTGAGGTTAATGGTTCACACAAGATGGACCTTCTTTCTGAGGATGAGTACCTTGATATTATTGATAATCAGCTTGATCCAAATAATGATTACCTTGATGACAGCGATCCTAACAAGTTCGTTGCAAAGATGGGTGCAGAGGCTGTTTATGATCTCCTTGCTGAACTTACAGTTGAGGACGAACAAGGTCTTACTGGTCTTGATAAGCTTTCTTACGAGTTGCGTGACCGTGCTAACAATGACGGTAGCCAGCAGCGTAAGAGCGAGGCTTTGAAGCGTCTTCAGGTTGTAGAGGCTTTCCGTGGTTCTAAGGAGTTGAACAAGCCAGAGTGGATGATTATGAAGATTATTCCTGTTATCCCACCAGAGCTTCGTCCATTGGTTCCACTGGATGGTGGTCGTTTTGCAACTTCAGACTTGAACGACCTTTATCGTCGTGTTATCATTCGTAACAACCGTTTGAAGCGACTTATGGAAATCAAGGCGCCTGAGGTTATTCTCCGTAATGAGAAACGTATGCTTCAGGAGGCTGTTGACTCTTTGTTCGATAACTCTCGTAAGTCTTCTGCTGTTAAGAGCGAGAGCAATCGTCCTTTGAAGTCTCTTTCTGACTCTTTGAAGGGTAAGCAGGGTCGTTTCCGTCAGAACTTGCTTGGTAAGCGTGTTGACTATTCTGCACGTTCAGTTATCGTTGTAGGTCCTGAGTTGAAGATGGGTGAGTGCGGTCTGCCTAAGTTGATGGCTGCCGAATTGTATAAGCCATTTATTATTCGTAAGCTCATTGAGCGCGGTATCGTGAAGACCGTTAAGAGTGCTAAGAAGATCGTTGATCGTCGTGAGCCTGTTATCTGGGATATTCTCGAGAACGTGATGAAGGGTCACCCTGTAATGCTTAACCGTGCTCCTACACTTCACCGTTTGGGTATTCAGGCATTCCAGCCTAAGCTTATTGAGGGTAAAGCTATTCAGCTCCACCCACTGGCTTGTACTCCTTTCAATGCCGACTTCGATGGTGACCAGATGGCTGTTCACCTTCCATTGAGCAACGAGGCTATACTTGAGACTCAGATTTTGATGCTTCAGAGTCATAACATTCTTAACCCTGCGAATGGTGCTCCTATTTCTGTTCCTTCACAGGATATGGTGCTTGGTCTTTACTACATCACAAAGATGCGTCCAGGTGCTAAGGGTGAGGGTCTTACATTCTATGGTCCAGAAGAGGCTCTTATTGCTAACAACGAGGGTAAGTGTGATGTACACGCTAAGATTAAGTGTGTTGTTGACGATATCGTTGATGGCAAGCCTGTTCGCCACATGGTTGAGACTTCAGTAGGTCGCGTTATCGTTAACCAGATCATCCCTGATGAGATTGGTTATTTCAATGATATTATTTCAAAGAAGACTCTTCGTGGTATTATTGCTGATGTAATCAAGGCTGTGAGCATGGCTCGTGCTTGTTCATTCCTTGATGGTATCAAGAACCTTGGTTATCGTCAGTCATACCTTGCTGGTCTTTCATTTAACCTTGATGATATTATTATTCCTGAGGAGAAGGAAGCTATTGTTCAGAAGGGTCAGGATGAAGTTGACCAGATTAAGGCTAACTACGAAATGGGTTTCATCACAGATAACGAGCGTTATAATCAGGTTATTGATGCCTGGACTCACGTAAACAATAATCTTGGTGATATCCTTATGAAGGAGATGATTGAGGCAGACCAAGGTTTCAATGCTGTTTACATGATGCTTGACTCTGGTGCCCGTGGTTCTAAGGACCAGATTAAACAGCTTTCTGGTATGCGTGGTTTGATGGCTAAGCCTCAGAAGGCTGGTGCTGAAGGACGCGGTACTATTGAGAACCCTATCCTTTCTAACTTTAAGGAGGGTATGTCTGTGCTTGAGTACTTCATCAGTTCTCACGGTGCTCGTAAGGGTCTTGCTGATACTGCTATGAAGACAGCCGATGCTGGTTATCTTACTCGTCGTCTTGTTGACGTTTCTCATGACGTTATCATCAACGAAGAGGATTGTGGTACACTTCGTGGTCTTGAGTGTCGTGCTCTTAAGAATGGTGATGAGATTATCGCTACCCTTTATGAGCGTATTCTCGGTCGTGTATCTGTTCATGATGTAATTCATCCTACAACAGGTGAACTTCTTTGTAAGGCTGGTGAGGAAATCACAGAGGATAAGGCTAAGAAGATTGACGAAAGCCCAATAGAGATGGTTGAGATTCGTTCTGTTCTTACCTGTGAAAGTAAGCATGGTGTCTGCAAGAAGTGTTATGGTCGTAACCTTGCTACTGCTAAGATGGTTCAGCTTGGTGAGGCTGTTGGTGTTATTGCAGCTCAGGCTATTGGTGAGCCAGGTACTCAGCTTACTCTTCGTACATTCCACGCTGGTGGTGTTGCTGGTAACGCTGCTGCAAACGCAAGCATTACAGTTAAGAATGATGCTAAGCTTGAGTTCGATGAACTTCGTACCGTTCCATTCAAGGATGATGAAGATAAGGATTGTGAAATGGTTGTAAGCCGTTTGGCAGAAGTGCGTTTCGTAGATCCAAATACCAATATCGTTCTCAGTACATTGAACGTGCCTTATGGTTCTTCATTGTATAATAAGCAGGGTGATCTTGTTAAGAAGGGCGATGTTGTTGCTAAGTGGGACCCATTCAATGCTGTTATTGTGTCAGAATATGCAGGTACTCTTCACTTCAACGATGTTGTTGAGGGTAAGACATATCATGCAGAAACTGACGATACAACAGGTCTTACGGAAAAGATTATCACCGATTCTAAGGATAGAACAATGGTTCCTACCGTTGAAGTTCTTGGTGCTAATGGTGAGATTCTTGGAACATATAACTTGCCTGTAGGTGGTCACGTTGTTGTTGAAGATGGCCAGACTATCAAGAGTGGTGAGACTCTCGTGAAGATTCCACGTGCTGTTGGTGGTGGTGGTGATATCACTGGTGGTCTTCCACGTGTTACTGAGCTCTTTGAGGCTCGTAACCCTTCTAACCCAGCTGTAGTATCTGAAATTGATGGTGAGATTACAATGGGTAAGGTAAAGCGTGGTAATCGTGAAATCATTGTAACCTCTAAGACTGGTGATCAGCGTAAGTATCTTGTACCTCTTTCTAAGCAGATCCTTGTACAGGAGCATGATGCTGTTCGTGCAGGAACTCCACTTTCTGATGGTGCGATCACTCCTGGTGATATTCTTGCTATTAAGGGTCCAACCGCAGTACAGGAATATATCGTTAACGAGGTTCAGGACGTTTATCGTCTTCAGGGTGTGAAGATTAATGATAAGCACTTTGAGATTATCGTTCGTCAGATGATGCGTAAGGTACGTATTGATGACCCAGGTGATACTTCATTCCTCGAGCAGGAGCTTGTTGACAAGCTTGACTTCACAGACGAGAATGATCGTATATGGGGTAAGAAGGTTGTTACCGATGCTGGTGACTCTGATACCCTTAAGCCAGGTCAGATAGTAGGCGTTCGTCGCTTGCGTGATGAGAATTCTTCTTTGAAGCGTCGTGATCTTCGTCCTGTTCAGGTTCGTGATGCAGTGCCTGCTACGTCAACTCAGATACTTCAGGGTATCACTCGCGCTGCTCTTGGTACTAAGAGCTTCATGAGTGCCGCTTCATTCCAGGAAACAACTAAGGTTCTTAATGAGGCTGCTATCCGTGGTAAGGTTGACCGTCTTGACGGTATGAAGGAGAACGTAATCTGCGGTCATTTGATTCCTGCCGGTACAGGTATGCGTAATTGGGACAAGATTGTTGTTGGTTCTAAAGAGGAATATGAGCGCATGCAGGCTAATCGCAAGAATGTGCTTGACTTCGCAGAACAGGGTGTTGTAACTGAGTAAGTTTACACATTACATATAATAAAAGGCTTGGCATTTGTTGCCAGGCCTTTTTTTTGATTTGTTGCGTGTGCATATTTTATTGTTATGTTTGTTATGTAACGCTTTCGCTAATGTATAAGCCTTTAGCTTTGACTTTACAATGAGTAGAGTAGTCCAAACTTAATTCCCTCTTTAGCTTGATATAGACGGATTATAGGTGGAATATAGAGGGTATTATGTTTCTGTGGATTCTTAATATACTGGTATGATTTTGAAAAAGTGATAGGTTTACAGGTTGAAACAGTATATAATATTTGTCTATGACAAACAAATTGTTTACCTTTGTATGTACGAATAAACAACCTTTTAATTAAATATAATATGATGGAAGATAAAAACGAAACCCAGCAGGGAATCCAGATAGACCTTCAACCTGAGATTGCTGTAGGTAAGTATTCAAATCTGGCATTGATTACACATTCAAGTTCAGACTTTATTCTTGATTTTGCAGAGGCTTTGCCTGGCATGCCCAAACCTCAGGTTGTAAGCAGATTGATTATGGCTCCTGAGCATGCAAAACGTTTACTTGCTGCTTTGCAGGAGAACGTATATAAGTATGAGCAGACCTTCGGTAAAATAGAAATTCCCGAGCAAGCGTCACGTACAGCAACTCCATTTGGACCCGTAAAAGGCGAAAATTAAGCCTTGGATTTTAAAACAAATGTTAATAAAGCTTATATCTTATAAAAAACGATAAGATATAAGCTTTGTCTATTCTATATAATTAGGTAATTCCAAATTTAGTTCGTACCTTTGCAGCCCGAAATAGGCTCTTGTGGCCTGTGTTCTAATTCGTTGATAATAAACAAAATAAATATATAAAAATTAAAAAGTAAAATTATGCCTACAATTCAACAATTGGTAAGAAAAGGCAGAAAGGTGTTGGCTGACAAGAGCGCAAGCCCTGCTTTGGATCAGTGTCCTCAGCGTCGTGGTGTTTGTGTTCGTGTTTACACTACAACTCCTAAGAAGCCTAATTCGGCAATGCGTAAGGTTGCCCGTGTTCGTTTGACAAACCAGAAGGAAGTTAACTCTTACATCCCAGGAGAGGGTCATAACCTTCAGGAGCACTCAATCGTACTTGTACGTGGTGGTCGTGTAAAAGACCTTCCTGGTGTACGTTATCACATTGTTCGTGGTACTCTTGATACCGCAGGTGTTGCTAACCGTACACAGCGTCGTTCTAAGTATGGTGCTAAGCGTCCAAAGGCAAAGAAGTAATTGCCGTTAGAAAAGTTTTTTATTAATCGTTTTGCTGGAGAATTGTTAAACAGGTTGAGTAAATGTCCGGGAGCGGACGTTGAAGAACAGTAAGAAACAGCCCCAAGCAGAATTTATTTTTCAAACAAAATGAGAAAAGCAAAACCAAAGAAGCGTGTGATCCTCCCAGATCCAGTCTTCAACGACCAGAAGGTCTCTAAGTTCGTAAACCATTTGATGTATGACGGTAAGAAGAATGCGTCATACGAAATTTTCTACAAGGCTCTTGATATTGTAAAAGAGAAGATGTCTAAGGAAGAAAAGACTCCTCTTGAAATCTGGAAGCAGGCTCTTGATAACATTACTCCTCAGGTAGAGGTTAAGAGTCGCCGTATCGGTGGTGCTACATTCCAGGTACCTACAGAAATTCGTCCTGACCGTAAGGAGAGTATTTCTATGAAGAATCTTATTGAGTTTGCTCGTAAGCGTAGTGGTAAGTCAATGGCTGATAAGCTCGCTAATGAGATTCAGGATGCATACAACAATCAGGGTGGTGCATTCAAGCGTAAGGAGGATATGCACCGTATGGCTGAGGCTAACCGTGCGTTCGCTCACTTCAGATTCTAATCAACAACACTTTAATTAGGTAAAAAGAAAATGGCAAATCGCGATTTACATTTGACCCGTAACATCGGTATCATGGCCCATATTGATGCTGGTAAAACTACCACATCAGAGCGTATTCTGTTCTATACAGGTAAGACTCACAAGATTGGTGAGGTACACGATGGCGCTGCCACAATGGACTGGATGGTTCAGGAGCAGGAGCGTGGTATTACTATTACATCTGCTGCTACAACTTGTAACTGGAACTATGGTGGTAAGACATACAAGATTAACTTGATCGATACTCCGGGACACGTTGACTTTACTGCTGAGGTAGAGCGTTCACTTCGTGTTCTTGATGGTGCAGTTGCTACATATTCAGCTGCTGACGGTGTTCAGCCACAGTCTGAGACAGTATGGCGTCAGGCTGATAAGTATAACGTTCCACGTATTGGTTATGTTAACAAGATGGACCGTTCAGGTGCAGACTTCTTTGAAACTGTTCAGCAGATGAAGGATATCCTTGGTGCACGTCCTGTACCTGTTCAGATTCCTATTGGTGCTGAGGAGAACTTCAAGGGTGTTGTTGACTTGATTAAGATGAAGGCTATCCTTTGGCATGATGAGACCATGGGTGCTGACTATGATATAGAGGAAATTCCTGCAGAGCTCGTTGATGAGGCAAAAGAGTGGCGCGACAAGATGCTCGAGGCTGCTGCTGATTTCGATGAGGAACTGATGGAGCTTTATCTTGATGGTCAGGAAATACCAGAGGACTTGTTGATGAAGGCTCTTCGTAAGGGTTGTTGCTCAATGGAGATTACTCCAATGACACTTGGTTCTTCATATAAGAACAAGGGTGTACAGCCACTTCTTGACTACGTTTGTGCTTTCTTGCCTTCTCCAGTAGATACAGATGCTATTGTTGGTACAAATCCTGATACTGAGGCAGAAGAAGATCGTCAGCCTTCAGAGGACGCTCCAACAGCAGCTCTCGCATTTAAGATTGCTACAGACCCATTCATGGGCCGTTTGGTATTCTTCCGCGTTTATTCAGGTAAGGTTGTTGCTGGTTCTTATGTTTACAACCCACGTTCAGGTAAGAAGGAGCGTATCAGCCGTCTGTTCCAGATGAACTCTAAGCAGGAGATTCCAATGGAGTCAATTGATGCAGGTGATATCGGTGCAGGTGTAGGTTTCAAGGATATCCGTACAGGTGATACTCTTTGTGATGAGAATGCACCTATCGTTCTTGAGTCAATGTCATTCCCTGATACTGTGATTTCTATTGCAGTTGAGCCAAAGAGCCAGGCTGACGTTGCTAAGATGGATAACGGTCTTGCTAAGCTTGCTGAAGAGGACCCAACATTTACAGTTCGTACCGATGAGCAGAGTGGTCAGACTATTATCTCTGGTATGGGTGAGCTTCACCTTGATATTATCATCGACCGTTTGAAGCGTGAGTTCAAGGTAGAGTGTAATCAGGGTAAACCACAGGTTAACTACAAAGAGGCTATTATGGGTAAGGCTCAGAGCCGTGAAACTTATAAGAAGCAGTCTGGTGGTCGTGGTAAGTTCGCTTGTATCGATGTAACTATCGAACCTAAGGACGAGGATTACAAGGATGGCGATTTGCAGTTCATCAATGTTGTTAAGGGTGGTAACGTTCCTAAGGAATTCATACCTTCTGTAGAGAAGGGATTCAAGGATTGCCTTTCAAATGGTGTTCTCGGTGGCTTCCCAATGACAGGTCTTAAGGTAACTCTTAACGATGGTAGTTTCCACCCAGTTGACTCTGACCAGTTGTCATTCGAGCTCGTTGCTCATCAGGCATTCAAGGCTCTTTGTCCTAAGGCAAACCCTGTTTTGATGGAGCCTATCATGAAGGTAGAAGTTGTTACTCCAGAGGAGAACATGGGTGATGTAATCGGTGACTTGAACAAGCGTCGTGGTCTTGTACAGGGTATGGAAGAGGCTCGTAGCGGTGCTCGTATCGTTAAGGCTATGGTTCCACTAGCAGAGATGTTCGGTTATGTAACTGCACTCCGTACTATTACTTCTGGTCGTGCAACATCTTCTATGGAGTACGATCATCATGCAGCTCTTTCTACTTCAATTGCTAAGGAAGTGCTTGATGAAGTAAATGGTCACTCTGAGCTTCTGAAGTAATAAGAACTCTGATAAAATATAAAGAAGAGGCGCTCCTGTAGCGAATGACTCTTACAGGGGCGTACCTCTCTTTCAATTGTATATTTAATAATAACTTAATTAAAAATGAGTCAGAAAATTAGAATTAAGCTGAAGTCTTATGACCACATGTTGGTTGATAAGTCAGCAGAAAAGATTGTAAAGGCTGTTAAGGCAACTGGCGCTATTGTTAGCGGTCCTATTCCATTGCCAACACACAAGCGTATCTACACTGTAAACCGTAGTACATTCGTTAACAAGAAAGCTCGTGAGCAGTTCCAGCTTCAGGACTTCAAGCGTCTTATCGACATCTATAGCTCAACAGCTAAGACTGTAGACGCTCTTATGAAACTCGAATTGCCTTCAGGTGTAGAAGTAGAAATCAAAGTCTAATTATTAATATTTATTGAAATGCCAGGATTAATTGGAAGAAAAATCGGAATGACATCCGTTTTCAGTGCCGATGGTAAGAATACACCATGCACTGTTATCGAAGCTGGTCCTTGTGTTGTAACCCAGGTTAAGACCGTAGAAAAGGATGGTTACAAGGCTGTACAGTTAGGTTTCGGCGAGGCTAAGGAAAGTCGTACTTCTAAGCCAATGATGGGAACCTTCAAGAAAGCAGGCACAACACCAAAGAAGCACTTGGCCGAGTTCAAGTTTGATGAGGAGTATAACCTCGGTGACACTATTACAGTTGAACTTTTCAACGATGCTGAGTTCGTTGATGTAATTGGAACTTCAAAGGGTAAAGGTTTCCAGGGAGTTGTTAAGCGCCACGGTTTTGGTGGTGTTGGTCAGAGCACTCACGGACAGGATGACCGTGCTCGTAAGCCGGGTTCTATTGGTGCTTGTTCTTACCCTGCAAAGGTCTTCAAAGGCATGCGCATGGGCGGCCAGATGGGAGGCGATAGAGTAACTACTCAGAACCTCAAAGTGTTAAAGGTAATTCCAGAGCAGAACCTTCTTATCATTAAGGGTTCAGTTGCTGGTTGCAATGGTTCAACCGTATTAATTCAGAAGTAATGGAAGTTAGCGTTTTAAATATCAACGGTCAGGAGACCGGCAGAAAGGTAACTCTTAATGAGTCTATCTTCGGCATTGAGCCTAACGATCACGTTCTTTACCTCGATGTAAAACAGTATCTCGCTAATCAGCGTCAGGGTACTGCTAAGTCAAAGGAGAGAAGCGAAATCAACGGTTCTACTCGCAAGCTTGGTCGTCAGAAAGGTGGCGGCGGTGCTCGTCGCGGTGATATCAAGTCACCTGTACTTGTTGGTGGAGGTCGTGTTTTCGGTCCTAAGCCACGTGACTATCGTTTCAAATTGAACAAAAAAGTAAAAGAACTTGCTCGTAAGTCAGCTCTTTCTTACAAGGCTCAGGAAAATAGCATTGTAGTTGTAGAAGACTTCACAATCGAGGCTCCAAAGACTAAAGATTTTGTAAATATTGCTAAAAATCTTAAAGTTGATGGTAAGAAGGCACTTGTTCTTTTGCCAGAAGTTAATAAAAACGTATATTTGTCTGCTCGTAATTTGAAGGGTGTTGAAGTTTTGACAGCTTCTCAGCTCAATTCGTACAAAGTTTTGAATGCTGATGTGCTCGTTATTTCTGAAAACTCACTGAAGACTATCGACGGTGTATTAGCAAAATAAAAAAGGAGATATATTATGTCATTCATTATAAAACCTCTGGTCACTGAGAAGATGACCAACATTACAGAGAAGCAGCCAAACCGTTATGGTTTCGTTGTTCGCCCTGAGGCTAATAAACTCCAAATTAAGAAGGAAGTCGAGGGTCTGTATAATGTTACAGTAGTAGATGTGAACACAGCTCGTTATGCAGGTAAGCGTTCTAGTCGCTATACCAAGGCAGGTCTCGTGAAGGGACAGAAGAATGCGTTCAAGAAGGCAATCGTCACTGTTAAAGATGGCGACACAATTGATTTTTACAGCAATATTTAATAAAAAATGGCAGTACGTAAATTAAACCCGGTTACACCGGGACAAAGACACAAGGTTATTGGCACGTTCGAGGATATTACTGCATCCGTGCCAGAGAAGTCTCTCGTTTACGGTAAGCGTTCTACCGGTGGTCGAAACAACACCGGTAAGATGACCGTTCGCTATATTGGTGGCGGTCACAAGCAGAAGTATCGTTTGATCGACTTCAAGCGAGAGAAAGATGGTGTTCCAGCTGTAGTAAAGTCAATCGAGTATGATCCTAACAGATCTGCTCGTATTGCACTACTTTACTATGCTGATGGTGAAAAACGTTACATTATTGCTCCTAACGGACTGCAGGTGGGTACAACTTTGATGTCAGGTGCAGAGGCTGCTCCTGAGGTTGGTAATGCTCTTCCTCTTGCAAATATTCCTGTTGGTACAGTAATTCATAACATTGAATTGCGTCCAGGTCAGGGTGCTTTGCTCGTTCGTTCGGCTGGTAACTTTGCTCAGTTGACTTCTCGTGAGGGCAGTTATTGTGTTATTAAGCTTCCTTCAGGTGAGACTCGTAAGATTCTCTCTGCTTGTAAAGCTACAGTAGGTAGTGTAGGTAATTCTGACCACGCACTTGAGCAGTCTGGTAAGGCTGGTCGCTCACGCTGGTTGGGACGTCGTCCTCACAACCGTGGTGTTGTTATGAACCCTGTTGATCACCCAATGGGTGGTGGTGAAGGTCGTCAGAGTGGTGGTCATCCACGTTCTCGTAAGGGTCTTTACGCTAAGGGTCTCAAGACTCGTGCACCTAAGAAGCTTTCAAACAAGTATATTATCGAAAGAGCTAACAAATAATTAAAGAGTAAATTATGAGTCGTTCATTAAAAAAAGGTCCATATATCAACGTATCTCTCGAGAAGAAAGTTCTCGCTATGAATGAGAGCGGAAAGAGCAGTGTCGTTAAGACATGGGCCAGAGCATCAATGATTTCCCCTGATTTTGTGGGACACACTGTTGCAGTTCATAACGGAAACAAATTTATCCCTGTTTACATCACAGAGAACATGGTTGGACACAAGCTCGGAGAGTTCGCTCCAACACGCCGTTTCGGTGGTCACTCTGGTAACAATAAGAAGTAAGCGGGAATAATCCATTAAAACCAAGAAAATAAAATGGGAGCAAGAAAACATATCGCAGCTGAAAAATTAAAGGAAGCTCGCAAAAATTTGTACTTCGCTAAGCTCGTTGGTGTACCTTCTTCTCCACGTAAAATGCGCTACGTTGTAGACATGGTTCGTGGCATGGAAGTAAACCGCGCACTCGGAGTATTGAAGTTCTCTAAGAAGCATGCTGCTGCAGACGTTGAGAAGCTGCTGCGCTCTGCTATCAATAACTGGGAACAGAAGAATGGCCGCAAAGCTGAAGACGGTGAACTTTATATCACTAAGGCCTTCGTTGATGGAGGCGTTACAATGAAACGTATGAGACCGGCACCTCAGGGTCGTGGTTATAGAATTCGTAAGCGTTCTAACCATGTTACAATCTTTGTGGATGCCAAAACTAACGACGAAAAATAATTAATAGAATGGGACAGAAAGTTAATCCAATAAGCAACCGACTCGGTGTTATTCGTGGTTGGGATTCAAATTGGTTCGGTGGAAAGGACTTCGGAGATAACCTCGTAGAGGACCAGAAAATCCGCAAGTATCTCAACGAGCGTTTGGCTAAGGCTAGTGTTGCTCGTATCGTCATCGAACGTACTTTGAAACTTGTCACCATCACTATTTGTACAGCCCGTCCGGGTATCGTCATTGGTAAAGGTGGTCAGGATGTTGATAAACTGAAGGAAGAGCTGAAGCAGCTTTACAAGAAGGATATTCAGATCAATATCTTCGAAGTTAAGAAACCAGAGCTCGACGCAACTATCGTAGCTAACAGCATCGCTCGCCAGGTAGAAGGCAAGATTTCATATCGCCGTGCTATCAAGATGGCTGTTCAGAACACTATGCGTGCAGGAGCAGAAGGTATCAAAGTTCAAATTACAGGTCGTCTGAACGGTGCCGAAATGGCTCGTAAGGAAATGTTCAAGGAGGGTCGTACTCCTCTGCATACATTCCGTGCAGACATCGATTACTGTCAGGCAGAGGCCCTTACAAAGGTTGGTCTGCTGGGTATTAAAGTATGGATTTGCCGTGGTGAGGTTTACGGAAAGCGTGACCTGACACCTAACTTTGCTCAGGAGAAGAACAATGGTGGCCGCTCAAATGGTCGTAATGGCCGCGGTGGTAATCGTAAGAGAAACAATAACCGTTAAAAGTAGAAGCTATCATGTTACAGCCAAAAAGAGTAAAATATAGAAGACCTCAAGATGGACGCGGTAATAAAGGTAACGCTCACAGAGGTACACAGCTGGCTTTTGGTTCATTTGGTATCAAGACTCTTGAGCCAAAGTGGATTGACAGCCGTCAGATAGAGGCAGCTCGTGTAGCTGTAAACCGCTACATGAACCGTCAGGGTCAGGTTTGGATCCGTATTTTCCCAGATAAGCCAATCACTCGTAAGCCTGCAGACGTACGTATGGGTAAAGGTAAGGGTGATCCAGCAGGATGGGTTGCACCAGTAACACCTGGTCGTATCCTCTTTGAAGTAGAGGGCGTTTCATTTGACATTGCAAAAGAGGCTCTCCGCCTTGCAGCTCAGAAACTGCCTGTTAAGACTAAGTTTGTTGTTAGACGTGATTTCGATAAAAACGCTTAAGCTATGAAGATTAATGAAGTAAAAGAGCTCGATGCACAGGCATTGGCTGAGAAATTGGAAGCAGCAAAGGCTCAGCTCCAGCAGATGAAGCTGAATCACACTATTGCTCCACTTGAGAATCCATCACAGATTAAGGCTGTTCGTCGTGACATCGCACGTATGGAAACAGAACTTCGTCAAAGAGAACTTAATAAATAACAGTGGTCCAGATGGAAACAAGAAATTTAAGAAAAGTAAGACAGGGTGTCGTAATCAGCAACAAAATGGATAAAACCATTGTTATTGCGTCTAAGTTCAAAGAGAAGCACCCTATTTATGGTAAGTTTGTCCAGAAGACAAAGAAGTACCATGCTCATGACGAGAAAAATGAGGCTAATGTAGGTGATACAGTACAGATCATGGAGACTCGTCCTCTGTCTAAGACAAAGAGATGGAGATTAGTACAAATCGTAGAAAAAGCTAAGTAATTATGATACAGGCAGAATCAAAACTTACAGTATGTGATAACAGCGGCGCACGTGAAGCTAAGTGCATTCGTGTTCTTGGTGGTACTCGCCGTCGTTATGCAAGTGTTGGTGACGTTATTGTAGTTGCTGTACAGAACGTTATCCCATCAAGTGATTTGAAGAAGGGTGCAGTATCTAAGGCTTTGATTGTTCGCACAAAGAAGGAAATTCGTCGTGCTGATGGTTCTTACATCCGTTTCGACGATAACGCTTGTGTACTGCTTAATAATGCAGGCGAGCTTCGTGGTAGCCGTATCTTCGGTCCTGTTGCTCGTGAGCTTCGTGCAGTAAACATGAAGGTTGTTTCTTTGGCACCTGAGGTTCTTTAATTTTAAATTGTAGTAAGTAATGAATAAGTTACATATTAAGAAAGACGATACAGTCATTGTTCTTACCGGTAAGGATAAGAACAAGACTGGTAAGGTGCTCAAGGTTCTCGTTGCTGAGAATCGTGCTATCGTAGAGGGAATTAACCTCGTATCAAAGAGCACTAAGCCTTCAGCAAAGAATCCTCAGGGAGGTATCATCAAGCAGGAGGCTCCTATTCATATCTCAAATTTGAGTCTTATCGATCCTAAGAGCGGCAAGGCTACTCGTGTTAGCATTCAGCACGATGGCAAGAACGTTAAGAGAATCGCTAAAAAGTCAGGGGAGGAAATTAAGTAATGAATACAGCACAATTAAAGAAAGAGTATAAGGAAGTTATTGCTCCAGCTCTGCAGAAGCAGTTCAACTATACTTCAACCATGCAGATTCCAGTCTTGAAGAAGATTGTTATCAATCAGGGTCTTGGTGATGCAACTCAGGACAAGAAGATTGTTGATGTTGCTGTTAATGAGATTTCAGCTATCACTGGTCAGAAGGCAGTAGCTACATATTCTAAGAAGGATATCGCTAACTTCAAACTTCGTAAGAAGATGCCTATCGGTGTTATGGTAACATTGCGTCGTGAGCAGATGTACGAGTTCCTTGAGAAGCTTATCCGTGTTTCTCTGCCTCGTATTCGTGACTTCAAGGGTATCGAAAGCAAGTTCGATGGTCGTGGTAACTATACCCTCGGTATCACTGAGCAGATTATCTTCCCAGAGATTAATATCGATGAGGTTGATCGCATTCAGGGTATGAACATTACCTTTGTAACATCAGCTAAGACTGACGAAGAGGGTTATGCTCTTCTCAAGGCATTCGGTCTTCCATTCAAGAACGCTAAAAACGATTAAGAGATATGGCAAAAGAATCAATGAAAGCTCGCGAGGTAAAGCGTGCAAAGCTTGTTGCTCGTTACGCTGAAAAGCGCGCAGCTCTGAAAAAAGTTATTGCTACATCTGAGGATCCAGCAGAAGCTTATGAGGCAGCTCGTAAGCTTCAGGCTATCCCAAAGAATGCAAATCCAATCCGTCTTCACAACCGTTGCAAGATTACCGGTCGTCCAAAGGGTTACCTTCGTCAGTTCGGTATTTCACGTATCCAGTTCCGTGAGATGGCTTCACAGGGTTTGATTCCAGGTGTTAAGAAGGCAAGCTGGTAAGCAAGCAAATTTATTTTTTAATATTGTCGGGGGCGTCCCGATTAATTAAACTTTTATATTTATGACAGATCCAATAGCAGATTATCTGACAAGACTCAGAAACGCAATTATGGCTCATCACCGTATTGTTGAGGTTCCTGCGTCTAACCTGAAGAAAGAGATTACAAAGATTCTCTTCGAGAAGGGTTACATTCTGAACTACAAGTTCATCGAGGATGGTCCTCAGGGCTCAATCAAGGTAGCTTTGAAGTACGATCCACAGACAAAACAGAGCGCTATCAAGTCTTTGAAGCGCGTGTCTACCCCAGGTCTTCGCCAGTACACTGGCTACAAAGACATGCCGAGAGTAATTAACGGATTAGGTATTGCAATTTTATCTACATCCAAAGGTGTAATGACAAACAAAGAAGCAGCTGATCTTAAGATCGGTGGTGAGGTTCTTTGCTATGTATATTAATTGGAGGATTTAATATGTCAAGAATAGGAAAATTGCCAATTAGCATACCATCAGGTGTTACAGTTAACCTTGATGAGAAGACAAATGTCGTTACAGTTAAAGGTCCTAAGGGTGAGCTCTCACAGTATGTAGATCCTTCTATCAAGATGGAGACTAAGGATGGTCAGATTACATTCTCTGTTGATGAAAATAGCCCAGTAGACGAAAAGCAGAAGCATGCTTTCCATGGTCTTTATCGTTCACTCGTTAACAATATGGTTATCGGTGTTAGCGAGGGTTACAAGAAGACTTTGGAGCTTGTAGGTGTTGGTTATCGTGTAAGCAATCAGGGTAACTTGATTGAATTCTCACTCGGTTATACACATCCTATCTTCATCCAGCTTCCTGCTGAAGTAAAGGTAGAATCTAAGTCTGAGAGAAACCAGAATCCAATTCTTATTCTGGAGTCTTGCGACAAGCAGTTGCTGGGTCTCATCTGCGCTAAAATTCGTTCTTTCCGCAAGCCTGAGCCTTACAAGGGTAAGGGTGTCCTGTTCCAGGGTGAGGTTATCCGCAGAAAGTCTGGTAAGACCGCTGCAGCTAAGTAATTTTAATTGATTTTACGATTATGACAACAAAGAAAGTAGAAAGACGAATTAAGATAAAGTTCCGCATTCGTAAGAGTGTAAATGGAACAGCTGAGCGTCCACGTCTTAGTGTTTTCCGCTCTAATAAGCAGATCTACGCTCAGGTTATTAACGATTTGACAGGTATGACTCTTGCTTCTGCTTCATCTCTTGGTCTCGAGAAGATGGCTAAGATTGATCAGGCTAAGAAAGTTGGTGAGCTTGTTGCTGAAAAGGCAAAGGCTGCAGGTATTGAGTCAGTAGTTTTCGACCGTAATGGCTATCTTTATCATGGTCGCGTACAGGCTTTGGCTGACGGCGCACGTGAGGGAGGTCTTAAATTCTAAACGATTATGGCAATGAATAAAGTAAAAGTAAATAGTGACGTTGAACTGAAGGACCGCTTGGTTGCTATCAACCGCGTAACTAAGGTTACTAAGGGTGGTCGTACTTTCACATTCGCTGCTATCGTCGTTGTAGGTGACGGTAATGGCGTTATCGGCTACGGTCTTGGAAAGGCTGGCGAAGTTACCGCTGCCATTTCTAAGGGTACTGAGGCTGCTAAGAAGAATCTCGTTAAGTTCCCTGTTCTTAAGGGTACAATTCCACACGAGGTAGAGACTTCTTTCGGTGGTGCAGTTGTACTTCTTAAGCCAGCTGCTGCCGGTACAGGACTTAAGGCCGGTGGTGCTATGCGTGCCGTTCTTGAGAGCGCTGGTGTTAAGGACGTGATTGCAAAATCAAAGGGTTCTTCTAATGCTCACAACCTTGTAAAGGCAACTATCAAGGCTCTTACAGAGCTTCGTGATGCTTACACAGTAGCAGGTGAGCGTGGCATTAGTATGGATAAAGTGTTTAACGGTTAATCTTAGGAGAATATAACAATGGCAACAATTAAAATCAAACAGGTAAAGAGTAAGATCGGCTATCCAGTTGATCAGAAGCGTACTCTTCGCTCACTGGGTCTTAACAAGATTTCTCAGGTTGTTGAGGTTGAAGATACTCCAAGCATCCGTGGCATGATCCAGAAGGTTCATCACCTCGTAGAGGTAGTTAAGTAATTAAATTTTTAAATACGCAACTATTATGAAATTAAATAATTTAAAGCCAGCTGAGGGCTCTACACATTCACGTCGTCGTATCGGTCGTGGTCCAGGTTCTGGACTCGGTGGTACTTCTACCCGTGGTCACAAGGGTGCTAAAGCTCGTTCTGGTTATAAGAGAAAGATCGGATTCGAGGGTGGTCAGATGCCACTTCAGCGTCGTATTCCTAAGGCTGGTTTCAAGAATATCAACCATAAGGAATATTTCGCAGTTAACCTGTCAACTCTTCAGAAGCTTGCTGAGGAAAAGAACCTTGCTAAGATCGGAATAGCTGAACTCGTAGCAGCTGGTCTTACAAATGGCAAGGAACTTGTTAAAGTTCTTGGCAATGGCGAACTGAAAGCAAAAATTGAAGTTGAAGCAAATGCTTTCTCTAAGACTGCCGAAGAAGCAATCAAGGCAGTTGGTGGTAATGCAACTATAATCTAAAAAATGAAAAAGTTTATTGAGACACTAAAGAACTGTTGGAAGGTAGAGGACTTGCGTCAACGCCTCCTCATAACCATTCTATTTACGGCAATCTACCGTTTTGGCTCGTTTGTAGTACTTCCAGGTATTAATCCGGGCATGTTGGAAAAATTACAGTCGCAAACCGAAGGTGGCCTTATGTCACTATTGGACATGTTCTCTGGTGGTGCATTTTCCAATGCGTCAATCTTCGCACTTGGTATTATGCCTTACATCTCAGCTTCTATCGTTATGCAGCTTCTTGCTGTTGCTGTGCCTTACTTTCAGAAGATGCAGCGCGAAGGAGAGAGTGGTCGTAAGAAGATAAACTGGTATACACGTATCCTGACAATAGCAATTTTGCTGTTTCAGGCTCCGTCATATCTTGTAAACCTAAAGATGCAGGCTAGCCAAGCTTTGGCTACCGGCATCTCATGGACAGTCTTCATGGTTACGGCATCTTTTATCCTTGCAGCAGGTAGTATGTTCATCCTTTGGCTTGGTGAACGCATTACTGATAAGGGCGTTGGAAATGGTATCTCTCTGATCATTATGATTGGTATCATTGCGCGTTTGCCTCAGGCATTCGCTCAGGAGGTGACTTCACGTTTCACCGCTATTTCTGGTGGTGGTCTTGTGATGTTCATTATTGAGATACTCATTCTCTATGCAGTTGTTTGTGCATCTATTCTTTTGGTGCAAGGAACACGCAAAGTACCTGTACAGTATGCAAAGCGCCTTGTAGGAAACAAACAGTATGGCGGTGCCCGTCAGTATATTCCTCTGAAACTTTTTGCTGCTAATGTGATGCCAATCATTTTTGCTCAGGCATTGATGTTTATTCCATTGGCAATTGTTCAGTATCAGAGTGAAAATTCTTCTTGGGTAGTTCGTTCACTGATGGACAATAAGAGCTTGCTGTATAATTGTGTATATGTTGTATTGATTATAGCATTTACTTTCTTCTATACAGCTATTACTCTTAATCCTACACAGATGGCAGAAGACATGAAACGCAATAACGGTTTCATTCCTGGTGTAAAGCCAGGTAAGGACACAGCTGATTATATTGACACCATAATGTCTCGTATAACTTTGCCAGGTTCACTGTTTATTGCATTCATCGCTGTTATGCCAGCACTTGCACATCTGCTTAATGTTCAGGATGCTTTCTCACAGTTCTTCGGTGGTACATCATTGTTGATTCTTGTTGGTGTTGTTATTGATACACTCCAGCAGATAGAAAGCTATTTGATGATGCGTCATTACGATGGTCTGTTGAATTCAGGGCATACCCGTAACAACGCCGGTGTTTCTGCATATTAATTCTTTATCTGAGAATGAAAATCTTTCTCAAGACAGAAGATGAAATCGACCTAATGCGCAAGGCGAACCAGCTTGTTGGTTCGACCCTTGCTGAGTTGGGTAAACATATAAAGCCAGGTGTAACGACCCTCCAGTTGGATAAAATCGCAGAGGAGTTCATTCGTGATCACGGAGCAGTTCCAACGTTTAAGAACTTCCCTAATCCATATGGAGGGCCTTTCCCGGCTTCAATCTGTACTTCCGTAAATGATGTTGTTGTTCACGGAATACCAAGTGAAGATACTGTTCTTAAAGATGGTGATATTATTTCCATTGATTGTGGAACTCTTCTTGATGGTTACAATGGTGATTCTGCTTACACTTTTTGTGTGGGAGATGTTAAGCCTGAAGTGAAACAGCTTCTAAAGGTAACTAGAGATAGTCTTTATAAGGGAATAGAGCAGGCTGTTGCTGGAAATCACGTTGGCGATATTGGTTCTGCAGTACAGGACTACTGTGAAGGATTTGGTTATGGCGTTGTACGTGAACTTACTGGTCATGGTATTGGTAGGGAAATGCACGAGGCCCCCCAGATTCCGAATTATGGTTCTCGCGGAAATGGTGTTATGCTTAAGGCAGGAATGTGTATCGCTATAGAGCCAATGATTACTATGGGTGATCGTAAGATTTGGATGCTTCCAGACAAGTGGAGTATTGTTACACGTGATAATAAACCTGCAGCTCATTTTGAGCATACGATTGCGGTTCGTAGAGGTAAAGCAGAGATTTTGTCAACGTTCGAAGGAATAGAAGATCAATTATAAAGTAAAGAGAATTTAAAAAACAATATGGCAAAACAATCAGCTATTGAGCAGGACGGTACAATTGTAGAGAGTCTTTCTAATGCAATGTTCCGTGTAGAGCTTGAAAATGGTGTTCAGATCATCGCCCATATTTCTGGAAAGATGAGAATGCACTACATTAAAATCCTTCCTGGTGATAAGGTTAAGGTAGAGATGAGTCCTTATGATCTTACTAAGGGAAGAATCGTTTTCAGATACAAATAATCAATTTCAAAGATATGAAGACAAGAGCATCGTTAAAGAAGCGTTCAGCAGACTGCAAGATTGTACGTCGTAAAGGTCGTCTGTTCGTTATTAACAAGAAGAACCCTAAGATGAAATTACGTCAGGGTTAAGTTAAAGATGTTTAACGTGTTGCAAGGAAATCAATTTTTCTTGCTACCTTTGCACGTCTTTAACAAGATTCAAACATTTATTTATTTTATTATTTATACATTTAACAAATGGCAATAAGAATTGTTGGAGTAGATTTGCCCCAGAATAAGCGTGGCGAAATCGCATTGACCTATATCTATGGTATTGGTCGAAGTAGTTCAGCAAAGATATTGGATAAGGCAGGTGTAAACCGCGACCTGAAAGTTAGCGAGTGGAGCGACGATCAGGCAGCCAAGATCCGTGAAATTATCGGCGCTGAGTTCAAGGTAGAAGGTGATCTTCGTTCAGAGATCCAGATGAACATTAAGCGTCTCATGGATATCGGTTGCTACCGTGGTATCCGTCATCGTAATGGTCTTCCAGTTCGCGGACAGAGCACTAAGAACAATGCTCGTACTCGTAAGGGTAAGAAGAAGACTGTTGCTAACAAGAAGAAGGCTACTAAGTAATTTTAAGGAGGAAAATTAATTATGGCAAAGACAAAAGCAACATCTAAGAAAAGAAACGTACGCGTTGACGCAGTAGGTCAGTTGCACGTACATAGCTCTTTCAACAACATCATTGTATCTTTAGCAAATAGCGAGGGTCAGATTATTTCTTGGTCTTCAGCTGGTAAGATGGGTTTCCGTGGTTCTAAGAAGAATACTCCTTATGCTGCTCAGATGGCAGGTGAGGATTGCGCTAAGGTAGCTTTTGACCTCGGTCTCCGTAAGGTAAAGGCATTCGTTAAGGGTCCAGGTAACGGACGTGAGTCTGCTATCCGTGCCGTAAACGCAGCAGGTATTCAGGTTACTGAGATTGTTGACGTAACTCCATTACCACACAACGGTTGTCGTCCTCCAAAGCGCCGCAAGGTTTAATTATCAAGATACAATTTTAAAGAAGCATATTTTTATATATTATGGCTAAGTATACAGGTCCGAAATCTAAAATTGCACGCCGATTTGGTGAACCAATCTTCGGCGCTGACAAAGTTTTGTCCAAGAGAAACTTCCCTCCTGGACAGCATGGCAACAACCGTCGCAGAAAAATGTCTGAGTACGGTGTCATGTTGGCAGAGAAGCAGAAAGCTAAGTACACTTATGGTGTTCTTGAGCGTCAGTTCCGTAATATGTTCGAAAAGGCAGCTAAGGCTGACGGTATCACTGGTGAGGTTCTTCTTCAGGAATTGGAGAGTCGTCTTGACAATGTAGTGTTCCGTCTTGGTATTGCTCCTACTCGTGCAGCAGCACGTCAGCTTGTAAACCACAAGCACATCACTGTTGATGGTAAAGTTGTAAACATCCCATCTTACAATGTTAAGGCTGGTCAGGTAATTGCTGTTCGTGAGAAGTCTAAGTCTCTTGAAGTTATCGAGGCAGCTCTTGCAGGCTTCAATCACAGCAAGTATCCATGGATCGAGTGGGATGAGAATACAAAGAGCGGTAAGTTCTTGCATCGTCCTGAGCGTGCCGACATCCCTGAGAATATTAAGGAACAGTTAATCGTTGAGTTGTACTCTAAATAAATCATTGAATTAATGGCGATATTAGCATTTCAAAAACCTGATAAAGTAGTAATGCTGGAGGCTAACGACCATTTCGGCAAGTTCGAATTCCGTCCTCTTGAGCCTGGCTTCGGTGTTACCATTGGTAACGCATTGCGCCGCATTCTTCTTTCATCGCTTGAAGGTTATGCTATCAACACTATCAAGATTGCTGGTGTTGAGCATGAGTTCTCTTCAGTGCCTGGTGTAAAGGAAGATGTTACCAACATTATCTTGAATCTCAAACAAGTTCGATTCAAGCAAGTAGTAGAAGAATTCGAGAATGAGAAAGTTAGTATCACCGTAGAGAATTCTACAGAATTCAAAGCTGGTGATATCGGTAAGTATCTGACTGGATTTGAAGTGTTAAACCCTGATTTGGTGATTTGTCATTTAGATGCCAAAGCTTCAATGCAGATTGATCTCACCATAAACAAAGGCCGTGGTTATATCCCAGCTGATGAGAATCGTGAGTACTGCACTGATGTCAACGTTATTCCAATCGATTCTATCTACACCCCTATCCGTAACGTTAAATACGCAGTTGAGCCATATCGTGTTGAACAGAAGACCGACTATGACAAGCTCGTTATTGAGGTTACAACTGATGGTTCCATCAATCCTAAGGATGCACTGAAAGAGGCTGCAAAAATCCTTATCTATCACTTCATGCTCTTCTCTGATGAGAAGATCACACTGGAGAGTCCTGATCAGGACGGTAACCAGGAGTTTGATGAGGAGGTACTGCATATGCGTCAGCTCTTGAAGACAAAGCTCGTTGACATGAACCTTTCTGTTCGTGCATTGAACTGTCTGAAGGCTGCAGATGTAGAGACCCTTGGTGATCTCGTGCAGTATAACAAGACTGATCTCTTGAAGTTCCGCAACTTTGGTAAGAAATCGCTTTCTGAGCTTGATGATTTGCTCGAGAGTCTGAATCTGTCGTTTGGAACCGATATAGCAAAGTATAAACTGGATAAGGAATAATCTTGGGTATTTTCGATGTTATTATCGATTTGCTGATTGATTATTAACCAATCCAAAAATTTAAAAGAAAATGAGACATAACAAGAAATTCAACCATCTGGGTCGTACTGCATCTCATCGTTCTGCTATGCTTTCAAACATGGCTGTATCTTTGATTATGCACAAAAGAATCACTACGACTCTCGCAAAGGCTAAGGCCCTTAAGAAATATGTAGAACCTCTTATCACCCGTTGTAAGAAGGATGATACTAACAGCCGTCGTGTTGTATTCCGTTATCTGCAGGATAAGTATGCAGTTAAGGAGCTCTTCGGTGAGGTTGCTGCAAAGGTGGCTGATCGTCCAGGCGGTTACACTCGTGTAATTAAGCTCGGAACCCGTCAGGGTGACGCAGCTGAAATGGCTTTCATCGAGCTTGTTGACTTCGATGAGAACATGGCTAAGACTCCTAAGGCAGCTAAGAAGACTCGTCGTTCACGCAAGTCAGCTGCTGCTCAGACAGAAGAGGCTGCTCCAGTAGCAGAGGCTCCTGCAACTGAGGAAGCAAAGGCAGAGTAATTTTTATTCTCCCTATTATAAAATGGCTTTCATCCTTTTGGATGGAAGCCTTTTTTTGTGCATAATATCTATTATGTTTTTTGGTTATAAGTATCATACTTACTATAATTAAACATCATATTTACTATAGCTATGTATCATACTTATTTTTTATAATTGCCGAATAGTGAATAAACTTCAGTTATTTATATTGCTTTTGTGTTTTTTAGGGAAAATCTTTTTTTAATTAGGGAGTTTCCCCTTTGAGAGTATTCTTTTTTATCTTATATTTGTGGTATAATAAACTATTAAGCATTTCTGTTATGAAAAAGTATTCGCTTATAGCACTTAGTGCTGTTATTCTAATTAGTAGTTGTGACACTTATGCTGGTGCGGGGGCTTATGCTGGTTCTTCGCTGGGTGCAGTTTTAGGTAGTGCTATAGGTGGACTTGCTGGCGGTCGTTATGGCTCTGATGTGGGCACAATAGTAGGTATGGCTGGCGGTGCTGTTGTTGGTGCAGCAGTTGGAGATGCATCTGATCGTAGGAATGAACGAGAAGTGTATGCTGATACTCGAACATCAAGGCAGCGTTCTGTGCCCCCACAGGTTTCAGATGACAGTGGCTTTGATCCTAATAATAGTGGTGATGATAGAATTTATGATTTCAACAGTTCTGATTACAATGGTGATTATACAGCTACTAAGCCTACTATAAACATGCCAATGCAGTCTTCTGTTGAGAATCTTGCCGAAGGATTGAAATATATTCCTCATATTGAGATTCGTAATGCTCGTTTTGTTGATGCCAATGAGAATGGCTCTATCAGTCGTGGTGAACTCTGCAAGATAATATTTGAGATATATAATAATGGCTCTGCTCCCGCATTTGATGTTCAGCCATCTGTTTTAGAGTTAACGGGTAATAAGCATATTTATGTATCGCCAAGCGTTCATGTAGAGAAGATAGAAGCAGGGAAAGGTATTCGTTACACCTCAATGGTTAAGGCAGATAATAGGTTGAATAATGGCAAGTTGCATTTTTGCTTGACAGTTCTTGTGGGTAATAAAGCAATATCTAAGGTGGTTGAGTTTGATGTTCCAACTTATAAGAAATGATAAATAATTTGGATGTTATAAATTATTTTCATATATTTGCAGCGTAAAGAATTTGCTTAAGTTATTATATTATAATGATTTAAGTATTTAAAAAGTAATTGCGTTTGCATATTAATTTTGATATATACAAATTTAGAGTAGTAATTCTGTTTCTCTCTTTGATTAGTTTTACTCCGCTTTTGGCTCAACAGCGGGGCAAGGCAACGTTTTATTCAAAGAGAGCAACGGGAACTCGAGGTGCAAGTGGTGTGCGCATTCATCACGACAGTTTGATATGTGCTCATCGCACTTATCCTTTTGGTACGCTTTTAAAAGTAACCAATCCTCTAAATGATAAGAGTGTTATTGTTGAGGTTGTTGACCGTGGTCCTTTTGCGCGTGGACGAATTATTGATCTTAGCTATGCTGCAGCTGAAGAGATTGGGATATTGTCGCAAGGTGTAGCAACTGTTGAAGTGGAGCTGTATCGCGAAGCTCCTCAGATTCCTTTCCGTCCTGGTAATCCAATGTTGAATCTGCCTAAGATTGATCTTGAGGTTGCTGAGATAGGGTATAGTTTTATTGATGATTTGAAAGAGCGGAAGAACGAGAGGGTGGATAAACTGGCACATCATGCAGTTTCTTCTGCTCATTCGCAGCATCATACACGTTCAGCATCTGTTAAGGCTGCAAATAATGCGCAACAGAATACAAGAGCAAACGAAGCAGGTAAGTCTTCTGTTCAAGGTGGAATTGTGAAGCAGCATGTAAAAAATCAACAGTCGAAGAAACCTGCAGAAGAAGATAACAAATGGTATAATGTATTCAAGAAAGTAAAAAACTATTTTGTGGATTAAAAGTTAGGATATGCAGAATAATATAGATAACAAGGTTGTTTTCAAACATGAAATTGCTATGCAGTTGCGCTATACTGATGCCGACATGCAGGGGCACATAAATAACACTATTTATTTTCAGTATTACAACACAGCTTATGTTGAGTATATGAATAGTGTGTGGAGCAGCAGTATTACGGGTAATGTGAGTATGGTTGTAGCCCATATTGATGCCGACTTCATTTCTTCTGTTCATATAGGCGATAAGGTTAAAGTGCAGACTGCTGTTACGCATATAGGAAACAAGAGCTTTACTATTATTCAGCAGCTTATAGATGCAGATACTGGCGAAATCAGATGTAAGGGTAAAACCATTATGGTTGCTTTCGATTTTGAAAAACAACAGCCTGTTACTGTTCCTGAAGAATGGGTGACAGCTATGGAGGCTTTTGAAAAGCGTAAGCTTAGGTAGTCTGTGGTAGCCTATAGTTCTTTTTGGTATGATCCAGAAGATAAGATTTGTCGTAACTGCGATGAAATAGTATTTGGTGCAAATTACCTGAATAGTAATACCTTCAAACATAGTCCTCACATCTATGTTTTTGGTATTAAAATCTGGAAAATGTAATTTGTATGTGAGCTTTAATTTTTATTTAGAATATTTTTAAGGGACACTATTGATTATAGATTGTTAATCGTCTATGATGCAATTAAAGCATCATAGACGTTTGGTTTTTAATACCGCAGTTCTTTCTTGTGAGTTCTGATGCAAAGAGTAGAACAATAAAGAATCCGCTGAATGGAATGATAAATGGGATTATTAGGTTTGTGTTATCGGCAATAATGCCCATTAGCAGGAAAAAGCATCCACCGATAGGTGTCATCATGAGTAGGGAAGAGGCACTCTTGGTGAGATTGCCTAAGCCTTTAAGCGAGAGAGAGAATATTGTTGGGAACATAATCGCTTCGAAAAGGTAGTTGACTATAATGGCATACATTGATATTTTTCCAAAGTCGAGTAGAATAACAGCCATGCAGATAACGCTTCCAAGAGCACATATAAGCAATGTTTTTTCGGCTGGTATTCGTTGCATAATCCAACTGCCAATAAATCTGCCAACCATGAAGAATGCTAAGGCTATTGTGAGCACAATACTTGCTGTTTTATCGTTCATCCATCCTTCGCCAGTAACAAAGTTCATGAAATAGCTGTTGATGCTTATTTCGGCTACTTCGTAGGCAAGCAGCGAGAATAATCCGAATACAAACATAGGGTGATGGCGGAATAGTTTTATTATGCGTGTGCCGCTCATTTTGTCTTCGGCTGTTTCTTCGTGATTGATTTCAGGAAGGCTCACTCGTGAGAATATCAGGGCTATAGCAAGAACGAGAATGCCAAGAATGGTGTAGGGCAGAGCCACGCTATCGCTGTTTGTTTCTTCGCTGAATAGAAATTGTCCTACGGCAAATGTGGCAAAAAGGCTTCCCATTCCGTTGAACGACTGTGATAGGTTTAAACGGCTTGTTGCTGTTTCGTGTGCTCCAAGTTCTGTAACGTATGGATTGGCTGATACTTCAAGGAATACCAGTCCGCAGCCGATAATGAAAAGAGCAGAGAGAAACGAATAGAATGTGCCTATTGCCGCGCATGGAATAAACATGAGAGAGCCAATGCCAAAGAGCATTAATCCCATTACAACGCCCAATCTGTAGCCATGTCGGTTGATGAACCATCCTGCAGGTATGGCCATAAGGAAATAGCCCAGATAGGTGGTTACCTGTATGAGTGCAGACTGTGTGATAGTTATGTCGAGAGAGTTTTGAAAATGCTTGTTAAGCACATCAAGTATTGCACGAGCAAATCCCCATAGGAAAAACAAACTTGTTATGAGGATGAAGGGTATGAGAAATTTCTTTTCTGTGATAGAATTTTTTTGTTGAATCATTTTTTATTATAGTTAGGTTGTATGTTGTGATTATGTTTCGTCTATAATTCCTTTATAATGCCTCTATAATCCGTCTATATTGTCTTTATTTCTCTGTGTATTTGAAATAATTGAACAGTGCGGCGGAATCTTTGTGTTCGTATTCAGAGAACATTCCTAATACTACTCCTGTGAATCCTCCAGCCACTTCTGTACTCAAGAGCGAGCAGTCAACACTTTCAAAGCATGCTGTTTCTGTTCCTTTATCAGTTAGCTCATAGAACATAGCTTTCTCGCCTTTAGCATTATAAACCGTAGCGTAGAAACAATAATTCTTTTCGTTGCCAACGATTTCCAGTTTCACCTTACTTGCATCTTCTGGCAGTTCTTTCATGTCGAGGGTGGTATCTATTGATTTCAATTTCAGTTTCAATAAAACAAAACCGTTGTTTATGCAGAAATCAACGTGTCCATCGTTTATTTGATAAATAGTTAAACCATAGCTCCCCATCTTTTTAAGTTCAGAGAGGTTTGATATTTCTGTTTCAACCTTAAAGTTTTCTGATGTCTGGCGAACGCCCACGAAAGTAGGCTGGTTGTTTTCTGATAATGTGCCATGTCCTACGAGTTTCAGTTGTCCGTCCTTATTCTCATAATTCTCGGCTATAGGATTTTGAATGTGTAGCCATTGAGGATTGTTCAAATCAATCTCAGTACCGATATTCACTTTCTCAACAGGTTTAGCTGCTCCTTCAAGCAGGTTGGCTGTCATAAGTGTGTCAATAGCTTCTCCGTTGTTGATAACAGGCCATTGTCCTTGTTCCCATGTAACTGGTGCCAGATAGGTTTCGCGTCCCAGATGATGGTATGCTCCGCCAAAATTGCGATATGCAAGGAATGTTATCCACCACGAACCATCAGATGCTCTTACCAGGTCGCCGTGTCCTGTACCTTGAATCTGCTTGTATTGTCCTTTGAAATTGCAGTTGGTGAGAATAGGGTTGGCAGGATTGCTCTCGTAAGGGCCATATATGTTTTTGCTTCTTGCTATAGTAAGCGAGTGAGCCATCTCTGTTCCGCCTTCCGAGCAAAGCAGATAGTAGTATCCGTCTTTAAAATATATGTGTGGTCCCTCCACATAGCGTCCTCCTGTGCCTTCCCATATCTTTTTGCTTGCTGTGAGTTGCTTGCCTGTTTTAGGATCAATCTCACAAAGATAAATTGCATCGTCGGGATTAGAACACATATAGCATCTGTCTTGGTCGAAGAACAAACTTGGGTCTATGCCTTGCTGCTCCAACCATATAGGTTCGCTCCATGGTCCCTCTGGCTTTTTGGCTGTAACCATGAAGTTGCCTCTACCATTCACGTTGGTTGTGATCATATACCATGTGGCATTGTGATAGCGTATTGTAGGGGCGTAGATGCCAGTCCATGATGTTGCATCCTTTAGCGATAGCTGCGAGTCGCGTGTGAGCACGTTGCCTATTTGTTTCCAATGAACAAGGTCTTTGCTCTTGAAAATAGGTACTCCCGGGAAATACTGAAATGTAGAGTTCACCAGATAGAACTCGTTTCCCACGCGACATACACTTGGGTCGGGATGATAACCAGGAATGACAGGATTACGATATGTGCAGCTTTGTGCATTAGCATAAAGATAAAGCGCAATTGCCAATGATAGAATTACTAATCTTTTCATGGAGGATTCTTATTCGTGATTCGTTGTATATTTGAATGACTGCAAATATACGAAAAAATGTTGTTTCTTTTCTCCTTTGATGTGAAAAAAACAGAAATAAAAAAAGGAGTACCGCTGTACTCCAACTTTGTTAACCTTAAATCTAATACTATGAAAAACACGTTACAAAGGTAATTACTTGAAGTAAAATACCCAAATAATGTGATGGTTGTAGTGTGCTATTTACAATTTATTAAAATTTCCCCGATGATTTTAATAGTTGTTTTAATAAAAAGGTTGCGTTTTGATTTAATGCAACGCCTGGGGCTATTTTATATGAATAGGTGACTTCTTTTCCGAGTTCAATCTCGAAGCAGAAGTTGTGGAATTGCTCTGGATAGCTTGTAGCCATTTTCGACAGTTCAAGGTCGTGAGTGGCTATTATTCCCGTTACGTTAAGGTTCTTAACCGATTCAAGAAACATCTTGCTACCGTTAAGTTTATCTACCGAGTTTGTACCTTTTAGTATCTCGTCGAGAATTATGAGACAAGGGTCATCGTTGTTTATGCTTTCCAAGAGTTGTTGCAGGCGTAGCAGTTCGGCATTGAAATAGCTTATTCCGTGTGTGAGGTCATCGCTTGTGCGCATACTTGTGAATAGCGAGAAAATGCTCATAGTGAGATTCTGTGCAAATACAGGCATTCCGTTCATGGCAAGAATATAGTTCACACCAAGTGTACGAAGGAAGGTGCTCTTTCCTGCCATGTTTGCTCCTGTGATGATGTAGAAGTTGCGGTTGGTTATGCTGAAATCGTTGGCAATGCCTTTGTTTCCAAGGAAAGGATGAACTATATTTGTTGCCTCAACTACCACTTTTTCTTCTTCTATTATATTTGCTGCCATTGCTTCTGGGTGATTGAAGCGCATTGTGGCCATAGACACAAGTGCATCTACACTACTAACTGTGTTTAGCCATAGTTCAGTTTTCTCGGCATAGCTATCTTGCCATCTGCGAAATTTCCTTATTGTGAAGAAATCGCTTAACGCAAAGACATTGGTGAAAAACATACCTAAGATATTTCCTCTTCGGTCGAGAGCTTCAAGAATATTTTCCATCTGTCCGAAAGAGGGGAGGGCTTCAGACAGTTCTTCGGCAGCCAGCAGGTTTAGTTTGGCAGAAACCTTACTTGTTGCAATCATGCGTATGAGGGCAATATATGTGCGCAACTGTTGATGCAAACTGTTTACCGCCTTGCTTATTTTGCCCATTGTTCTGTTGCATAATGCATATACCACAAAAAACTGTATTATTCCCCACCACACAGGTATTGTGGCATCTGTAATCTGCATGATTGACAATATAACCGAGCATAGGAAACCTATAAGTGAACAAAGTGCAATGAAAACTGCAAGGCGATCTCTTGCATAGTTTGGAAGTTTCACTAAGCTCACTTTGTTTATGGCACTTCGTATTTTCTCAGTATCAACCTCGCCTTCCTGTCCTAAAGCAATAAAGTTCATGCGCCAGTCGGTCATGTTGCTTAATTCTTCTATAGCTTCTGTTCTTTGCTTTATACTTGCAACTGTTGGCTTTTCTAACGAATAGTTATTCAAGGCAAGAGCATTTGCCAAATATTCTGCTCCGCCAGTAGTTACCGCGCGACAATAACGGTTAAATAGCGAACCTTGCCCAAAAACATCCATGTCAAAGGCAAAAGGGTGTTGGGGGTGAATGAAACGTTGTCCGTTGTCAAAGCATTCAAAGTGTTGGTCAAGATAACTTATCTCGTGTTCATAGGCACTTTGAAGATGGGTGAGCTTTTTAATAGTAGAGTTATTACGGTTGTCGGCTTGCCTGATATACAAATATGTTGCAAGCGCTATCACAATAAGTCCTGTGACGCCCCAACCGCTAAGACTTGTTGTGTATAGAAACATACAAGCAAAGATTGCTGCAAAACTTGTTATCTCTCCAAGGATAAAAGCCTTGTTCTTGTTTCGCCTTTTTCTGATATTAGCAGAAAGGTCGTCAATGTGCTGTTGATAGAAATTTCTTATATCCATATTCATGTGGCAAAAATAAAGAATTTTTTTTGCTTCTTTGCTCTATTTGTGTTATTTTTGCGGGGAAAAATTTAAATCAAATATGAAAATTACCACTTTACTTTTAGCCTTAGGTCTTTGTGCGACAGCCGAAGCCCAGACACTACCTATTAAAGGTACCATCGTTAAACCAAGCGACAAACATATTCAATATGTTGGTCGAGTGAATTTCGATAATCCAGATCGCCCTAAATTCAATTTCCCGGGAACAGAGATTATTGCCTCTTTTCAGGGCACATCATTAAAGATGATAGCTGCTCCGCAGACGGGGTATTTCATGGCAAAAATTGATAATGCCGAGCCTTTCAAGGTGAGTTTCAATGCCCCAAAAGATTCTGTTGTTTCTTTGGCAACAGCTTTGGCTGATGGTGTTCATACCGTAAGATTGATGTACGTTATTGAGGGCTTGTTCCGTAAACCCGATTTCCGTGGCTTTGTTCTCGACGAAGGACGCCAGCTTGTTGATGCTCCTGCCTTGCCAGAGCGCAAGATAGAGTTTATTGGCAATAGTATCACCTGTGCCTATGGAGTGGAATCTTTAAGAAAAGAAGATCCTTTTGAGGACGAAACCGAAAATCATTATTATAGCTATGCAACTCTGGTTTCTCAGGCTCTAAATGCGCAGCACACAAGTATATCTCGTTCAGGAATAGGTGCTTATCGCAACTATAATGGTCCAAAGGCAGGCAGCAAAGACAATATGTCTTGGCAATACGAATACACCTTGTTCAACGATCATTCGCAGAAATGGGATTTCTCCAAATATCAGCCACAGCTCGTTTGCATCAACTTAGGAACAAACGATTTGTCAACACCTAATTTCGATATTAAACTATACGAAAAGGGCTATCGTAAACTGTTGAAGACTGTTCGTTCACATTATCCAAATGCCAAGAT
>Ga0256404_1001979_pt1 | contig 46998 bp, 48 predicted proteins | sample RumenRJG_01DNA_FD_185990 | JGI IMG/M metagenome (GOLD analysis project Ga0256404, IMG submission 185990) | Bovine rumen microbial communities from Lethbridge, Alberta, Canada - RJG_01 | ecosystem: Host-associated > Mammals > Digestive system > Stomach > Rumen | place: Canada: Alberta | collected... | reverse complement strand
ACGAAGGAGATCGTAACCGTATCCAGCGAGTTGATGTTCAGGCTGTTGCCGTTGCGGTCCTGCAGCACGGAGAACGCCGAAGTGCCCTTCGTCGTGGAAGCCAGGCTCTCGTTCGTCATGGAAGACGTCGTAGCCTTGACTTCGCTGTTGTGGGAACCATCAACGAGGTACTTGCCGTTGTACGTGACATTGGCGTTGTCGTTGATCTGGTCAATGCTCTGATCCAGCTCTTTCTGGATCGTCGCACGGTCAGCGTCCGTATTCGTATCATTGGCTGCGTTGATGACTTTCTCTTTCAGGGTCTTCAGGATGTCAACCGTGGAGCTCACAGCACCCTCGGCAACCTTCATCATGCTGTTGCCGTTCTGGGTGTTCTGATTCGCCTGGTCGAGGCCGCGGATCTGCACGCGCATGCGCTCGGAGATTGCGTAGCCCGAAGCATCATCGGCAGCGCCGTTGATCTTCATGCCCGAGGAGACCTTCTGCAGGCTCTTGGACAGTGCGGACGAGTTCTTGTTCAGGATGTTCAGCGTGTTGACAGCCGACATGTTGTTCTTTACTACCATTGACATAGTATTCTTCCTCCTTGAATGTGAGTCATTATTTGCTATGACGGACATCCATGCCCGCCTGTTTTATAACAGGCTCTGCGGACTGGCAGCTGCTAGCTGACTGCCTGCCCGAGGGCTTATTATCTTGTTTACATTTATTATATCGGTGCAGCCGGGAAGATATTAAGGGCCTGCCGAAAAATTTTTAGTTTTTTTCGGCAAAATGACAAGATTTCCGCTCAATACTTCCGATTCACGATATTGCCGAGGGGATTCAGGCGTCCCGCCGTAAGCTCGTAGGCGTGCACCTGCGCGGTGTTGCGCCGGCTCTTGTTGAGCCAGGCCTTCGCCTTGTAGATGATTTGCATCTCCAGCGGCTTGATCTCTCGCAGCAGCGCCGCGCACTCCGGTGTCCGGCGCCAGGCCGCCATGCTCTCCGCCGGCTGCGCCTGCATCGCCTGCACGACCTGCTCCCGCTGCTCCACGAGCGCGAGGAACTCATCGATGTCCTGCCGGTCGATGAATTTCAGCAGCTCCTGTGACAGCGTGAGATAAAGCTGCCAGAGGCGGTGAAGCTCAGCCATCGCGTCAGCTGACATAGCTGTCACCCTGGCGATTGCTGTTCTGTGCGCCCTTTTCCTTGCGCGCTTTGACCATGGCCTGAGCCCAGGCATCGCGCAGCTCATGCATGATGTCACGGGCCTCCTGGAGCTGTGCCGGATCGCTCTTCATGTTGCCTTCGACGAGACGGTCATAGGCATAATTGTAGAGCGGCATCAGCTGATTCGAGATCTCATAATCCATGTTCAGCGTCGCGCGGAACTCCGTGATGATGGCCTGTGCGCGCTGCAGATAGTTGTTCGTCTGCTCGTAGTCCTTCTTCGCCAAAGCGGCCATACCTTCATCGATGAACTTCAGGCAGCCGTTGTAGAGCATGAGCGTGAGCGCCTCCGGCGTCGCCGTCATGATCTGCTGACGTTTATAGGCTTCAGCTGCTGCATTTACCATATTGTCATATCCTCCTCAAAACCATGGCCCGGCCTCTGCACCGTGGGGCATCACCTGCCGCTGACGAAATTGAACTGTGCACTGAGCTTGGCGATGGCCGATTCCATGTCATCGTATTTACTGTAGAGGGCCTTCTCGTAGGCATCCATCTTCGTCTTGAATGCCGTCATCTGATCCTGCAGATTCTTGAGCAGTGTGCCGAGGCTGCTGCCATCATCGGCTTCCGACGAAGTGCCAGCGTAGGATTTCAGATCCTTCAGCTGACTGTTCAGCGAATCGTAAAGACGATTCACGACGCCTTCCTTGTCGTAATCCGTCGTTGTCGTCGTCGTACCATCCGCCAGCTTCGTCGTCGTCTCGCCCTTGGAGGCGAAAATCTGGTAGACGCAGTCCGGATCGGCTGCGAGCGCCTTCTTCAGCTTATTCTCGTCCAGCGTAAGATGGCCCTGGTCCGTCGATGATTCGATGCCCAGCGACATCATCGTGTTATAGCTGCTGTCGACGCTATCCACCGGCGTGTAGAGCGCTTCGCGCATGGCCGAGCGGATCTTGTTCAGCGTCGTGTCGTGATAGAGCAGGCCGGACTTGGCCTTCTTGTTCCACTTGTCGATCTGGTCCTGCGTCATCGAGTTCTCCTGGGACTTCGTAAGCGGGCCGTAGTCGCTGTATTGCTTCTCGTTGAACTTGTCGTTCAACGAATCCATCATCTTGTTGTAGTCCTCGACGAACTTCTTGACGTTCTCGATGGCCTTGTCCGTATCCTGCGAGACCGTCATCGTCGAGCTGCCCGTGGAGGTCAGCGTGTAGGTGACGTTCGCGGCCGAGATCTTGTTGCTCGATGCGGTGTAGGTCTTACCATCGATCACCGCCGTCGCATCCGAGCCCGTCGCACTGATGGACGTATTCGTCGACGAAAGCTGCAGCAGGGAGCCCATCGTGCTCGTCGCCGTACCATCCTTGCTCGTCGTCGTGACGGCCTTCAGCTGCAGGCTGTTGATGAGCGTGCGCGCGTTGTCGTCCGTCGTCGAGCTCGTATCATCCGCGACCTCGATTGCGATGGCGTTTTTCGAACCGCTGTCCTTCTGGTACATCGAGAACGCATCATTCGTGGAGTCGTACGATGCCGAGATATTCAGGCCGGAGTTGTTGATCTTCGAAACGAGATCGTTCAGCGTCTGTCCGCTGCTGAGCAGCTCATCATACGTGAACGAAATCGTCTTGCCCTTATTCGAAGCGTCGGCCGAGTCCTTCAGCGTAAAGGAAAGCGCCGTATCATCGCCGTTGAGCGAGCCACTCTGTATCTGCGACTTGAGCGACGTCTGCTGCGCATCCGTAAAGATGACATCGGCGAGCTTGATGCCCGTGGCCTTGCCATTCTCCATGATGTTCGCATTGGCGCGCTTGATCTTGTCGTCCGTCAGCATGTAGGCATTCGAGGCCGTGGCAGATACCGTCACCGTATGCGCCATGGCGACTGCGTTCGAGTTCGCCACGGCCGTCGCGACGCTCGTGCTGCTGCTCGCGACCGTCATCGGGTTCGTCGTATAGGACATCTTGTAGGTCGACAGCGTCGAATTCGCGAACGTGGAGACATCGGAGTAAAGATCCGCATAGGCCTCTTTCATCCAGGAATTCTGGACTTCTTTCTTGTAGAGTTTGTCATATTCGTTCTGCTTGCTCAGCATACCGACCTTGACCATGGAGTCAACGTCGATGCCCGAGCCGGACAGACCATAGATACCGCTTGTACTCATGTTGATTCCCTCCCTGCAGGCTGTCAGGCTTTCTTATCGAGGAAAGCACCCAGCCAATCCTTGGCTTTGATCATGTGCTTGATGAGATCTTCCGGCGGCACTTCCTTGAGCACCTTGCCGCTCTCCTTGTCCACCATCTTGACGGACATCGTATCCAGCTCTTTGTGATACTTGAACTGCAGGTTGCAGTTGATGCGCGCCATGAGCTCATTGAGCTCCTTCGTTACGTAGCTGACGGACGCCTCGTCCATCGGCTTCTCGTCTTCGCGCTTTTTCTCCTTCTGCTGTTCCTTTTGCTGCTCCTGCACCTCCTGTTGCTGTGAGGTGCGTGCGGCATTCTGCAGGCCCTGCTGCTGGATGGCGCCCTGCAGATCCCCCTGCCGGGCCTGAGCGTCAGCCTGCGGTGCCTGCTGCGCGGGCTGAGCCGCACTGACGCTGCTGTCACTGGTGCTGGCAGCCGCGTTCGCGACGATGGCCGCTGAGATCATATCCGTGAGCTGTGAAACATTCCCTATCATCTTCGCTATCCCTCCATAGATGCTATGCTGTCCTTATGAAACTGGCGCAGATCCATGCTGCTGCCGCACGATGCGAAGCTCAGGGCTTCGGCGGCAGAGCACTGGACAGATCCAATCCCTGCGGTGCCGGTGCGGCAGCCTGCCGGTTTTCCTCCTGGATGGCCCGGTAGATCTCGCCGCGGTAGATCTTGACGCTGCGGGGCGCCTCGATGGCGATGCGCACGTTGTCGCCCTGCACCTCCACGATGTGGAGCACGATGTCATCGCCGATCATGATTTGCTGCCGGGGTTTTCTTGTGAGTACGAGCATGCTCAGTCCTCCTTTGTCTTGTCTGCGGGGAACAGGCGATGCTTCGTCTGATACGGGCTGTGCTCCAGGACGAGCTGGCGTGCCTGCTGGTTCGCCGCATTGATGACGAGCGGTGCCATGAGATTCGCCGTCATGTCCTGCACCCTGCCCTGCGGGATGGTCAGCAGCACGTAGAGCAGCATGTCCTCCTGACGCTCGAGGCCGAGCTTCTGCTGATTTTCATCGTCGAGCTCAAACTCATAGTCCGGGAAGAAAATAAACGGCATCGTCATGAGGAAGGCGAGATCCGGCGTCTGCAGCGACTGCAGGAAGACGTAGGGACTTTCCTCGTCATAGGGGATGATCACGAACTCGTGTTCCTGCTCAAAGGCGGGAATGCCCTCGGGGAAGTGGATGACCTTCTCGTCCTCCACCTCGATGGGGCCAAAACGTAACGTATCAGCTTTTCTCATGAATGTCTGCCTCCAAATACCTGAGCCCGTATACCAGGCGGTGCTCAGGCGTAAATATCATAGCGGCCCTCCGTCGTCCAGCGCCGGACGTCCGCTTTCTGCTGCAGGTAGGTCTCGACCTGTCCCGGCGTGAAGTGCGTGCTGGCAAAGGCCTGCGTATCGGCCTTCACCGTGACATCGCCCTCATCGGCCTTGCCCGTCACCTGCCCGGGCGTGACGTGTATCTTCGGCGACGGGATCAGGGTGGTCGTGATCTGGCGCTGGCGGCTAACCGTCTCGGCGAGCTGGCGGTCGTAGATGGCCGCAGGCTCGTCGCTACCGGGACGCGCCGCTTGCGTGATGTTGTGCCAGGCGGCCTCCGTATGCTTGCTCGTCGTCCTGGCGAGGTCCGAGAGTCCCTGCTGACCATGCTCCCGCGCGAAGTCCGCGTTGTCGGTATTGCCGTAGGCGTGGCGGCTCTCGTAGGAGTCGATCTCGAGCTGCGGCTGCGTCCAGCCTGCATTGGACCGGGCCTGCCGCCCCTCCGTATGGAGCTGCGCCGGAATATAGTGTGCTTCCAGCTGCCCCAGCCGCGTGTGCATGCCGATCATCGGTTGCGTCACGCGCATGTTCAGGTAAAGCATCCCGCGCACCCCCTTTCTTCTATCCTAGCAACGCTAATTTAAAAGCTTATAAATAATCCGCAAGGCTCGTCGGCAGGATGCGGGCGCCGAGACTCAGGCTCATGTTGTAGACGGCCTGCGCCTCCATGAGCTGCACTGCGAGCTTCGCGACGTCAGCCGAGCTCACATCTGTGATGTCCTGCGTGATCTGCGTGTTCTGGTTACCGAGCATCTCCTTGACGGAGTTGTAGAGATTCTGGCGGGAGCCGAGCTTCGTCTCCGCCGTGACCGTCACGGCATGCGCCTGATCCGAAATGGTCTGGCCGTCCGTGGTGAGCCACTTCGTATCGCCGGTATCCGTCTTGGCGTGCACGGTCAGCATCTCGTTCAGCATCGCCGTGCCCGAATAGGTGTTGCCGGAGTTCGCGTCATCGAAGATATCGCTGCCGAAAAGATCCTGACCCGTGACATTGACCGTGTCAGCCGAGGGATCCGTCGGACCGTTCTGCTTGACCATGGAGATGTATTTCTGATCGCCCGTATAGGTCACAACCTGCTGCGATACTGTGGCAAAGGAGAACTCGACAGTACCGATATCCGGCTGTGTCATATTCACGGCCTCGGCACCCTTGAGCACCGTATTCTGCTGGATGAGCTCGCCCGTATTCTTGAAGTAGTCCGAGACCTTATGCCTGCCGTCGCTCCAGCCCTCCAGCTGACCCACGGCATCGATGGCCGGGTCAACGATGGCATTGGCGTTCTCCGCCGTCTTGTCCTTGTAGCCATTCTCGACGAAGTCCTGCGTGTAGATATAGCCGTTCGTCGTGTTCAGGTAGTAGGTATTGCCATCGCTGCCATTGAGCGTAAGCATCTGGTGCAGGCTACCCGAACTGTCCGCGCCGCGCTTGCCGCCGAAGTAGGCGGCCTGCTTGTCATCGAGCGTCTTGGCGAGGCCGCGCTGAATCTTCTCCGTGGAAATGGCAAAAGGCTGCGTCGTATCGGACTGGCCGGAGAAGACGTAGCGGTCGCCCTGCTGGGTATTGCCCAGGGAGACGAGCTCCTGAATCTCGGCGAGCATCTCCTTGGCCGTGGCCTGCATGTCGTTCGTCGTATTCGTGTCATTCGCGGCCGCCACGGTCTTTTCCTTGAACGTCTGCATGATATCGGTCATGCTGACCATGGCCGCATCCGTGTTCTTCATCCACGAGACCGCCGTGCTGACGTTCGACTGATACTGATTATTCTCGCTGTCCGAGATATCGTAGCGCAGGTATTTCGCATAGCCCACGGAGTCATCGGACGGACGATGAATCTTATTGCCATCGCCCTGCTCCATGAGCTTACTCTGGCGCTCGTCTGCGGCGTTGAGCTGTTTCTGGTAGTTATAGACATTCTGCGTACTGGAAACGCGCAGTGACATATTCTTTCACCTCTCCTATCTAACACGCATCAACGGCCGACCATGCCGGTGCTATTGATGAGCTTGTCGAGCATTTCATCCATCGTCGTCAGGCAGCGGGAGCAGGCCCCGTAGCCCTGCTGGAACTTGATCATATTCGTGAGCTCCTCATTCCAGTCCACGCCGGCCGTCGAAGTACGCCAGTTCTGGATCTGCAGGATGAGGTCATCCTGGGCCTGCTGCTTCGAATCCATATTCTCGGAGTCGCTGCCCAGCTTGCTCGTCATGCTCTGGTAGAAGCTGTTCAGCGAGATCACGCCGATGGAACGCGGCGTCGTCGGATCCTGCGTGCCGGACTGGTTCAGGTTGAAGAGGTTCGACAGGTAGACGGCGTTCGTGCCATCGCCCTCGCCGTTGATGCCGATGGAGTAGGCATTCTCAACCTTTGCACCCGTGTTGCTCACATCCTGCTCCACCGTGAACACGCGCGCCGCGATGAGGTTCTGACCCGCGACCTCCGTGAGCTTGTCGTTGACGCAAAGCGCATCGATGAGCTCCATGCCCCGGAGGTTCGACGCCTTCTCCGCTGCGCCCGGCGTGCCCGAGACCGTCACGCGCGCCTCGCTAGAGGCATCATCCGGCACAGAGAGGCTGCGCGTCACGCTGCTGTACTGGCGTGCCACCACGCTCTTCGTCGTATCATCCCAGGTGTAGATCGTGCGGTCATCGCCGAAGAAGTTCAGGCCGAAGGCCGGGCCCGTGTAGGCCGTCTCCTGCGAAGTGTAGTCGCGCAGGTCGCTGTCCGTGCCGCCGATGCCCGCACCCTGCTGATGCAACTGGTTAAAGGTCGTGAGAAAGAAGCCGGCCATATCGCCCATCTTATCGATGAAGGTCTTGTCCTCGACGATCGTATCCTGCAAGCTGCGGAAAATGCCGTTCTCCGGCATGAAATCGATGTCGGCCTCCTTGACCTTGATGTTGAAGTCGTTGACGCCGTACTCCGAATTGTGGATGGGGTCCGAGAGCTCCAGCGTCATCGAGCTGGAGCCCGCCACGAGGCTCGTGCCGTTGGAGACGATGTTGTACATGCCGTTCGGCTGCTCGTAGACATTGAGGTTCACATAGGTCGACATCTCATCGACGATGTTGTCGCGCTGGTCGCGCAGGTCATTGGCCTTCGCGCCCGTGGACTCCGTGAGCGCGATATTCTTGTTCAGCAGCGCGACCTGGGAACTCAGGCTGTTGAATTTCTGCAGGTCCGTGCGCATATCGTCGTACTGCGAGTTGATCTGGCTCTGCATCTGCGTCGACACCGTCTTCATCTTGTCGATAAGCGACTGGGCATCCGAGATGACCGCCACACGGTTGCTGGACGTCGAAGCGCCGCTGGAGAGCGTCTGCCAGGCGTTGTAGAATTTCTCCAGCTCGTTGAGCACGCCCACCTTTTTCGTATCGTTGAAGACGGCCTCGACCTTGTCGTAGTTCTTCTGGCGTATCTCGTAGTAGCTCTTCGTCGAACTCTCGGTCCAGTACTGCTTGTCGGCGTAGACGTCGCGCGCACGCTCGATGCTGGCCGCCGCCACGCCCGTACCGGAGAGCATGTGCCCGTTGACCGTCTCCACGTACTGCGCGCGCGTGGCGTGCTGGTCGACGCTCTGGCGCGAGTAGCCCTTCGTCGCCGCATTGGAGATGTTGTGGCCCGTCGTGTCGAGGGAAAGCTGGTTTGTCGTTATGCCCGAAACCATCGTATTCAGGCCGGCGAAAGTGGAACGCATGGATACCATCCTTTCAAAATTTCATCAGACATTCGCATCAAACATGCGCACGCCGCGCCGGTTCTCGACCGTGGCCGCGCCCGGTGGGGCGTAGGTATCGCTGGCCTGTGCCTGATTCATGACATTGATATGAAATGTAATATAATTATTGCTCTGCCTGAGCAGCTGCCGCGTGCTCTGAAGTGCCTGACGCATACGGGGCTGCAGTACGCCAAGCGCCGCGAGCAGACGTCCCGCCAGCTGCCTTGCTTCGCCCTGGGGCTGCGCTGCGAGCCAGTCCGCCGCAGTCTCGCAGCCCGCCCCCTGCAGGTATGCCTCCTGCTGCCGCGCCGTCGCCTCCAGCTGACTCAGCAGTGGCTCCAGGACCGCCGTTGCCTCGCGCACGCCCTGCCCATTGCTGTGGGTCTTGAGGATATCCGCGAGGACGGCGAGCTGCTGCGTCGCCGCATTCACCTGCCGGAGCTGCTGCTGCAGCAGCTGCACCATCGTCTGCATCGCTTCATCCCCTCAAATCGTTTCTCTACTATAGATGCCTGCCTGCTCAGGCCTCAAAATTCAGGGCCTGCCGTCCCTGCACGCCAGGCTCGCGGCCGTTGCTGCCGTAGGACGGGCCCGCCGCCGCACCGCCGATGCGGTTCAGGTGATAGTGTACCGCCTTCAGCGCCGCCTCGATGAGCACCTTGTTGTCCGCCGTGAGCTCCTGCACCTTCTGCACCTGCTGTCCCAGCGTCTCATAGCGCGAGGCGAGACTGGAACGCCAGTTGCCGGGGCAGCGCGCGAGCATCTCGCGCAGGTCCATATCCGCCCGCAGCGTCTCATCCGACTTGATCATCTGCAGGATGAGCTTCTGCCGCTCCTGCTCCAGCTGGCGCACGGCCGCCGTGAGCCTTTCCTCCTGCTCATTGAGCTGCTGCACCTTCTGGAGCTCCAGCATAATGAGCGCGCCCTTCTTCTCCTGCGCACTCTTATAGAGCAGTGCGTAGGCCTTCTCCAGCCGCTGCAACAGATCGATAAGCTGTGGCCACATTGCCCTGCCTCCCATCAAAAAACGTCACGGACCATCACTTAAAAACGCGTCGCAAGCAACTTCGCGGCGACATCATCGCTGCTGGCCTCATAAGTGCCGGCCTGCAGCTGCTGGCTGACCGTGGCGACCTTCTCCGGCCGCGTATCCGGCATCGCGCGCAGCTCCTGCAGCATATCGCTGAAGCTCTTGGCCTCGGAGGAAGCCACGTACTCCGCACTCGGCGCATGCGTCTCCTGCGCGCGCTGCGTGCGGCGCACGGCCTGCGGCTGCGTCGTCGCGTAGGCACTGCTGACGGCATGAATGCTGTTGCTGATTATCATTGCTCTCACCACCTGTAAAATACACTCTGCAGATTCCCGTCTGCCACGGTTCGGAGCCTGCCCCTATCCACAGTGACAGACTCTTCTAGTTGTTATATCGAAAAAAGAGCAGGAGACTTAAGGAATTCTCGATAAATTCCTTAAATCTCCTGCTCGGATATCAGGACTTTTGCCGTAACATCACCATTTGGGCTTGGCCTTGAAGGTATTTCCCTGCTCGCGCATGGAATGCATGCCCTGGCCGCGTGCCATCTTGGCCGCCTGCTTCGCCGCCGTGATCTTCGCCGTCTCCTTCTGCAGGTTCTCGCGCATCTCCGTCATACACCTGGCGCAGAGCTCGCCCTGCGTAATCGGTGCACCGCATTTCTTGCAGGGATACGTTATGGGAACGCCGACCTGCACGAAACGGCCCTCACGGATCATGCGCTTGATCATCTTCTCATCCGCGCCCGTGGCCTCGACGATATCCGGAATCTTGGAATTCGGGTTGTCGCGCACATAGTTGACGACCTCCGACTCCTTTTTCTGCAGCTTTGCATAACAGTCACGGCAGACATGCGTACCCATATCGGCAAAGATCTTGCCGCACATCGGGCAGTTTTTCAGCTTTCCTGGCATATTTCCCCACTCCTTTTCGCTCCCGCGCTCTCCAGCCTGTAACCAGACGGCAGGAGCTGCGAGTATATTCCTCATCTTCATGGCTCTATATTCGGCGCGTTCCCGCCCGTTTCCTGCCTGTCAAAAAATTTTTCCGCCCGCGTGGCGATTTGAGGCAGATCCGGTTGCCACGTGATGCGGCGAAATGCCGCTCAGCCCGACTGGTGGTCGCTCGCCAGCACGAGAGCGCTGACACTGCGGGCACCACCGCGTAGCAGCACGCGGGCACAGGCCGCCGCCGTCGTGCCCGTCGTGAAGATATCGTCGAGGAGCAGCACATCCCTTCCGTGAAGCTCCGCCGCCGCGCCAGCTGCCAGCGCAAAGGCACCGCGCAGGTTCTCCTGCCGTGCCTGGCGCGTGAGGCCGTACTGAGGCGGCGTGGGGCGCGTGCGCACGAGCAGACGTCGCATAGGGATATCCCGCAGGGCCAGCCAGTCCCGGAAGATGAGCTCCGTCTGGTTGAAGCCGCGCTGGCGCTCCTTCGCGGGGTGCAGCGGCACGGGCACGGCCAGCGCCACGGACACGGGAAAGGGCTCCGGCACCCGCTGCAATACCGTCAGGATATAGGGCAGGCCACTCTTTTTTCCATGGTACTTCAGGCCACGGATGAGGTTCTGCAGGCCGCCACGGTAGCTGCCTGCCGCCCAGGCGCTCATGAGCGGCGAGCCTGCAGGCAGCGCGAGGCGCGTGAAATGCGCGGCCTGCCGCAGGCAGGCCGGACACCAGCCGCCGCGCCGCTCGACATAGACCCCGCAACGCGGGCAGTGCGGCGGGAAGAAGAAGCTCTCCAGCATCTCCCACATGACTCTGCCTCCGCAAAACTTTTATTTTAGAAGAAACGAAACTTCTTTTTCTGTGCCGAGCTCCAGGCCACGACGGCCTCGAGCACGCTGCCGCTGATGCAGCGCGCTTTGTCCGAGACCGTGAAGCAATCCTCCTGCTCCAGATGGGTATTGATATCGGCGATCTTGTCGCCTGCCGCTACTATGCTGCCGTGGGGCAGGGAACCGCGCAGCACGCCCGCGAGCGGCGCGCGCACCTCCGTCACCTGCCCGCCCTTCACATGGATGCGCGCGAGCAGGTCGCCCTGCTTCACCATCATGGAGATGGTCTGCATCATCTCGACGCGTCCCGCCACGGGCGCGGTGACGATGTGCTCCGGCAGCGTGTCCACCTCGGTCGGGGCCGCCGTATCGTGATTTTTCGACGCATAGCCCTCGCGCACGAGACGGCCGAGGTTGTGTCCGCGGCTCGTATCGACCACGACATCCACATCGCGGCCCGCACAGTAGCCCGGCCCCAGCGCCAGCGTGAAGGGAGCCATGGACTGGTTCGTGCCCACGGGCTTGCTCGCCGTGATGGCATCGATGACCACGTTCGGCTTAAACCAGCTGATGCACTTGCCCTCAGGATCCGTAAGCAGCGTGATCTCGCCCTGCTTCAGCATGCGCTTCGCCTCGTCCCAGGACTCGACACAGTGGCAGGTCAGGCGCTCCACCTCAGCCTCGCCGCGCGCTACGGCATCGGCAAAGGCCACGCGACGGCGGATGGACGTAGGCTGCGGCTGCTCCAGGATGAGCACGCGGAAACCCGTGCGGTGCAGGCAGCAGGCAATGGCACTGCCCAGCTCGCCACCGCCTCGTACGACAATCAGATTTTTCATAATGGCTTTCCCTCGGTTGTTTTCTATTACTTCTTTTACACTACCTCTCTATTATACAATATTCCCGTACACCTGGCGAAACTTTTCTGCTTTTGGGGCGCTTCCTTTGTTTCCGTTTGTATTTATATGTATTTTTACGAAACCATTGCAATTATCTGACAAATATGCTATTATACAAGTGTAAAGAGAACCAAGGCAATGAAACCAAAGCTTCGGAGTCCTGTAGGGCGAAGGGGTGGCGGTGAAGGCCTTCGCAAATGCCGCCGGCGGCATGGTTCCGGGTTCATCTAGCGCGAAAGGATGATGTGTATTGTTGATTCCTCGCGATGCAGTTTCTTTGCGTACTGACTAGCAAGTGCAGCGGTTGTGAAGTAACAGATTATCGGTGTTCGTGCGAGTAAAGACGGTATGTGGTCCGTGAGGATATGCACCCGTACTGGAAAGCCCCGAAGTAAGGCGCACAGCGTCAGGTGAGCAAAGAAAGATTCCAGCAGGTTTCTATGAATTAAAAAATTAGACCGGTCATGGCGAAAATGCTATGACCGGTCTTTTCGTATATCTTTTTTAATTCGCTTCATAGGGACGCACGCGCAGCGTGAGGCCGCGGGCCTCGCAGATGGCGCGGCACTTCGCGATCTCCTCCTCGCTCTCCACGTGATCGACGACCGTGAGCACGACGTGCGGCACGTAGGGCTGGCAGTGCTGCGCAAAGATCAACATGGCCTCCCAGGACTTCACGCCGAAGCGCGCGCGCGTGAGCTCGTAGTAGCGCTCTGCATTGGAGGCGTTCAGGCTGATGGAGACCGTGTCGAGGATTCCCTCGAACTGCGGTGCGATGTCCTCGCGGCCGTACTGCAGCTCCGCGAGGCCGTTCGTGTTCAGGCGCGTGGGCATCCCGGGATGCGTCTCCTTCACGTAGCGCAGCAGCGCGAGGAGCTCCGGCAGGCGCATAGTAGGCTCACCGAAGCCGCAGAACACGACCTCCCTGATGTATTCCCATGGCACCGCGTCAAGCTCCTTTTTCACCTGCTCCACGCTCGGCTCGCCATCGCGCAGCCAGAGCGACGAGGACTCCGCCATCTTTTTCTTCTGGCGCAGGCAGAAGGTGCAGGCGCAGTTGCACTGGTTCGTGAGATTCACGTAGAGGTTGCGCTTGCCCTCGGGCTGCTCTTTGAGCGATTCAGAGAGCGGCAGATAGCGGCCGCCGGCATGCGTAGCATAGACAATCATAGATAAGCCTCCTAAAAGGGACACCCTCAACTGAGGGTGTCCTGTTGAATGTACCTCTTACTTTAATTCGGTGAGGAACTGCTCGAAGGGCAGGCCGTAGTTCCACGGCAGCTCAAGCTCCTCGGCGTAGGCGATGCATTTCGCAATGAACCCCGCCGCGCGCTCCACAGCCGCCATGAGCGTATCGCCGCGCACGAGGCTCGCGGCCACGATGCCCGCGAAGACATCGCCAGATCCCGAGCGGTCGCCACCGATGCGCGGCTGCCAGATGAGCCTCCCGCGCCCCGCCTCGTAGACGAAGTTGCCGACCTCATCATCCTGGCCGAGCCCCGTGATCACGACCTGCACGGGCCCCATATCCGTGAGCCCCGCCGCCATGTACTCCAGTTCCTCCGCCGTCACGCGGCCATCCTCGGGGTACTTCATACCCAGCAGGTTGCAGGCCTCGGTGAGGTTCGGCGTCACGAGGTCCGCGAGGCGCACGAGCTCGCCCATGCCCGCACACATCTCCTCCGTATAGGAGGCGTAGAGCCTGCCGTGATCGCCCATGACCGGATCCACCATCACACGCGTCGCGGGCGTGCGGAAGCGCGCGATGAAGTCGCGCACGATGTCGATCTGCTCTGCCGAGCCGAGGAAGCCCGTGGCGATGCCGTCGAAATGCAGCTTGTTCTTTTCCCAGCTCCGGATGTAGGCCGGCATGCGCGCCGTATAATCATCGAGGTAGTAGTCCGGGAAGCCCGTGTGCACGGCGAGGATGGCCGTGGGCAGTGGGCAGGCCTGCACCTGCATGGCCGAGATGAGCGGCAGCTCCGCCGCGATAGAGCAGCGGCCGAAACCCGTGATGTCGTTGACGAGCGCAATGCGCTTCTGGCGTTTCATCGGTTGTCCACCTTGTCCATGGCCACGAGGTCGTGCTCCATGAAGCGATGCTCCGCCAGCTTCTCATACTTCGTGCCGGGGCGGCCGTAGTTCGTGTAGGGGTCGATGGAGATGCCGCCGCGCGGCAGGAACTTGCCCCATACCTCGATGTACTTCGGGTTCATGAGCTTCACGAGGTCCTTCATAATGACGTTCACGACGTCCTCGTGGAAGTCACCGTGATTGCGGAAACTCACGAGATAGAGCTTCAGCGACTTGCTCTCCACCATTTTCACGTCCGGCACGTAGGAAATATAGATGGTCGCGAAATCCGGCTGCCCCGTGATTGGGCAGAGCGCCGTGAACTCCGGGCAGTTGAACTTCACCCAGTAGTCATGATCCGGATGCTTGTTCTCGAAGGTCTCCAATACTTCCGGATGGTAGTCATAGTCGTAGGGCACCTTCTGGTTGCCCAGCAGCGTAATATTTTCCTTAGCTTTATCTCTCGACATAATCATGCTCCTGCCTGGTCCGCCTGCAGCGGTGCCAGAAATTTTTCCTCAAAGTTCGTGACGCTCTCCGGATGGCCGAAGAGGTAGCCCTGGATGGAATCAGCGTGGCACTCCTTCGTGAGCAGCTCGTACTCTGCCTCCTGCTCCACGCCCTCGATGCAGCACTTGATGCCGATGCTGTGGCAGAGCGACACCACGGCCTTGACCAGCTTGCGGTCGAAGTCGTTCTCGAGAATCTTCTTCACGAACTCGCGGTCGATCTTCACGATATCGCAGGCCAGATTCTTCAGCGAGGACAGCGAGGAATAGCCCGTGCCGAAATCGTCCATGGCGATGGCGATGCCCTTCTCGCGGAAGCGGTTGAATTGCTGGTTCACGAAGTTCCAGTCCGCGACGATCTTGCTCTCCGTGAGCTCCAGAATCACGGAGTCTGGCGGCATCTCGTAGCGCTGCAGACAATCCTCGACAAATTCCTTGAACGAGAGCTCCTTGACCTGCTCGTAGCTCATGTTCACGCTCATGCGGAAATCCGGCACGACCTTGCGCCAGCGCTTACAGGTGCGCAGCGCCTCCTCGAAAATCCACTTGCCCACGGGGATGATGAGCTTCGTCTCCTCCAGGATGGGGATGAACTCCATCGGGGCCACCATGCGGCCCTTGGGATTCTGCCAGCGCAGCAGAGCCTCGGCGCCGATGAGCCGCTGGCTCGCCGCATCGACCTGGGGCTGGAAGAAGAGGCTGAAACCCTTGCAGCCCTGCTCCACGCTATCCCAGATGCTGTCGCGCATCGCAATGGAACGCACCCAGCGGTTGTACTGGTCCTTGCTGAACAGGCAGTTGCGGTTCTTGCCGTCCTTCTTCGCGAGGTCCATGGCCGCCTCGGCATGCTTATGCAGCACGAGGTAGTCCTTGCCCGCCCGCGGATAGAACACCGTGCCCGCCGAAGCCGTGGTGAAATACTGGTGTCCGTCGAGCTCCTGCGGGCGCGCGAGACAGTTCTGGATACTCTCGAAAAGCTCGCCGATCTGCTCCTGCGTGGCCTCGGGATAGATGATCGCGAACTCGTCACCATCCAGCTTGTAAAGCGTGAGCTGCGGCGGCAGGATCTGCTCCACGAGCTTTGCCACGTGCTTCAGCACGCGGTCGCCCATCACGCGGTTATAGGTCTCGTTCACGATCTTGAAATTATCGAGGCCAAAGACCATGATGGCACCGCCCTGCTGGGTCGCGCGGTAGTTCGCCAGCGCCATCTTCACGCCGTGCTCGAACTGATACTTGTTCAAAAGGCCCGTTACCGAATCGGCCTGGTTGCGCTTCGCCATGCGCGACATCATACCCGCGAAGAGGTTCGGCGTGCCGTTGAGGTCCGTGCCGACCTGACCGCGCGTGCGCAGCCAGATATACTCGCCCTTGCGCGTGCGCACCCGATACTCCGCGGCATAATCATAGATCCCCTCTGTGCTGTGCACGGATCGCATGGCCGACTCATACTGTGCCCGTTCCTCCGGGTGGATCAGCGGTGACCAATACGTGTCCATATCTGCGACCACTTCGCCTGGCACATCGAAATCCTGCACGACATTCGGCGAAAGCATGACCATGCCCGCCTGCAGGTCAGCCAGGAACAGGTACTCATCCGTCGTCTTCTTCAGAAGGTCAAAATAATACTTATAACGTTTTAACAGGGGACTCAGGAGTATTCGTTTGGTTCTTCTCATACACTATCATCCTACTCACACATCACGTTATAACCCAATCAAGGGTTCACCTCTCTTTATCATAGCTATTTATGCAGGAAATAGCAAGGTTTCGGGCAAACAAAAACCGCCACGATGCAGAAGCATCGTGGCGGTTTGAACGTTTTATGCAATTAATGGTTGAAGATATTCTTCAACGCCTGCTTGTTGACGTCGCGGTTCAGCTGAGCGAGGTAGGTCGTCAGCTTGATCTTCTTCGGGCAGACCTCGACGCAGTTCTGGCTGTTGCCGCAGCTCGTGATGCCGCCCTTCTCCATCAGGGCATTCAGGCGCTTCGGCGCGTCGAACTTGCCCAGCGGATGCAGGTTGAACAGGTAAGCCTGAACCGTCGGAGCCGGGCCGATGAAGTCGGACTGCGGGCCGACGTTCGGGCAGGCCTCGAGGCAGCAGCCGCAGGTCATGCAGTGCGAAATCTCGTAGGCCGTCTGTGCCGTGTACGGGTTCTGGATCGGGGCATCCTTGACTTCCCAGGTGCCATCGACCTCAACCCAGCCCTGAATGCGCTTCAGGGACTCGAACATCACGGAGCGGTCGATCAGCAGGTCGCGGATGACCGGGAACGTGCGGGCCGGAGCCAGATGAATCGGCTGATCCAGCTTATCCACCAGCGAGCAGCAAGCCTGACGAGCCTTGCCGTTGATGACCATCATGCAGGCGCCGCAGACCTTCTCCAGGCAGTTGCACTCCCAGACGACCGGGGCAACCTTCTTGCCATCCGTCGTCACCGGGTTCTTCTGGATCTCCATGAGCGCAGCCACGACGTTGAGGCCGGGACGATAGGGTACATCGAACTCCTGCGTGTACGGCTTCGCATCCGGGCCGTCCTGGCGCTCGATAATAAATCTTACAGTTTTCTGTTCTGCCATTCTCTTTGTCCTCCCTCTTACTCTTTCTTGGCTACGGCGTAGTTACGCAGACGCGGCTTGATGAGAGAGTGCTCGAACTCGCGGTAGGAAACTTCCGGCTGCTCCGTCTCCTGGTTGAAGGAAACAATCGTCGTGCGCATGAACTTCTTGTCGTCGCGCTCCATGAAGACGAGGTCGCCCTTTTCGTCCATCGCGCGATGCGTCTCCGGATCGAAGTGGAACTTGCCGACCTTCTTCTCGATGCGCTCCTTGAGCTCCGGATCCATATCCGGATAGTCCGTATCGAGGACGATCTTCGCATGAGCACCGCGGCTCTCGTCGCGGAGCAGGGCGGACTTCGTGATGGCCATCGCGTAGATGATCATGTTGCGCAGCTGACGCACGAACATAGCTTCCTGGTTGGCCCAGGTGCCGTGGTCCGTCACGCCGATGTCGTTCCACTCCTTGAGGATTTCGTTGAGTTCGACCATGCACTGTTTCAGGCCGTTGTTGTCGCGCTCGACGGAGACATATTTGTACATGACGTCACCGAGTTTATGATGCAGCTGATGCGCATTCACGGAGCCGTTCATGTTGCGGATCTTGTCGAACTCGTCGACGCACTCCTTGCGGGCTTTCTCCATCTCCTCCTGCGTGAGCGCATCGCCAGCCTCGCTGCTGCAGGCTACACGCAGAGCCTCCGGACCGGAGACCGTGCCGGAGTAGGTAGCGGAGAGCAGGGAGTTCGCGCCGAGACGGTTTGCACCGTGATACTGGTAGTCGCACTCGCCGGAAGCCAGCAGGCCCGGGATGTTCGTATGATGCATGCGATCGACCCAAATACCACCCATGGAGTAATGGATGGACGGGAAGATCTCCATCGGCACCTTGCGCGGATCCTCGCCCATGAAGTCGCCGTACATCTCAAGGATGCCGCCGAGCTTGCGCTCCAGGTAATCCGCCGGGATGTGGGAGAGGTCGAGGTAGACGCGGTTCGGGTTATGCATGCCGAGACCCATGTGAACGACGACTTTGTAGATGGCGCGGGAAGCGACATCACGCGGCACAAGGTTGCCGTATGCCGGGTACATATCCTCGAGGAAGTACCAGCGCTCTTTCTCGCCCGTCTCCGGGTTCTTGCGCCATACCCAGATGCGGCCACCCTCGCCGCGGCAAGCCTCGGACATCAGGCGGTTCTTATCCGTGCCCGGGATAGCGGTCGGATGAATCTGCAGGAACTCGGGGTTGCCGAGCTCAGCGCCCTGCTGGTACACAGCGGAGACGGCGGAGCCGTTGCAGATCGTGGATGCCGTGCAGCGGCCATATACCTGGCCAGGGCCGCCCGTCGCGAGGATGACTGCGTCAGCCGGGAACGAGACGATCTCGTTGGAGTTCATGTTCTGCGCGACGATACCGCGGCAGACACCCTGCTTGTTGCGGATGATCTTGATGAACTCCCAGAACTCGTACTTCTTCACGCCGCCCTTGACTTCCCAGCGACGAACCTGCTCGTCGAGCGCGTACAGGAGCTGCTGACCCGTCGTGGAGCCCGCGAAGACCGTGCGCTTGTTCTTCTGACCGCCGAAGTTACGGAGGTCGAGCACGCCCTCAGCCGTACGCGTGAAAGGCACGCCCATGCGGTCGAACATCTTGATCAGCTTCGGCGCTGCCTCGACCATGCCCTTGACGGCGAGCTGGTCGGCGAGGAAGTCGCCGCCATATACCGTATCATCGAAATGCTCATAGATGGAGTCATGCTCCCCCTTCGTGTCCATGCAGGCGTTGATGCCGCCCTGCGCGCACAGGGAATGGGAGCGTTTGACCGGGCAGTAGGAGAACAAGTCAACCTTGCTGCCTGCCTCGCAGATTTTCAGCGTAGCCATAAGGCCGGAGAGGCCGCCGCCTACGACGATAATCTTTTTTTCTGGTTTTTTAGCCATTCGTAAATCTCCTTTTCTTACAGCGAGCTTACATCACAAAGTAGCTGCCCATGAACACGAGCGTGATGAGGCACATGACGATGCAGAGCAGCGTGCTCAGGCAGGCGATTACCTTCTGGACGCGCGGGCCCTTGGCGATGCCCCAGGTCATGCAGAACGTCGTGATACCATTGCAGAAATGGAAGATGGCGGCGAACATACCGAGGATGTAGAGGACCGTCGTGATCGGGCTGCTCGTGAAGAGGTTATGCAGCAGCTCGTAGGAAATCGGCGTGCCCGTGATGCCCTTCGTGAAGATGCGCAGGTAGCCGATATGCCAGATGAGGAATACGACGAGGTACCAGGCCGTCCAGCGCTGCAGCGCGAACTGCCAGTTGCGGCAGAAGCCATACTGGCGCGGGTTGTTCTTCGCCTGCAGGGCGATGTAGACGCCGTAGATGCCGTGGAACAGCAGCGGTACGGCAATCGCGCAGACCTCAATCGCGAGGAAAATCGGATGCGGAATGAGTTCCATCATGGCGAGAGCGCCATTCAGCGCAGCTGCACCGCCGATAGCCATGGAGTTCGTGAAGATGTGCTCGAAGATCACACCGCCGAGAATCAGCAGGCCGACGAGGGAATGCAGACGACGCAGGTAAAAAGTTGTGTGAAACATTCTATACCTCCTAAAAGTGCACGTGATGACAGGAACACGCCGCGGGCAGCCGGGCAAATGCCCGGCTGTCCGCGGTCATGCTTCCTGCAACAGCGATATCAATAGCCTTTCAGCGTACGATATTTCTTCTGGTTGATGTCATAGAGGTTGTTGCCCTCGCAGTCGATAACGACGATGGCCGGGAAGTCCTCAACCGTCAGCTTCGCGAGTGCCTCCGGACCGAGTTCCGGATAGGCGATGACTTCATACTTCTTGACGGATTTCGCGATGTAGGCAGCGGCACCGCCGACAGCGGCGAAATACGTCACGCCGTTCTTCTTCATGGAGTCCACGACGGCCTGCGTGCGGGAGCCCTTGCCGATCATGCCCTTGATGCCCTGATCGAGCATCGTCGGCGTGTAGGCATCCATACGGCCGGAAGTCGTCGGGCCGCAGGAACCGATCGGATCGCCCGGCTTAGCCGGCGTCGGGCCGAGGTAATAGACCATCTTGTCGTGCCAGTCAATCGGCAGCTTCTCGCCAGCGGCGAGAGCCTCGGTCATCTTCTTGTGCGCCGCGTCGCGGGCCGCATAGATTTCGCCCGTGATGAGGACGGAGTCACCGATATGCAGTTTCTTGGAATCTTCTGCCGTAAACGGCGTGTGAATGCGAATAGGTTCTGCCATGTTTATCTCTCTCCTCTCCCAATCAAAGCGTACGGGTCTTATGACGCATCGCGTGGCAGCAGATGGTAACGGCTACCGGCAGCATGGCGATATGCGTCGGACCCCACTCGATATTGACACCCAGGCAGGTCGTCGTGCCGCCGAGCTGCGGTCCGATACCGGTCTGGTTGACCAGCTCAAGGAGCTCATCTTCGAGTTTGGCATAGCGCGGGTCAGGATTGTGAGAGCCTACAGCGCGGGTCAGGGCAATCTTAGACATCACGCAGGCGCGGTCCATGTTGCCGCCGATGCCGATACCGAGTACCGTCGGCGGGCAGGGGTTCATGCTGGCATGCAGCACGATGTCCATGACGGCCTTCTTGACGCCCTCGACGCCGTCGGCCGGCACGAGCATGCGCACGCCGCCCTTGTTCTCGGAGCCGGCGCCTTTCGGCTCAATCGTGATTTTCAGCTGGTCGCCCGGCACGATCTTCGTGTAGATGACGCCTGGCGTGTTGTCCTTCGTGTTCACGCGGTTGAACAGCGGCTCGCCGACAACGGATTTACGCAGATAGCCATCGACATAGCCCTTGGCAATACCGGCGTTAACCGCATCGTTCAAATCGCCGCCCGTGATGTGGAGGTCCTGGCCAACCTCCAGGAACACGATGACCATGCCCGTGTCCTGGCAGTAGGGGCGGTCCTCGGTCTTAGCGATTTCCGCATTCTTCAGAATCTGGTCCAGCACCGCCTGGCCAGCCGGGGACTTCTCGGTCTCACGGCCCTTTTTCAGCGCGGCCACGACATCCTCAGGCAGATAGTAGGCTGCCTCCTTGCACATCTCGGCCACATTTTCTGTGATTGTTTTTGCGTCGAGTTCTCGCAAAGTGATCCCTCCCATAAATACAACTTATCACACATCCTGGGTTCATCATAGCATATTTTACCTGCCCTTACAAGCGGAGGAAAACGCCCGGAACCCGCGTAAAACATGAACTCCGTTCACTTTTCCCTTCCTCCTCCGGAGGGTAAAATCTGTTAGACTGTGAGATTATTCACATCTACGGTTTTAATTAAACATAGAACGAAAAAATCCTGCTAAAAATTCAGCAGGAAAAAAATATTTTTATAAATTATTGTCCACGATATTCTCATGTATTACATTTATGGACAAAATGCAATTTGTACATAATGACGCCCCTTTTCAGCGCTCCAGCCGGTACAGTTCGCCGGTCGGCTGCTGTTCCGGCAGAAGCTCCAAAAGCATGAACGACCCCGCGCGCTCGTCCCGGGGCCGGGAGATGCTGCCCGGATTCACCACGGTCATGGCCCCCGGCAGAAACTCCGCGCAGTGGGTATGACCATAGATGGCCACGTCGCAGTCCTGGTTCAGCGCGTGCTGCACGAGCATGTCCGTGGTCCAGCGCACGCCAAACATGTGGCCATGGGTGAGCAGCAGGCGGTGGCCGCCGAGCTCCAGCACGAGCTCCTCCGGCACTCGGCTGTCTGGCCAGTCGTTGTTGCCCGGTACCTTGTAGACCTTTTGCTGTGTCAGCATGGCCAGATAGTCGGCATCCGGCAGTACGTCGCCCGCGTGGAGCCAGAGCTCCGCCTCTGCGGCCGCGGGATGGGCCAGCATATCCTCCAGCGCATGCGTATCGCCATGGCTGTCGCTCACAATACCGATTTTCATTTCAGATAATCCTCCAAAGCCGGAATGAAGTCGCGGAGAGCCGCGCCGCGGTGGCTGATCTGCTGCTTCGCCGCCAGTGTCAGCTCCGCCATGCTCTGCGCACCGCGGTAGAAATACGGGTCGTAGCCGAAGCCGTTTGTGCCGCGAGGCGCCGTGCGCACCTCGCCGTCGCAACGGCCGTCGGCCACGATTTCATGACCATCCGTATCGACGAAGAGCAATACGCAGCGATAGTCCGCGGGCGAGCTCTCCTGTCCGCGCGCCCTGAGCTCCGCCACGAGCTTGCGGTTGTTGGCCTCGTCGTCGCCGTGTACGCCCGCGAAGCGCGCGGAATGCACGCCCGGCGCGCCGCCGAGCAGCGCGACCTCGAGCCCTGAGTCATCGGCGATGCAGGCGCAGTGCGTCTTCTGCATATAATAACGCGCCTTGATGCGCGCATTGTCCTCAAAGGTCTTGCCGTCCTCCACGGGCTCCGCCATGGCGGGGAAATCCGCCAGCGACAACAGTTCGATGGGCAGGTGCGCCAGCACTTCCCGCAGTTCGCGCACCTTGCCCTGATTCTTCGTGGCTAAAACAACTTTTTTCATCCTGCACCTCACCCTTCACGGCCCACGAGCCAGTCGAGCTCGCCGCCGAGGATATCCTTCTCGTAATCGATGAGCGCGCGACAGCCTTTCTCCCCGAGGGCCAGCAGCTGCCTGAGCTCCGCGCGCGTGTAGGGCCGGCCCTCGCCCGTGCCCTGCAGCTCGACGAAGTTCCCCGCGCCGCTCATCACGATATTCATATCGACCAGTGCCTGCGCGTCCTCCTCATAGCAGAGGTCCAGCAGCGGTGTCCCGTCCGCCGCGATGCCGGCGCTGATGGCCGCGAGGAAATCTCGCACGGGGAAAATCCTTCCCTTCTGGTAAAAGCCGGCACAGGCCTCTACGAGGGCCACGAAGGCGCCCGTGATGGACGCCGTGCGCGTACCGCCATCGGCCTGAATTACATCGCAGTCCAGCTGGATCGTGCGCTCGCCGAGCGCCCCGAGATCCACGACGGAACGCAGGCTGCGGCCGATGAGGCGCTGGATCTCCTGCGTGCGGCCACTCTGCCTGCCGCGCACGGCCTCGCGCGGCGTGCGGCTGGCCGTCGCCGTGGGCAGCAGCGCATACTCCGCCGTAATCCAGCCCTGCCCTGTGCCGCGCTGAAAGAAGGGCACGCGCTCCTCAACCGTCGCGGCGCAGATGACCTTCGTATCGCCCAGCTCCACGAGCACGGAAGCGGCAGGGCCGCGCTGGAAGTGCCGCATCATGCGGCAGGGCCGCAGCGCATCCGCCGCCCGCTCCAGATATCTCACCATCCTGTCACCTCCCGAATTTCCTGGTTTTACTATGTTTCGAAAAAAGCCTTCCCCACGGGGAAGGCTCGATATTTTTATTTGCCAGCTTGCTTGCTTTCCTGATACTGGCGATAGTTCTTGATGATGCAGATCGGCGTCTTCTGGCTTGCGTTGCCGAAGGGGTTGTCGATGAGCAGCATGCGCGCGATGTCACCATCGACCTCCGGCGTAATGCCGACCACGCGGCTGCGCTTGAGGTCGTTGACGTCGGCGATCATGGCACCGAAGCAGCCGAGACGCTCCCTGAGGCGCTGGCAAACGCCATCCGCGTCCGCCGGGCCGTAGACGATGCACTTGTCGAACGGTGGCATCGTGCCCGTGACGTCGTCGATCATGGCCGTCTCCTTGCCACCCCAGACATAGAACATGCCGCTCTTGCCCACGAGCTTCGCGAGGAAGCCGCCGAAGAGTGCAACGGCCACGCGCCACTTGCCCTCAACGTTCATCAGGGACTGCATGCCGTGCGGCGAAGCCAGCGAGCCGTAGTCCGGGATGAAACGGCAGCAGAACTGCGCCACGCGGGAGATCTTCAGGTTCTCCGGACGCACGTAGCGGCCCTGCGTGATGGCCACGACGCTCTCGGCACTGCAGACGAGGTCGTCGGGGCCGACTTTGCCCTTTGTATAGCGCTCGATACTGTCGATGATATCATCTTTATCCGTCAGGATGCGCGTCGGCACCGGGACGAGTTCCAATTGGTCTGCCATATGACGATTCCTCCTCAGTCCAGGGCCAGCTGCACGCCGGCGAGTTTCGCGATTTCTTCAGCCGTCAGGATGCACTGCACCTTGCGGTAATGCCAGGGACGGCGGCCCGTCTCCTGCCAGATGCAGTCGAGAGGCACGTCCACCATCTTCGTCAGGGCCTCGTCGAGCGTCATGCCCTTGCGCGGCTTCAGCTCTACCATCGCATAGAGGTTCAGCTTGTCCTCGTGGCTCGGGTCGCCCTTTTTCTGGATGATCACAGCCTCGAAGTAGTTGTCCTCGCGGCGGATGCGCTCGCCGGCCTGGCCGTCCTTCGCCTCGCGCGGATAAAGCTCGCGGTCCATGCAGCCGTGGGCTTCGATGCCGTCATACTGCTCGTAGGGCAGCTGCGGGCGCACGAAGGCGTCCATGAGCGTCGCGCACTGCTTGCCCTCATTGCGGAAGGCCAGCTGCTTGCTGATCACGATATGCTCAGCCGTCTTTTCTTCCACGACAAACGGCGCACTCGTATCCACGACGATGTCCTCTACGCCTGCAACGCAGAGATAGAGCCTGGCCACGACGACGGCCAGCACGATGAGACCGATAATGACATATAATGCCGTCAATGTTCTTCCTCCTTAGCGGATTTCGCTGCTTTTTCCTGTGCCATGGCTTTCGCCAGCGGCGCATAATACTTTTCCGGCAAACGGGTCACATGACCCGTCGCCAGGCTGGTAAAGACATTCTGGCTGAAGCCCGTCACGAGCACAACGCCCGTATCGGCCATGCGGATGGTGTAGGTGAACTCCATCTTCGCCCGCGTCATCGCCTTGGCCGTGGTCTCGATGAGCACATTGTCATCGAAGCGCGCGGGGCTCACGTACTTCGCATTGACCGCCGTGATGGGGTAGGAATACCCCGCCGCCGTGAGCTCGTTCAGGTCGATGCCCGCGGCCCGCAGATAGGCCACGCGGCCGATCTCGAACCAGCGGATATAGTTGGAATGATGCACGACCGCCATCGCGTCCGTCTCATAGTAGTCGACATGATGCGTTACGGTTATCGCCATGATCCCGCCTCCCTCGCATTTTTTACACAAGGTATAGCCTAAAGCAAAAGGCGGCAAAAGTCAAGGAACACGCGTCCCCACTTCTGCCGTCCGCAAAACCCGTAACAAATACGCTTGAGTTGGCGTAAAATCAGGCGAAAAGACCGCTCTGCTTAATGCACGCCGCCGCCTGCTGCAAGACTTCTTCGTCCTGCACGAGCGCCATGCGCACGAAGCCTTCACCCGAGGGGCCGAAGGCGCTGCCCGGCGTAACCATGACGCCCGCTTGATCGAGCAGGTCGAAGACGAATTTCTCCGACTCCTGATAGCCCGGCGCGATGGGTGCCCAGGCAAACATCGTGCCCTGCGGCTTGTCCATGTGCCAGCCCGCCGCCGCGAAGCTCTCCACGAGCACGTCGCGGCGCTTTTCATAGGCTGCGCGCGTGCTGTCCACTACGCTTTGGGGACTGTGGAGCGCCGCGATGGCCGCGTGTTGCACGGGCAGGAACATGCCGTAGTCCATGTTGGATTTGAGCGTCCTGAGGTTCTGCACGACGTCCTTGTTGCCGACACAGAAGCCGATGCGCGCGCCCGCGAGGCCGTAGGTCTTCGAGAGAGAGTTGAACTCCACGCCCACGTCCTTCGCGCCCGGATAGGCAAGGAAGCTGCCGCCCTTCCTGCCGTCGAATACGAGCTCACTATAGGCGTTGTCGTGCAGCACGATGATGTCGTACTTTTTCGCGAAGGCGATGAGCTCCTCGTACCAGCTGTCCGGTGCCAGCACCGTCGTCGGGTTGTTCGGATAGGAGACAATCATGAACTTCGCACGGCGCGCCACGTCCTCGGGGATATCCGCGAACTGGATGAGATAGTCGTGCTCCTTCTTCATGGGCATATAATAGATGTCCGCCTCCGCGATTTTCGGGCCGTCCGCAAAAATCGGATAGCAGGGATCCGGCACCAATGCGAGGTCGCCCTTGTCGAGGATGGAGAGACCGATATGTGCCAGTCCCTCCTGCGAGCCCATGAGAGAGCAGATCTCCGTCTGCGGGTCAAGCTCCACGCCGTAGCGGCGCGCATACCACTCACTCACCGTCTGCAGCAGCTCCGGCAGGTCACGCAGCGCGTAGAGATAGCTCTCCGGCTTCATGGCCTCCTCGGCCAGCTTCGCCATCACGGCCCTGGGCGGCGCGATGTTCGGCGCACCGACGGAGAGGTCGATGACCTGCTCCCCCGCGGCGAGCTTCGCCCGCTTCACGGCCGCGAGGCGCGCAAAGACGCCCTCCCCGAACTGCTGCATACGTGTGGCAAACTGCATGATATGAACTCCTCCCCTGAATGAACAATTTACAAACTGTATACCTGCGCAAGCTGCCGCAGGTAATGCTCGATGCGTGCGAGCCCGGTGGCGTCGCTGACGCGGCGGCCCGAATAATAATATGCGACATCGGGTACCAGCTGTTCCAGCTGGCCGCGCACAGCGAGCTGCCGCCGCAGCTCCCGTACCGTCCCCGCATTGCCGTCGACGAAGTGCATCGTCTCGGGCAGCAGATGGCGGAAGGCGGGCTTGAAATAATTGAAATGGGTACAGCCCAGCACCAGTGCCGAATACTGCGTGAGGTCGTAAGGCGCGAGCTCCCCTGCCAGGTAGTCGCGCACCGCCGGCGAATCGAATTCCTGCCGCTCCGCGAACTCCACGAGCTTTGGCAGCGCGAGACGGTCCACGAGATGATCCTTATCCACCTTGTCGATGAGCAGCTGCATCTTCTTGCCGTGCACGGTAATCGGCGTCGCCACCACGAGCACGCGGTGCGTACCGTCCTCATCCAGCGCGAGTTTCGCGGCCGGCTCCATGCCGATGATCGGCAGATCATAGCGCTCGCGCATGGCGGGCACGGCCACGGACGTCGCCGTATTGCATGCCACGACGATGGCCTTGACATCCTGCTGCACGAGGAAGTCAAAGGCCTCGGCCACATGCTGCTGCACGGCCTCCGGCGTCTGCGTGCCGTAGGGCACATGATCCTCATCCGCGAAAAAAATAAACTGCTCCTGTGGCAGGGCGCGGCGCGCCTCGTAGAGCACCGACAAGCCGCCGATACCCGAATCAAAAACCGCAATTTTCATCCCAACAGGCCTCCATAAATATATAAAAACCACCCGCCGAAACAGGTGGCTGTCGCTTTGAGTCAGCTAATCTCTTACGACTTCAGGCTGTCCTGCAGAAATCAGCGTCTATCCAGCCTTTTGCAAACGAGGTGACTGATCACGTTTGCTATGACAGACGCAAGAATAGAAAGTGTGAAATACGCCAACATGCCCTCACCTCCTTTCGGGGGTGTTCTGCATTGCTCTCAGTATAACACATTTCTTGACAAAACCACAAACAGAATATATACTAAATATGACTGAAGAAAGTGTGAACAGTCAACATGCAAGCTGCGGATCAGCTACCCGCAGCTTTTCGTTTGTGCCTGCAAGACCAGACGGAAATCTATTGGAGAGGTACTCAAGTGGTTGAAGAGAGCGGTCTTGAAAACCGCCAGTGTCCGCAAGGGCAGCGTGGGTTCGAATCCCACCCTCTCCGCCATACGAAAAAGCAAGCGGCGTGCGCCAGATCGGTGCACGCCGCTTTTTGCGTCCCATTTATGCTTGTCAGGCATGTTCCCGCAGGAAATCCTCGTAGTCGGCGGGCAGCATGGGTCGGCCGTAGCGGAAGCCCTGCCCGTACTCACAGCCACAGGCGATGAGCAGCTGCTCCTGCTCCTCCGTCTCGATGCCCTCGCAGATCACGCGCATCCCCAGCGCATGACCGAGGTCAATCATCTGGCGCAGCACGATCTGCATGCGCGAAGAATCCTCCGAGGCCACGAGCAGCGAGCGATCGATCTTCATCACGTCGAGGGGCAGCTGGTTCAGCAGCGCAAGATCTGAGTAGCCGCTGCCGAAGTCGTCCATATCGATGGCGAAACCCATGCCGTGCAGCTTGTTGATGATGTGCAGCGAATGCTCCCGCATCTTGTCATCCGTAAAGGCAAAGGCCGTCTCCGTGAGCTCCAGCTCGATGCCTTCCGTGCCGAAATGCGCGACCATGCCCTCCATCTGCTGCAGGTAGCCCTGCTCGCGCATGTGCACACGCGACTGGTTCACGGATATGGGCAGTACGGGCAGTCCCCTCATACGGCACTGCATCTGGAACTGCATGACGTGTGCGAGGTTGTAGAAATCCAGCTGGGAGATAAAGCCATTCTGCTCGAAGAGCGGGATGAAGCGCCCCGGCATCAGGAAGCCGAGCTCCTTATTCTGCCAGCGCACGAGCGCCTCCGCACCGACGCACTTGCACGTCCTGAGGTCATACTTCGGCTGGAACCAGATCTGGAATTCGCCGCGATCCAGCGCCTCCTGCTGCAGGCTCTCCATGCGACTCGTGAGCAGCGTCTCGCGCTGCAGCGTACTGTTGAAGAACTGCACGGGCTGAGCACCGTGTGCCGCCAGCGTCGCGTTGTTGATGGCCGTCCGGATATCCATGGCCGGCGAGCCGAGGTAACAGACACCGGCTTCCAGCGCCACGTGCACCTTCATGTGCCCCACGGTCAGGAACTCGTTGTCCCGCAGCAGCTGCTGCAGCTGTGCCCGCAGCTCTTCTTTCCCCACGGGCAGCGTCAGCGCCACGAGGTCGGCGGCCGACGAGCGCACGCCCGTGAGCTCGATGACGGGCAATTCGCCCAGCTGACGGCCCATGCGCTGCAACAGCTCCACGACGGCCTCTCGCCCATAGTTGCCTGCGAGCACTTCGGGACGCACGATGCGCGCGACACAGACCGCACGCCCGGCCGAGCCCGTTCGTGCCAGCAGGATCGTCCCGTGGCGTTCCAGCCAGGACGAAGTATAGAGCCCCGTGACCGCATCGTGGTCGATGGTGCGCTGCAGTGCAGCCTCATTGGCCTTGCGCATACGGCGATAGCGCCAGAAAGCCAGCAGGGCCAGCAGGGCGGCGATAGCCACGGCCCAGCCAAAATAATGATAGTAGGTATAGAAGAACGACCCCGCCGAGCGCTCGCGCAGCGCCTTGCGCGTCTGCGCCGCATAGTAATCATCCGTCACCTGATCGCCCATGTGATTGATTTCCTTGTCCAGCAGGCTCAGGAGGGCCGGATCGGCATCCTGCGGCACCCCCATCACGATGCCCCGTTGCATGGCCACGCGTCCCGATACCGCCAGGTCGGGGAATCGCCCCTGCAGCGTCTGGTACTGCGCGGTCTCCATGCGGACATAGGTGACATCGGCCTGCCCCGTCCGCACGGCCTCGAGACAGTCCTCGATGGTCTTATAGGTGCGCACCGACTTGCCGGGGAAATAGCGCGCCATCATCGCCTGCGCGAGGCGGTTGTCCAGTGTCGCGATGACCGCATTATCGGGCACACCCGTGCGCCGCGTCACACTGGTGAAATACGAAGTCATGAAAGGCGCCGTCTGGTTCAGGCCGCGCTCTGCACCCCAGCGCGGATTCCAAAACATGTTGAGCAGGATATCGGCCTTGCCCGCCTGCATATCCGCATAGGCCTGCTCATAGAAAGTGCTGGGGATCACCTCGATATTCACGCCGAGGTCCTCCTGCAGCCGATCCGCAACCACGCGCATGGCACCGTCCAGCTCGCCGTTTTCATCGATATAGGCATAGGGACGCTCGTTGGCCACGACCATGAGCCGCAGCTTGGGATGCTCCTGCAGATAGCACCGCTCTGCCCGGTTCAGCACCAGAGGCGGCAGCGGCAATTCCGTCTGACGCATCTTATACGTATCCGACAGGAAAGTCGGCCGCGTGAGCATGAGCCACTCCGACGCCCGGTTGAGTTCTTGCAGCAGCTCCTGACGGTCCTTGCGCACGACAAAGAACGTCGCGCGGAAATCGCCATAGGCCGCCGGCTCGTAATCCTCAAACATCGACCCCGAAAGGTCAAAGCCGTCAATCTGTCCCAGCTCGTAAGCCTTTGCCATGCTCGCGCGGTCGGGAAACGACTGCCAGTCTGCCCGCAAGCCCTGATTGGTCAGGACCTGCGTCGAAAGCCCGCTCGTGTAATTGCCCCCGATATGCCCCAGCCGCAGCGGCCGCTCCCAACTCTGCGCAAAAGCGCCCGTACCACCGTGCAAATAGAGCGCCGTAAAGTTGAAGCCCACAGGGAAACGGCTGAAAGCCAGTTCCTGTCGCCGCTCCGGCGTTGAGGACACATCGGCGATCACATCGATTTCGCCACTACCCAGGCGCGCGAGGTTCTCCTGATACGTCCCCGGCATCATCACGGCCTCCATGCCCGCGTAGCTGGCCAGGACGCGCATGTAGTCGTCCACAGCCTGATTGCCAACCATCCTGCCATCCTGCACGTTGATCTTGTCATAGGTCATACCCACGCGCAGCTGCGGCTGTGCCGACGCCAGCGGCAGGCTGAGCAGACAGCAGAGCATGAACCACAAAAATAAAAGCTTCTTCCCCTTCACCCCAAGCATAGCCATACCTCCGTCCGCCACTACGGTTCCGGTATCACTTCTTATGTAAGGATTGCCAGCCCATCTTACCGCATCTTTTCCGTCTGATTGTCATCTTTCCTCAGATGCATGATGCGCCGCTTGCGGAATACGCTGCGGCGCGGATGCGGATGATAGAGCTGCCAGCCAAAGCGCAGCGCACAGCTGCGCAAGAGCAGCACGACGATAAAGCCCAGCCACGAAGCCGTCGCCTGGCCGAGCGGCCAGGCCGCGCACATGAGAAAGGCCCCTGCCAGCGAAGCCACGGCATAGACATCCATGCGCAACACCACCGGCACCTTCTGCGCCATGAGGTCACGCAGCATGCCGCCGCCCACGGCCGTGATGCAGCCCAGCATCATCGGCAGCACGTACTGTGCCCCCGGCTGGCGCATGCCCACGAGCACGCCCGTCACTGTGAAGGCCGCGAGCCCGATCGTATCCGAGACATTATAGAGGAAATTGACCTGCCGCTTGCGCGCCACATTGAAGGGCAGTACCGCGTAGGCCGCAGCCACCAGACAGGCCGTCGTCACGGAGAGCAGCAGGTCTGCGGGATGCACAAGTGCCGATGGCGGCGTCACCCCCACGAGCACATCGCGCACCATGCCGCCGCCCACAGCCGTGAGCACGGCCAGCACGACGATACCGAAGATATCCATGCGCCGCGAAATCCCCACCATCGCCCCCGAAACGGCAAAGGCTACCGTGCCCAGCCAGTCAAAAATCATCCAGGTCATAACCAGACCGCCCCTTAAAATATTCTATGTATAAAATCATAATTCGCCCCCGCCTGCAGGAATACCTGCCTAAAGTCACAAGGTTTTCTCGCCCCATTATGAAAAATTCATGGGGTAAAATTATCCACAAGCGGTGGATAAAACTGTTGATAACCTGTGCTTTTTCCTGTGCATTATGTGGAAAAAAGGGTAGAAAAACAACGAACACGCTGTCCGGCCGGGGCCGTCAGCGTGTTCTGCCTGTGGATAACCTAAGATTTCAATCCCGCTGCAACTGCTGGCGGATATACGCAGCATCCCGCGTCTCGGCCAGGAGCAGCATAAGCCGCGGCAGCAGGGCCTCCGTACTGAGCCTGCCGCCCGGTATGACGCCGAGGCGCTGGGCGCGCACGCCCATCTCGTAGCTGTCGAGATCTGTGCCGTCGTAGAGGCACTGCGTCGTGCAGATGATGAGACAGCCGTTGTCCCGCGCGTAAGCCAGCGTCGGCAGGAAATTCAGCGGCGACTCCTGACTCGGAATGCCGCCCGAGCCGTAGCCCTCGACGATTACGGCATGCAGGCCCTCATCGACGAACAGGCGCAGGATTTTGGGTGGCAGCCCTGGTACGAGCTTCAGTACGCCCACGCGCGTATCGAGCTGATCACGCAGGCGGAACTTCCCCGCGGGCCGCTCCTCCGGCTGGTACCAGTCGAGGCGTCCACAGGCATAGCGCCCTGCCAGCGGCCGGTTCAGCGTATCAAAGGCCGTAAACTGCCGCGTGCACATCTTGCGCGCCGCATTGCCGTAGATGATGCGCCCGCCGAAGGCCAGCCAGACACCCGCGCGCCCCGCAAGCGCCGTATGGAAAGCCGTGAGCAGGTTCTGCTCCGCATCGCCACCCGTCATGCCGATGGGCAGCTGCGAACCCGTGAAGACCACAGGCTTCGGCACATTCTCCAGCATGTACCAGAGCGCCGCCGCGCTGTAGGCCATCGTATCCGTGCCATGCGTCACGACGAAACCATCGTAATTCGGCAGCTGCGTCGCGATGGCCCGCGCCATGCTCTGCCAGTGCTCCGGCAGCAGATTGCTCGAATCCAGCTGCAATACCTGCAGGCAGTCCACCTCGCAGAGCGCGCCGAGCTCCGGCACCAGCGCGAGGATATCCTCCCCCGTGAGCGTCGGCACGAGCCCGTCCGGGCTGGGCCGTGAGGAAATGGTGCCGCCCGTGGCAATCACGCAGATTTTCTTCTTTTTCATCTTCTCTCCCCCTTTCTTCTTTTCCTTACCCTTCTACTATACACCAAAAAAGGCGGCCTGTCGGCCGCCTCAGCAACATCTATGGAATTTCTTTCTTATTCCGCAGGCTCCATACGGTCCTGCAACGAGCTCACGAACCAGCCGACGATTGCGCCGATAAGTGCTGGTACGAGCCAGCCCATGGTGATGCTGTAGAACGGCAGATACTGCGCGAGCAGTGCATTCAACGCCTCGGACCTGAACCCGGCCGCGTTGAGCGCATCGACGACGGCGAAGGCCAGCGTCGCATAGGCCGCATAGCGATAGACGAGATAATGCGTGCCAATCCACGACTCGAACATGGAGAGCACGACGAGCACGATGACGATGGGATAGATGAGCACGAGGAACGGCACGGCCAGCGCGATGATCTGCGTCAGGCCGACGTTCGAGGCCAGGAAGCTGAAGAGCAGGCTGAAGGCCAGCAGACGCTCGTAGGAAATACGATTCCTGAGCAGCTTGTTGAAGAACCAGGCTGCTCCCGAAGTGATGCCCACGCAGGTCGTGAGGCAGGCCAGCGCGATGATGGCCGCGAGCATCGCATTGCCCGCACTGCCAAAGAGGATGCCCACCGCCGCCGCAAGCAACTGGCCGCCGTTGGCCGAATGGCCGAGCACGCTGGCGCTCGTCGCCCCCAGATAGGCCAGCGAGCCGTAGACCATGCTCATGAGCACCGTCGAGATGAGACCCGCGTACAGGCAGATGCGGCCCAGTTCGCGGTTGCTCTCATAGCCGCGCATGCGCACGGTGCTCACGACCAACGTGCCGATGGCGATGGAGGCCAGCAGATCCATGGTCTGATAGCCATCCTGAAAGCCCTGCGCGTAGGGCGTCGTGATGTAATTGCCCGTGGCCTCCAGGACATCGCCCAACGGCGTGATAAAGGATTTGGCAAAGAGCACGACGAGAAAGAAGAGCAGTGCCGGCGTCAGCAGCTTGCCTACGCGGTCGATGAGCTGGCTCGGGTTCCGCGCCAGATAGTAGCTCAGGCCGAAGAACGCCGCCGTGTAGATGAACTGTCCCACACCGACGCTGTCCGCCGAAAGGAAGGGACGGATGCCGATCTCAAAGGAGACGGCGCCCGTGCGCGGCATCGCGAAGAGCGGGCCGATCGTCAGATAGAGGATGACGAGCACGCCAGTCGCAAAGGCCGGATGCGTCACCCTGCGGATAAACTCGATGTACTTGCCGCCCTGCAGCGCGATGGCCGCGATGCCGAGCAGCGGCAGGCCGACGCCCGTCGTGAGGAAGCCCAGCATGGCGACGAGCGTATGATCGCCCGCTGCCTGCCCGAGGGCGGGGGGGAAAATCAGGTTGCCGGCCCCGAAGAAGATGGAAAACATCATGAGACCGATGGCGAGCACTTCGCCCAAAGACATTTTGTGCATACGTACACATTCCTTTCATTTGTTCGTGTGCAGTGTACGATTTAAAGCACAAAAAAGTCACTCTCTCCAGAAGTCCCATCGCACACCGCTTGCACGAATTTAGGTGGATACAGTATATCACAAATGTGCACTCCCTGGCAATAGTCCAGTAGAAAATCAGCTATCAAAAATGTCCTACGAGTGTAAAGTTGTAACATAGCAGGCCAGCCTGAACTTTGCTATAATGATAGCAGCCTATGCATCCGTTTACGAAAGGAAGATACTTATGCCGGAAGATAACGCAGCCGCTGACAACGAAGCGACCGTGCTCCAGCCGCATGGCCGGGAGCAGCAGGTCAAGATGGAGATTCTCGACATGATCCATGGCGGCAAGGATCCCTTTGCCATCATCTACCATGTCGCGAAGTGGCTGGAAAAGGTCTCCGATGAGCCCGGCTACGCGCAGTACGTCGAGGATCAGCTCAAGGCCGTCTACGGCCTCGCGCTGCAGCACGTGCGCCCCATGCAGGAGGAACTCGCCGAAGTGGAGGCACGGCTCGAGCGCATCAAAAAAGCCTACGCCAGCGACGACTTCACCGAGGAGGAACACCTGCGCATCGGCTTCGCCATCGAGCACCACGAGAAAGACATCGCCCGCCTCAAGCGCCTCATCCACGAGGCCGAAGTCAACCACACGAGTCAGGACATCGAAGTATAACCCCAAAACGCGTATAATAAAAGCTCCCATGCAGGGAGCTTTTATTATACCTGTTTTATTCCTGTTTAGCTGAGGACATATACCTCAACGTTGCGGCGACCGAACTGCATGGCTTCGTTGTAGCTCTCCATGCAGAGGTCGATGCGGGCACCGCGGATAGCACCGCCCGTATCGGCTGCAATGGCCTCGCCGTAACCGGGAATGTAGAGGCGCGTGCCGAGCGGAATAACGTTCGGGTCAACGGCGACCACGCCGCGCTGCGCGTACATGCCGGATGCCGTAATGCCGCTGCCGCCACCATCACTGGGCAGATAGGCCGTAGCCTCCATCGTGTAGACGGCGCTGTAGGCATGCCCCGCCACGGCCGGACGCATGTCAGCGGCCTGAGCCTGCTGCTGCGCGGCCACGACAGCCGCGCTGTCCGACATCCTGACCGTCATGCCATCCTTCACCGGGGCATCGAAACCACCGGCGACCTCGATATCTTCGAGCTTATAGCCGAGATCCAGCAGGGCGTCGCCCACCGTCTGCTTGCTCGTCAGGAATTCGCGTTTCTCATCTTTATACTGCACCGTGATGGGCACGGCGCGATAGACAGTGATTTCACTGTGCTGTGCATCGATTTTGTGGAGATAGTACTCGTCCTTCTCCCCGAGCTGCACGCCCGCGCGTGCCAGGATCACCTGCGGGTTCGTATGAGTCGTATTCTCCTGCAGTGCTTTGCCATCCACCTGAATGGTAACCATGTGGATATCTTCGGGCACGCTGGTGCGGGTAAAGCCCGTCGTCAGCATCATAATGGCGCCCAACAGCATGCAAAGGATAATCTGTGATTCTTTTTTACAGTTGTTCAGCCATGTGCCGCAACGCATTGAATTCCCCCTTTGAAAACATATATTCTTCATGATGTTTGCCATTATACCACTTCTTTTTAGTACCTGTCAACTCATCTAAGTGATATTGTCCCACCGCAGGCGAAAAACCGCCCTCAAAATGGGACGAATACCTCTGTGTAAAGCCTCAAATCTTCATTTATTCCCACTTCGCTGCACGGGGCTTTTGCCGTACGCGCAGGCACAGAAAAAGGCGGCCTCGTGCCGAAGCACAAAGCCGCCCAAAAGGTCCATAACCGAATCAAATCTGTGTGGGCAAACCGTATAAATCACGCGCATTCTGCGTGGTGCGCGCCGCGATTTCCGCTAGGGGCAGGCCGCGCAGCTGTGCCACTTTCTCCGCCACGCAGCGCACGAAGGCCGGCTCGTTGCGCTGGCCGCGATGCGGCACGGGAGCCATGTATGGCGCATCCGTCTCCACCAGCAGCCGATCGAGCGGCATCTGCCGCACGATGTCGGGCAGCTTCGCGGCCTTTTTGAAGGTCAGCGGACCGTCGACGCCGAGGTAAAAGCCCAGCTTCAGGAACTCCTGCGCCGTCTCCCAGCTGCCGGAATAGCAATGCAGTACGCCGCGGATGCCCTGCCCTTCCTTTTGCAGGATGGCCAGCGTATCGCCGTGGGCCTCACGATCGTGGATACAGACCGGCAAGTGCAGCTGCCGCGCCAGATCGAGCTGCTCGACGAAGATGCGCCGCTGCAACGCGCGCTGATCCACATCTTTCACCCAGTGGTAATCGAGGCCGATCTCACCGATGCAGACCACACCGGGCAGCGCCGCCCAGGCCGTAAGCTGATCCGTATCTTCCTGCGTGAGCTCCCGCGCCTCCTCGGGGTGGATGCCCACGCCCGCGTAGACACCGGGAAACTGCCGGGCAAGCTTCACGGCCAGCGCCGAGGACGCCATGGTATCGCCGTGGTTGATGATCTGCTTTACTCCCGCCGCATGGGCACGCTCGAGAGCCGCCTCCGCTTCGCCCTCAGCCGCGAACGCCTCATCGTTGAGATGCGTATGCGTATCAACGAGCCAGATATCTTCTTCCTTTGGCATCACTTGACCTCGATGCGCGGGAAGAGCTGCTCCGCCTTGCCGATGTGCTGGCCGGCCGGATAGCCGCCCCACTGCTCGATATCCGTGAGCAACACATCCTCAAAGGACTGCTCCATGCCCAGCTGCGCCCAGATGCGGCGCGCCGTCGTCGGCATGAACGGGGAGATCAGCACGCTGATGATGCGCAGGGACTCCAGCAGGTTGTACATCGTATTCGCGAGTTCCTGCTTCTTCGCCGGGTCCTTCGCGAGCGCCCAGGGCTGCGTCTCATCGACGTACTTGTTCGTGCGGCTGATGAAGGCCCAGACCTTCTTGATGGTATCCGAAAGCTGCATCTGCTCCATGTTGTCGTGGAAGAACTTCACCGTCTCCATGGCGTCGGCTTTGAGCGACTTATCGACTTCGCTCTCGCCTGCGGGGGCCAGCGCCACGCCGTCCTGGAACTTCTTCGTCATGTTCAGCGTGCGGTGCAGCAGGTTGCCCAGGTCGTTGGCGAGGTCGCTGTTGATGCGGCTTATCAGCGCGTCGCGCGAGAAGTTGCCATCCTGGCCGAGGTTGATCTCGCGCAGCAGGAAGTAGCGGATGGCATCGGCACTGAACTCGTCGATGAGGCCGATCGGGTCGACGACGTTGCCCTTGGACTTCGACATCTTGTCGCCATCCACGATGAGCCAGCCGTGGCCGTAGACCTTCTTCGGCAGCGGCAGGTCGAGAGCCATGAGGATGCACGGCCAGATGATGCTGTGGAAACGCACGATTTCCTTGCCCACGAGGTGCAGGTCAGCCGGCCAGTACTGCTGGAATTTCTCGGGGTCGTCGAGGAAACCGATCGGCGTAAGATAGTTCGTGAGCGCATCAAACCAAACGTAGATGACGTGCTTCGGGTCGCCCGGCACCGGAATACCCCAGTCGAACGACGTGCGCGAAATGCAAAGGTCCTCGAGGCCCTGCTTGATGAAGTTGATCATCTCGTTGCGGCGGGAAACCGGCTGGATGAAGTCCGGATGGCTCTCGATGTACTCCAGCACGCGATCGGCGTACTTGCTCATCTTGAAGAAGTACGCCTCCTCGGCCACCTCCTGCACGGGGCGGTGGCAGTCCGGGCAGCAGCCGTTCTCGTCGAGCTGATGCTCCGTCCAGTAGGATTCGCAGGGCGTGCAGTAGAGGCCCTTATACTCGCCTTTGTAGATATCGCCCTTGGCGTTGATGCGGCGGAAGACCTCCTGCACCACCTTGATATGGCGCTCCTGCGTCGTGCGGATGAAGTCATCGTTGCTGATGTTCAGCTTCTGCCAGAGATTCTGGAAAGAGGCCACGATCTTGTCCGTGTATTCAATCGGCTTGATGCCCGCCGCCTCGGCCTTCTGCTCGATCTTCAGGCCGTGCTCGTCCGAACCCGTAAGGAAGAAGACGTCGTAGCCCGCGAGGCGCTTGAAGCGGGCGATGGCGTCGGCGAGCGTCGTGCAATAGGCATGGCCGATATGCAGCTTTGCGCTCGGGTAGTAAATCGGGGTGGTAATATAGAATGGTTTCTTTTCTGACATGAAATGATTCCTCCTGTGCGGTGCGCGAATGGAACGCCCGCGAAAACCTAAAAAGTATAGCAATTTGGGATTTATTATACGCCCAAAGACAGGAAAAGAAAAGGCAGTCTGTCAATCCACCTGCCCCGACTCCTGTGCCAAAAGTGCTTGATAAACCTCGCGGCGGGAAATGCCCAGGGCCTTCGCGGTCTCGCGCATGGCCTCCTTCTTCGGCAGGCCCTCAGCGAGATACTGCGCGTAAAGGCCCTGCAAATCCTGCGGCTCCGATGCCCCAGATCTCTCTGCCCCGGCCTGCGCCGCTCCCTCGATAATGAGCACGAACTCGCCGCGCGGCTCGTTCTCCGCATAGTGGTCTGCCAGCTCCTGCAACGTGCCGCGACGAAACTCCTCGAATTTTTTCGTGAGCTCACGGCAGGCCGCCGCCTGACGGCTGCCGCCGAGCACCTGCGCGAGCTCTTTAAGCGTGCCCTTGAGATGATGCGGTGCCTCGTAGAAGATGAGCGTGGCCACTTCCGCCTGCGCACGCGCGAGCTGCTCCTGCCGCTCTTTCCTGCTGCGGGAGAGAAAGCCGATAAAGGTGAAATAGCGCGTGTCCAGCCCCGAGCAGATCAGCGCCGAGAGTGCCGCATTAGCGCCGGGCAGCGGCGTCACGCGAATGCCTGCGGCGATGGCCAGCTGCGCGAGGTGCGTGCCCGGGTCGGAAATGCCCGGCAAGCCCGCGTCGCTCACGCAGGCGAGATCGTGGCCCGCGAGCAGCCAGTCCACAAGCTCCGGCCCCTTGCTGGCCTTGTTGTGCTCGTGATAGCTCGTGAGCTTCGTATGGATATCGAAATGCGTGAGCAGCTGGCGCGTATGGCGCGTATCCTCCGCCGCGATCAGCGGCACTTCGCCGAGGATGCGCACGGCGCGGTATGTCATGTCCTCGAGGTTGCCGATGGGCGTGGCACAGAGGTAGAGCGTGCCCGCCTCCTGCGCCGCTGTCTGTTCGCTCATAAACACATCCCCCTACTCATTGCCATAAATCTCCTGAATGCGCCGTGTATAGCTGCCGTCCGCCTCATGCACGATGAGCGCGGGCAACACCTGCAGGCCGCCCGGTGCGCCGCCGACGACGGCCTCCAAAAGCATCATGTTCGGCGCCTTGTCCACCTTGGACTGCACCATCTGCAGCCGCTTGAGTTCCAGCTGGTGCCGGTGCAATGCCGCGACGATTTCCGCCAGCCGCTCCGGCAGGTGCACCATGGCCAGACGGCCGCCGTAGCGCAGCGCATAGCGTGCAGCCCGCACGACGTCATCCAGCGTTGCCGTGACCTCATGGCGCGCCCGCGCCACGCCCGTGAGCTGGTTCGCCTGCCCCTCCTTCACGGGACGGTAAGGCGGATTCGCCAGCACCCAGTCGAAACTTTCCCGTGCGCAGAGGCTTGCTATCTCACGGTAGTCGCCCTGCTGCACATGGATTTTCTCCTCCAGCTCATTCATGTAGACGTTGCGCGAGGCGAGATCCGCCATGACGGGGCTGATTTCGACGGCCTCGACGGCTGCCACCTGCTCGGCGATGAGCAACGGGATCACACCCGTGCCCGTGCCAAGCTCCAGCACGCGCTGGCGGCGATGCAGGCGCGGGAAATGCGCGAGCAGCACCGCATCCAACGAGAAGCAAAACTCCTGCGTATTCTGGATGATATGCCGCCCGCGGTGCATGAGGTCATCGAGGCGCTCATGTTCCCGCAGCACCGGCTTTCTCATGCCTGTGGCTCCTTGCCGCCGTTGTTATTGTTGCGATTGCCACTGTTATCCCGGCGGTTATGGCGGTCGCGCGGCTGATGACGGCGACTCTCATGGCCCTGCTCGCGCGGGCCGCGGTTATCGCGATGCGGACGATGCTGCCGCCCCTGCTTGTCCTGGCCTTTGCGGCCATCGCGGTGACGATTATCCTGCTCCTCACCGCCGGCGTGGCGGGGACGGCGCGAACGACGCTGGCGCTGATTGCGTCTTTCCCGCGGCGGGCGTTTCTCCTCCGTCTCCACCGGCTGCGTATCCGGACGCGTTTCCTCCTCATCCTTTTCAACGATATCTTCCCAGGAGGCCACGATCGTGCGGCTGCTGTCTAGCAGGATCGTCGCCGTGCGGCGCTGCTCGTTCGTGGAAATGACCTTACCGTCGCCATCCACAGTCGCCACGCGGCTGCCCTGCGTTGGCGCCTGCACCTGCGGCTTGCGCCGCTTCATGCACTCGCCCGCGCAGTAGGTATCATTCTCGTACTTCAGGCAGCACATGAGGCGGCCGCAGATGCCCGAGATCTTCGTCGGGTTCAGCGAGAGGTTCTGCTCCTTCGCCATGCGGATGGACACGGGCTGGAACTCGCCCAGGAAGGACGCACAGCAAAGCGGCCGCCCGCAGCAGCCGATGCCGCCCATGATCTTCGCCTCATCGCGCACGCCGATCTGCCGCAGCTCGATGCGCGTGTGAAACACAGAGGCCAGATCCTTGACCAGCTCGCGGAAATCGATGCGCCCGTCCGCCGTGAAGTAAAAGACAATCTTGTTGCGGTCGAAGGTATACTCCACCTTGACCAGCTTCATCGCGAGCTCATGCTGGTGAATCTTCTGCACGCAGATCGCATATGCTTTCTGCTCGCGCTCCCGATTCTCAGCCAGGCGCTGCAGGTCCTGCTCGTTCGCCTTGCGGTGCACGACGCTCAACTTCTCCTGTGACTCGTCCTCTGCGACCTCGCGCGGCGGCGTCATCACCGTGCCACATTCCATGCCGCGCTGGGTATCGACAATTACTTTATCGCCCGGCTGCAGGTCGAGCTGCCCCGGATCGTAGGGATACAGCTTGCCCACCTCCTGCAGGCGTACACTGACTACTTGTTGCAAAATCTATCCTCCATCAAGAGCACGGGGCTCATACCTCCCGCGCCCGTATCAAAAAACCTTCCGCCTGCAGCTTCGGTGAAGCATTGGACTGCAGGCGCCGCTGCCATGCGTGGACGAGCGCGAGCAGGCGGTAGAGGCGCGCGGCGGGATACGCGGGCAAGAGCTCCATGAGCTCCGCGCGCTTATCCTGCTGCAAAAGCAGGGGACTCGCCCCGTCTTCGCGCAGCACCAGCAGGTCCCTGAGCAGCATATTGAGATAGCGGCTCCACTGCGTGAGCTTGTCCTTGTCCATTTCGCCCCAGGCCACCGCCAGCTGCCAGACGCGCAGCATATCCATATGCTGCCGCTCGCGCAGGAACTGCATTGCCTCATCGCGCAGCTGCAGCCCATCCTCGGCTTGCAGCTGCAAGGCCCGCGCCGCGCTTCCATCGGCGAGGTCCGCGAGCTCCAGTGCCTCCGTATCCGCCGTGCCCCGTGCCTGCAGGATCTGCGCGATATGCTCCCGACTGAGCATGCCAAAGGAAAGCGGCATGCAGCGGGAGAGGATCGTATCGAGCAAAGCGCTGCGGGCACTCGTCACGAGAATGAACGTCACATTGCCCACAGGTTCCTCCAGCGTCTTTAAAAGGCTATTGGCAGCCGCCTCATTCATGCGGTCGGCATCGTCGATGAGCAGCACGCGCCGCCCCGACATCACGGGCGCGCGCGAAGCCTCGCGCTGCAGCTCGCGGATCTGCTCGATGCGGATCACGGCCTGTCCCTTGCCGCGCTTCTCCGGCGTCAGCTCGTAATAGTCCGGATGGCTGTCGCCGAGGCGCATGAGCCGGCAGGAGCTGCAGCTGCCGCAGGCCGTCTCGCCCTGACCGCAGAGCAGCGTCGTCGCCAGCACGTGCGCGAGCATCTTCTTGCCCACGCCCTCGGGCCCGCTGAAGAGCAGTGCATGCGGCAGGCGCTCCTCGCGCAGCATCGTCCGCAACTCCGCCTTCTGCTGTCCGTGGCCGAGTACCTGATTCCAGTTCGTCTCCATCGCGATCACATATAGAGATCAACAAGCATGCCGCGAATCGCGTCATGGCTGGCCACGATATCGAGCTGCTCCGCCTGGCCGAGACGGATTTTCTCCGCCATTTCCTCCAGCTTTTTATCCACCTTGCGCACAGTGGTATAGACCTTCTGACGGCCCATGCGGTCCCAGCCCGTCTGCGCATGCAGCTCATACATGCGGTTGACGGCCTCACCGACGAAGTTCTTGATCAGCGAGCGGTAATTGCTGAGTTCGTCAAAAGTCGGCGTGCGCGACAGACGTGCTCCCTGCTCGTCAATCTGCTTGAGCAGCTTATCGAGATGCTCGGTCGAGAGCGCATCAGAGCGATTGCTGAGCTCCGTCGAGAAATCCGACGCCGAGCCGCGTACCTGTTCATCTTCATTATGGCTATGCACGCGCGAGAGTGTCGGCCCCTGCGGTGTCATATTATCAATTTTAACGGGCATGACGATTCCTGCCTTTCCGCAATAACGATAATAACCTAGGGAAACACTGATTAATAAGTTGGTTCAGATTGTCGTAGATTTTTCGTCTAGGCAAGGAAGTAACTCGCAGGCATAGCGGTTGCTATGCCGAGAGGGACTGACGAAGCATGGGCGAGAAAGATGCGACAAGATGGGCTGACGATTTAATCAGCGTTTCCCTAGTATAGATTATACCGTCAGACCGCTAAAACCGCAATAGAAGAAGCCCTGCCAGATTCTGCCTGGCAGGGCTTCCGGAAACATAGCTCAATGCCGCGTGTGGCGGATATGCGCTTCGCTGTCGGATTTTATCTCCTTGACAACCTTATCGTGGCGTTTCTGCTCCTTCTGCAGTTCTCTGTTATACTGTTTCTGGTCACCGTCCTGACGATATGCCGTGCGGATATCCCGGACTTTCTGCTCATGGAGCTTCTCCTCTTCCTTCATGCGGTGGCTGTACTCATTCGACGTGCCATCGGCGTACTGCTGCTCCACATGCTGACGATGATGTGCTGCCTCCGTCGTGCTCATGACCGATACGCTGGCCACGCCAAAGCTCATGATGCCAGCCAAAGCCATGGCAATGATTTTTTTCTTCTGCATTGTAAATCCCTCATTCAAATCGTTACAAATTTCGCCATCATATTGTTGCCTCAGGCAACTGCTATTATCTTACAAGCCTACCCATAATACGCATTTAGAGCGCTGTAAAATCCCTATTAAATAGCCTGCGCCTTTACGCCCAGGAGATTTGGGAACAGATACGCGAAAAGAATAAGAATCGCTTTACGTCAAAAGGAAAAAATACTATAATGAAGGGTGTAAGAGTTTCCATCATGAAGAGAAAAGGAGCAAGACTATGCAGACCATTGCCCTCATTGCCCATGACAAGAAAAAAGACGAGATGCTGGACTTCGTCGGACACCATCTCACCGAGCTGAAAAAATTCAACCTCGTGGCCACGCATACGACGGGCACGCTCATCAACGAGAAATACCATCTGAACGTCGACACGAAAATGTCCGGCCCGCTGGGCGGCGACCAGCAGATCGGCGCCCTCGTCGCCACGGAGCAGGTCAACTACGTGATCTTCCTGCGCGACCCGCTGACGAGCCAGCCCCACGAGCCGGATATCAACGCCCTGCTGCGCCTCTGCGATGTCCATAACATCCCGCTCGCTACGAATCGCCGCAGCGCCCATATCCTCATCCGCTACGCAGCCGAAAAACTCCAAGGTGAAGACTAACCGACGTAACTACATAGCGATCAAAGGTCTGCCAGCCCACACAGGGTGGCAGACCTTTATTGTACAGGCAGGAACTGCTGCCGCTGCTCTCTGGCCTGCGCCTGAAGATACCAGATCGCCTCAAGATGCGTCAAATTGTAGGTCGTCGTACTGAGCTGCTGCATGGACAGCACATTTCCCTCCGAATCGAACAGGGTGTCCTCCAATGTGATCCGATACTGCACTTCCTTGCTGTTCCGCAAGCGTGTCGCCGTGTATTGCTGCCGCAGAATATAGGCACAACCAAGCTTTCCGGCCTGCTGTACGAGCTCATGCATAGAGTCTGTATTCATCCAATGTACATTGGCATGCGAATGCGTCAGGCTATCCTGTACGACAGACTCCATCAGCGTCTGATCCTCCTGTAAAGCTTGTGGCAGCACAAAACGCACGGGTGCCACAAGCACCCCGGCACCATCCGCAGGCTGTCCCTTCAGCAGGAGCCTCGTCCTCTGCGCATCAGCATAATAGTGACGAATGGCTTGATCCATATAGCCCGTCATAGCATGCGTAAAACGATCCGTCTTCGCATCTTTCTGCCAGGCAACACGGTCTCCAAACTGGGCAAAATTCCGGCTGAAGGACTGCAGCACCGCATGCACGGGATCAAAATCCATCACATACCGTGTCAGATGCATACGTGGCGCATAAGCCCTGGCAAAAGCCTCGTTGCCAACAGCCGGCGCTCCGAACGTGATAACCTGCAGCTGATTGGCGGCCACGCCCATATCCGACAATCTGGCTGCCGTGAGCGTAGCCGCAGCACCTCCCAGACTGTGCCCCGTCAAATAGAGCACGTGATCCGGATGTGTACGTAAATGCTGTGCGATTTCCTCTCCGAGCGTCTGACCATGTGCCTCAGGCAGCGCTTGTGTGAAGAGAGCGGCTCGCGTATAGGCATCAAACCCCTGATGCACCAGTGGCTGCTGTCCATCCGCCGTCTCCTTCGCCTTTGCCTCAAACTCAGCTGGCGTCGTTCCGCCAAAGGGAACGCGCTGGATCTGCAAATCCAGGGCGGCATCCGTTCGTCGCTCCGTACCGGGAAAAGCCAGGATAAACGCCTCCGGCTTGGAAAAAAGACGCATCCTTCCCTCTGCCCTGCCAACTTTATGCTCATAGCTCTGGATCTGCCATCCCGCCTGGCCCATGAGGCTACAAACAAACAAATTCAACTCATCCTCGTATGAAGCCATGGACGCAATGGAGCTAGCCAGTACCATCTCCGACTCAGATGGTACCGATCCAGCAGCCTGAACCAATACGGCCCCCTGCCCCATGATGGCAAGACACAGGATAACGCCCAGGAACATGCGTAAAAACTTCGTGCGAACAGACATCGTGATTCCTCCTCTCCCTAAATATCACTATGGAACAAAAAAGCCCAGACAACGTCTGGACTTGAATTTTCAAATGGTGCGGTCGATGGGACTTGAACCCATATGAACTTTCGTTCACTACCCCCTCAAAGTAGCGCGTCTGCCAATTCCGCCACGACCGCATTATGAAGTTTTATCTATCAAAATATGAGAGATGACAAATTATGGTGCGGTCGAGAGGACTTGAACCTCCATGATGTCAACCATCACTAGCGCCTGAAGCTAGCGCGTCTGCCAATTTCGCCACGACCGCGTATGTTATTATTATACACTTTTCAGTGAGTTTGTCAAGTGGTGCGGTCGAGAGGACTTGAACCTCCATGATATCAACTATCACTAGCGCCTGAAGCTAGCGCGTCTGCCAATTTCGCCACGACCGCATATGTAATTTTTATAGAATAGGCGATAAAAAGTGGTGCCGAGGACCGGAATCGAACCGGTACGGTTGTCGCCAACCGCGGGATTTTAAGTCCCGTGCGTCTGCCAGTTTCGCCACCCCGGCAGGATAGAATAAATAAAAGTTGGAGCGGGTGATGGGAATCGAACCCACGCAACCAGCTTGGAAGGCTGGGGCTCTACCATTAAGCAACACCCGCGTGCAATCATAATGGAGCTGGCGAGAGGAATCGAACCCCCAACCTGCTGATTACAAGTCAGCTGCTCTACCTATTGAGCTACACCAGCCTATAAATCAAAAGTGGTGCCTCAGAGCGGAATCGAACCACTGACACGGGGATTTTCAGTCCCCTGCTCTACCAACTGAGCTACCGAGGCGTAAGCAGAGAGCCACGTTTGAAGGAGCGTAGCGACGCGCAAACGTGTGCGAATCGCTTACGCAGAATTTGCGAAGCAAATTCTACGATCCTTATTTGAGCTTCTGCGATTAAGCAATTGGCGACCCGAATGGGACTTGAACCCATGACCTCCGCCGTGACAGGGCGGCATTCTAACCAACTAAACTACCGGGCCATAAAGAAAAGGAATGGTGGGCGATAACAGGATCGAACTGCTGACATCTTGCTTGTAAGGCAAGCGCTCTCCCAGCTGAGCTAATCGCCCATAATGGTGACCCACCGGGGAATCGAACCCCGAACCTACTGATTAAGAGTCAGTTGCTCTGCCAGTTGAGCTAGTGAGTCATATATAAAATGGTGGCTCACCCGGGATTCGAACCCGGGACACCCTGATTAAAAGTCAGGTGCTCTACCAACTGAGCTAGTGAACCATTGGCTGGGGTAGTTGGACTCGAACCAACGAATGCGGGAGTCAAAGTCCCGTGCCTTAACCGACTTGGCTATACCCCAATCACCCCAGGGGATTTACAAAATGGCTCCTCGAGCAGGATTCGAACCTGCGACAGCCTGATTAACAGTCAGGTGCTCTACCGGCTGAGCTATCGAGGAATGTTGACCCGTTTGCACAGGCCTCCATACTAGCGACGCCCTATCCTCCCAGCCCGTCTCCAGACAAGTACTTTCGGCGTGCGGATGCTTAACTACTGTGTTCGGCATGGGAACAGGTGGAACCATCCGGCTATCGTCACTAGATA
>Ga0256404_1001978_pt1 | contig 47053 bp, 40 predicted proteins | sample RumenRJG_01DNA_FD_185990 | JGI IMG/M metagenome (GOLD analysis project Ga0256404, IMG submission 185990) | Bovine rumen microbial communities from Lethbridge, Alberta, Canada - RJG_01 | ecosystem: Host-associated > Mammals > Digestive system > Stomach > Rumen | place: Canada: Alberta | collected... | reverse complement strand
GCTCCCAAAGCTATAACAGAAAAGACTTTCCGCCTGCAAGCCATCCAACGGCAAGGCACATGGAAAATAGCTCTTGAAGGTCTTCCTAACTGATATATGATATATAAAGTTACGCCTTTACCTTATACAGCATACATTGAATTTCTGCTACCTCTCACCAAGCCCCCACTAAGATTATCAGCTGCGCCAGATTCTCCTACGTCGAATTTTGGCGCAGACCCAAGGAAAAACTTGAAAATGGGCTGGCAAGATGCCATCGTCATTGATGACAAGCTATGATCTTATGGCATCAAAGCTGTGTTCTTATGGCATCAAAGTACTGTTCTCATGGAGTTGAAGCTGTGTTCTCGTGAGATTAAAGCAGTGTTCTTGTGAGGTTAAAGCAGTGTTCTTGTGAGGTTAAAACGATGTTCCCAATATTGTAACGCTATAGAAAAAGATCGTTCGCTACGTAGGGAATGATCTTTTCCTAGGCAGCGAACGATTGTTTGTCAGACAGCAAAATCAATTGCCACGCATTGACCCACTCGCCGGCATCAACTTGCTTTCAAAACTTGACGACCCTTGCATCCCAGGAGGTTTTTATTTGCTTTTGTAAAAGGAATCCGGGTGCTTGAGTTCTCTCGGCCAAACACAGGGCTTATCCGGTGCGCCTAACCATGCTACGGGAAATATCCATTGCGCCGAAGATATTTGATTAGGTCTTCGTGGTGTTCAGCCACGGACTTCTGCACCTGAGCGTCAAGTTGACAGCATAGCTTACGCCACAAAACCATGAGAATTCGTCTCATAGGCAGACTTTCTTCCGTACATGGCAAAAAAATATTCCCCATTAGCTCATCCGTATGGAAGAGCCAATGGGGAATAAAAGACTATATGCAAAGTACTTTATCGCTCAAAGAAACGCCACATATCATTATCTCCAGCCATCGGAAGAGCATTATAGCGTTTGAAAGCGAGAAAGTCTCCACTTACATACCATATTAATATTCTCCCCATGCCTTAATATCAATATCCTCGGGCTTCAATGTACAGAAAGCATTGATGAAGGCAGAGGCAAGTCGGCTGTTTGTGATCAATGGCACATTGAGGTCGATGGCGGCACGGCGAATCTTATATCCATTGGTCAACTCACGGGAAGTGAGATCTTTCGGAATGTTCACCACCATATCAATCTTTTTCTCATGTAAGAGATCGAGTGCTTGTGGCTTGCCATCTTCCGAAGGCCAGTAAACCAATGTGTTGTCAACACCATTCTCACTGAGGTAGCGTGACGTACCACCCGTAGCATAGAGCTGATAGCCATGAGCCAAAAGTTGTTTGGCGGCGTCGAGCATCTCTGCCTTCTGCTTGGCTCCACCGGTTGAGAGCAATACGGTATGCTTAGGAATGCGCTGACCCACGGAAAGCATACTCTTGAGCAGAGCCTGATTGGTGTCGTCACCCAAGCAGCCGACCTCTCCGGTAGAACTCATATCCACGCCAAGCACAGGATCGGCTTTCTGCAGACGGTTGAACGAGAATTGGCTCGCCTTGATACCAACATAATCGAGATCAAAGAGATTCTTATTGGGCTTCTCCACGGGCTCACCGAGCATCACCTTTGTAGCCAGGTCGATGAAGTTGATCTTCAGCACCTTGCTCACGAAGGGGAAGGAGCGGCTGGCGCGGAGGTTGCACTCGATGACCATAATGTCGTTTTCGCGGGCCATGAACTGGATGTTGAACGGACCGGAGATGTGCAGCTCCTGCGCTATCTTACGGCTGACGCGCTTGATGCGACGCACCGTTTCGACATAGAGCTTCTGCGGAGGCAACTGCAAGGTGGCATCACCAGAGTGGACACCGGCAAACTCGATGTGCTCACTGATGGCATAGGCCATCACCTCGCCCTGCTTGGCCACGCCGTCAAAGTCGATTTCCTTGGCGTGCTCAATGAACTTGCTGACGACCACAGGATGATCCTCACTGACGTTAGCTGCCAGTTTCAGGAATCGCTCTAGTTCCTCGCGATTGGAACAAACATTCATGGCCGCACCGGAAAGCACATAGCTCGGACGAACAAGAACCGGGAAGCCGACGCGGTCAACAAACTTATCGATGTCGTCCATCGACGTCAGCGCGCTCCACTCAGGCTGGTTGATGCCATTGCGCGAAAGCATCTCAGAGAACTTCGCACGGTCCTCGGCGTTGTCAATGTCCTTGGCTGCCGTACCGAGAATGTTGACATTCTCAGCATCGAGATACATGGCCAGGTTGTTAGGAATCTGACCGCCCGTGGAGACGATGACACCATAGGGGTTCTCCATGTCGATGATGTCCATGACACGCTCGAAGGTCAACTCATCGAAGTAGAGACGGTCACACATGTCATAGTCCGTAGACACGGTCTCGGGGTTGTAGTTGATCATGATGCTGCGGTAGCCACTCTTGCGGATGGTGTTCAGCGCCTGCACACCACACCAGTCAAACTCCACCGAACTGCCGATGCGGTAAGCACCTGAGCCGAGGACGATCACCGAGCGCTTGTCATTGGAGAAACTGATGTCGCTGGCCACACCATCATAGGTCACGTAGAGGTAGTTGGTCTGAGCCGGATACTCCGCGGCCAGGGTATCGATCTGCTTGACAACCGGCAGAATGTCGTAGCTCTTGCGCAGGCGGCGCACCACGAGCAGAGCCTTGTGCATGTTGCCCAGTTCACGCTCCAATCCTACGGCGCGGGCAATCTGGAAATCTGTGAAACCATATACCTTGGCCTCACGCAGCAATTCACGGTCGAGCGTATTGATATTGCACCGCTTCAACTGCTCATCGATGTCGATGATGTGTTTCAGCTTATAGAGGAACCACTTATCAATCTTTGTCAAGTCATGGATCTGATCGATAGTGTAGCCTTTATGCATAGCCTTGGAGATGACGAACACACGCTTATCAGTAGGTTCACGGAGTGCCTCGTCGATGTCGTCGATCTTCAACTCCTTGTTTTCTACATAGCCATGCATGCCCTGGCCAATCATACGCAGACCTTTCTGAATCGCCTCCTCAAAGTTACGGCCAATGGCCATCACCTCACCGACACTCTTCATGCTGGAGCCCAGCTCTCGGTCAACACCACGGAACTTCGACAGGTCCCAACGTGGAATCTTGCAGACCACATAGTCCAAAGCCGGCTCAAAGAACGCACTTGTCGTCTTGGTCACAGAGTTTTTCAACTCAAAGAGACCATAGCCCATACCAAGTTTAGCAGCCACAAAAGCCAAAGGATAACCGGTAGCCTTGGATGCGAGAGCCGAAGAACGGCTCAGACGAGCATTGACCTCAATGACACGATAATCCTCGGAATTGGGATCAAAGGCATACTGCACATTACACTCACCAACGATACCCACATGGCGCACGATCTTGATGCTCAGCGCGCGAAGCTTATGATATTCTGAGTTGGAGAGTGTCTGCGACGGTGCGATAACAATTGACTCACCCGTGTGGATGCCCAGAGGATCGAAGTTTTCCATGTTACACACAGTGATGCAGTTGTCGTATTTATCGCGCACCACTTCATACTCGATTTCTTTCCATCCTTTCAAGCTCTTCTCCACAAGCACCTGAGGTGAGAAAGAGAAAGCTTTCTCACAGATACGACGCAGCTCTTCATCATTGTCGGCAAAGCCGGACCCCAGTCCGCCCAAAGCATAGGCAGCACGCACAATGACCGGATAACCCAAGTCTGACGCTGCCTTCAAAGCCTGGTCCATAGTCTCGCAAGCCTCACTCTTGATCGTCTTGACGTTGATCTGATCGAGTTTCTCGACAAAGCGCTCACGGTCCTCCGTGTCCATGATAGCCTGAACAGGCGTACCCAAGACCTTCACACCATATTTCTCCAGCACACCACTCTCATAAAGCTTCACACCACAGTTCAAGGCTGTCTGTCCGCCAAAGCTCAAGAGAATGCCATCGGGACGCTCCTTCTTGATGACGCGCTCCACGAAATAAGGCTGCACTGGCAGGAAATAAATTTGGTCAGCAACACCCTCTGAAGTCTGCACCGTGGCAATGTTTGGATTGATCAGCACCGTAGAGATGCCCTCTTCGCGAAGAGCTTTCAGAGCTTGAGAACCGGAATAGTCAAACTCACCGGCCTCTCCAATCTTCAATGCTCCCGAGCCGAGCAAGAGCACTTTCTTTATACTTGAATCACGCATAGCGTTTGCAATTTAGAATTAATGAAACGAAAAAGATGACATCTCTATTACTTCAGACTCTCAACAAACTTGTCGAACATGAACATCGTGTCGAGCGGGCCTGCACATGCCTCCGGGTGGAACTGAGAAGAGAACCAAGGATTGGTCTTGTGGCGGATGCCCTCATTGGAACCGTCGTTCATATTGACGAAGAGCTCTTCCCAGTCGGCGCCAAGTGTCTTGCCATCAACGGCATAGCCATGATTCTGTGAAGTGATGTAGCAATGGGTAGTGCCCACCATCTGCACAGGCTGATTGTGGGAGCGATGACCATATTTCAACTTATAGATAGTCGCTCCAGAGGCCTTGCCAAGAAGTTGATTACCCATACAAATACCACAGATTGGCTTGCGCGAGCGGCTCATCTGCTTGCGGATAATGTCAACAGCTGCCTGACACGTGTCAGGATCGCCGGGACCATTGGCAAGGAAAAGGCCATCAAAGTCCATGTCGGTATAATCGTAGTTCCAAGGCACCCGAATGACTTCTACACCACGGTTGATAAGACAACGGATGATATTGGCCTTCACGCCACAGTCGACAAGTACAACTTTCTTACCGGCGCCCTCGTTGTAGCGGATAATCTCCTTGCATGAAACCTTCTCAACAAAGTTCACCCCCTCATACTCAGCCTTGGGCTGATTGTCAGGGTCATCGTCGAAAATAATCTTTCCCATCATCACACCATGCTCACGCAGCACCTTTGTGAGCTGTCGCGTGTCAATACCCGTAATGCCGGGCACATGCTCACGCTTGAGCCATGAAGCAAGGCTCTCAACAGCATTCCAGTGGCTGTACTCTTCGCTATAGTCAGACACGATAATGGCAGAAGCATAAATCTTGTCACTCTCCATGAAGGTGGGCAATCCATTCTTTTCAAAAGTAAAAGGCGGTACGCCATAGTTACCTACTAAAGGAAAGGTCAGTGTCATCAGCTGTCCGGCATAGGAGGGGTCGGTGAGGGATTCGGGATAACCCATCATAGCTGTATTGAACACCACTTCGCCGGCTACGGGTTGATCATAGCCAAACGACTTGCCATGGAACTTTGTCCCATCAGACAATACCAAGGTTACATTCTTCATCATTTCGCGTTATTATGGTCTATTGATTGTGATGCGAAAGGCTTGTACACCTTCTCATAATAATTCACATAAGCCTGGTTGCACAGACGTGTGCCACCGGGTGTCGGATAGTGCCCGGAGAAATACCAGTCACCCGGATGGTTAGGGATAGCCTGATGCAGACCGTCGAGACTCTGATAGACGATGTCGATCGGAGTCGTCATGCCCTCAGGACGCAGCATCTCCACAATCTTGTGGTTGATCTCGTCAACTGTGAACGGCGCATAGATGTCACGCACGGCATTCTGCATCTCCTCGCGGGGCTTTGCCAGTTCTGCAAGACACTCATTATATACTCTCTCCAGTACACTTTCCATACCGCGCTCCTTGAGCAGGGCTACAGTAGCACGGAAGACACAGAACTCTTCCAGACGCGGCATGTCGATGCCATAGTAGTCGGGATAGCGGATTTGAGGTGCGGAGCTGACCATGACGATCTTCTTAGGATGAAGACGGTCGAGGATATGGAGGATACTCTCCTTGAGCGTGGTACCGCGGACGATACTGTCGTCGATGATGACGAGATTATCGACGTAAGGTACAAGAGAGCCGTAAGTGATATCATAGACATGTGCTGCAAGGTCATTGCGGGCATTGCCCTCGGTGATGAACGTGCGAAGCTTGATGTCTTTCCAAGCTACCTTCTCACAGCGTACATACTCGGTAAGAATATCAGCGAGCTCCTCGTGTGTAGGAGCATGTCCAAGACTCTCGATACGTTCTATCTTCCGTTCTATGACATGCTTCTTGAAGCCATCGAGCAAACCATAGAAAGCAGACTCAGCAGTGTTAGGGATGAAAGAGAAAACCGTATGACGGGTGTCGCCGTCGATAGATTTCAGAATAGCGGGGACAAGCTGCTCACCGAGTTTCTTGCGCTCACGATAAATGTCCTGATCAGAACCGCGGGAGAAATAGATGCGCTCAAAGGAGCATGCTGTATTGCTCAGCGGCTCAAGGATCTTCTTGATCACCGTCTCACCACTACTGCGCACGATAAGTGCAGTTCCAGGCTTAAGTTCCTGAACATCGTCATACTCAATATCGAACGTTGTCTGCAAGACAGGACGCTCAGAGGCGAGTACGACAACCTCGTCATTCTTATAATAGAAAGCGGGGCGAATACCGTGAGGATCACGCATAGCAAACATCTCGCCGCTGCCGGTAATACCCGTCACGACATAACCACCATCGAAATGCTTCATCGTGGTTTTCAGCACATTCTCCATCTTGACATGCTCGTCGATGTAGCGTGTGATATTCTGATCTTCCAGTCCTTGCTTCTTTGCCTCACGGAAGTTGCGCTCCACCTCACGGTCAAGACGATGGCCCATGAGCTCAAGCATGATATAGCTGTCGCTATAGATACGCGGGCACTGACCCTGACGGGTAAGTTCCTCAAACACTTCCTCCACATTGGTCATATTGTAGTTGCCGCAGAGACAGAGGTTCTTGGCTCTCCAGTTGTTGCGACGGAGGAAGGGATGGACATATTTCAGTCCGCTCTTACCCGTGGTGGAGTAACGAAGATGGCCCATATAGAGTTCGCCGGCAAAAGGTATCTCCTGGAGACAGGACTCGTCAAAGACGCTGCTTTCCATGACCACTTGATTGATTTGGCGATTAGCAGTGCCAAAGATCTCTGTAATGGCATTAGGACCTTCCGCACGCTCACGGAACATATATTCGTTTCCCGGCTGAGTATTGAGTTTGACAGAAGCGATTCCAGCGCCTTCCTGTCCACGGTTGTGCTGTTTCTCCATCATCAGATAGAGCTTGCCCAAACCATATCTCCACGTACCGTATTTCTCCTGATAGTAACTAAGAGGTTTAAGGAGCCGCACCAAAGCCACTCCACAATCCTCATGAATGCTGTATTCCATCAACAATAAAACCTTATATAGAATTAGTATGTAAGCATATACGAAAAAGATTGAAATCATCCTTGGCATTTCCTTTCGGAAACCAACGACAAATTTCAATCTTTCTATTCATATTATTAAGTGACTAAACTTAGTTCCTTAAGATATTAACCAACAATGAAGCAACAGAGGTGACAATGCCAACGAATGAGAACCACAACGAAGTACTGCTACCGATACCAGAGTTCTGAGACTTGACCGAGTTGGGTTGCACATAGACAATATCGTTTTGCTGGAGATAATAATAAGGAGAATTGAAGATGTGCGCATCGTTAAGGTTGATACGATGAGCATGCTTCTCTCCTGTAGAATCCTCACGGATGAGCAGCACGTTGTCACGACGTCCGTAGATGGACAAATCGCCTGCACTTGCCAAAGCCTCCACGATGCTCATCTTTTCAGTGGTGACAGGAATGACAGCGGAATGACCGACCTCACCGATGACGGTGACACGATAGCTGGACATTCTGACGGTGACAATAGGATTCTCACGCTCATTGAGATAAGGTTTCACCTTTGCACGGATAATCTCCTCGCATTGAGTCTTTGTCAATCCCTCCACATGGATCTTACCCACAATAGGGAAGTTGATGTTACCTTCGTTGTCAACAAGATAGCCCTGGAGCGAACCGGTGTTAGCTGAGAGCTGTCCGCTTGTTCCAACAGTGTTACTTACAGAAAGGTTGAATGGTGCAGAAGCTTCTGGATTGGATGTGATGACCGTGATGGTCAACATGTCTTTAGGCATAATCTTCGCATCGTACAATCCCCGGGAGGCTGCCAAGCTGATAGAGTCAATGTTTTGGAAATAAGCAACTTTCTTGCTGCTTGCGCATGATCCCATAAGCATGATCAGCAACATCATGACGAGAGGAAAAAGCAATTTCTTCATATCCGTGCTCAAACGTTGAATTTAAAATATGTTTTATAACTTTGCAAAATTACTATTTTATTTCCAAAAGGCAAAGGAATTCTACTAAAAAAGTAGAACTCTCTTGCCTTTCTCACTTATTCATAGAAACGAAAATAGCGTCGTGCATTATAATAGGAGATGTCTTCCACCATGCGTGCAAGGTCTTCGCGGCTGTCGGGAAGCAGGCCACGTTCTACATCATTGCCAAGGATATTGCACAGCAGACGACGGAAATATTCATGACGGGGATAACTCAAGAACGAGCGGCTGTCGGTGAGCATACCCACAAAGCGAGAAAGCAATCCAAGCGCAGAAAGCGCATTGATTTGCTTTGTCATGCCGTCGAGCTGGTCATTAAACCACCATCCGGAGCCGAACTGGATTTTTCCGGGTTCCGAACCATCCTGAAAATTACCGATCATGGTCGCAATCATCTCGTTGGCCGAGGGATTGAGACAATAGAGGATCGTTCGCGTGAGTTTGTGCTCGGTATTGAGTTCATCAAGGAAACGGCTCAAAGCCTTAGCCGTGCTGAACTCACCGATCGAGTCGAAGCCCGTGTCCGGTCCCAGTTGCTCATACATACAGGTATTGTTATTGCGAATAGCACCATAATGATACTGCTGCGTCCATCCTGCATTGTAGTCCATTTCCCCACAGTCTTTCAAGAAAGCATGTTTATATTGATGAACCTCTTGCACAGAAAGACTCAGGCCACGTAATGCTTTGCTGAAAATGGTTTCTATTTGAGATGAGGTATAAGGATCGCAATAAAACTCCTCAACGCCATGATCAGAGAGACGGCAGCCATTCTCGTGGAAAAAATCATGGCGGCGTTGTAGGGCATCTACAAGATGCTGATAGCTGTCAATCTCGATGCCACTTACTTCTGATAGTTGCTCCATGTAGGCAGAGAAATCGGGATGCTCAATTTTCATTGCCTTGTCAGGTCGCCAGGCTGGCAACATCTTAATCTCAAAGCCACTCTCACGTGTCACTTTATGCCAATGCAGATCATCAACAGGATCATCGGTGGTGCAGACGCATTCCACATGATAGTGACGCATGAGTCCGCGGGCACTGAACGCTGGCTGCTGGAGCTTTTCGTTACAGATGTCATAGATTTCACGGGCCGTAGACGGAGAAAGCAATTTATCGATTCCAAACGCTGTCTTAAGTTCAAGATGTGTCCAATGATACAAAGGATTGCGAAAACAATATGGCACCGTTTCAGCCCACTTCTCAAACTTTTCCCAATCGGAAGTGTCTGTTCCTGTACAATAACGCTCATCAACACCATTGGTGCGCATGGCTCTCCACTTATAATGGTCGCCACCCAACCAAAGTTCAGTGATGCTCTGAAAATGATGATCCACGGCTACCATCTTGGGATCGAGATGGCAATGATAGTCGATGATGGGCATCTTTGCAGCATGATTATGATACAAATCCTTGGCAATATCTGTCTCCAAGAGAAAGTCCTCATCCATGAATTTCTTCATAATTGATTATTTTTGTAATGGATTGACTAATAAATGTAAGTGGTTGATCGTTTACCTAAAGTCACTATTGCAAATATACAGTATTTATTTGGAATATCGGCTAATTTAAATTACTTTTGCAGAAAAAACTAAGATTAGCGATGAACAAGGTCCTACTTATCTACACGGGAGGCACGATCGGCATGGGTCAAAATCCATTGACAGGCGCATTGGAACCACTGGATTTCAACCATCTCGTGGAGTCGATGCCTGAATTTCAACTGATCAAGACCGACATTGACGTCTATCAGTTCACCCCGCCTATTGATTCCAGTGAGATGTCACCCGGCAAATGGGCACAGCTCGTGAGAATCATCAACCGTAACTATGACGACTATGACGGTTTCGTTGTGCTGCATGGTACGGATACGATGGCATACACCGCCTCTGCCCTCTCTTTCATGCTGGAAGGACTGACCAAACCTGTGATTCTCACCGGATCTCAGTTGCCCATTGGCCAGTTGAGAACCGACGGCAAAGAGAACCTTGTGACAAGTATTGAGCTCGCCGCTTTGAAGGATGACAACGGCCATGCACGAGTGCCGGAGGTGTGTATCTATTTCAGCGGTGTACTACTTAGGGGCAACCGTTCGACGAAAATCAATGCCGACGGATTCAATGCTTTCGATTCGTTTAACTATCCTCATCTCTGCGAAGCTGGTGTAAGCTTCACATTTCACGACCATCATATTCTGAAGCCCGACTTCAGCAAACGCATGCAGGCTCATCTGACAATGGACACCAATGTAGTCGTCTTCAGTCTCTTCCCTGGTATTCAAGAAGGAATTCTTAGACAAGTACTGCAACTGCAAAGTCTCAGAGGTATTGTCATGCGCAGTTTTGGTAGTGGCAACGCAATGAAGAGTTCATGGCTCATGCACCTGCTCAAAGAAGCAACGCTTAGGGGAATTGTCATCGTGAACATCAGCCAGTGCGTTGCCGGAACCGTAGAGATGAGCCGCTATGATACCGGTTACCAACTCAAAGACATCGGTGTCATATCCGGCCACGACTCTACCGTAGAGGCTGCCGTCACCAAGCTCATGTATCTGCAAGCACGATACAACGATCCGAATACCATCCGTAATCTGATGGCAAGAAGCATTGCCGGCGAGATAACTATCTAAGCTAACAGGAAAGAATACAATAGGAAATGAGCTGAAAGAAGCTCTTAGTATAGCTTATCCAGAATAGCAAAACGGGAAATCATGTATTTTCACGATGCTACTGGATAAGCTATAATTTTCATTATCCATGGGCATCATTTGGGAAATTGGCTTAATAGTAAAAAAAACAAGAGGTTGAACCATAACAGTCCAACCTCTTGTAACATTTATCTTTAAAGTATCAAAATCCGAGATTACTTCTTAAAGAAATCCTTGACGGCCTCATTGGGAACCATCTGCTCATCGAAGATGTAAGCACCTGTCTTAGGGCTCTTTACCATCTTAATAACCTTTGAATATGCGCGACCATCCGTAGAACCTTCATGGAGGGTAGCGACCGCTTTCTTTGCCATAGTCTATATGTATCTTTTAACTATTAACGTAAAACGAGAACTCTGGTGAGATTACTTGATCTCCTTGTGAAGTGTCATCTTCTTCAAGATGGGATTGTACTTCATAAGCTCCAGACGCTCGGGAGTATTCTTGCGGTTCTTTGTCGTAACGTAACGGCTAGTGCCTGGCAGGCCAGAGTTTTTCATCTCTGTGCATTCCAAGATCACCTGAACTCTATTTCCTTTCGACTTCTTTGCCATGATGATTATTCTCCTAATACTTTAATGTCCTTCCAATCGCAGTAGCCTTTAGAGACTGCCTGCTTCAGAGCTGCGTCCAGTCCAACCTTATTGATGAGACGAAGACCAGCGGCACTAATCTTGAGCGAAATCCAGCAATTCTCCTCTACATAGAAGAACTTCTTGCTGAAGAGATTAACGTCAAAGCTGCGCTTTGTGTGGTGCTTTGAGTGAGACACATTGCAACCTCTCTGTGCCTTCTTGCCTGTAATCTGACAAATCTTAGACATCGCTATTCTTTGTTTTTGATTCGATTTTTGATACTTATTCCAAACAGAGTGCAAAGTTAGCAATCTTTTTTCTGATTAGCAAATAATTAGCGGGCTAATCTTCACTATTAACTATTTTTTTGTTTTTACGATGCCCGGTTTTATCGCCCTATTCATAGCACGAACGAAGACTAAGAAATAGACTTTTTACGCCATTAAGTTTTTTTGCATTGCAAAAAGAGTGATTATTCAAGAGAAATAGTTATCTTTGTAGAAAATTAAAAACACAATGCTGCATTTTATCTCATTCGGCAGCGGCAGCAGCGGCAATTGCAGTCTGATCTTCACAGAGAAAGAAGGATTGCTCATTGACGCTGGCATCGGTGTCCGTATATTGAAAAAACACTTGAAAAACTACGGCCTAAACATCTCCAATATTAGGTCTATACTGGTCACACACGATCATGCCGATCATGTGAAGTCAGTGGGTAGTGTGAGCAAGGATTATCACATTCCTGTATATGCCACGCGCAAAGTGCACCAAGGCATAGAAGAGAACTGGTGTGTGAGAACCAAGGTGCCCCAAGACATGTCATTTGTCGTAGAGAAAGGGCAACCGTTTCATATAGGTGATTTTACGGTCACAGCTTTCGGCGTTCCACACGACAGCAAAGACAATGTCGGCTACTGTATTGAGACAGAAGGCATCAAATTCGTACTGATGACAGACATTGGGCATTTCACAGACGAGATGTTGGAGTATATTGGACGTGCCAATTATCTCGTCATCGAAGCAGATTATGAGAAAGCCATGCTCGAAGCTGGTCCCTACCCTGTAGAACTAAAGCGGCGAATACAAAGTTCGCTCGGCCATACGAGCAACTTTGATTGCGGGCAAGTGCTTGCCCACTATGCCACGCCGGCACTCAGAGGTGTATGGCTCTGTCACTTGAGCGACACCAACAACCAACCGGAGTTAGCCGAGAAAACGGTAAAGCAAGTGCTAAGGGCAAGTGGCATCGTAGCCAGCAATGATCCAGGAGCAGACTTCACACTGAATGCTCTTCACAGAAAGCTGCCGACAGGTGTGTTTGACTTGAAATAGCTGAAATTCTCCTTATATAATTTATGCCTTTAGAAAGGCATACCCACTGCAAAGTGGAATGTAAAGTCGCGTGAAAACTTCGGATGGAAGATGGACCAATGCTCCTTTTGGGTTGTCCATGCTGGATTAATAGCCTTCATGCCCCCATCGAAGCGAAGAATGAAATAGCCGAAATTGATACGCACGCCTAAACCATAAGAAACAGCAATCTGCTTATAGAATTTATCAAAGCGGAATTGCCCTCCTGGCTGATCAGCATAGTTGCGAAGCGTCCAAATGTTACCGGCATCAATAAAAGCTGCACCATTGAATTTCCAAAAAAGGAAGGTGCGATACTCTGCACTAAGGTCCAGCTTCATGTCACCTGTCTGATTGATGAAATCAATACGACCGTCTTTTCCGCGATAGCTGCCCGGACCGAGTTCTCGCACCGACCAACCTCTCACACTGTTGGCACCACCAGAGAAATAACGTTTTTCAAAAGGCAACACGGTGCTGTTGGCATAAGGATAGGCTAAACCAAAGGCAGCATGGAGGGCCAGCACATTGCGGGTATCGAACTGCTGGATACGCGTATAGTCAAAGTCAAACTTCAGATATTGAGCATATGGTATATGGTTAAAGAGCGTATACTGCCCATTCTCGTTTTTCTTCAGTCCCAGCAAAGGAGAGAGCCCTCTCAACAATCCTCCACCCGACTCAAAATTCATCTTCAAAGCATTGACGCCATTGTTATAACTGAATCCTACGCCCATTCTAAGGATAAAAAGATTCTCATAGTTGTAGCGCAGGATAGCATTTCGATTAGAGGCATCATCAAGATAGTCTTCCTTAAAAGTAGCGCTGATCCATGGCATGTAGACATAGTTCAGATCCAGAAGATCAAAGCGGTAATGGGTATTGTGCCCAGGATCAGCCCAACGGTAGCGCCATCCGGCAGACAGGACCCGACGATGAAACTCTGGTCGGTTTTGCATGTCCCAGGCTAAAGACAACTCAGAAGTAGCACTGCTTTGGCGGCGGAAGCTCCGCGAAAGGAAAGGTGCTAAGAACTCAGGGAATTGAAGTTTGGCCTGTACACCATATTCTATATAGTCTTCATCGTTATAACCCTCCAATCCTGTAATGGCCTCAAAAGCACCACGCAATTGCACACTCAGCAGTTCTGATCCGCGTAGCAAGTTTCTATTTTCGTAGATGAGTGACGCTGCTGCACCCAAGTCTCCTGCCGTGTTGGTGCCTTCGGGTTGAAAAGCAATTGTGGACCTCTTGTTCATGCTCAACTGAATATGGCAATCCAAAAGATTGGAGTCGGGAACCTCATTAAACAGAATGTTGGTATACTTCACCGCCTGAAGACGGCTGAAATTGGAATAGGTCTTCTGTAGATCCGTATTACTAAATGGACGTCCAGCAGTGATCGCCGTGTTGTTTTCAAGTACATTCCTCCGAAGCTGTGCCTTGCCTAAAGCGCCATCAGAATACTGAACTGAACGGATGACAAACCTGGGATGGTCAGTTGGACGAGCATCACTATTGGCCTGATACTTCTTAAGATGTAGCACAATACCCACCGAACGACTGTCGGAAGAGGAATCGGCAGTGAACGAGATAAAGTCCTTATGAAACTTGTAATATCCGAAATTCTGAAGCAATGCCGTCAGCCGGTCACGCTCACCCTCCAATGCTTTGATTGTGAATGGAGATCCTTCGCGAAGGGCAGAAGCCGACTTTCTATGCTGCTGTCGGGATATGCTGTCGTCGTCGACCAGCAATTGACGAATAGCAGGATCCTGAATGTCGTAGCTGATATGTCCGAAACGATATTGTGCCCGCGGATGAAGCATATAGACAGCCTTGAGAGAATGTCCCCTAACAATTGTGTCAAGCGTAACACTGGCATGTAGATACCCTTGGTTGATCATGGCCTGGCGCAAATCGTCCATTGTCAGCCGTGCAGTAAGCGTGTCAAAGACTACAGGGCGCTCTCCAATACGCTTAAGGGTACGGTTGATCCATTTCGTACTATCCTTACCAGCAAGAGTATAGGTGCCCATTGGTATTTTGAAAAGTGAAAACCATTTAGAGTTTGCTTTCTGACGAATATAGGGAAAGAGCTGCGATGCATCGAACGATTCCTCGTCAGATCTGATCTCCACAGAGGTGAGCAAATAACTTCCCCGTGGCACGTACTTGGAAGTGCTACATGCCGAAACCAGACATAACGTGAGGACAAGGATAACGTAGAAATATGTAACTTTTGATTTCAACTGCTATATTTTTGGTACAAAGGTAATGCATTTTGTTGACAGATTACATAAAAATAACACATTATTTTTATCGGTTACAACATTAATCACTAACTTTGCAATATGATAAGCAAGGCAAGAATAAAATTTGTTCATACACTTGAACAGAAGAAGGCACGCATACGCGAACAGCTCTTCGTGGCCGAAGGCCCCAAGGTCGTCGGTGATCTGATGGCACGCTTTCTACCCAAGATGCTTTTCCATACGGCTGATTGGCAAACGCCCCTGGAAAACACTGACGCGGTTGAGGTCAACGAAATCGTCAGCGAGGAAGAGTTAAAAAAGCTCTCATTCTTGCAGCATCCGCAACAAGTGCTCGCCGTCTTCCCCCTACCCCACACTGAAACTGCCAACATGCAGTTGCCAAGTCAACAACTTTGTCTTGCGCTCGACGGGGTGCAGGATCCCGGCAATGTAGGAACAATCATCCGGGTGGCCGACTGGTTTGGCATCACACAGATCTACTGTTCCCATGAAACTGCCGACGTCTACAACCCGAAGGTGGTGCAAGCCACGATGGGCAGTCTGGCAAGAGTGGATGTACAATATACCGACTTGACAACACTCATCGACAACCTTCCCGAGAGCTGTCCCGTCTATGGCACGCTGCTTGACGGGAGTGATTTGTATCAACAAGAATTGAGTGACCATGGTCTCATCGTCATGGGAAATGAAGGAAAAGGACTAACCGTCGAAGTCAGACAACGCGTCAACCACAGACTTCTGATACCCAACTATCCTAAAGGCAGGGACACAGCAGAAAGTTTGAACGTAGCGATCGCCACCGCCATCGTGTGCGCAGAGTTTAGAAGAAGAATAGAATAAATAGTATAAACGGACCGAAATCATGAATACAGACCACATTGAGAATGAACTTTATAAAGTAAGGAGTGTCAGAGCCTGCATCAAGTCGGCAACTGACATGATGGTCAGTAACCCACTGACTATCCTTCGCCGTACTTGGCTGTCAACTTTGGCTCTAAGCATTGTCACAAGTTTAAGCATTCTTTTGTCTTCTCTCTTAGAGTCACAACAACCGACCACAACGGAGACCAGTATTGTAAATACACCTCTTCTAATTCTCAGTGTCATCTCGCTCATTGCCTACATCGCTATCGCATCATGGTGGGGTGCCTCAGTAATCAGTCTGCTGACTGGTCGCAAGGTGAAAGACAATATCCGACGCATACTCTACTTGATATTAGCAATGCTCGGACTTTATGTCATCATGGGCGTATGCATCTCTGTGGGCTATACGCTGCCTATGTTTGGCGGTAAAGCTTCTTTGGGGCATCCAACTCTTGCCTCACCTTTAGTGGCAGGCATCATACTTGTCTTAGCCCTTATCTTTATCCTACCCATCGGCTATTCTTCCATGAAATACCTCGTGGAGCCTCAACAAAAGCTGATGAGCATTGTCGGTAAACCTTATAAGACAGGACTGCGCCGTTGGGGCTTTCTCTTCCAAACAGCCCTTCTCGGCGGCATCATCATCTGTATCCTCATCGCCATCACCGGTGTGCCGGAGATGATTCTTGAGACAGCTAAAAGAGCCAATGACATAGGTATGACAATGGGCGACAACAATGGTCTAAGTGCATCTTTCATGATGTTACAATTTTTCGTCACCATTCTGATCTACTTCATTTGGTATTATATCTGTTGCTGGATGAACTTTGTCTATTACTATGCTTATGGCAGTATTGAAGCTAAGGAAAAAGTTAAAAAGGATGTTGTCACTTTATCTACAAGTAACAGTGCAAACAATAACGACTTCGAGGCTCAGAGTAAGCATTTAAATCTGGAAACAGAAAAGACACCTGACAGAGGACTAGACATAGAAGATATTCAATAAGAATCATATTTATTAAAAAAGAGAGATGGAAAAACAACGCATTCTTTTTATCGACCGTGACGGCACACTTATCGAAGAACCGGCTGACGAGCAGATCGACTCTTTTGAGAAGTTGCGCTTCGTGCCCGGTGTTTTCAGCAATCTGGGATATATCCACAAACGTATGGGATTCCGCTTTGTGATGGTCACCAATCAAGACGGGCTTGGCACACCGTCGTTTCCAGAGGAGACATTCTGGCCCGTGCACAGACTGATGCTTCAAGCGCTGGAGAGCGAAGGCATTACTTTCGACGACCAGCTCATCGACCGGCACTTCCCGGAAGACAACTCACCAGAGCGCAAGCCCGGCACTGCCATGCTGAAGAAATACATCGACAATCCGGCTTACGACATAGCCGGGAGCTATGTCATCGGCGATAGAGAGAGTGACGAACAGCTTGCTAAGAACCTGGGATGCAAGGCCATCATCCTCGGACGCGACGGCATGACATGGGAAAAAACAGCCGAACTGCTGATTGCTGGAGAACGTACCGCAGAGGTGAGACGTACTACCAAAGAAACAGACATATTCGTACGTGTCAACCTTGACGGATCGGGTAAGACAGACATTGACACCGGGCTTGGATTCTTTGATCACATGCTGGAGCAAATCGGCAAACACGGTATGATAGACCTCACCGTACACACGAATGGCGATCTTTGGGTCGATGAGCACCATACTATTGAAGACACTGGCATTGCTTTGGGAGAGTGCATTCTCAAAGCATTAGGCGATAAGCGGGGCATCGAGCGATATGGATTCTGCCTGCCTATGGACGATTGCCTGTGTCAGGTGGCTATAGACTTTGGCGGACGTCCTTGGCTCGTTTGGGATGCCGAGTTCCACAGAGAAAAGATCGGAGAGATGCCAACAGAGATGTTCATGCACTTCTTTAAAAGTTTCAGTGACGCAGCACGCATCAACCTGAACATTAAGGCGGAGGGTGAGAACGAACATCATAAGATAGAAGGCATCTTCAAGGCGCTGGCACGCAGCTTGAAGATGGCTGTAAGAAGAGATATCCACCACTTGGTGCTGCCTTCTACAAAGGGAACACTATAAATACAAATAAACTAAAAAAGGAGAGCAGAAACAATTCTGCCCTCCTATTTTATATATAGCGTATCAGAAATCTGACCTGACGCTCTTCTCTGTTTTACATAATGTTGAGCAGATATCAAGTCATATCATTACGACTCTGACTTCCTACCTCAACAGCCGTTTTCTTACCTTACTCTGCTTTTCCCATCAGCTTTTTCAACAGTCCAGGGATCTCGCAACTCTCCATAGCCACCGGCACGCCAGCAGCCTCGAAAGCCGCAATCTTGTCAGCAGCAGAACCAGAACTGCTGGAGATGATAGCACCTGCATGACCCATCTGCTTACCCGGGGGCGCTGTGCGACCATCAATGAAAGCGACGACAGGCTTAGTGATATGCTCCTTGATATAGGCAGCAGCATGTTCCTCTGCATCACCGCCAATCTCACCTATCAAGGCAATGGAGTCGGTGTCCGGGTCATCTTGGAACATCTGCAGCAGATCCTCAAAATAAAGACCCACCACAGGATCGCCACCGACGCCTATTGCTGTGCTCTGTCCCATACCAGCCTTTGTAAGGTTATCGACGACTTCGTAAGTCAGTGTACCCGAGCGACTGATGACACCAGTATGTCCCTTCTTAAAGATATTGGAAGGCATGATGCCCACCATACTCAGTTCGGGCGAGATCAGTCCCGGGCAGTTCGGACCTATCAGATGAGCACCCTTCACCTGGATATAGCGCTGGGCAATGACAGCATCCACCACGGGAATGCCCTCTGTAATGCAGATGATGAGTTTGATACCGGCATCAGCAGCCTCCAACATAGCATCCTTGGCAAATGGAGCAGGAACGAAGATGATCGACGTGTTGGCCTTCGTTGACTCTACAGCCTCACGAACTGTATTGAATACAGGAATGCCATCCACCTCCTGTCCACCTTTTCCGGGTGAAGTGCCGCCAACAACGTTTGTTCCGTATTCTTTCATCTTGGCAGCATGGAAACTGCCGTCGCGGCCTGTGATGCCCTGAACGATCAGGCGCGTATCTTTATTGATCAAAATACTCATGATAATACCTTTTAAAAGATTAAAGATTGTTCATTGCCTCCACAGCCTTATGACCTGCATCGGCCATGGTCGTTGCTACGATGAAATGGGAATTCTGCAACAGGCGACGTCCCTCCTCTGCATTGGTTCCTGTCAGACGGATGACGATCGGCATGTCGGTATTGATGCTCTTGAACGCCTCCAAGAGTCCCTTTGCCACATCGTCGCAACGAGTGATACCACCGAAGATATTGATCAAAATCACCTTCACATGCTGATCGCTCATCAACAGATTCATGGCATCTACAATCTTCTCAGGGTTAGAACTGCCACCAATGTCCAGGAAGTTGGCAGGATTGCCTCCATAGAGCTTGATCATGTCCATGGTAGCCATGGCAAGTCCGGCACCATTGACCATACAACCGATATTACCACCTAAGTTGACATAGCTAAAACCTTTAGACTTGGCATAGAGTTCTTTTTTCTCATCCTCCGTAGGCTCATTGAGTTCTGCCACATCAGGATGACGATAAAGTGCATTATTGTCAAATGTCATTTTGGTGTCAATAGCCTTCAACTGCCCCTCTTTCGTCAACACCAGTGGATTGATCTCTGCCAGAGAAGCGTCCTTCTCCATAAACAGACGATAGAGATTCTTGAAAAGAGGTATGGCTTGCTTCACCACAGCCTTGTCATCAAACAGTTTGTAAGCAGCCGCGCGAGCCTGGAAATCAGCCATGCCGATAAGCGGATCAATCACTATCTTCTCTATCTTCTCCGGTGATTCTTTGGCAACCTGCTCGATATCCATACCTCCGGCACGAGACAGCATCATCAAAGGAGACTTACTCTTACGGTCGATCAGAATGCTGACGTAATACTCTTTGTCTATGTTCACAGCTTCTGTGACAAGCACGCGGTCAACGACGTATCCTTTGATGGTCATCCCAAGAATGTCAGATGCCACCTTGCGTACCTCATCTTCCGAAGCAGCGAGCTTCACGCCGCCAGCCTTTCCACGTCCGCCTGTGTGAACTTGCGCTTTGACTACAACCCGTCCAGAGCCTAACCGATGGTAAGCGTCAACACATTCATCAACGCTACGACACAAAATAGGACTGTCTACGGGCAAACCATACTGAGCAAAGAACTCCTTTGCCTGATATTCGTGTACCTTCATAATATATTAGTTAATGAATTAACAAGTCACAAAATTAGCGATTTCTTTCAAAAGTGCAAAATTATCAGGCAACTATTTTCCAATTATTCTCGCCTGATGACAAGAGTAGAGAGTTATTCCTTTACATATTGCTAACTATTGGCAAAGTTGCAAAGGATTATTTCGCCATTCAAGAATAGATAATGCGCTTTGAGAACAAGAGAAGACTTCTCTCATCTACTTTATTAAGAAAGCTGGAAAACGCAAAAGATTTTGCTATATGGGCAAAATTTTGTACCTTTGCCGTGCAACCTGTCAAGGCGAGATAACATGTAGTGTATTCCGAAAGGACGTTACGCGTAAGTCTAGTTATGAACTCTTACAGGTGCCTTATTATCAGTTCATAACAATAAAAAATCATGAGTGTAGTAAACAAGAAGTTGACAGACACCATTCTGTCTATGTCGCTCCTGACCATTATGGCAGGGGCTGCCATCGCACCGGCCTTGGGCGTTATCAAGGCTCACTTTGCAGAAGCTCCTGAACTGCTCGTCCAGTCCATAGTCAGCATTCCGGCTCTGTTCATCATCATCACCAATCTCTTCTTCCTCGACATCAGCCGCCATTACAGTACGCGGGCGATAGCCCTTTTCGGGCTTGTGCTCTACGTGGCAGCCGGAGCAGGATGCTTCCTTGTCGGCAATATCTACGCGCTTCTTGTCCTACGGGCGTTGCTCGGTGTGAGTGTAGGCCTCATCATGCCGCTATCCACCGGTCTGTTGGCCTACTACTATCCTCCCGAACAGCAGGCGCATCTCATGGGCCTCTCGGCTGCCATGAACCAAATGGGCGGTGTCGTAGCCACACTGTTGGCCGGACTCTTGTCGTCAATAGGGTGGCAGTGGGCCTTTCTCGTGTATCTTTTAGGACTGTTCGCTGTAGTCATGGTGGCTGTCTATTTGCCTGACGACCACCTTGGCTCTGCCAACAAGCGTGGTATTCCTTTCCAGCCACGACAACTGTTGAAGTTCCACCCTTCAGTCAACGGAATGCTCTTGCTGATGATGATCTTCTTCATCTATCCCACCAACTTTGCCATTACAGCTGAGAAGCAGACTGGACTGGGGTTGACCATCACCACACTCATCATGGTGGGACTGGACCTTGTGGCGTTCTTCGTCGGCATGATATTCGGGCAACTGATGAACATCTTCCGCGAGCCGATGAAATACCTTGCACCGCTATTCTTCCTGGTCGGCTATTTTTTCTTCTCCGTGGCTCATTCCATTTTTCCCTTGCTGATGGGTGCTGTATTCACGGGCATTGCCAATGGTGTGGGTGTACCTTATCTCAACACCATCGCGTCGATCAAGGGAGGCCGCAACTCAGCTACTACCGTCATGCCGCTGCTCTCCGCCGCGTTGTATATGGGGCAGTTTCTCTCTCCCATCGTCGTAACGCCGCTGTCACGATGGATTCTCGGCGAACAGGATGTGGCGGGCAGTTACAAGATTGGCATCATGCTCTGTCTTGTCTTCCTCATTCAAGTCTATACCACCCGCCACTACCAAAGCTTACCGCCAAAGGGAAAATAGCAACAATAACGCAATTCTCTATTTCTTCCACGCTCCGACAACCTCTCCTATATACATGGAGTGGATGCCGGCGGGGAAGTTACCGTAGAGTTTGCGCGGCACGTCGTTGCGGAAAGCTGAAGGACTAAGTTGCTGGTCGTACATGATCTCACACTCATAGACAGCGGTAGCCTCGGTGAAGTAAGGTGCACCATGCTTGGTATAGGCTACATGCAGTCCGAGGGCCTTTGCCTTGTCGCCGTCGCGTCCGCTATGGTGCCCCATATAATCCGCCACTTTCATATCGTCGAAGGTCATCACAGTGAAATAACGAGCACGCTCCATGAACTCATGGGTGTAGCGCTTCTGTGCCACATAGACGGTCATGGTAGGCTTGCCCCACAACGTACCGGTGTCACCCCAACCGATAGTCATGGCATTGTAACCATTGCCTGTGGAGTCAGCGGCGGCAAGAATGGGAGCGTTGGCAAAGAAGGTAAAGGGATTGTCTGTGAAGTCGTTGTTTATATCTATCTCCTTGAATCCATGTTCTGTCTGCGCGCATATCTTTTGACCACCAATAAGTAGCAGCAGGATAGTTGCAAGAATGTTGAAATGCTTCATAATAATGATACGTTATTTATTAGTTGTTTTGTTTATTTGTGATTGTGATTGTCGAGGAACAGTAATTCGGCCTCTAACATCTCCATCATGGGCATGGAGACTCCGGCACCACGTGCTTCCTCAATAGGACGCGTGTAGAGATAGTTGATCTCCATAGGTCGATGGAAGTCATAGTCAAGTTTCATGCTCGGGGAGTATGGCTTCATCTTCCGTGTCATGTTGAGCATGGTCTCGGCATAGTCATCGCCAATACCTTCCACGCCCACAGCCTGAGCCGCATGAATGATCTCCAGCATCTGTCGGCGGAGCAGCCTCTCGATGAAAGAATCTGCCACCAGCTTGTCAGTCTGAGTGTTGAGCACCACACTCATCCCATTGAATGTCATATTCCACACGGCTTTCTTCCACCTTGCCTCACGATAGTCCACTCTATCAGCCTTGATGCCGGCGGCAACAAAATCAGCCACTACGGCCTCAACACGTTCTGTATCGGGGCAGGAGTAGTTGCCGAGGCTGATGCGCCCTAAACTCTGATGGTTGACGCGTCCCGGTTCTGTCTTGGCCGAACAGATATAAGCCAGTCCGGCCGCCAGCCTCACTTGTGGCAGCATCTTCTGCACGTCCTCTTCCACACCGATACCGTTCTGGATGAGCACTACAAGGGTATCGGGCTTGAGCAAGGGCGGCAACAATTGAGGCAGCAAATAGTTGTTGACCGACTTGAGCGACACCAGAATGACATAGCATGCCGGCATGTCAGCGGCACGATGGTAAGCGTTGACAACATCAAGATGGAACGAGCCTTCGCACGAGTCCACCTGCAAGCCATGCTCCACGACATAGTCGTAGTCGCTGTGGAAGAGAAAGTGTACTTTTTCACCGGCTTTGGCAAGTTTACCGCCATAGTAACCTCCTATGGCTCCAGTGCCAATGACACCATAACATAGTTTCTTCTGATTCATAAACAAAAAATATTTCTTGAGAAGTTGTCATCCCACGTTGAGATGTGAGGGCGGAATGCCATATTGTTTCTTAAACGCAGTGGAGAAATGACTGAGGTTTTTGAACCCTGCCTTCATATAGACATCATTGGCCTTCATACCTTTCTCCAGCAGTCTTCGCGCCTCCTGTAGTCGTCGCTGAGTGAGCTACCGCTATGGACAAAGATGTAAGATGCTGTCGAAGTCGTTAAGAACACATCAGCTGCCGTCAGATCCTTGACGATCACTTCATTGCTGGCAAAGTTGTCTGTGGTGCCGGGGAGATACTCCTTGGGCCAATTGGTTTCGTTCAACATAACTTTTTTCCTTTCTTTTAAATAACTTTTCTTGTTTCGATGGTGCAAAGTTACGAAGGAAAGGCGGTCATGCAGTTATGCGAAACGTCAAAGACCACTTTGCTCAAACGACAACCCACAAAAGCTATTGCATAGAAACAACCTTGTTGTAAGTGACGTTGCGCTCGTCCCACTTGTCTTTTGGTTTTACCTGGCTGGCCGGATAACCTATGACGATGGTGTTGAATGGTACGAGGTATTTCGGAAGTCCAAGCACCTCTGCCACTGCCTTACAGCGGTCAGGAGCGGGATAAGTGCCCGTCCACACTGCTCCCAAGCCCATGGCGTGGGCAGCAAGGAGAATGTTCTCGCTTACAGCAGAAACGTCCTGAATCCAGAAGTCCTTGCCACCGCCCTGTAGCGTCTTGTTCATATCGCCACAGACCACGATGGCAAGCGGTGCTTTCTTGGCAAAGCCAGCGTTGGGATTGGCCTTGGCAAGCCCGTCGAGTAGCTCACGGTCGGTGACCACAACAAAGTGCCAGGGACGCTTGTCGGCAGCCGACGGTGCAGCCATACCGGCACGCAACAGCCGCTCTATCTTCGCACTGTCAACGGGCTTGTCGAGATAGGTCCGGACGCTCGCACGCGTAAGGATATTCTCATACACGACATCTTCTGCAGATGTCACGACAGGCTGTGCTGAGGAAGCCCTCGCCAACTTATAGCTGACAAATATCAAAGCCAGCAATAGTGCAACAATTAAGATTCTATTGTCCATATGATATCTATTTGGTTATATACGCTATCCAGTTAAAAAGTTCATTGAGCGCATAGTCACCGCTGTGAGGGCGGTTCCAAGCCAAGAGGAAGTTGACATCCTTACCGGCATTCTCCAATTTTGTTGCGAGATTGAGAGCAACAGGGAAGGCTGTGTCACGGTCGATGGAGCCATGACGGATATACCAGTGCGGAGCAACAGTGACACCCTCCTGGCCGATCTGCTCCATCGGGTTAAGCAGATATTCCTCTTCTTTGATCTTATCCGAGACGGTTGTTCCGTTCTTCCCAGCAGAATAGTCAGTGAAATTGGCCGGTATGTTATTAACATCGCCGAACTCGTCGTTCTCTCCGCTGGCTTCATTGCCTGCCACACCAAGCGCGTCGAAGGCAGGAGCCATCTTCAGCGGAGTCTTATTGGCCACATAGTTCAGATACTTTGTCATGTCAAGATCAATGATATACTCCCCGACACGCTTTACCTTACCTCCGGTCATGCCGCCTTTCTTCGTGTTCCTGGCCATGTCCTTAGGCAGATTATTGAGATCGGGCATACCACCATTGACAGGCGCGAACGTACCTGCGTCACTGGTGAAACAGAAGCCTATGCTGTCGGGAATATCAGCACCGGCATCCTTGGCAATCTGCGCCGACCGGATAAGTTCTTCCTTGATATAGCTGAGATAGTTGTCGCCAGTGAGTAGTGTGCCGTCTTTTCTCTTCAGTCCGAGTGAGTTGACATAGGCAGGAAACAGAGCGGCGAGTTCTTGTGTCACTTGTCTGTGCGCCACGTCATTGGCCTTTCGTGAGTCGGTCTGGCCATAAAGCCACTCATAGGCCATGTCGGCATGACGGAGGTCAGTGATGGGACAGTAGCAGACGCTGGCAAAGACATCGTCGCGTTCATCAGCAGCCACCATTGCCTTGAGGTATTTCTCATAGGCAGGATTATTGCCTGTAGCTCCCATCAATGCCGACATCGCACCACCAGCCGAAGTTCCATCGGTGATAATCTTCTCAGCGTCGCCAGGCATCTGCTCGTCGAAGTGGCGCAAATAGCGTATGGCAGCCTTGAGGTCGAGGATGGCAGCAGGAGCTTTACCGTTATAGATTTTCTTCTTGCCCTTAGTGACATAAGAAGATCTTCCCCGCGAGCCTACGATGGCAACCACATAGCCGCGCTGCAAAGCCATGCCTGTCGCATCACCAGCCGACGGATTGCCCGCCGCCGACGGCATATAACCACCCACGTTGGTCTTCAGGAAGATAGGTGCATGAAGATATGCGCCCTCCGGTACGAAGACATTCATGAACTGATAAGTGGTGTCCTCGACGTTGGTCACATAATAGAGTTTAGTAAAAGCAGTATAGTTTACTCTGCCCTTCGGCATTTCTACAGACCCCGCCACGCCCTTTGAAGCATCAAACTGCAACTGTGTAGTAGGCTTCTTGGCAGCTGATACATTCAATGTCATCATCGCTACCAGTGCTGAAACGAAAAACTTCTTCATACGTTACTTTTGTTATGAACCATAATAAACTCCACCCGAAATTCATAACTGGATTTACATGCGCATGTACCGGCAACACTCGTTACATTTCTTATCAAGAAGAGCACTGCAAAAGTAACAAATATTCTCGCAATCCCCCACAACGAAGCGACCAACTTTAATATTATTATGCCATATTAACTAAAGAAGAACTTCAACCGCTACAGTACCAAGAACCATGGCCAGTCGCGCAGTGAGTTCCGTCAGTGCCTTCAAACACAATCATAACAGCAGTCATAAAAATGCGGAAGGTATTAATTTAGAAACAGAAAAGGCTTGGCACACGTACAGTTCGTTCGCAGAAGATGGAAACCTTATGTGATTCATCATATATAGCACTTCCCCCTGCATCATCCTGACATGTCTTTAGCTGCCAATATAAGACGAAAGCCCCACTCACAAACGCGCCAGAAAATGCAAATACTTAGCATTCTCTGGCGCTATACATTCAATAGGATGAATTATCCGAAGTTGTCGTACATGATATTCTCAGGCTCCACACCCAAAGAATCAAGATAGTCGGTCACGGTCTTAATCAGCATTGGAGGACCACAAAGGTAGTACTCGCAGTCTTCCGGCGCATCGTGATCCTTAAGATAGGTATCGCGGATGCAGTTCACCGCAAAGCCGGCATAGTACTTCACACCGGCAGCATCGGCCTTGGGATCAGGACGGTCGAGAGAGAGATGGAAGTGGAAGTTGGGGAATTCCTTCTCCAATTCCCAGAAGTCCTCCAAGAAGAAGGCCTCGGTCAGCGAACGTGCACCATAGAAGAAATGCATCTCACGGTCGGTGCAGTGCAGCGTCTTGGTCATGTGCATGATCTGAGAACGCAGAGGAGCCATACCGGCACCACCGCCAATCCAAATCATCTCCTTACCAGTATCGAAACGTGGATGGAAGTCTCCATAAGGACCACTCATAATCACCTTGTCACCAGGCTTAAGGCTGAAGATGTAAGACGAACCGATACCCGTCGGCACATTTTGGAAGCCCACCTGCGGACGTGGCAGGAACGGTGTGGTGGCAATACGCACGGTCAGCGTTATGATGTCGCCCTCGGCAGGATAGTTAGCCATAGAATAGGCACGGACGGTAGGTTCGGGATTGTAAGCCTTCAACGAGAAGATATTGAACTTTTTCCAAGCTCCGATATATTCGTCGCCTATCATGCTCTTGTCGAAGTCCTTGTCATAGTCGATGCAGTCGTAAGCCGGAATCTTGATCTGAGCATATGAGCCAGGAATGAAGTCCATGTGCTCGCCCGGCGGCAGAGCCACCTTGAACTCCTTGATGAAGCTTGAAACGTTTTTATTGGAGATGACGGTGCACTCCCACTCTTTCACGCCGAGGATAGACTCAGGAATCTTGATGTCAAAATCGCCCTTGACCTTTGTCTGGCATCCCAGGCGCCAGTGTTCCTTGATCTGCTTACGTGTGAAGTGAGGGCGCTCGGAATCGAGGATCTCACCGCCACCGCTGAGCACCTGCACCTTGCACTGGCCGCAACTGGCCTTGCCACCGCAGGCTGAAGGCAGGAAGATGCCGTTGGCGTTGAGCGTAGACATCAGGCTATCGCCTTGGGGCACCGTGAGTTTCTTGTCGCCATTGATTGTAATGGTCACGTTACCGCTGGGCGAGAGATATTTCTTCGCGATAAGCAGGATGATGACCAAAAGGAGAATCGCAGCAAGGAAAACTGCGATACTTACTGATATAAACTGTCCCATAATCTATGTTTTCTTCTCCTTAAAATTTAATACCCGAGAAGCACATCATGGCCATAGCCATGAGGCCCACAGTGATGAAGGTGATGCCCATACCCTGCAATGGCTTGGGCACATCGCTATACTCCATCTTCTCACGGATGGCACCCATGGAGACGATGGACAACGTCCAACCCAGTCCGCTACCAAGGGCATAGCCGATGCTGTCCCACACGGAACCTATATACTGAGCACTGGAGGGATCCATATTAATGCGCTGCTGCATGAACAGCGAGGCACCCATGATACAGCAGTTCACGGCAATCAGAGGCAGGAAGATGCCCAGTGCTGAATATAAAGAGGGACTGTACTTCTCTACTGCCATCTCCACCAACTGTGTGATGCCGGCGATGATGGCAATGAACAAAATGAAGCTCAGATAGCTTAAGTCCACACCCTTGACCAGGCAATCCGGTCCAAGGACATACACCTGAAGCAGATAGTCAACGGGCACGGTGACCAACAACACAAAGGTTACGGCCATACCCAATCCGAATGACGTCTTCACATTCTTCGACACGGCAAGGAAAGAACACATGCCGAGGAAGAAGGCGAATATCATGTTGTCGACAAAGATCGACCTGAAAAATAATCCAAAGAAATGTTCCATAATAGAAATATCGCTTTAATAATGATCAATACCGACAAACCTTACTTCTTGTCCTCTTTATAGAAATAGGCGCGGTGAACCCAGATGACACATCCCAAGAGGATAAGAGCCATGGCAGGCATGGTCATCATACCGTTGTTGACATAGCCTGCATCGTAGAAGCTCTGCGGGATGATCTTGAAGCCAAGGAGTGAACCACGACCGAAGAACTCACGGAAAGCGCCGACGATGATCAAGATCATCGCATAGCCGAGACCGTTACCGATACCGTCGAGGAAACTCGGCCAAGGCTTGTTCATCATGGCGAAAGCCTCCAAGCGCCCCATGAGGATACAGTTGGTGATGATCAGTCCTACATACACCGAGAGCTGCACACTCACGTCGTAGGCCACAGCCTTCAGTATCTGGCTGACAATCGTCACCAAGGCGGCGACGACGACCAACTGCACGATGATGCGGATACGCATGGGGATGGTCTTGCGGATGAGTGCAATGATCACATTAGAGAAAGCCGTAATCACCGTCACGGCCAGTCCCATGACAATGGCGGGCTTGAGCTGAGATGTCACGGCCAGCGCGGAGCAGATACCGAGAATCTGAACGAGGATTGGGTTGTTGATATTCAACGGCCCACCCAACACCTCTTTATTTTGCTTACTGAATAAACTCATAATTCGTCTTTATTATTTAGCATTCAGAAATTTAATATACTGTCCAAGACAGTCGTGAAGCATATCCGTGACACCATTGGATGTCAGCGTAGCACCAGTGACAGCGTCCACAGAGTTGGGATCATTGCTGTCGCGCTTCTTCAACACCGAGATGGCGATGGCATTACGGTCTGCGCCCTTGAAGAGCTTCTTGCCCTGGAACTGCTCTTGCCACTTCTGGTTGTCCTTAATCTCGGCACCCAGTCCGGCCGTCTCACTCTCATGGTTGAAGTAAGCACCATAGATCGTAGACTTATCATCGTTCAGAGCGATATAGCCGCTGATCGGTCCCCACAGTCCCATGCCATAGACAGGAATCACATATTTGGTCTGGCCGTCGACGTTGCATACATACACCGCCAACTTACCAGCCTTGAAATCACCGGAGTTGAGCTTAAAGCCGGCAGCGGTGCCACCCTTAGAGCCTTTGTCAACGACATTGCCGTTGGCATCAATAATCTCGTCGGCAGTGACCACCTCTTTATATTTGGCGGCAGCAGCCTGATCCTGCAAGCCACGGATGTTGAGCGAATAGAGTATCTGCTTCTGCTTGTCAAGTGCCACATTAGCTTCCTGTGCCGGACGCAATGCCTGAAAGACAAAGGCCAGCAAGAAGGCAACGATCACCACAAGAACGGCAGCATAGACAATCGTATAAGAATTGGAATTTGTTTTCATACCTTATATTATATAATGTCGTCTGCTTGATTAGTTAGAAGAACGTTTGGCACGCTTCGAGATGTTGGACTGAACGACGCAGTAGTCGATCAGCGGTGCAAACATATTGCCGAAGAAGATAGCGAGCATCATTCCCTCGGGATAACCGGGGTTCAGGACGCGCACCACCACTGCCATGATACCGATGAGCAGACCATAGATATATTTACCTGTCTCGGTACGTGCAGATGTGACAGGGTCAGTAGCCATGAACACGGCACCAAAGCAGAAGCCACCCAGCACGATGTGCTCATACCAAGGAATAGGTGTCTTGCCAGTTACTGCAAAGATCAAAGCCATGGCAATGCCACCGACGAAGACACTCAGCATGGTCTTCCAACTGGCAATGCCTGTCCACAACAAAATGACAGCACCAATAGCGATGGCGATGACAGAGGTCTCACCTACGGAACCGGGGATAAAGCCCAAGACCATATCGGTCAGGCTCGACTGTGGCGTGATGCCCTGGGCAATCTGTCCCAGTGGCGTAGCAGCCGTGAATCCATCGGGCAACTGATAGCCGAGGCCACAGATAGAATCTGTACTTACCCACACCGAGTCACCCGTCATCTTGCTGGGATAAGAGAAGAACAGGAACATACGGGCAGCAATAGCCACGTTGAAGATGTTCATACCTGTACCGCCAAAGATCTCTTTGGCAAAGATGACAGCAAAAGCGACAGCGATCGCCAACATCCACAACGGTGTGGTCACAGGGATGATCAGTGGGATGATGATACCGGAAACCAAATAGCCCTCTTGGATTTCTTCGCCTTTCCACTGAGCCCAAGCGAACTCTATGCCCAGACCGACGATGTAACTCACCAGCAGGTTGGGCAACACAGCCAGGAAGCCATAAAAGAAGAGTGACCAAAAACCAGTCTCTGCCAGCTTGCCGGCAGCTGCAGCATTCTGATAGCCTACATTGTACATACCGAAGAGCAGCGCAGGAAGCAAAGCAATGACGACAATGCTCATGATACGCTTCGAGTCTAAGGCGTCGTGAATACTGGCACCGGAATCCGACGTAGTATTGGGAACGAACAGGAAACTCTCAAAGCCTTCATAGATGCTGTTGAAGGCATGGAGCTTCCCTCCTTCTTGGAAATTGGGTCGGATGCGGTCAAAGTATTTTTTTAAACCATTCATAGTTTTATATTATTGTTTCTGTGCTAAATATACATCAAGCATTCTCCTTGCGCAGGATGTCAAGGCCCTGACGCACAATTTTTTGTAATGGCAGCTTTGAAGAGTCCACGAACTCTGCCAAAGCGAAGTCTTCAGGCGACACCTCATAGATACCCAACTGCTCCTGTCGGTCAATGTCACCGGCAATAAGCGCTTTGATAAGGTACTCACCATAGATGTCCATCGGCAACACCTTGTCGTACTCGCCACTCATGATCATATGGCGCTCGCCACCTTTTACTCTCGCGTCAAGATCATACTCATGACGCTTGCCCTGGAGCCAAGAGAAATAGCTGTGAGAAACGGAGAAATCGTTGGTACGGGGAGCAATCCAGCCCAGCATCTCGTTGCGGTCATCACCTTCTGGAATAACCGTCACCTCGGATGTATGAGCACCTAAATAATCATCCAAGCCGCACTTCACACCCGTCAAGGGATTGCCATTGAGGATACGAACATGCTGATCTGTTGCTAAGCGGTCCTTCAGAATATCTGCCATCTTCGTACCCACCAACACATTGGCGTATGCCGGTTCTTTCACCTGACTGCCAGCTATAGCAATGACACGGTGAAGATCCACCTTACCTGTCAGCATCAACCGCCCAATGAAAATGACAGCAGACGGATCAACAGTCCATACCACCTCTCCACGGTTGATAGGATTGAGGTGATTGACTTGTATGCCCACATTGCCAGCAGGACAAGGGCCATCGAACACGGTAATCTCTACATCCTTTGCTTGCGTAAGCGCCGCAGACTGCTGTGCCGCACCAATGCCCAAAGAGACGGGAGCCATCTTAGACAAAGCAGTAAGACCAGCCTGAAAAGCAACTTCATTACCTTGAAGTTCTACTTCAAAGTCCGCAGCCAACGGCATGTCGCGCAAAGCGGAAACAAAGATAGCCTTAGGAGATAAAGAGGGGGAAGCCACAACAGCGTAGGGCAGTTGATTGATATAAGCAAACAGTCCGGACTCTAACAGCAACGATTTCACTGCTTTCCCGTCCAATGATGCTACATCTTGTTTGCCATAATCATGAAAGCTCTGCTCCTGATCAGCCTTTACTTTCACATAGAGCACTTTACGCCGTTCACCACGAAGCACCTGCTCCACAGTGCCACTCACAGGAGAAGCACATCGTACCTCCTGGGATAACTTGTCTACAAACAAGGGATCTCCGGCAAGAACATGATCACCCTCTTTGACAACTACTTTTGGCTTTAAACCTACGAAACTACTTGGCACAAGGGCATACTCTCCAGACGAAATCACTTCTACACGTTTGTCCGTCGAAGCTTTTCCCTTTAAATGGATGTCTAAGCCTTTTCGTATCTTAACTACATTTGTCATAGAAAAAATAATAAGTAATACTTCTTATGATATGATGCTGAAATGTCTCATTGTGTCCTGTAACGCACGACTACGTTCTTCCCTTTTCATGGTGAAGCAATCTTTGACGATGCAAATATACTGAAAATTTAGATTAAAAATGATAAAGACAGCCATTTTATTTCATTTTCGAGTTTAATTTTATATTTTTGCACATAAAATGAAATGGTTTAGGCACACAATCAATACTGTGGTATGGGTTTTATTGACATTTTATGTCACCCTTACCATCGCTGTAAACATACCTGCTGTACAAAGATATTTCGGACGTGAAGTGGCCTCTGCCCTGTCTGAAAAATTTGGTACGAAGGTATGCGTAGGCCGTATTGACGTTGGTCTGTTCAACCGTATCATCATAGATGACGTGACGATGCTCGACCAGCAACGCCATCCCATGTTGCGTGCCGGCCGAATTTCAGCAAAGCTCGATCTGCTCCGACTGCCCCACAACGAAATATGCATCACCTCGGCCCAGCTCTTCGGGGCTGACATCCATATCAACAGGGCAACGGCGAATGCAAAACCGAATTATCAGTTCGTCGTGGACTCTTTGGCTTCCAAAGACACGACAAGCCATTCACAACTCAACTTCCAAATTCATAGTCTGATTATCCGACGCGGTGCTCTCTGCTATGACCAACAAGACATGCCGAGGATGCATACCTTCGACCTCAATCATCTCAATATCAAGAATATCAGTACACATATTTTGTTGTCTGATCTGACAAAGGAGGCCGGCAGCATCAACATCAAGAAGCTCAGCCTCTCAGAGCAGTGTGGCTTGGACATTAAGGAACTCACCGCCAAAGCATCGATGTCAAAACACAAGATTGCTTTGGACCATCTTTTTCTTCGTACACCAACATCGAAAGTTTCTCTGAAAGAAATCGTTGTTAATTTCCTGCGCAAGGACAATATGATTGATTGGAACACAATATCTTACGTAGGCAGCATTCAACCTTCAGTTATCAGCACATACGACATCAGTTGCCTTACCAACAAGATTAAAAGGTCCCAAGACAATATTCAGTTCAGTACCCGATTCCGCGGTACGAAACATCACATTGCTATAGAGAACATACTTTTTGATGTCTATCCGGGCAATGCACGCAAATCGTCTATTCTCCATTTTGGTGGAGACATCCGTACGTCTCTCAACAACCGCCAGCCCGACTGGAGCATCATTTGCCACAGTCTCTTCATCAACAAAGAAGGTAAAAACATATTCAACATCAGTCTCCCCGCGGTGGCCGACCGTCTCGACCACCTCGCTTTCACTGGCAATGGGCGTGGGAAGGGCACAAACCAAATCCAAGTCAGTGGCGCCCTGCTCTCTGACGCAGGAAATGCCAAGGTGACTTTCAAAATGGATCACCAGGCGCTTATCGGTTATTTGGAAACGCAACGCTTCAATCTCCAACAGATCACGGCCAACAAAGATTTAGGAGTGTTGGCCGCCAGCATCAAAGTGTCAGGAAACCTCCGTCAGAAAATATTCCAGGCAGACGGACGCATTGACAGGATCGACTTTAAAGGCTACCCATATCAGCATATAGACATCAATGGTGCTTACAGAAACGAGACCTTCTCGGGACGTTGCTCTATCAACGATCCCAACATCGTTGCTACCCTCGAAAGTAAGGACGGAATATCGCTCTCCCGCCATCATTATGCTCTTGAAGCGGAGATTTCCCGACTGCGTCCATCTGCCGTCAACTTGCTAAAAGGCAAACTTGGCGACACCAACTATGCTGTTAACCTCTCGGCCAACATCTCAGGCTCAAGCCTCAACAATCTTGACGGGCTCCTCAAAATCACTAATTTCCGCGCCCAAAGAGCCGATGAGAGTTACGAATTACAGTCCTTACAGCTAAAAGCAGGCAAAAGCAACAATGACCACTTTGTCACGATGCTCAGCGATTTCGGACATATCGAGGTGACAGGGCAATTTGACTATGCCACGCTATTGCAAAGTATTCAAAACGTCTTTGTCCATCAGCTTCCCAGCATACAGACGCTGACATCTTTCAGATACCGCCCTACCCATTCCAACAACTTTGCTCTTACAGCCACCATTCTGCGTGATGACTGGCTGCGCTTCTTCACTGGCATGGATCTGAATTTTCTGCAACCGGTATCCCTCACTTGTAGTTTGGACAGCAAGACTGAGGCCATTGACTGCCATATCGTCGCACCGGATATTGCCTACAATGGAGGACACTATCAGAACGTCAATGTCATTGCCACGTCACCCAACAACCAACTCAACTGCCGAGGCTCACTCACCAAGATGGACGACCGGGGACTGGGCACAGACTACCAACTCCAAACCACAGCAGTCGGCAACACCTTGCGTACCAGCCTGTCCATGGACAATCATGCCAAGAAGCAACGGTTGAGAGGACAGCTCAATGCCGACATGGCATTCCTCACTAACGAGAAAAACCAAGTGGTTGCTTCTTTTGATGTCAAGAAATCTCATCTTCTCGTTGGAGATTCTGTATTTACCATCCACGCCGACCAACTCACTTACAGCAAGAAGCATCTCACCATCGAAAATCTCAATATTGCCAGCAATTCTCAGTCTGTCCGTATTGATGGTCAAGCATCGCCCAACCGTGATGACTCTATTATCGTGGAACTCAACAATGTCAATGTTGAGTATATCCTCGACCTTGTCAACTTCCATTCCGTAGACTTCTCCGGCAATGTCAACGGCAAGGCTTATTTGTCCTCGCTTTTCGACACGCCAAAAGCTAAAGGTGACATAGTGGTCTCCAATTTCCAGTTTGAAGAAGGCAATATGGGAACGCTCAATGCCAATGTAAAATGGAACAACGAGAAGAAACAGATTGACATCGATGCCATTGCCCAAGACACCATGCACACCGACAGGGGTATTCAAGACCGGCGGACTGTCATCAAGGGTTATGTCTCGCCCAAACGCAACGACATCAGCCTCACCTTTAACGCTGAAAACACCAGAGGAGAGTTTCTCAAAGGCTTCTGTTCCAACTTCATGAGCAATATAGACCTTTCGGTCAACGGCAAGCTCAGCCTATGGGGCGACCTGAAGAAACTTAACCTTACGGGCGGAGCAAGAGTCTCGGGAGCTACCACCATCACACCTATTAATACAAGATACTACTTGACCGATGATTCCATCCGCTTTCTGGTGAATGAGATTCAGTTTGTCGGTGACACCATCCGCGACCGGCTCGGCAACCGTGGGTTTCTCACCGGGTCGCTCTACCATACCCATCTCTCTCACCTCAGCTACGGCCTTCATGTCAAGGCCGACAACCTCTTGGGCTATGAGCTCGGTCCCGACGACGGCAATACCGTCTATGGCACTATAGCCGGCACCGGCACTGTCGACATCAACGGCAAGCCTGGAGAAGTCGACATCAAAGTGGACGCCACACCTTCCCGCGGGTCTGTGATGTATTACGACATCACCAGTCCGGAAGCCATTGGTACGCAAGAGTTTATCCAATGGGTATCGAGGGACTCCCTACAGGCGAGATTGGCCAATGCTCTGCCGCCCACAGACAACGACAGCGGAACGGAAAACGTGCCTACCGACATACACATCAACTTCCTTATCCATGCCACACCCGACGCTACGCTGAAAATCATCATGGACAAGACAAGCGGTGACTATATCGACCTCAACGGCACTGGCACCATTCGTGCCACCTATTATAATAAAGGTGGTGTGAACCTCTATGGCAACTATGTTGTAGATCGCGGCATCTATAAGCTGACCATCCAAAACATCATCAAGCGTGATTTCACCTTCAGACAAGGCAGCACCATCACCTTCGGCGGTGATCCCGGTAGGGCCAGCCTCAACCTCGAAGCGCAATATATGCTCAACTCCGTGAATCTTGCCGACTTGCAACTGGGTCGCCGATTCTCAGGCAACAACATCCGCGTCAACTGCCTGATGAAGGTCACCGGTACCCCGTCGGATCCTAAGGTAGACTTCGACATGGACATGCCGACGGTCAGCGCCGATGTGAAGCAGATGATCTACAGCATCATCAACAGCGAGGACGAGATGAAGCAACAAGTGCTGTATCTGCTTGCTGTGGGCCGCTTCTACAACAAGACCGAAAACAATGCTCAAGATGCCGAGGCCAAGGAAAGCCAGACGACACTCGCCATGCAGAGCATTCTCAGCGGACAACTCAGCCAGCAAATCAACAACGTGCTTGGCTCGGTCGTGAAAAATAAGAATTGGAACTTTGGTGCCAACATCTCCACAGGTACAGAGGGTTGGAACAATGCCGAGTACGAAGGTATCCTCAGCGGCAGTCTCCTCAACAACCGGCTCCTCTTCAACGGGCAGTTCGGCTACCGCGACAATGCCGCCACAGCCAACCAATCGTTTATCGGCGATTTCGATATCCGCTACCTCATCGTGCCTAACGGCAATCTGAGCGTACGAATCTACAATCAGACCAACGACCGCTACTTCACCCGTAACTCCCTGAATACCCAAGGCGTTGGCTTTGTGATCAAACATGATTTCGACAGTTGGAAAGAGTTGTGGCACAGAAAAAAGCAAACATCACAAAGTCAGAAAGCAACGGGCACGAAAGATACAAAACAGACAAAGAAGAAAAAAAAGATTGAATGACCGAAGATAATAATAAATCTAACAGAGCGAACACTCATTTTTTAAATGAAAAACGCTCTCAATTCAGGCTTTTTTCTTAACTTTGTATTCTGTTAAAATGATAGGAACAGAAATAAAAACAGAAATAATGAAAAAGATTTGTTTAGCTGCTTTGCTCATGGTTTCCATGATGGCAAAAGCACAAAGCATTGGTAAAGTTCAGTTTGGCACTCCGCTGTCAGAAGCAAAGACAGAAATCACAGCACAGATGGGCAATCCATCGAAAGCAACAGATCAGGAGCTTTGCTACACCAATAAGGTCTTCAATGGCTTCAAATGGAATGAGATCCACTTCTTTTTCAAGGACGGCAAACTCAACGAAGCCCGTTTCTATATGAATGTAAAGAATAAAGCCGCCGCTAAAGTTCAGGCCAAGAACGTCTCCAAAGTGTTGGGCAAAGACAATGTGATGACCGAGGACTATGAGGACGACGGTACTCCTTTCTATGCCGGTGGCAAATCTCCTGACGGCTTTGGACATCTCTTCACCATCTTCGTTTCACCGAGAGCCGGACGTTGGACAACCCAACTGCGTTACGGTCCTTTTGAATTGAAGCACTAATCGTTTATCGACATTTTCCACACATGATTCCATTCTTATCAAAAGCCCTCTACCATCACGCTTTGCGATCCTATCGCCGCTGCGTGATGTCAGTTTGTCTCCTTCTCGCGTGTTGTGCACCTCTTCAGTCACAGTCCCTGACAGAGATATGGAGAGCCATGCCTGACAGTATTGTCCCCTATCTCAACCACGACCAGAGAGCAGAGATGCCAAGTTATGCCTCTATGCACGTCGATGGCACCATTGACAACCAGTTAGGAGGGAAAAGCAGAATGGACACTTTGACCGCTGATTTCACTGAAGTTAAGCTCAATGAGGCAACTACCCTGCAAATGAAGTTGCTGCCGACAGTGAATCGTGATACCGTCGTCTGCCTGTTGACAACCTGGACAAGCGGTGACAATGGCGAGAGCAAGATACAGTTTTTCACACCTCAGTGGCAGCCACTTTCTGTTCAACGCTTCCTCGGGGTGTCTTCACTGCAGGACTTCGCTGACCAGCTGACCATACGACCGGATCATCTCAGCACAACAGAATACGAGAAACTGAAAGCTATGATCGACCCGGTCATGGTAGAAGCGTCTCTCCATGCTGAAAGCGATGAACTGTCACTCCGTCTTTCTCTGCCTCTTCTCTCCAAAGAAGACAAGGAGAAGGTCAAGGCCATTCTTGCATCGGCGCAATTAAAGTGGAGCAATGGAAAATTTGTCGGCAGATGATGCGACAGGACTAATAACACTAAAGACCAATCATAAAAAACACGACTATGAACTTAAAAGTGCGTTTGGCATTCATGAATTTCCTGCAGTTTGCTGTCTGGGGTGCCTATCTTACTTGCATGGGCATCTATCTCACCAATGCAGGAATGTCCACTCATATCGGTTCGTTTTTCGCCATGCAAGGCATTGTCTCTATTTTCATGCCAGCCCTCATGGGCATTGTAGCGGACCGATGGATACCGGCCCAGCGACTCTTAGGCATTTGCCACCTGTTGGCCGGTGCCTTTATGATGGGAGCCGCAGCTTATGGCTACTATGCAGGCTCAAATGTAGCCTTTGCCACATTGTTTACCCTCTACTCCGTCAGCGTAGCCTTCTATATGCCGACCCTGGCACTGAGCAACTCTGTAGCTTACTGCGCACTGACACAAGCTGGTATGGACACCGTTAAGGACTTCCCGCCCATCCGTGTCTTTGGTACGGTAGGTTTCATCTGTAGCATGTGGTTTGTCGACATCATGGGGTTCAAGGCCAACGAGTTGCAGTTCGTCGTCAGTGGTGTGCTGAGCATTATCCTCTTTCTCTACACTTTCACCCTGCCGTCCTGTCCCGTCAGCCATGACGACAAGCACAAGAGTCTGGTCGATGCTTTCGGTCTGCGCGCCTTCACGCTGTTCCGCCAAAAGAAGATGGCAATCTTCTTCATCTTTTCCATGCTTTTAGGTGTCAGCCTTCAGATCACCAACGGCTTTGCAACTCCGTTTATTGAGAGCTTCGCCAAGATTCCCGAGTTCGCCGATACCTTTGGCGTGAAACACTCTGTCATTCTCTATTCGATCTCACAAATCAGCGAAACGCTGTGCATCCTGATGATACCATTTTTCATGAAGCATTTCGGCATCAAGAATGTCATGCTCATCGCCATGTTTGCATGGGTGCTTCGCTTTGGTCTCCTCGGTGCCGGTGATCCGGGCAGCAAGGTGTGGATGTTCGTGGCTTCCATGATCATCTATGGTGTTGCCTTCGACTTCTTCAACATCTCCGGCTCACTGTTTGTCGACAAGGCCACCGATCCTTGTCTGCGCTCTTCAGCGCAAGGTCTCTTCATGCTGATGACCAACGGCTTAGGAGCCACAATCGGCTCACTGGCCGCTCAGGAGGTTGTCGACCTCCATACTGTCGGCGGGGTCACCCAATGGCAATCGTGCTGGTATGTCTTTGCAGGCTACGCCCTCATCGTTGGCGTTGCTTTCGCATTGATCTTCCGTCCGAAGAAGGAAAAAGCTACAAAATAATCGTTAACAGGCAATGGCAAGTATACAGCTAAAATTCCAAGCTGCCGCAGAAGTCAACGGCAAAGAGAAGGACGGGCTGCTTCTCCTCTCTGATCAGGAGCAGCAACGCCAGCTCGTGATTACGTGCAGCAAAAACATACTCAAAGAGATCACAGAGAGAAAAAGCAATGCCATCAACTACGATGACATTGCCAAGATTCTTTGGGAGATGATACACTGGCAGACTACACTGGAGTTGTCCATACATATCAACACATTGGAGGATGGCGTATACAAAGCATTGCTCATCAATGAGGAGAATCAGTTCAGCCTTCCGGTCAAAGCCGATGCAGCTATTCTACTCTCTATGATCAGCCACAACGAAATTCCTATCTTCATGGATGAGGCTTTGTTTCGCAGACAAAGCTCTGTTTATCAGCCCAATGCCAAGGGGTTACAACTGCCTCTCAACATCATCAGCGAGCCTATGCTCCACGATCTTCTCGACAATGCCGTCAAGACTGAGCGCTACGAGATCGCCTCTGAGCTAAGGGACGAGTTGAAGAAAAGAGAGGAAGAGGACAAGAAGCGCAGTCAGGAAAGCAAAGACGATACGGAGGATGCTCAATAATAGCCCACAGCCATGAAGGAAGAAAGATATTTCTATGTGCCTGATGCCAGCCATCAGAATGAATTGCCGAAAGAAGAAGCGCAACATGCCCTAAAAGTGTTGCGCATGCAAGTGGGTGATGAGATGTTTCTTATGGACGGCTGCGGCACCTTCTATCAGGCCGAGATCTCAGCAGCCAACAACAAGCATTGCCTCTACAACATCAGACAGGCTCTGCCTCAGAAGCCGACGTGGAACGGTCGGATCCATCTCGCCATCGCGCCCACGAAGATGATGGACCGCATGGAATGGATGACAGAGAAATGCACCGAGATCGGCTTTGACGAACTTACCTTTCTGAGATGCCAGTTCTCTGAGCGAACGACAATCCGCACCGACCGCGTCGAGAAGATTGTTGTCGGAGCCATCAAGCAAAGCCGAAAGGCATGGAAGCCAGTTGTCAACGAACTGACAAAGTTCAGCGACTTCATCCATGCACCACGACAAGGACGAAAATTCATCGCTCATTGCTATGATGAAATCGCCCGTGCCGACCTCTTCCATGCCCTGCAACAGACACAGCAAGAGGAGGATGTGACCATTCTCATCGGTCCGGAAGGCGACTTCTCCATCGAAGAAGTGAGGGAAGCCATCACCCAAGGTTATGAGTCCATCACGCTTGGCAGTAGTCGACTGCGCACTGAAACCGCCGGCTTGATGGCCGTCGCCATGGCTCAGCTGTCCAAGCGGAAAGACTGAGAAGACAATAAAGAGACACATTATTATATACAGACACATTATTTATATAATAGGTATAAGGAAGAAATCTCAATAGATGATCTATAACGGGTAACACGACAATGAAAAGAATATCATTTGTACTTTCACTATTCATGGCATTGGCATTGACCCTCTGCTCATGTTCCAATGACGACTATATCAATGCCATCCCCGGCAACAGCACGCTGCTGATCTCCATGAAGCCTGCCAAGCTCAGCGGCGTTGGCAGTCCCACCATGCTCAAGGCAATGCTTCACGTGAGCAACCTCGACGACGCCGGTCTCGACCTCTCTGAGGATGTTTTCTTCTTTGAAGACGCTCAAGGCAATCTGGGACTTTGTGCCAAAGTCAAAGACGAAGACGATTTGGAGAAAACGGTCAAGCGCCTGAAGATCGACATTCACCATAAGCGTGACTACAACTTTGCAGCTCTGCCCAATAACTGGATTCTCGGTTGGTCAAATCAGGCGGCACTGCTCATGGGTCCTGTCGTTCCGGCAGCACAAGCCGAGATGATGTCGCTCATGGCTAAATATCTTGGTGAAGAAGAGGAAGACGGCATCAAGGCAACCCCCGTCTACGACAAGATCGACTCCATCAACGCTCCCATGTCACTCGTCTGCCAGACCAGTGCCCTACCCGACCAATTTGTCGCTCCGTTCACTCTGGGTGCTCCGCGCGACGCCAATCCTTCCGACATCTATATCGCTGCCGAGATGAAAGTGGCCAACGGACGCCTCCATATCAATGGACAGACATTCTCTTTCAAGCGCAACATCGAGCAGGCTCTGCAGCAGGCCCACGCCATCTACCGCCCCATCAAAGGCAAATATGTAAAGTCAATGGCCAAGAACGACATGATCGGCATGTTTCTTAATGTCGACGGTACAAAATTCATCAAGCTCATGCAGCAGAACAGAGGGCTCCAGGCTCTCCTGGCCGGCATCAACTCTGCCATTGACATGGACAACATCATCAAGGGCGTCAATGGCGACATGACCATCATCGCGCCTTCCCTTGGCTCAGACAACTTCCAAATGACCATGGCAGCACAACTCAAAAATGCAGATTGGCTCGGTGATGTGGACTATTGGAAGCAGAGCGTGCCGCAGGGTGGACATATCGGTGACTGGGGTAGAGACTGCTATTACTATACCGATTCAAAGACCACCTACTTCTTTGGTGTCACGCAAGACTGGCAATACATGAGTGGCAGCTCCAAGGAGAAAGCCTTACAGAGCATCAAGGCTGCCGCCGATCCCATCGACGCCCAACTGCAACAAGCCATCAAAGGACAAAAACTGGTAATGGTCATCAACCTTGCCGCCGTCAATGGCAGCAAAGCCCAGGCCGTTACGGGCATGCTTGCACCGCTCTTCGGCAAACTCAACGCAATCGTTTATACACTTCAATAAGATTCTGCCCGTCCTCTTCTACTCAGATCAGAATAGGACGGGACTTTATATTCAATCAGAGATATGCAAACCATTAATTTGTCTTCCGTTCTGCCTCAGGTGTTTCAGCAAAGCAAAGACCTGAAGTCAGAAATCTGGAAGCAAGATGTGAAATTCGAGCGAGGACACCTCTATCTCGTAGAGGCTGACTCAGGTAAGGGAAAGAGTACTTTTTGCAGTTATATCGTAGGCTATCGCCACGACTATAGCGGTTCCGTGATGTTCGATGACCGCGATACCAAGAGTTTCAAGGTCAAAGACTGGGTAGAGATGCGCCAACAGCATATCAGCCATCTGTTTCAGGAGTTGAGACTGTTCCCGGAGCTCACCGCCTGGGAAAACGTACAGATCAAAAACAAGCTGACCAACTTCAAGGACGATGCCACCATCCGCCAATGGTTCGAGATGCTCGGCATTGGCGACAAACTCGATGCCAAGATCGGACGCATGTCCTTTGGACAGCAGCAGCGCGTGGCAATGATCCGCGCACTCGTTCAGCCGTTCGACTTTCTGCTCGCCGACGAGCCTATCTCCCACCTCGACGACAACAACTCGCGCATCATGGCCGATATCATGATGACTGAGGCCAAGGCACAGGGAGCCGGTGTCATCGTGACGAGCATTGGTAAACACATGGACTTAAACTACGAAAAGACATTATTGCTATGAACTTAGTTTGGAAGCTGCTCCGTCAGCATATCAGCATACCCCAGTTTGTGGGATTTTTCTTTGCCAACCTCTTTGGCATGCTCATCGTGTTGCTGGGTTATCAGTTCTATCGCGACGTGATGCCCGTCTTCACCTCTGAGGACTCTTTCATGAAGTCCGACTATATCATCGTCAGCAAGAAGATTGGCATGGGCAATACCATCTCCGGTCGCACCAACACCTTCTCGCCCGCCGAGGTCAACGATGTAGAGAATCAGCCGTTTGCCTCCAGCGTAGGCACTTTCACCTCTACGGAGTATAAGGTGGAAGCCAACATGGGCGTCAATGGGGTCAACGTGCTCAACTCCGAGCTCTTCTTCGAGAGCATCCCCGATCATTTCGTCGACGCGCCCAAGGGCAGCTGGAAATACACGCCGGGCGACCATGTCGTACCCATCATCCTGCCGCGCGCCTATATCACGATGTATAACTTTGGTTTTGCTCAAAGCCGTTCCCTGCCTAAGATCAGTGATGGCCTTGTAGGCATGATCAACTTCGACATCTTCATCCACGGCAACGGACACGCCGACCGCTTCAAAGGTAAGGTCATCGGCTTCTCGTCACGACTCAACACAATCCTCGTGCCACAAGCCTTCATGGACTGGAGCAACAACTACTTCGCACCGGGCAGCCACTCCGATCCTACCCGACTGATCATGCAGGTCGATAATCCTGCCAACGAGAAGGTGACAAAATATATCGACCAGAAAGGCTACGAGGTGGAGGATGACAAGTTGCAGGCCGAAAAGACTACTTATTTCTTGAGAATGATCGTCACCATGGTCATGGTTGTCGGTCTGGTCATCTCTGTTCTGAGCTTCTACATCCTCATGCTGAGCATCTATCTGCTCGTACAGAAGAACTCGTCGAAACTCGAGAACCTGCTGCTTATCGGCTACAGCCCCAGCAATGTCGCACGACCCTACCAGCTGCTCACCATAGGGCTCAACAGTGGTGTGCTGCTCATCGCCTGGGCTACGCTCTACTTCGTCCGTGACTACTATATGGGCGTCATCGAGACGCTTTTCCCCGACATCGACAGCGGCACGATGCTGCCGGCAATCCTCCTCGGAGTCGGTCTCTTTGCCTTGGTAAGCATCTGCAACATCATCGCCATCAGACATAAGATTGTCTCCATCTGGAAGAGAAAAGAATAAACCCCGACACACTATTCAGGCATGAAACAGTTCGATCACTATACGGTTGAGGCCGATGCCCAACTACTGGACTGGCTGCTCACCCATCTCGACGGCAGCCATTCCAAAATCAAAGCCACGCTGCAAGGGCGCGGCATACAGGTCAATGGCAAGACGATCACACGATACGACTATCCGCTCAAGGCGGGGATGAAGATTGCGGTCAGCAAGACCAAACGCAACCTCACCCTTAAAAACCATTACGTGAAGATCGTCTATGAGGATCCTTACCTCGTCGTGGTGGAGAAAAGCGCAGGTATTCTCTCTATGGCTGCCGGCCACAGCACGCTGAATGTCAAGTCTGTGCTGGACGAATACTTCGAACAGACCCGACAGCATTGCACTGCCCACGTGGTGCACCGCCTTGACCGCGACACCAGCGGACTGATGATCTATGCCAAGGATAAGAAAACAGAACTGAAACTGGAAGAGGACTGGCACCACACGGTCTATGACCGCCGCTACGTGGCAGTGCTCTCCGGCGTGATGGAGGAGGATCAGGGAACCATCACCAGTTGGCTCAAAGAGAACCGGGCCTATGTCACCTACAGCAGTCAGCGGGAGGGCGACGGCAAGCTGGCCATCACCCATTTCTATACCCTCGACCGCAGCAACGAACACTCGCTCGTGGAGTTCAAACTGGAGACGGGACGCAAGAACCAAATACGTGTGCACTCCGCCGACATGGGGCATCCGGTTTGCGGCGACATCAAATACGGCAATGGCGATGATCCGATCGGACGGCTCTGCCTTCATGCCTACGTGCTCTGCTTCTATCACCCGGTAACCCACAAGCCGATGGAGTTTAGTACGCCTATTCCCGTGACCTTCCGCCGGCTCTTCGGAACCAGCAAAAAACCGTAAACATCTCACAATAAAGAATCACATCCAACAGCTTCATCTATGGACTCTCACTTCACCTTCTACGTCTTTCTGATACTGGCCTTTGTCGTCAGCATCTTCATCATACGCAAGATAGCGAGTTGCTTCCTCAAGCTTATCATCGCGGCGGTCGCCCTTGGAGTGGTGGTGGCTGCTTATTTTCTCATGCAAGGTTAACTAAGTTGCGACGCTCATGATCTTTTTCTTCTCCGCAACAGGCAATACTGCCTGGGCCGCCAAACAGTTAGGCTTCTACACCAGTGACCGGCTCATCAACATCGCCAAGAACAGCACCGCGCCTTTCATCGCTCAGCTGGAACCGGGCGAAGACGTCGGCTTTTGCTTTCCTGTCCACGGTTGGCGTCCTCCGCGCATCGTCGTCGACTTTGTGAAGCAACTCACCTTCGACGCCACGGGACACTATGTCTATGCGCTCTGCACAGCCGGTGACACCGTTGGCGAGGCCATGGACATCTTCCGTCACGTGCTCTCAGAAAAAGGCATCACGCTCGATGCTGCCTTCTCGCTACTGATGCCGGAGTCATATGTCGGCCTGCCCTTTATGGATGTAGACAAGAAAGAGCGGGAGAAAGCCAAGCAAAACCAGGCTGCGGAAGACTTGAAAGCGTTTGCCAAACAAATCGAACAACATCAGAAACATGTGGAGCATCTGACCATCGGCCACTGGCCACGCATCAACAGCCGCATTCTCGGTGCAGCCTTCTACCGTTGGCTGATCACCGACAAGCCTTTCCATGTCATTTCAGACCGCTGTGTGAAATGCGGCATCTGTGCTTCCGTCTGTCCCGTCCACGACATCGACGGCGGTCTCGGCAAGGAGCCCCGCTGGCTCCACAATGGCCAATGCATGACCTGCTTTGCCTGCTATCACCATTGTCCGCACCACGCCATCGAGTTCGGCAACAGAACCAAGCATAAAGGACAATACTTCTTTGGCAGAAGCAAGCTATAAATAGTGAGGCGCTGATTATATTATGCAACGCCAAGGTGCAAGTTTATGCCAAGTCAGTTTTCATCATGGACAGACTTTAACCCCGAGGAGGTGAGTCTGTCTCAACCTACTGGATAGACGGCGAACTTGCTCGCAAGGCTATCCAGTAGGCTGAGACTCTGAGTTCCGTTAGGAGCTAAAGCCTGGTCAGGACTACTTCTCTTCTTGGTGATGTCGTTGATGACAAGCAGTGTTCTTATGGCCTCAAAACACTGTTTTCACGGGGCCGAAACAATGGTTCTTGTGAGGTTGAAACAATGTCCCCAACATTGTAATCCTATAGAAAAAGATCGTTCGCTACGTAAGGAAAGATCTTTTTCTACGCAGCGAACGATTGTTTGTCAGGCAGCAAAATCAAGTTCCACGCATTGACCAGCTCGCCGGCTAAAAAATGGCTATGACTCTTAAAATGTCCAAGGACAAGTTGCGCTCTTTGGAATGAGGTACTGAAATCATTTTGAGTAATATTCGTATAAAGTAAACTTTGATGATGGTCTCCTACTGATGCAAAGTTGACGAAAAAATCTCATTCTGACAAGTAATCCATCATTCAAGTAAAGAAACCTCCATTCTAGACACTATACAATTTTGCCCTTGCTTTGCCGTTTCTGGCTTAGCAAGGGCTTGCTTTTGTAGTAAGCCCGCTTAAACTCCCCTTATTTTAGTCTCCGCATAAATA